>Ga0224508_10001546_pt1 | contig 20542 bp, 20 predicted proteins | sample SF_Jan12_sed_USG_4_FD_170157 | JGI IMG/M metagenome (GOLD analysis project Ga0224508, IMG submission 170157) | Sediment microbial communities from San Francisco Bay, California, United States - SF_Jan12_sed_USGS_21 | ecosystem: Environmental > Aquatic > Marine > Sediment | place: USA... | reverse complement strand
AGCTTCTTTCTTTGGAGCTTCTTTCTTTGGAGCTTCTTTCTTTGGAGCTTCTTTCTTTGGAGCTTCTTTCTTTGGAGCTTCTTTCTTTGGAGCTTCTTTGATCTCTTCCTTAGCTGGTTCTTCTATTGCTGGTTCTTCTATTGCTGGTTCTTCTATTGCTGGTTCTTCTATTGCTGGTTCTTCTATTGCTGATTCTTCTATTGCTGGTTTTACCTTTTCTTCGATTTTCTTTGTATCTTTATCAGGAGTAACCTCAGATTCTGCATCTTCATCAAATCTAGAGACCAAAATGTAACCTTCATCTGTTTTAGTCATCCTAACTCTAATTTTTCTTGGTGGACTTCTTGCACCTCTAGCCCAAATTTGTTGTGCTAAATCTTCTTCAATTTTAATATCTTCAATTTTCATATGACGGCGAGCAAATTCTCTAATCATGTTAATTGATCTAGTTGCTCTATGAGTATCAACAGAAAGCCATGCTTTGCCCAAATTAATGGTATATACTCGCTCTAATTCCTGAGACAACTATCCCACCTCCACATCTGTTGATCTCCAAGCTCTGCGCTTAGGATTGGTTCGAACCGTTCTCTTGGTTTTCAGAATAACCCAAGCTGGTACGGGTGAGGTCTGTTTTGTTTTTCTCAACAGACGAATTTTCCTTGGAGACGACTTGCGTGCAGCCATAGATTGTGAACCCTGATGAGCTCTTTTTAAATGAATCTCAGGAATTTAGAGAATCGGCTATTTGTTTTAAAACTCGAGCTGAAGCCCCCCAAACAATTTTGCCTTGAAATTCAAAGGTATACATTTCTTGAATTAAATTGTGAGTTGGATCAGGATCATTTGACATTGTTTTCAAAAAATCTTCAAGTGGAATGTGGAAAATTTTTTCTACCTCAGCATTTGCAGATAGATGAGGAATCTCATCTAAAACAGAAACAAATGGTAATATTGTAAATCTAGAATTAAGAGTTATTACAGGTTTGAGTTGTCCAATTACTTGTTCGGGTTTAATATCCAAACCAATCTCCTCTCTAGTTTCCCTTAGAGCCGTTTCTAAAAGAGTAGAATCATTAGAATCTAATTTCCCTCCAGGAAAGGAAATTTCCCCTGCATGAAATTTCATATGTTTTGGTTTTTCAGTCATTACAACAAGTGGAGGTTCACCATAAATGACTACAAGAATTGATGCAAGTTTATTTTCACCATAATCCTCCAAAACAGGATTGATTTTACTAGCTAGAATTGACCGTAAGCTATCAAGAATCATAATTTTCCTTTCCTACTATTCCATATTGGTTTTATTGTTCAAAGGTTTTAACCATGTTTCAAAGATATCACCGTATGACAATTAGATACGAGGCAAATCCCCCAAAAATTCTTCCTGGCCTGGATTTAGAAGAATCAATACAAAAATTTGTAAATAAAATAAAATTAATTTCGACTAAATGTGATGGAATTCACCTTACAGAAAATGTGTTGGGTTACAATAGAGTGTCTCCATTAAAAATTGGAAAAATTATTAAAAACGAAATACCTAATCTTCCAATAACAGTCAGTCTTCGAGTCAGAGACAAAAACCAAAAAGAGATCAAAGATTTTGTAGAAGAAGCTATTTCAGTTGGATTTTCAGGGATTCTAGTATTAATGGGAGATCCGTCACAAAATGAATCAAAAGATTCTGGACTCGTTCCAAGTCAGGTAGTAAAATTGCTAAAAGAGAAAGGAGTAGATTCAAAAATTTCTCTTTATCTCTCCATATCAAACAAACCAAATTTCTCAAAGATAGGAAAAAAACTAGATGCAAACCCGAAAGGTTTCATGACACAAGTTATTGATAATGTGGCGCAAGTTCAGAATCTTAAAGATAATCTCAAAGGATTCTCTATAATTCCCATAGTTTTGTATCCTTCAGAAAAAAATGAAGCATCTGCAAAATTTTTGAAATTAGACCTTGAGACATATAGAGGAAACTTTAAGGAATTTTTAAATCAAGTTCATCAGATTACAGGTGATGTTTTAATTACCTCCCCAAGTGATTTTTCAGGATTGAATCAATTTTTAGAAAATAATTCTGTCTAAAGCACAAAATATTCTGCGTCAGGATGATGTACAACAATTGCTGCAGTTGATTGCTCTGGAATAATTTGTCCCGAATCAGTTAGTGTCATACCATATTTCTCAGGAGTTAAAAGTTTCCAAACAAGTTTGTGTTGTTCAACATCTGGACAACTTGGATATCCCCAACTATAACGGAGTCCACCCTTTTCTTTAATTTTAAGATCAGATTTTATTTTTTGATTAATCCATGAGGCCATCCCTTCTGCAAATTCCACTGCAAGTCCATGCAAATAATAGGCATCAGCATACTTGTCTTGTTGATTCCACTTCTCAATGATATCAGCAACCTTGTTTCCAACCGTTACTGCCTGAAATACGACAATGTCATCTTTTCCAAAATAATCTGCAAGACAGAGATGTTTTGGTTTTGTAGACCTTGGAAGAATAAACTCGAGTTTCTCTCCTGCTGGATGATCAACTATCAGCTTGTTCCCATCATTGTGACAGTTAAAGTAACCATATACTACGCTTGGTTCGAAAAGGTTTTCATCTTCAATTCTCTTTTTCCACTCTTGGAATAATTTTTCATGTTCTTCTTCCTGGTCTTGTCCTGCCTTTCCCCTTAGTCCCCAAGATAATTTGAAAAGAGATTTTTTATCTATCATGTCCCAAACCTCACCTACATCAATTTTTGCTGAATCAAGATGAATTGGAATGTTAATGCTTGGAGGTTTTGGAGCTTCTATTGGAACAACATTACTTTTGGTAGCTCCAGAGTCAGAGGAAGGTACAGGCGTGGTATCTTTCCATTTGTTTAATTTTTCTTTCCATTCATCTAAGAGTTGTTTTTTGTCCGATACAAGGTTGTCCATTGTTTTTAATCCCTCAAACATTGTATTGCAATAAAATACTCCGTGTTCATAAAGTCCATCTTCTTTGGCAATTCTATTGATATAGTTGGTGTTGATTGCAGCACCCCCACACAAAATTGGAATGTTCATTTTATTTTTTCTTGCATGTTCTACAAAAAACTGCATTTGTTTTGAGGTAGATACGAGAAGTGCCGACAAACCTACTGCGTCAGGGTTTACCTCTTCAATTTTTTCGAGAAATTTTTGAAGAGGGACTTGTTTTCCTAAATCATAAATGGTGTAACCGTTATTTTGAAAAATGGTTTTTACCAAGTTCTTTCCAATATCGTGAACATCCCCGTAAACTGTTCCAAGTACAAGCTTTCCTTTTGTGGTTCCTTCCTCCTTAAGCAGATATTTTTCGAGCTCCCCGACTGCTGCCTTCATACATTCAGCAGATTTTAGTACAAAGGGTAAGATCAACTCACCAGAACCAAACTTGTCACCAACTTCTTTCATCGCAGGAAGTAAATCCTCATTGAGAGTTCTTATTGCCCCATCATGAGAAATCTCCTTTGAGACATCAAGATAAAGTGAACCTTCCTTGTTACTAATTTGTACATTCTCTAGTTTCTCTGCAATAGCAGATACAACATCATTTTCTATTCCGTCTTTGAGTCTATTTACAATTCTAAAGTTGGCACGTTTGCTAGCAGCCCATGATTGATCAACATCTACATTTTTAGAGGCAGTACTTGCCTGAGGGCCTACTTTTTCAAAGTGAATAATCAAATCCGAAAGTGCATTAGGATGAGCGTTAAAGATTAGATCTTCGACTAGTTTTCTTTCTTTTTCATCAATTTCTCCATATGGAATAATTTCTTTTGCATTCACAATTGCAGAATCTAGTCCTGATTTTATTGCATAATGTAAAAATACAGAATTTAGAATTTTCCGTGCATAGGGAACAAGTCCAAAACTAATGTTGCTTAATCCAAGTGTTGTAAATGAATTAGGAAATTTTTCTTTTACCAGCTTGATTCCTTCCAAAGTGTTCTTTCCCGCCTCTAAAAATTCATCTTCGCCGGTTGCCAAAGTAAATGTAAGAACGTCAAAGATAAACTGCTCTTCTTTTAAGCCATATTTTTTTCCAGCCTCATAAAGTAATTCGGCAGTTTCAACCTTTTCTTGAGGTGTTTTTGCCATCCCTTTAGGTCCAATACACAAAGCAATTGCTGGCAATCCGTACTTTGCCATTATTGGTGCAAGTTTTTCAAATCGACTTCCATCTCCTTCAAGATTAATAGAATTAATTATTGGTCTTCCCGGAATCTGAATTACTGCTGATTCTATAATTTCAGGATCAGTAGAGTCTATTACAAGAGGAGCATCAATTTCCAAACTAAGTCGTTTTACTAAATTTAGCATGAATTGTTTTTCATCAGAACGTTCAGTTGTTGCCACACAAACATCAAGACAATGAGCCCCATCCTCAACTTGGGTTCTTGCTAAATCAAGCAACCCATCATAATCATCTCCTAAAACAAGTTTTTTTGCCTTTCTTGAACCCTGAGTGTTTATTCTCTCTCCGATGATTAGTGGTGCAGGTAACTGTTTTAGATCAACTGCCTTTAGTGCGGAGCTTACTCTAGGAGTACTCATTGTGGTAAAGTGATACCTGTTTTTCTAAATACTTAACCCTTGGTAGAGTGAGCTTTTTCGTCAATTACTTTTCTTAGGGCTGCAATATGTTCCGGATTTGTTCCACAGCAACCCCCAATAATTCGAACCTTTTTGTAGTTTTCAAGAAAATCACCCAATGCTTCACCCATCTTCTTAGGAGTCATTTTGTATACTGCTTGTCCCCCTTGATTTTCCGGCATACCAGCATTAGGGACTACCAGTAAATTGTGCTGGTTTTGTTCATCAAGCCATCTTACGCTGGGTGTCATTTCAATTGGACCAGTAGAGCAGTTCAAACCAAACACATCGATTCCCATATCCGATACTGTAGTGTATGCAGCTTGAATATTTGTTCCAAGTAACATCTTCCCATATTGATCTAATGTGGTGTTTGCAATTATTGGAACTTTCTTTCCAATTTTTTTCATCGCATTGTGACATGCTTCAATGACAAGCTTTACTTCCAAAATATCCTGACTAGTTTCTATTAGCAGGGCATCAACCCCCCCAAGAATAAGTCCTTCAGCTTGCAACTCAAATGCTTCTCTGATTTCATTAAGAGATTTTTGTCCTAAATCTGGATCATTTGAGCTCGGAAGAAAACCCGATGGTCCCATAGAGCCAATGACGTAACGAGGTTTATCAGTATACTCTGAGCAAACTTCAGATGCAATCTGTGCGATTTTTTTGTTAAAGTCAACAGTTTTATCACCAAAACCATATTCATCTAATTTTATTTTGTTTGATCCAAAAGAGTTTGTCTCGATACAATCAGCTCCCGCATCTAAATAATTTCGGTGAATTTCTTTTATCCATTCAGGATGAGTTAAAACTAAACCATCATTGAATCCGTCTTTGTTATTTGGAAAGTCTTCTGGTTTGGGATTATACTTTTGTATTTCAGTTCCCATCGCCCCATCAAATAATAAAATTTTATTTTTCATTGCTTCAACAAACGGTTCTTTTTCACTCAAACAATTTTAAAATCAAGTTGTCCAGTTTAACTCTTTTCAGAATAATCAACATATGTTGAAATTAGGTAATGTAGTAGGTTTTGTTAGTTTATGCAAAAATTACAGATTAATAATTTAGTTCGTAGTGCAACCTTTTTCCAACATGCAGGCATATCCATTCTCTTTGTTTTTATGCCCATTATTGCAATGGGAGTAACAGATTCGATTTTTGAGATAGGTTTGATTGTGGCCTCCTTTAGTTTTGCACAGATTTTATCTGAGATTTACTTTGGAAGACATTCAGACAGGAAGGGAACAAGACTCCAATTCATAAAAATTGGGTTTATTGGATGTGCCGTAACCTTTGGATTACACTATTTTGCCGATGATATCACCCTGCTATTTTTGGCAAGGATTGGAGCAGGTATTTGTAGTGGAATAATGATTCCTGCAATGATTGCCTATGCTTACGAGTCAAACAATGAAAAAAGTAAAGTTGCAACAGTAATTTCATTTCATGCATTAGGATGGATGGCAGGAATTATTGCTGCGGGAGTTGTTAACGATGTAAAAACAATTTTCATTGTTAGTTCTGCATTTTTTATAATAGGATTTTTGATTTCTACCAGACTTCCAAACATAATTTCTAAAAAAGAGCTAGAACCAGGAACTACAAAAAAAGTTATCGTGAAAAATAAGTTTTTGTTTTTGTCATTACTTCTTCGTCATATTGGTGCAGCATCTGTGTGGACTATACTTCCCATAATGTTGATGGAAGAGTGGGGTGCAGAGTTGTATCAAATTTCTGTTGTATACATCTCAAACACGTTGGCTGCATTTGTTTTGATGAATTTGATGGCAACTAGAATCAAAATGTCAAATGTCACTAAATTTAAAGTAGGAATAGGAGCTACAACTTTTGTCTTTATTGGACTGTCACTAATTACTAACTGGTGGATGGCAATGCCATTTATGGCACTAGTTGGAGGAACATGGGCATTTTTGTTTATTGGTGGAAACTTTCATTTAATGGAGAATAATCCTCGCTCCACATCTACAGGAATTTTTAGCTCCACTCTATCAATTGCTACAGTTGTAGGACCAGTAGTTGGTGGCACTATTGCATTTGCGTTTGATTATGTTTCAGTGATGTACTTTGCAATTGCAATAATTGTATGTGCCTTTGTAGTGTCACTAAAGATTAGACAATAAAATTAGAATTTACTTATCGTAAGCCCCAGCGCGACATTACTTTGTTTTCAATTTTTTTGAAGAGTAATCCATCAACTGCCATTCCTATTGCCATAATCATAAGCATGATCGCAATAACTTGTGAAACCTCGTTAATTTGACGACCTACATTGAGCAAAAATCCTAGTCCCAAGAATGAAAATAGAAGTTCGGCACCAATTACTCCCCTCCATGCAAAGGCCCAACCTTGCTTAAAGCCGGAAATCATATACGGAAAAGCTGCTGGAATCAGTACACTTGTGATTAGCTGAGTTCCTTTGGCACCCATATTACGAGCTGCCTCTACATAATGAGGGTCAATGTTTTTGATTCCAGTGTATGTGTTTATTGTAACTGCAAATACCGCTCCAATTGCGGTTACAAAAATAATGCCTGCATCAGTTAGTCCAAACCAAAGTATGGCCAAAGGAACCCAAGCAATGGAGGGAATTGATTGTAAACCTAAAACAAGAGAACCAATTGTTTGGTTCACAGTTTCTACCCTGGCCATAAAAATCCCCAGAACAATTCCACCTGCAATTGCAATTGCAAGTCCAACTATCAATCTCATTAAAGTAGTACCAATTCCAAAAAATAAGCTACCATCAGATGCCATGTATACCAAATCCTCTGCAACTTCATATGGAGATGGGAAAATATTGTCTGGCCAAATGTTTGACATGGAGACAGCCTGCCAAACTAGTACAAGTATAATGTAAAACGCAATTTTTTTACCTAGAATATTTTTTTTCATAAAATCAACTACTTTTTTTTACCTCTGGTCGAAGCTCAGATAGTATCTCTTGTTGTAAATCCAAAAGATTTTCATCCTCGACAAGTCTTGGTCGTTTAAAATCAACAGGAAATAGTTTTTTAATTTTAGAAGGCCGGTTACTAAACACTACAACCTTTGTTCCAAGAACTGCAGCTTCTGCAACATTGTGCGTTACAAACAAAATTGTTTTTTTTGTTTTCTCCCAGATTAACTGCATCTCTACTAACAATAAATCTCGAGTCTGTGCATCAAGTGCTGCAAATGGCTCATCCATCAATAAAACATCTGGATCCATCACAAGGGCTCTTGCTATCGCTACTCTTTGCTTCATTCCAGTTGATAGTTGATAGGTAAAAGAATCAGCAAATTTTGTAAGTTGCATCATATCCAAAAATCTCTTTGAGATTTGAGTTCGTTTTTCTTCTTTAATTCCAGCCATTTTTAGGCCAAACTCTACATTGTCTTTAACCTTCAACCAAGGAAATAAGGCCCCCTCCTGAAAGACCATTATTCTCTCGGGTCCAGTAGTAGTGACTGGTTTTCCATCAAATAGCACCTCTCCTTCATCAGGAGACTCCAAACCTGCAATAATTCTCAAAAAGGTAGACTTGCCACATCCTGAAGGTCCTACAAGGCACACAAAGTCTCCGTCTTCTACTTTAAGGTCCACGCCACCTAAAGCCGTTAGTTGGTGGCTTTCATGTTTAAAGTATTTCACAATTCCATGAGTCTCAAGTTTTGTCATTGTCATTTATTCTCCTCAAGTGGTTCATTTGAAGGTAGGTCAAAAAATATCCCATCCAAGCTGTATTCACCTCTTCCAAGATAACCAAGGGAGTCTGCCCTTTGTGCAAATGTAAAGATGGAATCATCAACAGGGTTTGTGGTAATCTTCAGGTTGGCTAAGGATTCGTCAATTATGCTGTCTGAAAGAGTTTGTCCGAGGGTTTTTTGCATAAATTCATTGAAGACCACTCTAGTTTCTTTTTGGTTGTTGTTAATCCAGTTTGCAGTTTGCTGGTGGGATTCTAACCACTTTGAAACGAGTTGGGGGTTTTTTTCAACATACTCTTGTCGTCCAATTAGCAAAACAGATGCAAACTTTTCTTCTGGCCAAAGTTCCTCCTCATAAAACAATCGCTTGCCATCAAGCTCTTGCACTAGAATTGTGGCCCAGGGTTCAGGGACCCATGCTGCATCAATTTCACCTTTAGTAAATAAAGTGTAAATGTCAGGATTTGGAATATTAAAAACAACAACTGAACCACCTTTTTCATATGATCTTAGTCCGTTTTCAGATAGATAGTTTCGCAAAGATACATCTTGTGTGTTTCCAATTTGTGGAGCTGCAATTTTTTTTCCTACAAAGTCGGCAGCAGAATTTATCTGGGAATTTGGATGAACCACAAAACTTGCACCTCCACTTGCAGCCCCTGACAAAATTACTATATCATGATTTTCAGATTTTAAAAATCCATTTATTGCCGGACCGGGCCCAACGTAACCAAGATCAATTGATTTGGCAAATAAGGATTCTATTACTTGAGGTCCACTGTCAAATAATTTGGGTTCAATTAAAGTGGAATTTCCAAGATTTTCTTCAAAGGTACCTCTCTCCAAACCTACAATTGGAATAGCATGACCGATGTTGGGGAAAAATGCAACTCTAATAGAATTCTCAGAAGAGTTCTCGCTAAGATTTGAAGCAATTCCCACAGCTATCGCTAACAAAACTACACCTATTACTCCTAGAACAACCGATCGCATTTTCATAAAACAGCGTTATATTTGACGGATAAATAATCATCTAATTTTAGCTCAAGCTAGCCAAAAATTTTCAGCGTAGGGTTTTGACACTTTAACATCACAAAAGATAAATTCGAAATTAAGTCCGAATAGATGTTTTATGACTCAAAAAGGAATTTTAGCATTTTCTGGTGGACTGGATACTTCAGTAGTTGTAAAGTATCTTCAAAAAGAGCACGACATGGATGTAATTACAGTTACAGTTGATGTAGGTCAAGGCGATGATCATAAAAAAATTGCAGCGAAGGCAAAAAAGCTTGGAGTAAAAAAGCATTATAACATTGATGCAAAAAAAGAATTTGCCGAGAAATTTATTTTTCCATCAATAAAGGCCAACGCTCTTTATCAAAAAAAATATTGTTTGGCGACTGCGCTTGCAAGACCATTAATTGCTGAAAAAGTTTTGGAAGTTGCAAAAAAAGAAAAGGTTACAGCACTTGCTCATGGATGTTCAGGTAAAGGAAATGATCAAGTAAGGTTTGACATTACACTTCGCTCTGGATCAGATCTTCCAATTATTGCCCCAATTCGGGATAAAAATCTGGATAGGGAAACAGAATTAAAATTTGCCGGTAAACATGGAATTCAAATTGATACTGTTGCCAAAAAATTCAGCATTGATCAAAACTTGTGGGGACGTGCAATTGAAGGAGGAGTTTTAGAGGATCCATACAAAGAACCACCTGATGATGCTTTCATCTGGGTCAAAACAAAAAACTTGCCTGACAAACCAACATATTTAGAAATTAAATTTGAAAAGGGAATTCCAGTTGCAGTTGATGGGAAAAAACTAGAGGCGATAAAACTAATCGAGGACATAAACAAAAAAGCAGGAGCTGCAGGTGTTGGAATTGTAGATCATATAGAAGACAGGGTTGTAGGAATTAAATCTCGGGAGGTTTATGAGACTCCAGCTGCTACTTGCTTAATTGAAGCTCATCAAGATTTAGAAAAGATGGTCCACACAAAGCACCAAAACAAATTCAAATCCCTAATTGATGATGAGTGGGCTTATCTGGTATATTCGGGTCTCTGGCAGGATCCTCTAAAGGGAGATCTTGATGCCTATATTGAGACTTCACAAGGACCAGTTTCGGGAACGGTAAAACTAAAGCTGTTCAAAGGGAGTTCTCGAGTGGTAGGACGGAAATCTTCAAAATCACTATACAGTAAAGAAGTAGCTACATACGGTACAGAGTCAACATTTGACCAAAGAATGGCAAAAGGATTCGTAGAATTGTGGGGAATGCAGTCAACAGAAGCTAATAAATTACAAAAGAAAAGGTCAACAAAAACATGAACTGCCCCGAATGTGATGCAACTCTTAACATCCCAGATGACGCCTCAGTAGGAGAGATTGTCTCCTGCCCTGATTGTGGTGCAGACTTTGAAATCGCAAGTAAAGACGGATCAAATGTTGTGCTAAAACAAGCAGAAAGTGTAGGCGAAGACTGGGGAGAGTAATGTCAAAAGTCTGTATTGTTTTTGATCGCTTAAGGTCCGAAGAGAAGATGCTGCAGAAAGAAGCATTGGAACTTGGTTGTGAGGTATCAATGCTTGATGCCAAGATTTCTCAAATTAACACAGATAGTAAAAAAGAAGATTATGATCTTGGAGACGTTGTACTTGAAAGATGTGTGAGTTATTTTAGAGGGCTTCACTTTACTGCAAGCCTTGAGTTTATGGATGTTCCAACGATTAACACATATGATGTCGCTAGAATTTGTGGAAACAAAATGATAATGACATTACGTCTAAAAAAGAAAAACATTCCAACTCCAAAGACTTACTTTTCCTTTTCAAGTGAAAGTGCCTTTGAAAATTTAGAAAAAGTGGGTTATCCACTTGTAATCAAACCAATCATAGGAAGTTGGGGAAGGGGAGTAATGTCGTTAAAGGATAAAGATACTGCAGAAGCTGTTATGGAGATTAGAGATATTAATGATGGTCCACATGATAGAATTTACTACCTTCAAGAACTAATTCAAAGACCACCACGTGACATACGAGTAATAACTGTGGGTGATGAACCCATCGCTGCAATGTACAGAAAATCCTCAGACGGCTTTAAGACAAACATTGCTCTTGGAGCAGATCCAGAGATTTGTGAGATCACAAAAGAGATGGAAGAAATTGCCATAAAAGCATCAAAGGCCATGGGTGGTGGAATTTTAGGAATTGATATGATGGAAGATGAAAAGAAAGGACTAGTAGTTCACGAGGTTAACAATACTGTAGAGTTTAAGGGATTGGCAAGAGTTGCAAAAAAAAATATTCCAAAAGCCATGGTAGAATATGCACTAACTTGCATTAGGAAATAAATTATACTCCATCACGAGGAGGTTTATCATGAAAGTAGGAGTAGTAGGAGCATCAGGATACGTAGGTGGAGAAACTCTTCGTTTACTTGTAAACCATCCAGATGTTGAGATCGCCATGGTTACATCGCGACAGCATGTAGGAGAATACCTCCATAGAGTTCAGCCAAGTTTGAAGGGATTTACAGACCTTACTTTCTCTGAGCTAGATTATGATAAAATTTCAGACCAATGTGATGTGGTATTTACTGCAGTTCCACATGGAACGGCAACTGAAATTGTGAAGGCCCTCTACGATAGAGGAATCAAGATTATTGATTTGAGCGCTGATTATAGGTTGCACACACCAGAAGATTACGATAAATGGTATGGATGGAAGCATCCACATCCCGATTATTTGAAAAACTCTGTTTTTGGAGTTCCAGAATTACATAGAGAGGAAATTAAAAAAGCACATCTTGTTTCTTGCCCTGGATGCATGGCAGTTACATCCATGCTGGCACTTGCTCCATTGATTCGAAATGATCTAATTGATACTGATCATATAGTAGTTGACTCTAAGATAGGCTCATCTGGAGCAGGTTCAGGCTCTGGAACTGCACATGCAATGAGAGCAGGTGTAATCCGACCATACAAACCAGCAAAACACCGACACACAGGAGAGATTGAACAAGAGCTAAGTGAAATTGCAGGAAAAAAGATTCACGTATCGATGAGTCCGCATGCGGTAGATGTAGTTCGTGGAATTTTGTGTACAAACCACACCTTCATGAAAAAAGACCTTGAAGAAAAAGAATTATGGAAACTTTATCGTCAAACTTATGGTGAAGAAAAATTTATCCGATTGATTCGTGACAAGAAGGGACTGTACAAATTCCCAGATCCAAAGTTTTTGGTTGGTTCTAACTTTTGTGATATAGGATTTGATTTGGATGAGGACAATCATAGATTGATTGCTCTATCAGCTTCAGATAATCTTATGAAAGGAGCTGCCGGTTCTGCTGTTCAAAACATGAATGTAATGTGTGGGTTTAATGAAATGGACGGCCTAAGATACACACCATTAACTCCGGTATAGAGATGATTACCATTAAAATCGGCGGAAGCGTTGTAGATAATTTACATCCATCCACTATTTTAGATATCAAAAAAGTTGTAGAATCAGAAGGAGCTATTTTAGTTCACGGTGGTGGTAAAGAAGTTACCAAAGTTTGTGAACAACTAGGAAAAGAACCAAAGTTTGTAACATCACCTAGCGGAATAAAAAGCAGATACACCGATAAGGAAACTGCAGAAATTTTTACTATGGTAATGGCAGGCCGAATAAATAAGACAATAGTTCAGATGCTTCAAAAAAATGGGATTAATGCTATAGGTCTTTCTGGAGTTGACGCCAAAGTAATTCAGGCTGAAAGAAAGAAAAAATTACTTATTGTAAATGAAAAGGGACGAAAACAAGCAATTGATGGCGGCTACACAGGTAAAATAAAGGAGATTAACGCTAGTTTAATTAAAACGCTCTTAGATCAAGGCCTAACCCCAGTAATTTCGCCTATAGCAATAAGCGAAGAATCGGATTTTCTCAATGTAGATGGAGATAGGGCTGCTGCATATGTAGCAGGAAAAGTTGGAACCGATAAAGTTCTCTTTATCACAAATGTTGATGGACTTTTGATGGATGACAAACTGGTAACAAAACTGACTCTTGCTGAAGCAAAAGAGATTAGACCAAAGATAGGTCCAGGTATGGAAAAGAAAATTCTTGCCTCAACTGAAGCACTAGACATGGGAGTAAAAGAGGCATTAATTGCAAACGGCCAAAAAGAAAATCCTATATCCTCTGCAATAGCCCACGATAACTGTACGGTGATTCAACATGAGTGAAGATCAATTTATGGGAAATTTGTATCAGAGGTTTCCAGTTACAATAGAGAAAGGCATAGGATCTCATGTTTGGGATGTCAATGGAAAAGAGTACATTGACTGCATGGGAGGATATGGTGTTGCACTAGTGGGACATCAAAATGAAAGGGTAGTAAAGGCAATCAAGGAACAGGTCGATAAAATTATCACCGTTCACAGCTCGTTGTACAATAAAACAAGAGAAGAGTTTCTCGAAACATTAATCGGGCTCGCACCAAAAAATCTAACTCAAGTTCATCTAAACAACAGCGGTGCAGAGGCAGTAGAAGCTGCAATGAAGTTTGCAAGAAAGTTTACTGGAAAAAAGGGAATGGTTGCAATGAAAGGGTCATATCATGGAAAATCTTTTGGAGCATTATCTCTAACTTTTAATCCTAAATACAAAAAAGCATTTCAACCCCTAGTGGAAAAAGTTTCCTTTGCGTCTTATGGTGACATTGAAGCACTACGTCAAGTAGTAGATGACGATACTGCGTTTGTGATTTTAGAACCTATTCAAGGTGAAAGTGGAATTATTGTACCGCCAGAGGGATTTTTACAAGACGTCAGAAAGCTCTGCGATGAGAAAGGAATTCTTTTAATTTTCGACGAAATACAAGCAGGTTTAGGAAGAACGGGACGATTATGGGCCTGTGAGCACTGGAATACTTCACCCGATATATTGTGCCTTGCAAAGGGAATTGCAGGTGGAGTTCCAATGGGAGCGACTCTGGTTCGACCCGACATTTTAGCTGCAATTAGTAAAGGTGAACACTCTTCAACTTTTGGAGGAAACCCACTTTCTTGCGCTGCAGGAACTGCTGCTCTAAAAGCCCTCACTGAGGATGGATTAGTTGAAAATTCAGAAAAGATGGGCAAAATTTTTAGAGAAGGATTAGAAAAGCTGAAAGAAAAACACTCCATTATTAGGGAAATTAGAGGAAAAGGGTTGATGATTGGAATAGAGATGAAGTTCGAGGTTAGAGATATTTTGATGAATTTAATTAAAGAAGGAGTTTTAATGTTATACTCTGGAAGAAATATTCTAAGAATTCTTCCACCTTTAGTAATATCAGAAGAAGACATAACAAAAGTTTTACAAAGCTTAGATTCTGTACTCACTGAAGAGGAGAAAAAAAGAAATGTTGAAGGATAAAATTGATGAAAAGATAATCGAATACCTACGGGATAACTCTAGAGAGTCTTTTGTTGATATAGGTAAAAAATTAAAACTGTCTGAATCAGCAGTAAGGCGAAGAGTAAAGAATCTTGTCGATGGCGGCACAATCAAGAGGTTTACTTTGGAACTTGGAGAAGAAAATGTTACTAGTGCAATAGTTCTAGTATCAGTAGACTCTGCCACTGATACATCAAAGGTCTCGTTAAAGCTCGCAAAGCTTGATGGAGTGAAAACAGTTTACGAGATTACCGGACAGTATGACATTACAACCATTATTAGTGCATCAAACATCTCAGAGATTAACAACAGCATCGATGCTCTAAGAAAAATCCCAGGGGTAATTGATACAAATACGGTAATTATTTTAAGAAAAATAATTTAAAACGACATTCGGTAATAAAATTCGAAATCTTGCTAAATTAGTTTTGTTTTTGTTAATTTTCAACGAAGATAGTACGAATATGTTTATATGTTCAATTTAGGTCAGCGATTTCTATGACGAAGGATCCGAATTACTATGCAGATATGTATAATGTGTATGATGAAAACCCAAAGAAGATTAGAGTTCTCGATAGCACATTAAGAGAAGGAGAACAACATCCAGGAGTTTCATTTACCAACAAACAGAGAATTCAGATTGCATGGATGTTAGATTATTTCGGAGTCGACCAGATTGAAATATCTCCAGTTGTATCAGATGATCACAAAGAAGCAGTAAAGACGATTATCAAACAAGGGTTAAAGGCAGACATTGTTTCTCATGGACGTGCTTTAAAAAGTGACATTGATGTTTCATTAAGTTGTGATGCAAAATGGTGTGCGGCTTACCTTGGCATTTCAGATATTCATCTAAAAGACAAGCTTCGAATTACTCGCGAACAAGCAATGGATCGAGCAGTGGAAACAGTAGAGTATGCAAAGTCTCATGGATTAAAAATTAGGTTTACCGTAGAGGATGGGAGTAGAGCGGACCCAGAATTTCTCTTAACAATGTGTAGGGCCATCGAGGAAGCCGGAGTAGACAGAATCAGTCTTCCCGATACTGTTGGAATACTACGGCCCGTTGGAATGTATAACTTTGTTAAAAAGGTAAGAGAAGCAGTAGATACTCCCCTTGATGCCCATGTCCACAATGACATTGGTTTTGCACTTGCAAACGCATTTGCAGGATGTGATGCTGGAGTAGATCAAATACATACTACAATAGATGGGATTGGAGAAAGAACAGGAATTCCACCCCTTGCTGAAGTGTCAGTTGCACTAACGTATCTTTACAAATCCCCAAATGATTTCCGATTGGATATGCTTCAAGACCTTTCAAGATTAATTGAAGAATACACCATCATTAGACCTTATGATTCAAAACCCATTGTTGGTTCTTCGGCATACAAGCATAAGGCAGGAACTCACCTTGCGGCAATTTTAAAAAACCCCGCAGCCTATGAACCCATTCCTCCCAGAGCCGTAGGTAATCGGAGAAGGATAGTTTTTGGGGAACTTGCAGGAAAGACAGGTGCTTCATATCTAATGTCCATATTGGGACTGGAAAAAAATGATGATTCAGCAAAAGCAGTTGCTTTAGGACTCAAGAATCTAAGGATGGGAGATCTTATCGAGGTTCCTTTAGAGGACAGACTTGAAAAAAAGATAATTAATGACGAAGAAGGAGAAAAATCCGAGGAAAAATAATGGCAAAATGTGAAGAATGTGATGCTGATATCTCCATACCAAGTGATGCTCTAGAAGGAGAAATCGTAACATGTCCTGAATGTGGTGCAAGTTTTGAGTTAGCAAAAGGTTCAGATGGTTTCGATCTAAAGCCGGCCCAGACGGTTGGCGAGGATTGGGGACAGTGAATCCAGACGTAACGATTCTTTACGACACCATCCGATGGGAAGAAAAAGCTCTACTGGAAGCTGGCAAAAAAAAAGATATCAACATTCAGATGGTAGATTGTAAAAAATTATCCTTAGATTTAGAGAAGCCCCCAGAAGATTACGGGACAGTAATTCAGAGATGTGTCAGTTACTATAGAAACTTGCACTCAACTGCAGCGCTTGAAGGTCTAGGAGTAAATGTGATAAACTGCCTCAACACGGGAGTTTTTGCAGGGAACAAATTATTCACACATATGTTGCTAAAAAAACATGGGGTTCCAACACCTGATGCAACTGTGGCATTTTCTAAAGATGCTGCAATTGATTCTCTAGAGAAACAAGGATATCCCAAAGTGATTAAACCAACAGTGGGAAGCTGGGGAAGATTGATTTCAAAATTAAATGATAAAGACTCTGCTGAAGGAATTATTGAGAGCCGGGAAAAAATGTATCCGATTTACCAGGTCCATTATTTAGAAGAATTTGTAAAACGACCACCAAGAGACATTAGAGCGATAATGGTTGGAGATAAAATCGTTGCCGCAATTTATAGAACTTCTGGAGACGGAAGCTGGAAGACAAACATGGCACTTGGGGGAACAGCTACAGCCTGTAAAGTCACACCAGAGATGGAAGAGATGTGTATAAAGGCAAAAAATGCAATTCAAGGTCAGATAGTAGGCGTAGATTTGATGGAAAGTGATGAAAAAGGACTAGTAGTTCACGAGGTTAACAATACAACAGAATACAAAAACACTGTAAGGGTTTGCGACGTTGACATACCTTCATTAATGCTAGACTATGCAATGCAATCTGGCAAGTAAGAATTGGACACTTCATTTACTATAACACCAAGATTTGCAGTAAAGATGCTTGAGAAAGCCCTTCGCTTGTACACTCCATCTCGTAACGAGGGAGCTATGGCCGAATTTCTGGCAGACAAGTGCGACGATATGGGATTTGAAGATATTCAAATTGACGAGGTTGGAAACATTATAGCAAAGAAAGGTTCCGGCTCTCCAAAGATTCTTCTTTGTGGTCACATGGACGTGGTCCCAGGAAAAGTCAAGGTAAGAAAAGAAGGAGATTCCCTATACGGACGAGGTGCCTCAGATGCAAAGGCGCCTCTTATGGCAATGTTGTTTGCAGCAGCTTCAATTCAAAATAACAATGGTACAATTATTTTTGTTGGAGCCGTAGATGAGGAAGGTAACGCAACAGGAATTAAAAATTTAGTTAAAAAAGATCTCGATGTTGATTACGCAGTATTTGGAGAACCTAGTGGAATTAAACAGGTGACAATTGCATACAAAGGAAGACTTGCAATTAATCTCAAAGTATCAGTTGAGGATAGTGCACACGCTAGTGCTCCATGGCTTTCAAAAAATGCAATTGAAGAAGCAATGGTATTTACAAATGAGCTCAAAAGAGGTCTAGAAGAAGGACAGGAAGGAAAAACCAAAGGGATGCTTCTTACAGCAACACAAACGGAGATTTCTGGAGGGACAAGTCACAACGTCACCCCAAAAGAATGCGTCACCACATTTGACATTAGAATTCCAGTTGATATGAATTGTAAATCAGTAGAGCAGAAAATCGCAACATTGGTAAAAGACATCTCTGAGAAAAGAGAGGTAGAGGCATTTTATTCAATACTAGATGAAACAGAACCATTTGAGGCACCACATAACTCTCCAATAGTAAGGGCATTTACACTCGGAATAATGGAAGCTGAGAATGTAAGACCAACTTTGATACGAAAAACAGGCACAGGGGACATGAATGTAATTGGAAGTCAGTGGAACATTCCAGTTGTCACATACGGGCCAGGGGATCCTCATGAGGCCCATACAATAGATGAAAAAGTATCAATTGATGAATATCTAAGAGGAATAGAAATTTTGAAAAAAACTCTTAATCACCTAAAACGACTTCACGATAAAAAGATGAAGATACAGTAATGCTTTGGTTTGTTGGGTTAGGTATCTCAGGTGTAAAATCAATTTCCATTGAAGCTCAGGAGATTTTATCAAAAGCAGACATTGTCTACTTGGAACAATTTACAAGTCCAATTGGCAAAGCAGATTTAACCAAAATAAAAAAAATGACAACGGGTGAATTCAAGCCTGCAAAACGATGGCTGGTTGAGGATGGAAACGAAATTCTAAAAAATGCGAAACGACAAAAAGTAGTTTTACTATCTTATGGAGATCCGTACATTGCAACCACTCATATCGAATTGCGAACTCGTGCAATTCAAGAAAAAATAAAAACACACTCGGTTCATGCATCATCTTCCTTAACTTCGATGATAGGAGAATGTGGTCTTCATTTTTACAAAATCGGAAGAATGGCAACAATAATGAACGAGATGAAATCAATGACAACACCATATTATGTGATTTATAAAAATATCATTGAAGGAAATCACACAGTTTTATTATTAGAATATAACCAAGACAAAGATTTTTTCTTGGATCCAAAAGATGCAATGCTAGGATTAATTGATACTGAAAAAGGTCAGAAAAGAAACGTCATAAACTCGTCAACTTATGCCATCGTTGCATCAAGGATCGGATTCAAGGACCAATCTATAATTTCGGGGAAAATATCAAGCTTGCAAAAAATAGATTTTGGAAAACCACCCCACACGATAATAATAACAGGAAGGCTTCACTTTACCGAATCAGATGCCCTCAAAATTCTCAGTCATAACCTTGATGAGCCGTTTGATAATTCTGAAAAGACAAAAAAAATATCAGTTCAGATGATGAAAAAATACGTACCAATGGTTAGAGAGGCGTTAGAAGAGGTAGAACCCCTTTACAAAGACCAAAAGGAATTCAAAGTTATCTTAGAAAATGCAGAATTGTACATTCAGGATGCGGAAAAATTTTTAGAAGATGGACAAGATGAGGTGGCCATACTTAGCATCGGATACGCTGATGGTTTAGTTGATGCATTAAGGTTAGCTAAAGGCCTTGAGCCCAAAATGTAATCATCGATGAATTAAAGAGAGAGATATTATCAAGGAAATAAAGTTGAAACCCGTCGAGAAATTAATTTTATCATCAATGTACCTTGCATCTATTAGTGATAAAACACCTGTAAAAATAATCAAAGAAAGAAGTAGAATTACCGAGGAAGTGATTGATTTGAAGATTGATGAATGTATTGCAAATCAACTTGTTAAAGAAGATAGAAAGAATTTGACCGATATGGGAAGAACTTCACTAAAGGTTGTGTTGGCTGGAGGAGTTTTTGATATAATTCATCCAGGACACATTCACACATTAAATGCAGCCAAAAATCTGGGAGATGTTTTGATAGTAGTAATTGCCACTGACAAGACTGCAGAGAAAATGAAAAAACGACTCCCCCTTCATAATCAAGATCAAAGGAAAATGTTAGTAGATGCCCTTTCAGTAGTTGATTTGGGCGTCGTAGGCCATGAGGGGGATATCTTCAAAACAGTTGATGTTATTCGTCCTCAAATTATTGCGTTAGGATACGATCAAGTTCATCAAGAAAAATTCATCACTGAAGGTTGCAAGAAGATAAATCTAGATGCAAAAGTTGCACGACTTCAATCACCAATTCCAGAGGTATCAAGCTCTATTATAGAAAAAAAATACGGCGAAAACATTCACGATATCTAAATTAATTTCCATTAATTGGAATCCATATAGTTACTTTAGAACCATCTGAGAGCTTGGCTGTTTTCCTCAAATTATTTTTTGAAATTAGCTCTATGGTTGATGTATCATGATGTGTTCTCTCTAGACGAATAAGCTCACAATCAAACGAAGAGTTTAGTTTTGCACTAAAGCACTTTACCCATCCATAAGTCCTCTTTCCATCAGAATAACCATCAATGTGGATTCCATCCAAACCTCCAAATTGTCT
>Ga0224508_10001545_pt1 | contig 20545 bp, 16 predicted proteins | sample SF_Jan12_sed_USG_4_FD_170157 | JGI IMG/M metagenome (GOLD analysis project Ga0224508, IMG submission 170157) | Sediment microbial communities from San Francisco Bay, California, United States - SF_Jan12_sed_USGS_21 | ecosystem: Environmental > Aquatic > Marine > Sediment | place: USA... | reverse complement strand
CTGTCCATCAGCGTTATCATTACCGGCAGCGAAAATCACGATTCCTCCTTGCATAGGTCCAAAAGGATTGCCAAGGGCGTCCGTTCCTGCTTCAGCAATAAAATAGTCAATACCATCCAAGACTACCTGATCAAATGCTCCAGCGACGGTATATCCCCAGCTGTTTTGTGAAACCACTGCGCCATTATCCGCCCCGTACGTATAGGTGTCTTCAAATCCCATAGTACCCGTTTCGCCAAATGCGGCTAAGGACATCAAACGTACACCGTCATCCGTTCCTTCACCTCCGGCGATACCGGCTACTCCAATAGCATTGTTGGTTTCCGCAGCTATCGTACCGCCTACGTGGGATCCGTGTATATCCGCAGGAATGGAACCGGTGTCATCGCCAAAGCCATAACCGTTGATATCATCAACATATCCGTTGTTGTCATCGTCGATACCGTTCCCGGGAATTTCATCGACATTTACCCACATATTACCCACTAGATCTTCATGGTCCACCTGGATACCGCCGTCGGTTACAGCCACCACAATATCGGAACTCCCCGTTTCAATTGCCCAGGCTTCGAACATGCTTACGTCAGCACCTACGGTACCAACTTGTCCTTGGATGTTTTGTCCGGTATTGTTAAAAGAATATTGGTTAAGATCAAAGAAAGTATCATTAGGGGGATCGGTAAGCACTTCTTCTGCCTCATAAACGCCACTGACTTCATAGCCTACGTGGGCTTTTTCATGAACCTTCTCCGCAATCGCTACTTCGGCTACGCCCCGGTAATCGCGCAGTATCTGCTCGATGGCTCTGGGATCATCATACTGTACCTCATACCATAAGTGCAATCCGTGCTTACGATGTTTTTCTTCAAATTTTCCAGCCGGTCGGAATACGCGTTTCATTACCTTGGCTTCGCAACCTTGGTGCACGGCATCCAATTGTGTCATACCCGTCACTACATGTGTGTCACTTGACCTGGCGATCACTTCCCCTTTTGCTGAGGCTCTTTCCAATAGCATGCGGTCAAGTTGTGCCGTGGCTTCCGGTCTCATTTTTATCCGGATAACGCCATCGTAATGCCCTTGACTGGAAGCGGCTTTACCATTGTAAAGCACTGGTTTTTTCATGGTCTCTGCCCGTTCAATAGTCCTGAACTGAGCAAATGATTCCGTTCCCACAAATAATAGCAGGATCAGCCCTAGCCCAAAATAATAGGAGAGACTTTGTTGGTAGTTGTTTGATTTCATAAAATGTTTGTTTTATCAGGGAGCCCCTAAATTTAATATACCCATCTCATGGTTTCCTAGAGGTATAAATTTTAACGCGTGGGTAACCTGCGCTTTTCGGAAAAACCCTATGGTTTTAGAATTAAAAATTGTATCAAAAATACCAGATTATTTAGCAATTCATAATTCTACAGAGAGAACTTCATGCGGCCCTCTACAGCACGAAACCCCAATGGATCATGGAATATTTATAAAGTGAAAATTTCCATGCTTTGTAGTCACTTGGGCAAATTGTATAATTTTAATGGGGCTACTTAAAGCAATAGTTTAACTTCATGTTTAGTTGCAGATTTTCATTTATCCGGGTAGAGATCGAGGTAAATCACTTCCGGCAATATTACTATTTGGTTGGAATTAATTATCCACAAAAAAATAATGGAGCTTATCGAAACCACACACTTGAAACTACAACCTTTTCAGAAATCCGAAGCAACGCTATTCTTGCGGATTAACCGTGACCGTACGGTGCGCAAATATCTGTGGGACGATATTCTTATCAGTGAGCAGCAGGCTGATGAAATTTTGGTCCTGAATCAGCGACATATTGAAAGAGATGATTACGGGTTATGGAAGATTTACAGAAAGGACGACGCGCAAATAATTGGTTATGCTGGGCTTTGGCACTTTTTTGAGGAAGCCCAGCCCCAATTGATCTATGCATTACTACCGGAATTTTGTGGCAACGGCTGGGCCACGGAAGCCTCGGCCGCCATAATGCGGTACGCTTTCGACTCTTTGGAATTCCCGGATCTGGTGGCCTCCATGGATGAAGGGCACACTGACTCCGAAAATGTGGCAAAACGCATCGGCATGGTATTTTGGAAACGTAAAATCATCGATGGAAAGCCTACTATCTTCTACCGGGCCCTGGCCAACTAATGTCAGTGTCCTGACACTACAATTCACCCAATATGGGGGATAGCAACCCAGAGCTTTACCGCCTATCCATGGAATGATCTGCTCACGGAAAATCCTTTTGGTTTGTAGCATTTATGGCGTTCCTTAAGCTTGAATTACTAAACAATCCACAATAACATGCTTAATAACTTAAAACTTATGCGTAGCCTGTTCTTATCACTATTGATTATGGGTGGTATGGGAACAGCAACTTTGGCGCAGCAAATCACAACTCCCAGAGCAGCCAGTCCGGCATCGAAGGTGAGTCAGACCATTGGAATTTCTAAAGTCACTATTAAATATTCCCGTCCGGCAGTTAAGGAACGAGAGATTTATGGAACTAATCTGGTGCATTACGGATACAAGAATCTTGGTTTTGGAACCGCCAAGGAAGCGCCCTGGCGGGCCGGGGCCAACGAAAACACCACCATCACTTTTTCTCATGATGCTACAGTAGAAGGACAGCCCATTCCCGCCGGAACTTATGCCTTGTTTGTGGCTGTACATGAGAACGGAACCGCCGACATCATTTTCAGTAACAACCATAGCTCCTGGGGAAGTTACTTTTACAATCCTGAAGAGGATCAGTTGAAGGTTACGGTAACCAGTACGGACAATACCCATACTGAACGGTTAACGTTCGATTTTGTGGATCTGCAGCAGCAATCAGCGGTGGCAGTTCTGGATTGGGAAAAGAAGCGCTTCCCCTTCAAGGTAGGCTTCGATGTACATGAGATCGTGCTGGCCAATGCTCGTGATGAGCTAAGAGGGGTTAAGGGCTTTGGCTGGCAAGGTCCAGCATCTGCTGCCAACTACTGCCTGCAAAATAAGGTCAATCTGGAAGAAGGAATGGCTTGGGCCGATCAGGCCTTACAAGCCAACAAGAACTTCAACACCTTGTTTCTTAAAGCAGGGCTGACCAAAGCTACAGGAGGTGATCCTAATACCATGTATGATGAGGCGTCAGCGGTAGCTTCCAAGAATCAACTCAACTTTCTGGCTTACCAGGTTATGGGTGCGGGAGACCACCAACGGGCCTTGGGATATTTCAAAACCAACTTGAAAAACAATCCGGATGATCCCAATATGCACGACAGTTTGGGGGAATGCTATAAGACCATGGGTCAGAACAGCCAGGCAATTAAAGCTTTCAAAAAATCGCTGTCCATGAACCCTCCGGCTAATGTAAAAGCCAATAGCATAAAACATTTGAAGGAACTTGGCGTGGACACCTCCGCTTATGTGGCCGACATGTAAGTAAAAGTCCCGCAAGTCAATCCATGAAGCCACCCCCTCCACGGTGGCTTCTTTTTTTTTATAGCGCTAAGCTTTTATCTTACATTTTGTGATTCATACCATCGACACCCATTTTCAGGGACTTGAGCATGCCATAGCTAGTTACCTGGTAGAGACCAGTGGGGGTTTGGTCTTGATTGAAACCGGCCCCCATAGTACATTGCCTTCACTATTAGCTGGTTTAGAGGACCTGGGCTTTAGGGCAGACCAAGTGCGTCATGTACTGCTCAGCCATGTCCATCTGGATCATGCCGGCGCCGCCTGGTATTTTGCAGATTTGGGTGCCAAGATCTATGTACATCCATTGGGGCTTCCCCATTTGAGCAATCCCGAACGTTTAATGGCATCCGCTACCAGGATTTACGGAGAAGACATGGATCGACTGTGGGGTGAGATGCGTCCTATCGATGAACTGCTGTTGCAAGCGGTACAGCACCAGCAGAGTATAACCATAGGGGATCAGACTTTCATCTCCTACCACACTCCTGGTCATGCGGTGCATCATATCGCTTGGGCTTTGGAAGACAACTTGTTTACCGGTGATATTGCAGGGGTTAAAATTTTACAGGGGCCTGTAGTGCCTCCTTGCCCTCCTCCGGATATCAATATCGAGCATTGGATGCAATCACTGGAATTGATTAAATCTCTACCATTTCAGCAATTGTACCTCACCCACTATGGACGGATCAGTGATATTTCCCGTCATATTAAGGAGCTGGAAGACTGTTTGGAATCCTGGTCGCAATGGATTTATCGCCAATACCAGGCAAAAGTAGCTGTTGATGAATGTATTGCCCCTTTTCAGTTGTTTGTGGCCCAACAATTAACCTCAAAAGGCCTATCAGCAAAAGAAATAGAGATCTATGAAGCCGCCAATCCTTCTTGGATGAGCGTATTTGGTCTCTATCGCTTCTGGTCCAAGAAAAGTAGTTAAATTATAACTATTTTTATAAAAAAATGTATTATATTTACTTTTTGGTTGAAATCAAATAATTATGGAAAAACTTTACAGAGTAACACTTTTAGTGGGACTAATGGTAATGAGTATCATCACTCATACCGAAATTCACGCACAATGTGATGATCCCCAAAATCTAACAGTTTCAAATGTTAGTGATACCGAAGCTACGGTTAGCTGGGATGCTGTAACTGGAGCAGAACAGTATCGTTTTGCCTATAGACTTGTAAATACTGCCCCTTGGATAGAGTTATTGGTCATTACGGAAACCAGTTACAACATAACCGGTCTGATGCCAGGGACTACCTACAATTGGGCCGTACGGGCATTATGTGCCAATGAAGATTCGGATTTGATCTTCGGACCTCAAATTCAAACTTCCGGAGCTTTGCTATGCCCGGATCCAACAAATCTTATGGCAGACAATTTGTCGAATGACGGGGCCACCTTGAGCTGGGATTTTGTAGCCGACGCTTCATATCGATTGGCATATCGGGTGATCGAGTCCAACGCCTCGTTCGAGATTCTGGAAACCTCCGATAATTCCGTGGATTTGACTGGACTGCTTAGTGGTACCACCTACGAATGGGGGTTGCGCGTTCTTTGTGATGATTTAGGCGATTCCGAATTCGTCTACGCCGATAACTTCATCACTACTGGTGATGCTGCTTGCTCGGAACCTGGCAATTTGCAAAGCGAACATATCAATTCCGGCAAAGTACTTTTATCCTGGGATGATGCGGATGCTGCCGAATCCTACAGAGTGGCTTATCGTCCCAAACGGCCGGTAGGAGAGGAAGAGGACTGGGTCGAAATCATTGTGACTGAAGAGAACCAAGTAGAAATCGCCTGTTCTTTCGTTTCCGGCGAAACCTATGAGTGGGGAGTCAGAACTCTTTGCCTCAGCATTGATGCCGTTTCTCCATTTATCTTTGGGGAGACCTTCAGCATCGCAGATATATTTAAGCCTCTGGCCGCCATTATCGAGTTTGAGCACGAAGACGATGACGACGATGATGACGACGATGACGACGACGATGACGACGACGATGACGACGATGATGACGACGATGACGACGATGACGACGATGATGACGACGATGAAAACGGAGAAGCTACCGTATACCCTGGATATGCACCCAAAGAGTGTCTAACCTTGGAGGTTGAAGCCGAAGGAGGCAATGGCGAATACACCTATCTGTGGTCTACTGGGGAAACTACCGATGAGATTGAGGTTTGCCCTACCGAAGAGACCACTTATTCTGTGACGGTCACGGACATAAATGGCTGCTCGGTAAGTGCGGAAATTACCGTTACGGTGGTTGACGTGTCTTGCGGTGATAATCCTAACAATCCCAAGGTTCTGTTGTGTCATAAACCCAATGGTAACAATCCACATGAGATCTGTGTGGCTGCATCAGCAGTTGAGGCCCATTTGGAGCATGGTGATCATTTGGGACCATGCGACGATGCTACTATCGATCAGGAGGCGGACAAGCAACCTGAATCCATAACCTCCAATCAGAACGCATCACTATTGATGTACCCTAATCCCTCGCAGGGAGAAATTACTGTGGATATATCCTCCACCAAATCGGAGTTTGTCTCCTTATACCTGATTAATCCATTCGGTAAAAGAGTTGCCGTCTTATTTGAGGGAGAACTGAAAGAAGGTGAACGGATTACCTCCAGTGTGAGTAACACAAATCTTCAAAGAGGGATCTATATATATCACCTGGTGGGTAGCCGTGGATCAGTTCAAAAAGGACGTCTGATCATTAACTAGAATCACCTAATATTCGCTTAAAACCGGCATTTATGCCGGTTTTTTTGTTTTCAAGGCTCTGAGGTGGTTACATTTTTGTTCTAATTAATATTAATATAAGAATATAGAATATAACTATAATGAGAATCTCTTCCGCTATTAAAGAAAAACTGCACCAAAATGCTGCCCGCACCCAGGCTATCAGGCAGCATCAACAGTTGACCCGGGTACAGCAGATAGAACTGGAATACCTGCAAATGGAGGCTCAGACCTTTCAGGAAATGCTTACAAAGCTCAAAAAAAGCTGGTGGAGACGTTTACTACCTCGAAAAAACGTTTTTTACCTGGCCATAGTACTGGGAATGTCCACTTATGTGGTTTCTATGTTCAACGTGTTTGATCAAATGGACCTCAATAAAGTAGAGCAATGGGAATTTGCTGTTACCGCGGTACCTTTTTGGCTAATGATAGCCTTAGTACCTATGGCTATAATAACCCTGCTCACCTCAAACGATCATTAAGCATGATCATTCAATTTTTTAAACCTTTCTAACAAATCATTGTCAAACCAGCATACCATCATCAACAAGGAATATGAAAATTTTTAAGAACATAATAATCGCCACATCAGCCGTGGTATTTTTGGCCTGCAGCAGTACTCAAACCACTGCCACCTGGTCCAAACCTCACAGTGAACCCAATAACTTTCACAAAGTTGCCGTATTGGGTATTATGGGTAGCTTGAGCGCTCGACAAAGTTTTGAATACGAGATCGTGGAACAACTGCAGAAGGAGGGAGTACCCGCGGTTGCTGCCATGCAGATGTTACCTCCCAAGAAGAAAAATGTAAGTGTGGATCAAATGATTCGTCGATTGCACCAGGATGGTGTAGACGCGGTCATGGTGGTAAGCCTTTCCGATGTTGATCGCAAGAAACAATATGTTCCCGGGAGTACCTACGTACGACCCCGAACCTATTACAACCGATTTGGCGATTACTATGTACATACCCATCGCAGGGTACATACCCCCGGTTATGTACGTCGGTCTACCACATATTTTTTGGAGAGTACCTTGTACGATCTCCACAACCAGGAATTGATTTGGACTAGTGAGGCGAAGAGTACTGATCCCAATAGTTTGAAAAGTGCTTCTAAGTCCTACGCCAAATCTATAGTTAAGTCCTTAGATAAGGACGAAATTATTTAGTAGAACCATTATTCAAAAAAAGTGGGTTCCGTGAGACCCATTTTTTTTTGATCAAATGTAAGGCTTGGCAGGTTGATTCAGGGCTTTTTCTACTTCTCTCATAACATAAGCCTCTTCTTTGGCTGAAAGTACCAGGTTATTTTTTGAATCATTGTTAACTAGAATATATAGGACAATATGGGAAAGGATGGGAAGGAAACAGGTAATGCCAAACCACAACCAGAAGGAACGTCCATAGCAGTGTGCAAAATACCCCACCACTGTTGGTATACTTAAATAAAACAGGAAAATAAGTAAAAAGATATCCAGTATCATGGTCTCAATCTTTACTTAAAGATACCGGATAATTCTCAGATTTTCCAGATCAGAAATGAGCCTTTAAACCTATAGTAAACCTTCTGGGCATGCCGGGGCGCAAACCAGCTGGTCGTCGGGCCACATTGTATACCTGGTCGGTAATGTTTTGTGCACTACCAAATATCTTAATATTTTTATGTAGTGAGTAATTCGCGCTGAAGTCTATGACAAATTGATCGTCGGTGCTTTCCTGTACAGGGGGGTCGCCTTGCCCGGGTTCGGTGCGTAGAGCGCTTTGGTATTTGGTGCTTAAGTTAAGATCGAAGCGTCCATGCTCAAGGCCTAGAAATAATGCCAGCTGATGTTTGGGTAGGTAGGGAAGTTCATCACCCTCGGTGACGGTGCCCCATCCTTCAAATTCACTTTCAAAGGAATTCTGGAATTCCCCATCAGTAAGGGTGTAACTGATCCCTACCGGTAAACTCAATCCCGTGGATACTTTTGATAACAGGTCATAGCGGACTTCAAATTCCAGCCCTTTTACATTTACGTCGCCGCCGTTGAAAAGATCGGTGGTGCCTTGTCCTCCGGAAGCGGCCAGATCTGCTCCCAGCAGGTTGCTGTAGTCATTAAGGAAGAATACGGTCTGAAAGAAAAGTGAAGATTTTTCGTAGCGTACTCCCAGTTCATAGTTTACGCTCTCCTCGGGTTCAGTACCTTCTTTAGACCCGGGAGGTGAAAATCCTTTATGAATTCCCAGGAAAGTGCTCCAGTTATCGGTGAACTGGTAATCTACACCCACTCCGGGAATCAACACATCCACGCGATTTTCGCGGGTCGAAAGATCTGCACCGGTGCGTTCCGGGTCTTCTTTACCGAAATCCTGGCGTTCCACTTTTATATTCTCGTACCTTAGGCCGGGAACAATGGTCCACTTGCCCACTTTCATATTGTATTGCAGATAGCTGGCAAAGGCGGTTGCAGTTTCGATACGGTTGCTCTCAGTACCGGGAGTGCCGCTGGAGGTCAATTCCATGATCCCTTCATCCATACCATACAGGTCCACCCATTGAAAACGATCGATCTGGTCCTGGTGGAAACGTAACCCAATTTCAAGATCGCTTTCAATACGATCACCAAATCGGAATCCCATGACCGTTTGCAACCCTTTCGAATAGTATTCGCGGTTGTTGGCTTTAACTTCCAGGGCATTATCATTTAAAGAGGTAGCTCCTTGAATGATGTCGAAAGCTGCGGCGTATTGCTGGGGATCGGCCAGGATGCGGCTGATGCTAGTTCTATCTCCATCTTCTGTGGCCCGCACTTTGTCCAACTTATACCAATTTCGTTCAAAGTCGGTACGGTATATCGTGGTGGTCACATCCAAAAATTTCAAAGGCTGTATGTGATGCCTGATCATCAATTGCCGTTGCTTGGTGTCAATAACATCTCTTTGCGATCCAGCATATCGGCGATAGGGGGTGAGCTGAAAATCATTGTCGGTGAGCCCCAGGTAAGTTTCATCGGATTCACCGGTGGTCTGCCCGGCCTTTATGGTAAGCGCTTGGTAGATCTTGGCCTCCGGACTGGTATTGAAGCGTACTTTGGCAATGTAATCCTGGAGATTATAGCCGGTATCCCCGCCACCATCCAGTTCTTTGAAGCCATCGGAATGTGCCTGGTAAGTTTCTAGCGAGAACCCTATATTTTTAAAGTTGTCGCCAATAGCGGCATGTACAGTCCGAGTTCCGAAGCTGCCTCCCAGTATGCTTATTTGAGCCGACCGGTCCCTGGGGATTTGGGTACTGATAAAGTTTATGGCCCCGCCGGTGGTGTAGGGTCCGTATTTTATCTGGCTGGAACCTTTACGCACTTCAACTCCCTGCATACGGGCTGCGGTAGGAAAGTAATAGGCTGCGGGTGCCGCATAAGGAGCTGGTGCCATCAATACTCCGTCCTCCATAATAGTGATCTTCGAGCTTCGCTCTACACCCGAACCTCTCAATCCAATATTGGGCCGTAAACCAAATCCCTCTTCCTCCTGTATGTTCACCCCCGGTATATGGCGCAGGATACGATTAACATCGCTGTAGTTAAACTTGTCCAACTCCGCCGGACCAACATAATGTACCGAACCGGGGATTTCCCGGACTCCCATGTTGCCACCGGAAAGTGAAGTTCGTTCCACTACAATCCCTGGGATCTCAATAAAATCCTCCTGTAGGTCCACATCCAAATGAAATGCTTCCCCTTCAACCAAGGATATGGGTATTCTTTGGGTCTTGAACCCTACATTGGTTATGACCAAATGGTAGCTACCTGCGGTCAGGTTGTACAACTCAAATTGTCCTTTTCCATCCGATACCGTGCCCAGCTTTAATTCCTCCAGGAAGACATGGGCTCCCACCACGGTAGCCTTACTGCTGCTTTCCTTCACAAATCCCTGAATGCTGATCTCTTGCCCCCATACCTGCATGCCCGACCAAACCAACACATAAACTAACAGTAAGGCTTTTTTCATTTGTAGGCACTAATTTTATTTAGACTAATTTTAAATAATGGTAAAGGTAAGGTGAGGACAGGTGCATCGCAATACCTGAAAACAGGCATTTTGATAAGTAACAAAATTGGGTACTTTTACCTAAAGTTAGGTAGTCTAGGCGCTGATAATTCCAGTTTTAACGGCGTACAGCATAAGGTCGGCGGCGGAATTTAAACCCAGTTTTTTCATCACATTTTTTCTATGGGTGTAAACCGTGTGGTGACTAAGATGTAATGTTGCGGCGATCTTCTTGGCGCTATGCCCTCGACTGATCAATTTTACAATCTCAATTTCCCTTAAAGTTAGTTCTGTAGGTAGGCAAGCTTCATCTTCTTTACTCAAATGTTTTTCAAGAATTAAATCCAGTACCTTGTTGCAAAAAAATCTTTCTCCTTTAGCGGTGGCATATATAGCCCCTACGATTTCTTCTTGGCTGCATTCCTTGGTAACATAGCCATTGACCCCTGCCTCCAAGGCCTTAAAAATATTCTCTTTGTTGCTATCTGATGAGATCACCAACATCTGAGTATTGGTACTGAGGCGTTTCACTTCCGCCAGATCGTCAAGGGATATGAAATCCTTAAGATTATAATCTACTACTAACACCTGTGGTTTTTCTTTGGCCAGTACCTCTTTGAGATCCTCTATGGTATCCACGGACCTCAACAGCTTTAAGTCCTTCTTTCCTTTAATGAAAGATTGTAAACCTGCTCGGGTCAACATTTGCTTGTCAGCCAACACTACCTTTATAGGGGTCACCGGTGCTTATTTAGAATGATTATAAATTACCGCAATATAACTGGAATTTCCCAAGATTGAAATCAAATGCAAGTTATTAGTCCCTCCTTTTTATGATTTATTCGCACTGCACTAATATCCGTCACGTCAAACCCGTTGCTTAGCTGACCCTTAAGGCCCAGCCAAGCGGCCATGGGTTAGTGGGCTTACATGCCGGGAGTCTGAAAAACTCGGATATAATCGACTTCCATCACCTGAGGAAATACGGTGGTACCGTCGGGGTTGCCAGGCCAGTTACCTCCCACAGCAATGTTAGCGATAAAAAAGAAATTGGCGTTGAAGGGATAGGTAGCACCAATCTGGGACCGGCTTATGGAAAAGAACGGCTGATAATCTACAAACCATTGAATGGATCCTTCCTGCCAAAGAATAGTAAAGATGTGGTACTTATCTCCAAAGGTTTCGGTTTCAGGAATACTGTAAGGGCTTCCTGTAAAGTTATGCCCATTGTTGTCGTAATGAGCGGTGCCGTGTACCCGGAAAGGTTCATGACCCACCATTTCCATGATGTCTATTTCTCCGCACACTGGCCATCCAACCTGATCGATGTTTGACCCCAACATCCAGATCGCCGGCCAGATGCCTTGGCCTTTAGGAAGTTTGGCTCTGATATCAATACGACCGTATTGAAATTCCTGCTTCCCTTTGGTGGTGATTCGACTAGAGGTGAAATTGGGTGCTGCCATGTTCTCCTCAGCAGTTATTTCCAGTTTACCATCCGATAATTCGGTATTCTCTTCGGTATAGGACTGCAGCTCATTATTTCCCCACCCACAAAGATCAGGACACCCGTCCCCCAATTCATAATTCCAATCATCCTCGTTAAGCGTTGCATCGTCAAATTCTTCACTCCATACCAAGTCCATGCTGGGATAACTGTCGGGGGTAATAAACCCGTCGTCATCTTCAGCAGGTTGATAAGAGTCATCATCCAGAATGGTAATGGCTATCTTTGAAATAGTAATAGTGGCATTCTGAACATTGGAAAGCACCAGATCGAAGGTCTCGTCAAATTCCAGGATGTCGTCGGTAGTAAAGTTGATACTGAGGGTCTTTTGAGTTTGACCGGCATCAATGGTTAGGGTACCTGATGTGGTTTCATAGTCCTCGGTGGCTTTGGCGCTTCCATCTTCCGTGTTGTACGACACCGATACAGACTGTTGGCTAGCTGCAGTGAGGTTGAAATTAACGTTCACACTATTAGTTCCGGACGTTCCTTCGGAAAAGGTAACGTTGGAAATGAAAAGCTCTGGAGTGTTCCCTGCCGGCGGATCTTCAGAGGAACTGCTGCAGGTGATAAAACCAAGCCCCGCCAACATCCAGAAAGTGATTATAATTGACGTTTTTGTCATGAGTAGAGTTTATCTGTAAACTTATGGGGATACTAAAAGTTCAATTCTTTTAAGAAATTTCCGCACCTACCTTTTTTAACAGATCCAGGGTAGCCTGTATACCTTGGTCCTCACTGAGCACGCTGCCCTCGTATTCTATGCCTATGTGACCCTGGTATCCTGCATCTTTTACGATCCTCAGCATTCGATAGTAGTCCGTCTCCACACAGTTGCCACTGGCATCGAAGTTATTTGCTTTGGCACTGACCCCTTTAGCGAATGGCATCAATTCTTCGGTTCCCTTATAACGATCATATTCTTTCAAACAAGTGATCCCCTCATCGGTCCGCTCCCTTTCGATGCAGAAATTACCAAAATCCGGAAGCGTTCCGCATCCCGGCATGTTGACTTCTGAGATTACTGAAGAGAGCCAAGAACCGTCTGAGCTATAACCGCCGTGATTTTCTACGATCACCCCGATATTAAAGTCTTTAGCAAATTCCGTCAGGCGGCCCAAGCCATCTACCGCGGAGGCGGCTACTTCTTCTGCAGTACCCTCACCGGCTGCGTTTACCCTTATGGAATGACAACCCAGGAATTGAGCTGCTTCTACCCATTTATAGTGATTTTCAACGGCGGTTTGGCGTTCCAGGTCGTTTCCACTGCCCAGATGACCCTCACCGTCCACCATAATGAGTACATTGGTGATTCCCAAGTCGTTGGTACGTTGCTTCATTTGTCCCAGATATTCCAGGTCCTGGGCCTTGTCCTTGAAGAATTGATTCACGTACTCCACTGCATTTATGCCGAAATTGCTCTGGGTGTAGCTGGCGAAATCGAGATTGTCCAGTTTCCCATCAAACAAAGATTTATTAAGTGACCATTGAGCTAATGAAATTTCAAAGAAAAGCTTAGGGGGGACTGCTTCTGCGACTGCTTGCTGGGCTTCGTCAATAACTTGTTCGTCTGATGCATTTTTAGGACTACAAGCCCCCACCAATCCGCTGAAGCTTAACACGCCATAACCGGCGGAACCTGCAATCATATGTCTTAGGAATGCTCTTCTATCTTTCATGTGAATCCATTCAAAGTGATGAAATAAAAAAACTTGGTTAAAACCAAGTTGAAAAGATAGTGGCTTCCTCCTGGATTTCCAAAACGGAGTAACAAGAAAAAACCTGCCGGAATTTCCGGCAGGTTTTTAATTCTTAGTTATCGGCCATGGTGGATGATGAGGTAAAGGACAGCTCCGGTCGCATTTGACCTTCTACGGTTTCAATTTTCTTGGTCACCGCCAAGGTGCGAGCATATAGTTCACTGGCAGCATCTCCCAAAGTTTCGCGGGTTTTCTCCTGCTGGGCATAAAATTCTGCGGCACTTTTTGCCCATTGCACCACCATTAGATGTGGCTCGGTACCCATGCCACCGGTGTAAATACGGTATCCTTGAGGGATACTATTGGAAGCATAGAGTTCTTTCCATTCTTTGGCCAGGGCTTTGGCTTCCTTCATTTTATCGGGGTAGATATAATGATAAGTGAGGTTACGATAATTGATCCCTTCTTCCATAATCTCCCCGCTATTGTAAGACAACTCGTGCGAGAGGTTTATGATATAGTCCTTGTGGGTGGTGAACATGCCGTCCCAGCTGGACCATACTTTAGCTGCACCTTCTTTTCCAAGAGCTTCATCCATGGCAGCAAAAGGATTATTATCCAATTGAGCCATATTTTCTACGGGAGAGATGAAAATGTAGCGCATGTCGTCCGTAGACATGGTCATAAAGTGGGCTTCCGGTCCCGCATGTTTTTGGCAGGTTTCAGCAAAAGCCTTACTGGCTTTTTCGTATTCCATGGCCTTGTTGGGTTTTACCATATCCTCGTGCACCCAAAACTTCTGGCTTTTCTTTTCCTGTGCAGTAAGGGTGGAGCATACCATAAAAAGCCCCATACAGATTGTTAAAAATAATGTTGTTTTAATTTTCATGTTTTTTGGTTTAGTATTTAAATATTCTTATGTGCTGAGACAGATAAGTTAAACATTCTGCCAGCAAAATCAAACTATTTTAAAACCTTCATTTTTATTGAAAATCAACTGATTGTATTATTTTTAGCTGGAACATTTCTCACGGCATATGTATAAATCCCCATTTCTGATTTTGATGTGTTTTATGGCTAGCTACGGACTGTTTTCCCAGTCTATTCCGGTGATCCTGGATACCGACGCAAACAATGAGTTGGACGATCAGCATGCTATTGCCTATATGCTGTTCAACTCCCACATTTTCGATATTCAAGGTATCACCGTCAATGCCACTCACCATGGAGGAGCATTGGAAAAACACCTGGAAGAGGCCCAACGTGTTGTGAACCTGTGCGGCTATCAGAGCCAGGTACAGGTTATTCCAGGAGCCAGCCTGGATTTTAAGGAAGTTTTACCCAATCTGAACCAAAAACAGTACGACGGCCACCAAGCGGTTGAATTCATCATTGCCAGCGCCCATCAATCCCGTGATCAGAAACTGGTAGTGGTGCCGGTGGGAACGCTCACCAATGTGGCCTTGGCGTTGGCCAAGGATCCTTCCATTGCTCCTAAGATCAGAGTGGTGTGGCTGGGATCAAACTGGCCTCATCCCGGTGAATATAACCTGGTAAACGATACTACCGCCATAAACAGTGTTATTGACAATCGTCAATTGGATTTCGAAATCTGCACCGTACGCTATGGTGAGCCTTCCGGGACCAGTGCAGTGTTGGTCTCTGTTGACGAGATCCGGCAGCGTATGAAGGGTTTAGGGCCTGAGTTGGACCAGCCACTTACGGGTCGACACGGTGGAGAATTCAAGAATTTTGGGGATTATAGTATTGAACTATTCGAAAAAATAGGAGATGAGCAGCGCTCACTATTTGACGTTTGTGCCTTGGCTATCATTAAGAATTCCAGGTGGGCTAAACCTTCCAAGATCCCTGCACCAAGGTTGCTAGGCGAGGACTGGATCGCCCGACCAGAAAACTCCCATCATATTATATTTTGGGAGCATTTCGATAAGGAGGCCATACTTTCCGACTTCTATCGAAGCATGGAGGAGCCTGAATTGGCCCCTGTCGACTAAGAGCCGGTGGTCAAGCCCCCTGCTAAAGTTTCTAGATCCGTCTTTGACAGTTTGAACAAGGCTACCCGGGCAAATCGGCCAGTGGCAAAGGTTGAAGCCAATACCGCCAAACCTCCGTCCTTGGTAGTGGTGAAGTCAGCCATTTGATAAGGCTGGTCAAATCCCAGATATCGGCTGCCTAGCAGCTCCTGGGTATTTTGATCATAAGCTAAAAGCAGGATCCGCCCACCTTTGGTATCGGTAGCAAATACAATCAAACTTTTACCGGCTGCGTTCACTTTCTTGATTTGAACCTGGGCTTTTTGGGTCATTTCATCAAAAGTATACCCATCCAGGTCACCGGTAACCCCTATAGAGTTTACGTCGATGCTATGACGGGGCAACAACTGGTTTTCCAGGTAACTGTAGCGTGCTACCGCAAAGTCGCTGCCGGTAATGCTAATAGCGTTGCTGATGGCATCATCTATACCGGGCCCGTTGATCACACCACTAAAGGACCCGTCGCTGGCATTGACAAATACCATGGAAAAGCTAAAGTTGTAAAAACCGTTGAAGTAATAGTTACTTCCTACTTGCCCAGTAAAGAAAGGCAAGGGCCTGGTGGTCCTGATCAAATGTCGTACAATATTTTCCTCTACGTCTTCAAAAGTGTCGTATTCTTCCTGCCAAACGGTGGTACCATTGTTATTCAACTTGGCTAGTACCGTCTTTTGGTCTTCACGGTTGTATCCTTGTACCACAAAGCCATCGGAGGTTGAGGAGGCCGCTAAGGGATACTGAAGTCCGCCTAAATACGAAACCTCCGAAGTGGAACCGTCCAGGTGGTTTACTTGCAATAGATAGGTACCCAGGTTTAATTTATCCATACAGAAGAATTGGTAATTATTGCCACTTATAATCCAATCGCTAACCGGATTGGCATAAGCTTCACCCGCCGAACGTTCCCAAACGAAATCTCCCACTTTGTCGACTTTTATGAGATAGATTCCTAAGAAGTCTGTGTCGACTTCTTCACGCCCCGCCATGATCAGGTAACCACTGTCGGCGGTTTGAGTGATGCTTAGTGAAGTAAAAGCATCAGTATAATTATCGTTGTTATAAATTTTGGTGAAAACACTTTCAGGCTCAATTTCATTATCCTGAATATCACAAGCGCTCAGCAATACCACCACTAATAAGGGCAGCCACCAGATTTTGTCTGTGCACTTTATAAGATTGGTATACATTTCGATCAAGGTTTTAATGCTATTAGAAATCTTTGTACTTTAGAAATCTTTGTACTTAAGAGTAAACTGGACGCCAACATAGATCTCAATACTGCGTACTTCCAGATCGTCAGTTACATCGTACAAGCCTGAGGTTAATGCGCTGTCTTCAAAACGGTTTTGTACGTCTACTACATTGTGCAGGCCGTATCGATAGTTGGCCCCTAATACGAATCTCACGGTACCTAAATCGGTGCTTCCGCTGACGTTCGATGGGCTGTTACCCACATCCAGGCTTACCCCGGCACCTGCCATGACGCCGGCACTGGAACGTATAAAAAGGTTATCGACTCCAATTCTTTGGGTGGATGAAGATATTTCATCAAGCCCACCTGCGGCACCGTCTTCCACAATAGTGGTGATCTCTTTGTCGGCATTAGTACGGAAACCGTAGTAGCCACCTACCATTATATAGGGCTTTAAGGGACCTGTTTTGATATGGTATTTGATGGACAAAGGAATATCCAAATAGCTGATAGTATGATCCACATCGTTGTCGATCTGTACAAAGCTTTGCTGATCTTCAAACTGGTCCCAGCTATAGGAAGTCTGGTAACCAAATTTATAGGTAGCATATCCGGGTTCCAGGTTCAGGGTTATATTAGGATTGATGCTAAATGCCCCTGTTAGTCCTATATGATTACCAATGTTACTATACGGCTGGTCGTAAAGCTTATTGTTGGTAAGATTACTGCTGAGATCCAAAGGCGTCACCACAGTATAGCTTTGGGTGGATACAACATCACTCAGATGTACTCCGCCTTTTATTCCCAGTGACCATTGGGGACTGTCTCCTCCTCCGGTACGAGCGCCTTTAGGGGCGCCGTTGTTTTTCTTTCCTCCAATAAAGCCAGTCTTCTTACTGTCTTTGCGAGGCTTCTTTCCGTCCTTTCCACCGAACTGCGCCATAGCCACGGTGGTTAAACAGGCCAGCGCTAATGTGAGTATTGTTGATCTTAGGTTCATCATGGTATGGGCACGATTAGATTTTAATTAGTTTTTTAGCGGCATTCAGCGGACCAGCATTGATCTTGTATACATAGGTCCCCGGTTTCAGATCAGACAGATCCAAGTTGACCTGATGCTCACCTATTCGCTGTTTACCTTGGATTAGATTTCGTATCAGTCGGCCTGAACTATCATACAGATCCATACGTACTTCCACAGCAGTATTTATATAATATGAAAATGTGGTTCGATCCCGTACAGGATTAGGATAAGCGCTGTGCAGCTTAAACCTGTTGGCCAGAAAATCGTCGTTGGTACTGGTGATCAAATTACTGAACAGATCCAGTTTTTTGTCGAGCCATTCCTCAAATAGCGTATGAGCTATAGCTTCGTCACTGGCCCCCATCCAATCCTGGAGAATAGTGGTGAAAACCTGCCGGTAGTCAATCTGCATGGGTACATTATTGTTCTGCAAATTGTTAAGGTCCGGATTAGTCCCTATTATGCCCGGTTTTACACCCTTTCCAAAAAGGAACATTGGGGCAGCGTTTCCGTGGTCGGTGCCGTAACTGGCATTGGAAGCTGCTCTGCGCCCGAACTCGGATAATGTACAGGTAACGACACGGTCTTCCAACCCCTGTGCCTGTAAGTCATTTTGAAAGGCTTCCACCGCAGCGGATATATGGTAAAGCAGTGCAGCATGATTACCCAGGGTAGGATCGTACTCCTCTACCTGCCCTCCGTGGGTGTCGAACCCACCGATTCTGGCCAGAAATATCTTAGTCTTGATGCCTCCGCTGAGCATTCTGGCGATCAATTGTAGCTGCGGGGTTAAGGGATTGGTCAAACGACCTGCAGACAACGGGTAAGTCTCCGGATAAGTAACACCAGGGGCGTTGGTACCTTTATCAAAAACTTCTTTCAATCTATCCGCATAAGTATTGGAATTGGCTTCGATATCCATGATCCATTGCAGTTCTTGTCCGTAATGGGTATCGATCACGGAATCAGGCGGAAGTCCACCTGTGCTGTTAATAAGATCGAAGAATTCTTCCGGATTGTTGGCCGCAACCGCTACCGGGATACCATTTTCCTGGTGAAATCCTAATGAGACGGTGGTTCCCAGTTCCAAACCTAGGGGATCGGGCATTTCTGCGGTGGGATAGGCCTCCGGGTAGTTAGGAAAGCAATAATCCAGGTATCGCCCCATCCAACCCGAGCCGTAATAATCGTCGTAATCACCGCCCATGAACATAATATCCCTACTCCGGAAGTGAGATCCGTTATGATTTTCATAGGATACACCTTGTACAATAGCTGCTTTGCCCTGATCGTAAAGGGTTTTGGTCCCGATCATATCCGGATGCAAGCCAACCTGATCCGCTAGGTCCAGGGTGCTGTCTAAGGGTATATAACCTCTAGTACCATCGTCGGGGATGGCTATGTTGGGCCTAATATTGTAGTAATTGGCATATTGGTCTATGGGGATTACCGCATTCAGGCCGTCGTTACCACCGTGCAATTGGATCAACACCAATACTTTATCGTTGGTACTGGAGGCCGCAACCTGCTGTAATTGTCCTTTGGCCAGTACTCCTACGGGTATACCGTTTAAAACAAAGGGAGCGGAAGCCGCTATAGGTATTTTCTTAAGGAAACCTCTACGTCTCATAGCTGTTCTTTTTAATGTAATTGATATTCCGGGGATTGCATCAGCGCGTTAAAAAGGCTCTCCAACTGAGAACGTACGGCAGAATCATCATTGGAACTTTGATAAGTAAACCACTCAGTAGTCCAATTGGCCATGGATAGACCGTCTAAAAGGACATCGTTTAGAAAATGATCAAAACGTACTGTGGTGATGATCTCCGGCAAGAGGTCATCCACCAGCTCTTGAACTATGATCTGAGCATTGGAAGGATCGGAGATGTTGTTTTCAACAAATGTCACGGCATCCAGTTGAAAACCGAATTCATCCATGCTGGTCATAAGCTGGCCAATGTATTCGTAACGGCGTGCCAGGTTATTATGAGAGATCCAGTTGCGATTGAAGTCAGGATTCTGGTGGTAGGCGGCATATCCAGCCACCTCAAAGGGCTCCAGAAGACTCATCCCTTGAAAGTTCATGGGGCGCAGTACCCCTTCATCCATTGCATCTATAAATTCCTGAGTACCACTAGCGGGCAAAACAACACCAAAATAGCGTAAAGTGCCTAAAACAAGTTCTAGCGGTGATTTAATAATAGCGGCATGATTATCGTCATCGGCCAAGGCATTGTCCGCATCATAAAAATGTTCACTGCGGAACAGTTGTTGTAAGACAGGTTGAATCTCGAAGTTGCCATTGCGGAAAGTAGTGGCCAAAGGTTCAATAATATCGGTCTCTATCTCCGGGGTTATCTCATAATACATGAAAAACCGATAGATTTTGCGACATATGTGCCGAGCCGTTTCGTCTTGATTGAAGATCATGGTGATCAACTGATCCAGTTCGTCCAACGTGGCATCCACTGTGGCGTCTTCACCTACCAGCGCATTGGGCACGATTACCGTATTTTGAAAAGCCGCACTAAATGTCTTGGTACCGGCATCGTGGGCATTGGCTACCACCCCGTTGTCACTTCGCACTATGCTGGTGGGGATACCGGTAACAAGATCCAGGTTAAGGAAATCTTCATCGTTGGTATAACCCGAAAGAACCCTGGCAGCCTCTTTAACATCTTGCTCCGTATAATTAGTATAGTCTCCAGGTCCTATTTGCGGCCCCTTTCCAATACTATATAACTCCAGTAGCTCACGCCCGTAATTTTCATTTACATTATTGCGGTCGTTGTCGTTTCCATC
>Ga0224508_10001544_pt1 | contig 20546 bp, 16 predicted proteins | sample SF_Jan12_sed_USG_4_FD_170157 | JGI IMG/M metagenome (GOLD analysis project Ga0224508, IMG submission 170157) | Sediment microbial communities from San Francisco Bay, California, United States - SF_Jan12_sed_USGS_21 | ecosystem: Environmental > Aquatic > Marine > Sediment | place: USA... | reverse complement strand
GACATGGCTCGCCATCAACGCCGTAGGTGGTGTGGCCGTCCTCGGAAGCTACGTTCACGGGATCATGACCCACCCGGAGACGCGAAATGCGCTCTGGGGCACGATTCCCGAGGAGTTACAGGCGATCTACGGCGTCACGATGTGGCTTGCCGCGGGCGGTTACTTCTTATTTTCGTACTATTTCGTGGTGCGCACCGACGCCGAAAAGGTCCGATTCGGTCGGTTTGGCTTCGGACTGATCAATGCCTTCTACGCACTGATCATGGTGACCTCGACGCTCTGGATGCCGCTGACCTTCGCCTATCTCGAAAATCCCACGCCGGGAGCCTGGCTCCTGGTGCGGGCGGACTTGCTGCTGGTCGCCGTCGGGACGATCGGTTTGACCATCGCGCTCTTCACGATGAAGCCGCGGGCCGAAGGCCTGGCGGCCGTGCTGGCGCTACTCGGACTTCTTCTCTTCGCCGTTCAGACCGCGTTTCTCGACCCGATCGTCTGGCCGCAGTTCTTCTAGCTCGCCTTCTTCGGGAACCAGGGGACGAGCCCACTCACCTGTTTCATGTGCTGCGCGTACTCGGGTCGCCGTTCGCAGCTGCGCCGATCCATCCACGGGATCGAAACGCCGAGAAACATGCCGGTCATCATGAGGGGCCCGGCAATCGTCCAGACGAAGCTCCGGTCCGCTGCCAGTCCGAAGACGTAGAGCCCCCACCAAAACGTGAGCTCACCAAAATAGTTCGGGTGGCGCGAGTACTTCCAGAGCCCGACCTTGATGATCTCGCCCGGACGCTTGACCTTTGCAAAAGCCACGAGCTGCTGATCGGCCACCGTCTCGATCGTGATCGCGCTTGCGGTGATGATGAGGGCCAGGAGATCGATCCAGGAAAGCGGATCGCGGCCCTGCGAAAGTGCGACCCAGGCGCCGCTCAAACCAAACAAGACCTCGACGGTGGGGAACAGATGAATCCCGAACAGGTCCGAGAAGAACCAAAGCTTGGGGGCCTTCTCTTGCATGACCAGGTAGCGCCAGTCGGTGTGATGGAGCCCCGGCCAGCTTCGCGCCCAGTTGTAGGTGAGGCGCAGGCCCCACCAGGTCACCAAGAACAGGACCGCGCCGGCCCGAACCGGGTTGACCGCTTCCGCCGCGTGAAAAACCCAGTAGAAAACGATGACGATGGGCGCGACCGACCAGTAGGCGTCGTACATGCTCGAGCATTTGAGCCCACGCGAGAACGCGAAAATCACGAAGGTCGCTGCGATATCGGCAATCGCCACGGTCCAGAAGGAGTCGAGACCCTCCGGAACGAACAGGAGCGATACCCAAGCGACCGCGAAGGCGGCAACATAGCCCGCCGCCCACCAAGCGAACGAGGCTCGACGGCTCCAGCGTGGCGCAGTCATGTGGCTCGGCTCAGCTATTCAGGTTCTCGTTCGCGAAGTCCCAGTTGACCAGCGAATCGAGGAACACTTTGATGTAGTCCGGGCGCGCGTTCCGGTAGTCGATGTAGTACGCGTGCTCCCAAACATCGATCGTGAGAAGCGGCTTGGCGCTCGTGGTGATCGGGGTCTCTGCGTTGGGCGTCTTTTGGATGGCAAGCTTGTCGCCTTCAGCCACGAGCCATGCCCAGCCCGAGCCGAACTGCGTTGCCGCAGCGTTTGCGAACGCTTCGCAGAACTTGTCGTAGCCGCCAAAGCTGCCGTTGATGGCGTCGGCAATCGCGCCGCTCGGTGCACCACCGCCGCCCGGCTTCATGCTGTTCCAGTAGAAGCTATGGTTCCAAACCTGCGCTGCGTTGTTGAACGTGGCCCCACCCTCACGGATGATGTCGACCAATGACTTGCTCGCGAGGTCGGTCCCCTCGATCGCGGCGTTCAGCTTCTTGACGTAGCCCGCATGATGCTTGCCGTAGTGGTACTCGATCGTCTCGGCGCTGATGTGGGGCGCCAGGGCATCTTGGGCCCACGGAAGGGCTGGCAGTTCGATCGCCATGTTCTCATCTCCGTACTTGGTGAAGGCCCGACAAACGGCCCGAAGGCCCTCCGGCGGACCGAAGAAACGGTAGCCTAGGTTCCCGCGAATCCTGGATCAAGCCCTAGTGTCGGCAGAACTGATGTCCAGGCTAGGAAGCCGGCTCAGGCGCCTGGTCATTGGGGAGCTCGGGGCCCGCCATTTCGGTGATGTGCTTCTCTCCGTCCATGACCGCCCAACTAGCGTCCAAAGTCTCGGTCCCTTGGCCCTCGGCGATGCCATCGAGCAGATACCAGTCCGCTTGGACCTTGTCCGCCTGCACGTCGAGGACGAAGTAACCCGTGCGGTCTGCCTCGGCGTATCGGATGTGCGGGCTCTGCGCGATGAACGCGTCAAGCACCACCTGCGGTATCTCGGGCGGTGAAGTAACGCCCGGGGTGACGAACTCAACGCAGATTGAACCGTCCCGCGTCATCGGGTCGTAGCTGCCGTCCCCAAAAGTCACGTCCATGGCCCAAGACGAGTGAACATCGCCGGTCACGACGACCGTGTTCGAGATGTCGTTGTCGCGGAAATAGCTCAGCAGCCGCTCACGCCCCTCGCGGTAGCCGTTCCACTGGTCGGCATTCGCGTTGGTCTTACTGCCGTCGGGGTTGGCAAACTGCCAGAGGCTCATGACGACCTGATTGCCGAGAATTCTCCATTTGGCTTGGCTGCCGCTGAGCTGAGACTGTAGCCAGGCCTCCTGACCGCTGCTAATGATGTTGCTGGGCAAGGACGGCTCGTCGGCAGGAAACACGAGAAGCGAGAATTGCTGTTCGCGACCTTCGATACGCGTGTCCAGCATCACGATGTCCGCCAGCTCACCGTACTCGAGCCTCCGATAGAGCTCCCGCCCTTGGTTCTCCCGAATCGGAATCCATTCGAAAAACGCCTGGCGCGCAGCGGCCACGCGCTCTGACCATGTCCCCTCGGTCTCCGGGTCGTGGTTTTGAGCCCCGCCCATCCAGGAGTTGTTGGCGGTTTCGTGATCGTCCCAGACCACGACGAAAGGATGCTGGCGGTGGCACTCCTGCAAATCCGGGTCGCGTCGATACAGACTGAACCGAAGGCGGTAGTCCTCGAGCGTGATCGTTTCGGTCGGCGGTTCAAGCAATCGAAGCTGCGGTTCTTCGGGCGTGTCGTCGGGATAGTTGCCGTTGCCGTATTCGTAGAAGTAGTCGCCGAGGTGCAAGACCGCGTCGAGATCGGCGCGCTCGGCGATACGGCGAAAGGCGTGGAAGTAGCCGAACCCGTAGTTGGCGCAGGAACAAACGCCGAAGCGGAGCTTGTTCGCTTGGTTGCCCTTGGGTGCGAGCCTCGTGCGGCCGGTTGGGCTCCAGCGACCCTGAACGGCGAACCGATAGAAATAGTTGCGGCCCCAGATCAAGCCCGGCACGTCGACCTTCACGGTGTAGTCGCGCGAGGCATCGGTCGTGAGTGTGCCCTGCGCAGTACGCTCGAGGAAGTCTTCGTCGAGGGCCATTTCCCACCAAACCTCGACGGGCTCCGAAAGTTCGGGCGTGACCCGGGTCCAGAGAATGACCCCCTCGGGCAAGGGATCTCCACTGGCGACGCCGTGCTCGAACAGATTCTCAGGGCCGACAGGACCGTCCCACTGGTACTCGGGGAGGTCCTCCGGAAGCGGAGGCAACATCATGCCCGAATCACCGCCGCTGCTGCTGCACGCGCTGACCAACAGCGGGGTGATGCCGGCGGCCCCCATTCCCTTGAGAATCTCTCTACGACTGAAGTGCATCTTTTCCTTCTCCTCTGCTTTGCCCTGCACGAGTGCGACGAGACTATTCTCATTCGTCGAAAAGTGCTACCGAGGACCTCCGGGCCGAGGAGTATTCATGCCGATCAAGCGCGCCGACCAAGTCATCGATTCCACACGCCGACAATTCTTACGCCAGGGCTTCGCCGGCGTCGGATGGGTAATCGCGGGGGGCACGCTAAGCCGGTGCAGCAGCAGCGACGGTGAGATGAGCAGCCCGGCGATGAGCAACATCGCGAACCTCGGGCCCCTACTCGAACCAGATGAGAACGGTTTGCGCCTGCCAGCGGGGTTCAGCAGCCGGGTCATCGCACGGTCCGGCACGGCGGTCGAAGCCTCCAGCTACGTCTGGCACAATGCGCCGGACGGCGGCGGGGTCTTCACCACCGGCGACGGCGGTTGGATCTACGTCTCCAACTCCGAGACGCTTGCAGCGGTCGGCGGGGGCGTCGGCGCAGTTCGCTTTGATCGGATCGGCAACATCGTGGACGCCTACCGCATCCTCGAAGGCACCGATCAAAACTGCGCGGGCGGCAGCACCCCCTGGGGCACCTGGCTGTCTTGCGAAGAGACAGACACGGGACTCGTCTGGGAATGCGACCCGCTCGGAGAAAGCACGGGGGTGGCGCGTCCTGCGATGGGCGCTTTCAAGCACGAGGCCGCCTCGGTCGATGCGGCCAACCGGCACGTGTACCTGACCGAAGACGTCGGGGACGGGCGGCTCTATCGATTCGTCTACGAGAACGCCGAAGACCTGAGCACGGGCGAGCTCCAAGTGGCCGAAGTCCTCGGTGGCGGGCCCGAGGGCGCCGTCGAATGGCGCACGGTGCCGGACCCAAGCGGCGTCAGCGAAGAGACTCGGTATCAAGTCTCTGCAAGCACCGCATTCGACGGCGGGGAAGGGATTTGGCTCCACGAAGGCGTGATCTACTTCGCGACCAAAGGAGACAATCGGGTCTGGGCCTATGAAACCAGCACCTCGATGCTGACCATCCTCTACGATGCTGCGACGTCGAGCACGCCGATTCTGACGGGCGTGGACAATCTCACCGTGACACCGGCCGGGGACGTCGTGGTGGGCGAGGACGGCGGTGACATGCAGGTCGTCGCGATCAGCGCGGAAGGTTCGTTGGTCCCGCTCGTTCAAATCACGGGCCAGGACCGCTCGGAAGTCACCGGGCCTGCATTCGGCCCCTCACTACAGCGCCTCTATTTCAGCTCCCAGCGCGGCACGGACGGCGCCGACCTTCTCGGCATGAGCGGCATCACCTACGAGGTGAGCGGGCCCTTCTTCATCTAGTCTCGCTCTAGTCCGCTATGAGAAAACGCGGACGACCAAGGCGAACGTGCCGACCGCGGCGCCGGCGAACGAAGTCGCATCGACGACTGCGGTGCCCAGGTCGCGATTCCGCAGCCATTGGAGAATCGGCCAGATACAAGCGACGACCGCGAGCTGCCCAAGCTCCACGCCGACATTGAAGCCGAACAGCGCTTGAACGAGCTGTGCGCGCGGAAGCTCCTGTTCGAGGAGTACGCCCGAAAAGCCAAGGCCGTGGACGAAGCCGAAGAGGCAGGCGATGAGCCAACGGAGACGGCCGCCGCCGCCTAGGGTTCGGAGCAGCGCGAAGTAGCAAGCGGTAAACAAGGCGATCCCCCAGAACGCGGGCAGCCCGCCGAATGCCGCGCTTACGGCAAAGAGCAGTACCGCGCCGAGGATCAGGAGCGCACCACCGCGAAGTTGCTCCAAGCCCACATTCTCGAGCGCGACCAGCACGATCGACGCCGCGATGGTGGCTTCCACGGCGCGCGCGTGCGGAACCACGACACCAAGCGCGGCCGCCGCCAGCGTGACGCTGTGCCCGACGGTGAAACCCGTGACGAGCACCGCGACTTCTCGAAGCCGCCGCGCGACCACGATCAGCAAGAGCAGAAACGCGAGATGATCCCAGCCGCTCAAGATGTGCTCGACGCCCAGACGGAGGTAACTGCCGAGCCCCCCGGCGCGTCCACGCACGCCCTTCGATGCGATCGCAGCCGTCGGCGCTGTTGGGGAAAGGACGACGTCGATCGGACCGGGCCCCAGAATCGTCGAAAGGTGGACGTGATTCGTCAGCATCGTGAACAGCTTGCTGTGGAGCCTCTGTGGCGGAGCATCACAGCGCACCCGCCATTCGAGCCGAACCCAGCCACGCTCGGCCGGGAGCCAGGTCACGCTCGCCGGAATCGCCTCACACGCGCCGACTTCGGATTCGAGCAACAGATGGCTCTGCAGATACGAACGAACCGCCGAGCGATCGAAGGGCCCGTCGGCTTGATCGCGCGCGACGGGGAGTGACGTGAGCTCGAGCCAGCGAACCCTCACCTCGGCAACTGCGCCGCCGTCGAGCAGCGTCCACTTCGAATAGGAAACGCTCTTTTGGTGGGCGAGCGCCGATGCAGGGATCAGCAAGCCGAGTACGAACGCGTGCATCCCGAGTCGCCTCACGGCTCGGCCTCGATGCGGATGTCGCTCTGTTGGCGCGCAAGCTCGAGGTACTCGCGCACTGCGGCTTCACTTCGATCCCGAAGGTAGGCCGCTTCCACTGCCTCGCGCGCTTCTTCGAAAGGCGCGACCAGTCCGTCCCGCCGCTCGAGCAAACGGACCGTGTACCGGCTGTCTCCCTCACCGACGAAAATCGACTCATCGACTTCGAGCTCGGCCACGCGTCGCGCCGCGCTCGGGCCGAGGCGCTGTTCGATCTCTTTGAGCAGAAGGAACCCGCCAGGCAGCGGTACCGATCCACCTTCGACGGCGACACGGTACTGGGCGCTCCGCTGGAATCGAAAGCTCTGCTCTTCGTAAAACGCACGGAGGGCGGACTCGTCGACGGTCCGTGCTTCGTCTTCGCTGCGGCGCACCAGGAAATCGATCATGGCGGTCGCGAGCTGGTTTCGAATTTGCGGGTCGCGTTCGTGCAGGCCGAGCTCGATCGCCCGATCGATCAGCAGCTCCTGGTCGATCAAACGCTGCATGACCCGTTCGCGATCGTCGGGGCGCAGCGTTCCCGTCTTGCGATCACCGGCGACCGCTTGAAGGGCTGCTTCGTACGAGCCTCGAGAGATGGGGCGTTCATTGACCCAGGCGACGGCGTCCGCCGCAGGCGCGGCGGTTTGCGGCAGGCGCACGATGTAAAGAACAGCCAGGGCGGCACCGGCGAGCATCCCGCCGGCAAGCAGCCACGGCCGGCTCATGGCGCCGAACCGGTCTGCAAGAAGATCGGCGAGGACCACGCGCGCTCTTCGCCATCGACCAGACAGTCGTCGCCGGCGGGCGTTCGGAAATTGCCGTAGCAGGGCTCGCACTGGCCGCCCTTGCATCGAAGGCCGCCGCCATTGACGGTCGGCGTGGGCTCTTGAAGGGCGCGAACGTAGTACAGGAGGTCCCGGCCGAGCTCCGCATACGAAGGATCCTCGAACTCGACGACACAGAGCTCCGGCCCGTCTGGGCACGGAATCGTCTTCCAGGGATCCTCGATCAAGGTGGCCACCGGCTCGTCTTCGCTTTGCTGCCGCTGAATGCGAATCACCTCGATGCGGCTGATGCGACGGCGTCGGTCGCCAGGATTGTAACACTCGCCCGCACAGATGCGTTCGATCCGCGCCTCGCCGAGCGATTGAATCACGTCGGGAGCGCATCCGGGTTTCTGCTCGAACGAACCCGCGGCGCGAACTTCGAATTTGGGAATTCCGGTGAACGGGAGCTCGCTTCCCATCGGCAGCGCACCGCTGGGTCCGTTTTTCAAATCGAACCAGAGCAAAATGCGGTCACCCGAGGTGCCGTAAACGTTGCGTGTCTGCATGGCGTCCCAGATCGCTTCACGCGTCCTCTGGGTCGCGTGTACCGCTACGAGCCCGCCGGTGATGAAGAACGAAGCCTGCCGCTCCATCCACATCAGCTCGAAAGGCGGGCGCTCCATCAAGCCGTCGAGCGTGTACGAGACCGACTCCGGCTCGCGCTGACCCCGATCTCCAAACATCGACGCGCGCCAGGACTCGCTGGGCGCACCGCGCGCCTCGGTCATTCGACGTCGTGCAAACTCCTTGTACCCGGTGCCGGGACGCGCGGTGTGATTGTCGCTCGAGGCGATGAAGCCCATCGTGGCGTGCCGCGGCGCTTTCGGGTCGGTGAAGTCGCCTTTCGCCAGCATGTACTGCACCGAACCGCCGGGCCGGTATTGATAGGCAGGCAGGTAGCAATCGGTGCACTGGCCGCAGTTATTCCAGTCCGGAACATCCTCGCCGGGCAGCGTCACGTGGCCCGCAAGCGAGACCCGAAGGAAGTCCGCCCTCGCCTTCTCCACCCTCCGCCGACAAACATCCGAGCCTGGGTCCTCGCACCGCGCGCGGATGATCTCGCCGGCGCGCCAACAGCAGGGCTCGTAGCCGTCCGCCGGCTCGGGACAGGCCAGTCCGTCTTCGGTCACGATCGCCGAGCGGAAGTCCCGGTGCTCTTCAGAGTTGCCGTGTCCAGAGAAGACCTCCACGAGGCGCTGAAGGTTCGTGTCGTCGAGATCCGCGCGGAGCTGCTTGTCCCAGGTGTAGCCGAGCGGCGTATAAAAGCCCCAGGTCGTGCCGTGCGGAATCACCAGGGTGTCGAGGCCCCATTCATTGAGCTTCTGGAAAAGCACAGCGGGGTTCGCAGCCCGCTCGCGGCAACTCGCCGGCAGATCCTTGCTGTTCACGCCGTCGGGGCAGAACGGATACTGGGCGTTTTCGCGAATGTGCCGCGCGAAGTCGAGATATCCCTGCTGGTTTGGAAAGGAGCGGGCAGGAATGGCGAGGAGCGGCCAAAGCGCGCTGAGCTTCGAAAATGCCCGCGTCGCGAGGCCCGGCGCCGAAATCGGGCGAGCCGGGAGCTCCTCGTCGCTGTCGTACTTGAAAACAACGTTCTTGTGGCCGTAGTGGTCCTCGGGCAGGAGCGCGACCTGCGTCCATTCGTAGCCGGTGAAGGCGATGGTATCGGGTTGCCCGCTCCCGGCGGTGACCGAGTTGCATTGACGGACCGAATCCCGCGTCATCTTCCACGTTCGAGGATTGAGTGCCTCGGCGTGATCGGTCAGTGCGTAGAAATCGAGCTGCGAGCAGAAACGGGCAAAGTCACAGGCGTCGGCCGGCGGATGAACGCCCTCGCCTCCCATGAGGGGCAGGCCCCACATGAAGGCATCCACCGATAGCGTCGTGTGGACGTGGAGATCCCCAAAGAGGATTCGATTGGTCTCCTCGGGCGCTGCCCGCTTCTGTCCGGCAACACGGGCGGCAACGTGCTCTGGTGCGAGTGGGACGCGCGCGATCTCGCCGTCGAGCTGCTCCTTGGCCCCTCCATAGACGAGCCAGAAAGCCAAAACCGAGAGCACCAGGCCGAGAACGACCGTAAGACAACCCTTTTTCCACCAAGCCACGCGGGCGGAAGCATAGGTCGGGATGATCGCCTGTCCAAACGATCCAGAGTCCGCGATCGAACTAGCCCTGGGCGGACACGAGAGCGCGGCATCGAGGGATCCCCGGAGTTTTGTAGCAGGTGGCTTGTGTGGTAACGAATCCCGAATGGGGGGCGAGCCGCTGGTTTCGATCATGATGCCGTGCTTCGATGCGGAGCGGACGCTGCCGATGGCGCTTGGGTCGCTCCGGGCGCAGACCTATGAGAACTGGGAGGCGCTGGTCGTGGACGACGGATCGAGCGATCGAACCTGGGAGGTTCTTCAGGCCTTTGGCGACCCGCGGCTCCGACTCGAGCGCTTTGATCGCAATCGCGGTCGCGGAGCGGCACGCCAGCGATGCCTGGAGATGGCAGGCGGCGCGCTTCTGAGCTTTCTCGATGCCGACGACTGGCTCTTTCCCGAGAAGCTCGCTCAGCAAGCCGCCCTGATGCAGGAGCACCCTGACCTAGCGGTCGTCAGCGGCGCGTCCATCATCACTGATGCTGCAGGTGACGCCGTGGGACTCATGCAAAGGGGCGTCGCGCCCGGGCAGCGTCTCGCTACCGGCCTTTTCTCGCACCCCGGTCCGCCACCTCTGAGCTTCCCACCTTGTATGGTGCGGATGGGCGCGGCCCGGGCTGCCGGCTTCAATCCCGAATTTCGGCGCTCCCAGGACTCGGACTTCTTGATCCGTGTGATGCTGGGCAAACGCTACGGCGTTTCCTCGGTTCCTGTCTATGCCTATTCACAGGCCGAAGCCGCAGGCCTGGACAAGACCCTTGAAGGCTACCGTTTCAGGCTTCGGTCCTACGGGGAGTACACCGAAAGCTATCCACTGCGCTCGAGGGTCGAGATGGGGAAAACGTACGCGCGGATTGGCGCGTACAAACTGGCCGGTCGGCTTGGCGCCGAACAACGGTTGATCGAGATGCGCTGGCAAGGGATCACGCCCGATGCCAGAGCGGCGTACGAGAGCGCTAGAGACACGGTGACCCTGGCGGCGGCCACGATAGAGGCCGGGTGATGGCGCGCGCAGCGAGCCGTAGAACGTTCGCAACCCTCACGTCGTGGATCGATCTTCACGGAGGATGGCCGGAGTATCTGTGGTTCTTCGTCATCCTGGCCCTGTCGTTCAACCTGTTCGGCGCGGGCAAGCCGCAGCCTGGCGACTTCATGCTGGTTGGAGTGATCTGCGTGCCGATTCTAATCGTGCCTTTTCGGATGCCCACGGTCATTCGCAGGCCGGTGATTTCCCTCACGGTATTCGTGGTCTACGTCATCGCGTGCAACTTCACCTGGGTCGCAATGACCAGCGAGTGGGACTTTCTCAAAGCCAGCGCATTCTACGCATTCAACTTGGCGGTCTTTCTCGGTTACCTCGTGATGCTCGGAGAGCGCGGAGACGATTGGTTACGCTGGACCCTATACGGCTTCGCCGCGACGCTGGTGATGCTCGTCCTCTTGTCGATCCTGTTCTCCGGTCGCGTCGAGAGCGGGCGCCTCGAGCTCTTCTTCGTGAACCCGAATCAGCTCGCTTACCACGTACTCCTGTGCACCACGATCGTGGTCGTACTTGCCCCGCGCTACGAGGTCCCGCGCCTGGTCTTGTACCTGCTGCTGCTCTTTGCGTTCTATATCGAGCTGCGTACCTATTCCCGGGCCGGCGTACTCGGGATCGCCTTGCTTGCTGCAATTCAGATCGCACATCGGCCAACCTTGGTCACCCTACTGGTGCTGCCTGTCTTCGTACTGGCCCTCTATCTCGACCTTCAGGCCATCGACACGGACCTCTGGGAGGCTCGATTCGACACCGTGGAACAGTCGACGACCGACGACTACCTCACCGACCGGGGTCTCGACCGAATCCTCGATCACCCGCAATACCTGATCGCTGGTGCGGGTGAAGGGTACTTCCTGCGATTTCATCACAGCAAGTTCGAGATTCACTCCAGCGCGGCGAATCTCCTCTTCTCTTACGGAATCTTCGGCACGGCCCTGTTCTTGGTCTTTCTGCGCTGGCTCAGTGTCACCTTGGGCGTGCGCCTGACGCTGCTCGTGATTCCCGCACTTTCGTACAGCTTGTTCCATCAGGGGATGCGCGCGCGTCCGTTTTGGTTGCTCTTGTCCGCCGCCCTGGGTATCGCAGTGCTGACGTCCCTCGAAGCGACCAGAGCGAGGAACAAGGCCGTCCCCTCACTCGTGAATCGTTAAATCCATGTGTGGAATAGTTGGCGTATGGCGACTCGACGGAGCAGCGGTGGATGCGATCGCAGTCGAACGCATGCGCGACGTGCTCACGCATCGCGGGCCCAATGACGCAGGGCTCTGGGTCGATGGGCCGCTGGCGCTTGGTCATCGCAGGCTTTCGATCATCGATCTGTCGGCAGCTGGCCGAATGCCGATGGCCAGCCCTGATGGCCGCGTGCAGGCTGTCTTCAACGGAGAGGTCTACAACTTCCGCGCGCTCCGAGCGGAGCTCGAGGCCAAAGGACACGCCTTTCACAGCGAATCCGACAGCGAGGTCGTACTGCGAGCCTACGAGCAATGGGGCGCAGATTGCTTCGAGCGATTCAATGGCATGTTTGCGGTCGCGCTCTGGGACGGACGCGAGCAGCGCATGGTCCTCGCGAGGGACGCCGCTGGCCAAAAGCCTCTCTACTACTCCTACCGCCCGGGCCGTTGGCTTCTCCTTGCGTCGACGCTTGCACCGCTCATTCAATACGCCGAGGGCGCGCTCCAAGTCGACGAGGCTGCAGTTCACGACTACGTGCGCTTTGGCTTTCCTCCCGATGGCCGATCATTGATGAAGGACGTTCGCACCGTCCCGCCAGGAAGCTTCGCCCTCATCGAGCGCGATCGAGAGCCGATGATCCATCGCTACTTCGACCTCGTTGCGTACGCCGAGCAGACGTCGCCGCGTCGAGGCAGCGAAGAAGCACAGCTCGAATCGTTTCGTGAAGTGATGCGCGCTGCGGTCCAGTCTCGATTGGTGGCGGATGTGCCGCTCGGAGCGTTTCTTTCTGGAGGGGTCGACTCGAGCCTAGTCGTCGCGTTGATGGCTGAACGAGAGCCCGAAGCAGTCAAGACGTATACGATTGGCTTCGACCAAGCCGAGTTCGACGAGAGTGAGCACGCAGCAAGAATCGCCTCGCACCTCGGGGTGCAGCACACGGTCCGAGTGCTTCAGGGCCGAGACGTGCTCGACCAATTGCCCGACCTCGTGCGCTACTTCGACGAGCCGATGGCCGACTACTCCGTGCTCCCGACTCTGGCAGTCAGCAAGCTCGCCCGCGAGCACGTGACAGTTGCATTGACGGGGGACGGCGCGGACGAAGAATTTGGAGGCTACAAGTACTACCTCGCGCAGAAGTGGCTGGCACCCTATCTGGACCAGATGCCCTTCTGCGCACGGGCTGCGCTTGCGAGGCTCGCGCCGGTGATTCCAAGCGCTGGCGCCCGACGAATCGTGACTCGTTCAGGCAGCGACGATGCCGCGTTCTTCTTCGGGCTCGGCGGGTTTTACCGAGGCGCCACCGTCGACGGGGTGAATCGATTGCTTGGCGAGCGGAACGTCGCTCCGGAGCGAGTGTCGGCGTTCCTGCGGGCGCATCCACTCCGAAGCACAGTCGAAGCCGGAATGTTGTACGACGCAACCCATACGCTTCCGCATGCCTGGCTTCACAAGGTCGACCGGGCAAGCATGGCCGTGAGCCTCGAAGCGCGTTCACCCTTTCTCGACCGCCGTGTTCTCGAGCTTGCGTTCTCCTTGCCGCTCGAGATGCGAATTCGAGGCCGGCACAAGAAGTACATCGTTCGACGCTTGCTCGGCGACTACCTGCCGGCCGAGCTGATCGACCGTCCCAAACGAGGATTCACCGCGCCTGTGGCGCATTGGCTTCGGCACGAGCTAAGAGACGAGCTCGAACGCTCTCTCGGCAAGGAGACCGTCGTCCGACGGGGCTTCTTCGACTCAAACCTTGTCTCGAACCTGGTTCAAGAGCATTTGCGCGGCACGCACGACCACGCCCAGCTGCTCTGGGCGTTACTCGTGCTCGAGTGGTGGATCGAACATCACGTCGAAGGACGACCGATCGACGGTCGCTTCTAGCCGCTCACTTCTCCCAGAGCGCCCGGCCCTCCTCGAGGTACCACGCGTAGGTTCGACGAAGACCTTCATCCAAAGGCATTTTGGCTTCGAACCCGAAACGCTCTTTGGCCTTCGTAACGTCGAGCTTGCGCCGCGGCTGGCCGTTCGGCTTGGAAGTGTCCCAGACGATCGTCCCCTCGAACCCCACGAGCGCCTGGACCTTGGTCGCCAGGTCGTGAATCGAGGCTTCGGTTGCGGAGCCGATGTTGACCGGGTCGGGCGCGTCGTAGCGCTCCGTGGCGAGCACGATGGCTTCGGCTGCATCTGTGATGTACACGAACTCGCGGGTCGGGCTGCCATCGCCCCACAGCGTCACCTCTGCATCGCCGCGCTCTTTCGCGGCGAGGAACTTTCGCATCATCGCAGGGATGACGTGGCTGCTCTGGAGGTCGAAGTTGTCCCACGGGCCGTACATGTTGACCATGAGCAGATGGACGCCGTTGAGGCCGAACTCGTCCGCGAACGATTGCGTGAGCACCAGCATCATCTTCTTGGAGATGCCGTAAGGCGCGTTGGTCTCTTCGGGATACCCGAGCCACAAATCTTCTTCGCGGAACGGGACCTTGGTGAACTTCGGGTACGAGCAAACCGAACCGACGCCAACCACCTTCTGAGCACCAAACGCGCGCGAGGCCTCGAAGACGTGGCAGGCCATCAGCGTATTGTCTCGCGCGATGCTTCCCGGATGGCTTCGCATGTAGCCAATTCCCCCTCCGGTCCATGCGATGTGGATCACCACGTCGGGACGTGTTTCGGCGAACAGGGCCTCGGTTTGCCTCCAATCCCGGAGGTCACACTGAGCTGACCCAAAGGTCACCGGCTCCACGCCACGAGCCTCTAGACCCTCGACGACGTGACGTCCTAGAAAACCGTGGCCGCCGGTGACGAGCACCTTTGCTTCCCGGAGGTTCATCATTTACCCACGGCCGGTCGTTCGAGGGACAAGTCGTGCTTCATCATGCGGTCGACCAGCGTATCGAACGACACCTTGGCCTCCCAGCCGAGCTTCTCGCGCGCCTTGCTCGGGTCCCCTAGCAGTAGATCGACCTCGGTGGGCCGATAGAGGCGCGGGTCGATCCGGACGCGGACCTCCCCGGTCTTGGCGTCAACACCCTCTTCAGCGACACCTGCGCCCCGCCATTCGAGCTCGACCCCGATGTACGCGAAAGCCGCCTCGGCGAATTCACGGACGGTGTGAGTCTTTCCGGTGGCGAGCACGTAATCGTCCGGCTCGGGCTGCTGCAGCATCCGCCACATGCCTTCGACGTACTCCTCGGCATGTCCCCAGTCACGCTTGGCGTCCAAATTGCCGAGATAGAGGGTGCTTTCGACGCCGTGCGCGATTTTCGAGACGACCCGCGTGATCTTGCGCGACACGAAGGTTTCTCCACGGCGCTCCGACTCGTGATTGAACAGGATGCCGTTGCAGGCGTAGATCCCGTACGCTTCGCGGTAGTTGACCGTAATCCAGTAGCCGTAGAGCTTGGCTGCACCGTACGGACTGCGTGGATAGAAGGCGGTGCGTTCACTCTGAGGCGCCTCCGCGACCTTACCGAAGAGCTCGCTGGTGCTGGCCTGGTAGAACCGGGTCTTCTGAGTCAAGCCGAGGATCCGGATCGCCTCTAGTACTCGGAGGGTCCCAATCCCGTCTGCGTTGGCGGTGTACTCGGGTGTCTCGAAGGACACACGAACGTGTGACTGCGCCGCCAGATTGTAGATTTCGTCGGGCTGGGTCTGCTGGACGATCCGAAGCAGATTCGTCGAATCGGTCATATCCCCGTAGTGCAAGAAAAAGCGCGCGTCGGGTACGTGTGGATCGACGTAGAGGTGGTCGATGCGCTGGCTGTTCAGGGAGGATGCCCGTCGTTTGACGCCGTGAACCGTATACCCTTTTCGCAGAAGAAGCTCCGCCAGATAGCTGCCGTCCTGCCCCGTGACCCCCGTAATCAGCGCCGTCTTCATTCCACCCTCCGGCTATGGTCGGCGACCATGGCGGAATTCGGCCATGGGTTCAACTCCTATTGATTACTCTTGATTACTCGCGCGAGGGCTTCGCGCTGCGCTAGCATGCAGCTGGGGATGAGAATCGCTCAGCTGTGTTTTCAACGATACCCTTCGCCCAGCCACGTGGGAGGTGGGGACGTGCGACGCTGGCAAGATCTCTGCTCCATCCGCGCACTCGGACATGACGTCCACGTCGTCGTCTGCGACCCGAGCAACGAGCCGACCCCTGAGCTTCACCAAGTCGCAAGCTCGGTGACCGTAATTCGTTCCGAGAGCATGCTCCCAGGGAGCCCTCGCTGGCTGCTGAGCCGCGTTTTCAACCCGACATCGCTTGCACTGGCCTACCCAGATCTGAGAGGCCTCCGGAAGTCCGTTTCCTCCGCCGTGCAGGAATTCGGGATCGGTCCCGACCTCATCTGGGCTGAAGAGGCGTTCGCCGTCCTGCTCTCCCCACATGGCCCGCCGATTGTTCACAGTCACCTGGACTTCCACTTCAAGCTTCACTCCGTACGTGGCCGCTCCTTTGCTTCGAATAGGCTGCGCAGGCCCCAGGCTCTCACGATCAAACGCCTCGAAAAGGTCGAAGTGGACGCTTGTCGGCGCTCGGCTCACACGATGTGCGCGTCCCGGTCCGAAGCCGACTTTCTCCGTGACCTCGGCATTTCAGCATCCTACCTGCCCGTCGCCGGCCCGACCACGCCTGAACCGGACTACCGCAAGCTCTCCGAAGGCCGCTTGTTCTTGTTTGGCAATCCCAACACCGCGATGAGAGCGGCGCGTCACGACCTCAGGACTCGGGTTTGGCCCGAGCTCGAGCAGCGAAAGCTCGCCCTCCAATGGCACCAATTGGGCAAAATTCCGCGCGAAGGCGGCGACCCATCTTGGGCGTGGCTCGAGGAACACTTCGTCATTCACGGCTTTGTCGAGAACCTCGAAGATGTGTTCTTGCCAGGCGACGCGTCGGTCATGCCCTACCCGTTCGACACGGGCGGCCGTGCGAAATTCGCGGTGAGCGCGGGCTACGGGATCGTCAACATCGCGTACGAGAAAACCTTCGAGTGCTCCGACGAGTTTACCCATGGGGTCAACTGCCTCGCTGCCCGCGACCCAGCACACTTCGCCGAGCTTCTCGACGAGTTCGTCTCCGACGATGCGCTCCGTTTGCGGCTAGCCAAGGGCTCACGCGCCGTCTACGAGCGTCACTTCACGATGGAAGCGCTTTATCCGGAGTACGAACGCATCTTGGACATCGCGATGCGCACAAACGCAGGAGTGGTGCCGTGCGCGTCCTAGGTCTCATTCCTGCCCGTGGCGGCTCAAAGGGCGTGCCACGCAAGAACGTCCGCCGGCTCGGCGGAAAGCCGCTCATTGGTTACACGATCGATGCCGCTCGCAAGGCCGTGAAAGTCGATCGAATCCTGGTGAGCACCGAAGACGAGGAGATCGCGTCCCTCTCGAAGTCACTCGGTGCCGATGTCCCTTTCCTTCGACCTACTTCGCTGGCCCGGGACGACACTCCGATGTTGCCCGTCATCGTCCACGCGATCGAATCGGTGGTCGCCGAAGGATGGGTCCCGGACGCGGTCTGTCTCCTGCAACCGACGTTCCCATTTCGGCGGCCCGAGGACATCGATGCGTGCATCGAAGCCCTCGAAACGCAAAAGGCCGACTGCGTCATCTCCGTTCATCGCGTACCCCCGCATTTCAACCCACACTGGGTCTACTTCGAGCGACTCGATGGATCTCTCGAGCTCTCGACCGGCGAGTCCGAACCGATCTCCAGACGCCAAGAGCTCCCGCCGGCATTCCATCGGTCCGGCTCGATTTATGTGTCGCGCACGGCGACGATCCGCCAGTACCAATCACTCTACGGCGCCCGTACCGTCGGTTACGAGACGCCGACCGAGGACGGTTGCAACATCGACACCATGGACGACTGGGCCCGAGCCGAAGCCTTGGTCACGCAACGGGGCCACGATGACCTCAGATAGCCGGATCTATACCTTCTTCTCCGTTCACGAGCGCCTTTTCTTGCCGGTGCACCGCGTCTTGCGAGACCGATACGGGGTCGGCTCCTTCGCGGGCACGGTCTGGGGTCACGACCAGGCTTCCTTTCTGGAACGAAGCGAGATCGACTACGATCCGCTCGTCGTCTTCACGAGGGACGTTCTCGGACCGAGCGCTGGCAGGGTTCCGGACATCGACTTTCTGCGTGACCGAGAGGAGCGCTATGGGGTCCCCATTCATCGGATGATCTGGTCGGAGCGGCACCTTCTCCAAGGCCGTGGCTACGAAGAAGTCCTCGCGCTGACGGAGAGGGTGTTTCGCGTCGTGGAAGACGCATTCGAACGCTTTGCGCCGACCTTCTTGTTCAGCGAAGACGTCGGCGGACTGACCAGCTACATTCACTACGCGGTGGCACGGGGGCGCGGCATCCCGTTTTGGCGCATCGGCAGCGCACGGATGAAGGGCTTGCTCTCAGTTTACGACGCCGGGCCGCAAGAATGGAACTTCACCAAGGACAAGCTCGCCGAGATTCGCGAGCGCGGCCTCAGCAGCGAAGAGCGAGAAGCGGCGGAGGCATTCGTGAAGGGCTTTCGAGAGCGCCCTGAGCGCCCCACGGGCATGCAAACCCGGGATCGTCTTCCGGTTGCCGACATGGGAGATGTCGAGCGTCTTGCCCAGTTCAGTCAGCGCTATCGGAACGACCCGCAAAACCCTACGCTCACCTCGCCGATGAGCGCGCTGCGACAGCGCGCCGTGCGCCTCGCGCGCAACCAAGCATCGAAGTCACTGGACTACTTCGACCGTCCGGTGCCAGGCGAGAAGTACGTGCTGTACCCCATTCACCTCCAGCCTGAAGCATCGACTCTGGTGCAGGCTCCTTACTATCTAGACCAGGCGGCTCTCATCGCAGACATCAGCAAGAGCCTTCCAGTCGGTTACCAACTCTACGTCAAAGAGCACGTCAGCAATCGGGGCCGCCGGCCGCTCGCGTTCTACAAAAAACTGCGCGAAACGTTTGCCATCCGCGTCCTGGGCCCGGACGAAGACACCTGGACGCTCATTCGGGACGCGGCGGCCGTCACGGTCATCACCGGCACGGTCGGCTGGGAGGGCCTACTGTTTGGTAAGCCAGTGGTGACCTTCGGCAACGTGTTCTACAACGATTGCGCCCTGACCCAGCAGGCTGGGCTCGTTCCAAAGGATCAATGGTACGGGGTGTTTCGGCGGGCGATCTTCGAGCACCAGCACGACGAAGAACGCCTCCTCGAGTTCGTGGCGGCGATTCAAGCAACCTCGCGACCGGGCTTCCTCAAGAACCCAAACACGTTTCCAGCAGTCATGGAACCGAAGAACGTCGAACACGTCGCCGACGCACTCGCATGGGGCGCAGGCCTTGCGCGCCTCAACTAGTAGTCCAGGCGCTTTTCGATCCGCGGTTCGATGCGTGCGAGGGCAGCGGCGATTCGAGGCCCTGCCCTTCCATCGCCATAGAGTGGGTCGCTGGGATGGCGGCCCTTCGCAGCTTGACCGCGAATCGCTTTGGAAATCGCGACTCGATCGTGGTCCACGTCGACCACGTTGACGCCGCGATCGCGTCCAGCCTGCCTGCTGCCGATGTTCACTACCGGCACACCGAGAAACGAGCACTCGCGTATACCTGCGCTCGAATTTCCAACGAGACAGCGCGAGTGATAGACGACGCGGAGGAAGTCCGTCGGCGCCATGTTCTTGAAGAAGTGCAGCTTGCCCGGGTTCTGGGCTTCGCGGAATGCTCGAATGCCACGGGAGGTGCCGTCGGATCCCGCATCGGGATTTGGCCAGAACCAAAGCGTCGGCATCCCGAGCTCGGCCACAGCGTGCAATGTCTCTTGAACTTGAGTGCGAGCTAGATCGTGCTCGGTCGTCACCGAATGCTGAAGCACCACCAGGTACCCCCCGGATAGATCAAGCTCCGCACCGACGCCGCCGTACTTCTGCATGGGATCGAAGTCGAGCGCCGGCTGCTGAAGAACCGAGGAGGCAATGTCGATCGATGGGCATCCAGTGATGATGACCGTGCTCGGCTCTTCACCCATTCTAACGACCCGCTCACTCGCCTGCGCCGTCGATACCAGGTGATAATCGGCAAGCTTGGTGATCGCGTGCCGGACCTTTTCGTCGATCGATCCGGTGATCTCTCCGCCCTGAATGTGAACGAGTGGGATGTTCATGTAAGCCGACGCAACCGCGGTGGCGAGCGTCTCATGCCGGTCGGCGATGGTGACCACGAAGTCCGGTCGAAGGTTGTCGAGAGCCGTGGCCAGCTCGATCATCCCGATGCCGGTCGTCTTCGCCATGGTCAAGGGCTGCTCGCCCTCGAGAACCATATACACCTTTCTCGCAACCTCGAAGCCATCGCGCTCGATCTCGTCGACGACCGAGCCGTAGCGATCGAGCAGCGCCGAAGCGGCCGCAACGATTTGGAGCTCGATATCGTCGCGGGCACGCAATGCTTCGAGCGCGGTGCGAATCCGACTGTAGCTAGGTCGAGCAGTGATGACGACGCAGATTTTTCTCACGAACTAGTCCTCGATGTCTTCCTCTTGGAGGAAATGTCCGGCACGAACTTCGTGGCGAAGAGTCCGGCCGACGATCTCGTGCATTCGCCGAGCGGAAATTCCGCGAGCGGGTTTCTTGGTAGTGAGATCCTCGACGCGCAGCACAGTGCCTTCGGCCAGATCTCGACGTGGCACGATGCTCTTCATGAAGAGGTCTCGCATCTCCGCCATCTTTGCCGCCATGGCGTCCTTGTCGACGGGGCTAGAAAGCATCGTCTCGGTCGCCCGCACGCCCTTGACTAGCGTTCGAAGCTCCTCGAACGTGATCGACGCGGGAACGTCGGGCCCGAACGACTGCCGGCTGAACGTCACATGCACCTCGAGAAGCTGCGCGCCAAGAGCCGCTGCTGCCAGCGAGGGATAGATCGTCCCGCTGTGGTCGGAAATACCGACCGGAACAGCCAATCGCTCGGCAAGCTCGGTCATGACGTTCAAGCCGACCTCGCGGAGGCTGCTCGGATAGGCCGAAGTACACTGCATCACAGCGACGTCGAGTCCTTTCTCCTGGGCCCAACTCACCGCCCAGTCGATTTCCGAAACTGGGATCATGCCG
>Ga0224508_10001543_pt1 | contig 20564 bp, 15 predicted proteins | sample SF_Jan12_sed_USG_4_FD_170157 | JGI IMG/M metagenome (GOLD analysis project Ga0224508, IMG submission 170157) | Sediment microbial communities from San Francisco Bay, California, United States - SF_Jan12_sed_USGS_21 | ecosystem: Environmental > Aquatic > Marine > Sediment | place: USA... | reverse complement strand
GCGAGGTATGCATTCGATCCAGAACTAGTTGCGATCGTCGAATCCAGTGTTGCAATCGGGAATAGGCTGATCGAAGTTTCCCAAAACCTTTCTCCGATGGATGTTGCTTTCGTGGCCCACGAAGGAGTTGGCTCGATTCAGTTAGACAGTTTTCAAATTACGGAACGCGAGGTCCTCGACGTGATGCCTAATGGTCAATTGCGATTCGCGCTGTACGACATTGACGGGGATCGCAAGCTCGCCGCCGACAATGCGGTGACTGCTGCTGGTAAACCGAGCAAATGTATTTGGTGCCATGAGACAGAGCTGTCACGAGCTTTCCGTGGCCGTACCAGTGTCCCCGGCTACTATTCGTTAGGTAACTTTGAAGATCAGATCGCGGCACGAACGGAGCGATTGGCTACATATCGTGCAGCCTTGAGTTCGAGGATCGACTATTCGCGTGAGCAGGATCACACGAACGCTGAATTGCTTTATGTTTCGTTCTACGAACCCTCGGTCGAAAGGGTTGCACTTGAATGGGGGCTATCCGTCGAGCGCGTTCAAGAGCTGCTGACGGACTTACCGACCCATGCACAAACCGAGTACTCTTATCTCGGCGATACACTGTACAGAAGAAACCAAATAGATCGACTGGCGCCGTATAATGTTTTGGAGGTGCCCACTGACCCGCGTGAGGTCTCGACCTTTGAACCTGACTTGCTGCAGTGACGTTTACCGTCCGACTTTCTTGGCGCCTTTTCTCGAAGAGTTAGACGATCGGATAGGACAAGGCTGCGAGCTCCGGTCCCAATTCGTCAATGAATAGCCGGTTTTCCTTGCGACTGAGTTCATGGCGCCAATACTCGTAGCCCCCGCGACGCAGAAAAGCGTATTCAGACATCATTCCATGCGATTTCAGGCGGTCCCTTTTATTTTGAAAGGACTGAGTATCAATAGCCTGTGTAACGCTATCGTTTGACTTTGATATACCCAGATAAGAAAGCAACTTGTTGCACGACTGCACCGGATGATCAAGCAAGTCTTCATACTTCAAGATCAACTTGTTGGAGCGACTAAAAGATCCGTAGTGATCTCTCCACGGTGTGCCGAGCCAGTAGCTGATCGAAGAATCTCCATACAGCACGGCTTGGATAAGCCTCTTGCGTCTTAGAAATTGAGGGGCAACACGATTTCCGCACCGTTTCAAAGTACTTACCAGTCTGTTTCTCCCCGGCAGCGAGAAGTGGCGCACTCGAAAATGGTGCGCGGCAGAGATCGCGACATCCCGGGGGTCGCGGACGATATAAACTGCTTTGTAGTAGTCGTCCAGTTCGCCTGAGACCAAAGTTTCGTAAGTGTGATGCGACTTGTAGCAAGCGTATTCTGAAATTCGCTCCAGTCCCTCCTGGACGCCCTCGGGTGATTCGAGGTTTCCCTGCAATGGGCATTCGACAAGCTCGGCAATTAGTCGGCTGAGCCAGGTCGTGCCGCTTTTCGGGTAGCCGCAGACGACAATATTCTTCTTTTCATTCATGCGCCCAACAGCTTACGGAGAAGTTCAACAGCAATTTGCGGATGCTCGGTTCGATTAAGCTCATGCGCGGGCAATGTAAGAATTTGACGCTCAAACTCGCGCCAATTTTCCCTGGCGGCCGCATACGGTTGTTCCCGACGCAATCGAAGACGGAGCGATTTCTTATCGAGTGGCTTCAATGCCGGCTTATTTCCCGCTTTCCGGCGCGTCAGAAATACGGTTCCGGCAAGTATTAGTGGTGACCGTGCAATTGAGCGTCGCTGTCTGCGCACGTCAAACTGGTGCTTTATGGCTCCGCTGCGCCGTTGAATAACCGGAGCACATTCGATTTGTTCGCGAAGCGTCCCGGGCGGCAAAAAGGCCAATGAATCCGATTGGACATGCAAATAATTCGGCACGCCCGTTACTCGCAATTTCTCCAGCTCGACGAAAGCGCTGTCTTCCGATAAGTACTGCATTCCGGCAGCCAGCGCCTGCAGACTCAAGGTGCTTTTTCCCGTGGCGCTGTTACCCATCAGCAGTAAGCCATTACCCTTAGCGCCTACACAAGCCGCATGCAAAGGTACGAGCTGCTGAGCGCGGGATGCCAGCGTGAGAAAAGCGAGTTCGATCAGCTCATGACGGGCATGATATGGGTGCTGCATCATTTTTGTTGAGACGCTAATCAGTGCGCGCGACATCGCGATGTCGATGACGGCAAAATTGCCCGCGTCTACCGTTGCACAGAGAAGTCCGCCTCCGGCGCTCAGAACAGGCTGCGGCGGCTCCTTGCTTCTTGGCCAGGTGCTCTTGTGATTCGATAGGGTCAGGCGCACCTTGAATCGATGTGGCTTACTGTTGAGCCGATGTCTGGGCAAGCCACCGAAAGCATCGACTGCCAGTTGCAGAAGTTTCGAGTCGGAGCTTTCGATCGTGAAGTCACCTCCGAGCAAGCTCAAGCGTGCGCGTGATCCCGCTTGGAAACCTTCTCCGAAAGGATCAGCACCAGGTCGGGTCATTGGTGCAATCTATTCAGATGCTCGTGACACGCGGATCCACCAGGCCGATCAAGCGGTGGGATGCCGTGAGTTCCCATGGACGATCATACCGTCGAAGCGCGTATCGCCAGCTCGCAAGTCCACGCAGCGCAGCCTTCGCCCATACCGGCGAGCGCGTGTCCTGAACCGTCGGGAATCGACATCGCAGCACAGTGACAAAGTCCCGAATGCGTTGACGAAGTCGGTTCGATATCCATGGCGCATCGGTATGGCAGGCATAGTCGATCCAGCGCCGCTCCGTCCACTCTTCAGGTGTCCTGGGGAATTCTACTGGTTGACCTTGTAAATCAAGAAGTGGTGCAAGGTTCAGTCGATCACCATCAGGAACACTCTCAGCCGGCAAAGGCGTGTGGATGTAAACAATAATCTCTGCGTCAGGATTTACACGCTTGACTTGACGTATGAAGTCGAAGGTTTGTTCGGTCTCGCTCTCGGTGTTCTCCGGCGGCGCGACCATGAACGAAAGCTCGGGAATCACTCCATTGCGCCGGCACAATTCTGCAACTTCGAGTGTTTGTTCTGATCGCGTTCCTTTGCGGATGGATCTCAATGTAGCGTCATTCGGTGTTTCTGCGCCGATGTACGCCATTCGCAAGCGGCTCTTTCGGACGAGCTGCCACGAAGCTGGGGAAAGGTTTACGAGCGCGTCCGAACGGGCATAACACCACCAAGGCATCTGGTGGCGCGCAAGTACTTCGAGCAGTGGGACCATCTCTTCTTCGCGGTCGAAAAAATTGTGATCGTAAAATTGAATCGAATCGGCACCGATTTCGGACTTCAGCAACATCAGGTCGCGATCGAGACGATCCGCGGCTGGCAATGCCGTCGCACCTTTAAACATGGCAGCGACGCCACAAAACGTACAACGGAAGCGACAGCCGAGCGCCGCCTGATGACCCACTGTGCGCCGCCCGAGAAAAGTTTCGACCAGGTAGGCCTTTGCATCGGGGAGCTTTCGGTAATCCACCGCCGGTGCAATATTCGAACTCGAGAAAACGCGTTCGGGATTGTTCGCTGCGATCTCGCCATTTCGCCAAGTCAATCCGTGAATATCCGGCAATGCATTCGGATCGCCGTCGACCAATGCGTCGATTAATTCCGCAAGGGTTTGCTCGCCCTGACCGCGAATGACGAAGTCAACGTATTCACTATTGAGTGGAACACTCGGGTACAAACTCGGAAAGTAACCACCCCAAATAATTGGTAGCTTCGGGTCGGCGAGGCGAACTGCGCGACTGACTTCTATGGCAGTGGTTACCTGGGGGCCGCCCATGACGGTGATGCCTACGGCATCGAAAGCCTTCCCACGCACGGCGTCGGATACAGCGCGAACACAATCACGTTCGAGATTCCCGTCGATCAGCGCTGTTTCGTGGCGGCCATCGAGCGCAGCCGCGAGCGTCAAAATCGACAAAGGAAATCGTGCGCTCTGCGGCGACGTAATCCTTGGATTAATCAACAAGACTCTGCCCGGCCTCTTCATGCGAGTTTCTCAGTCGGGCGGCACCGGGCTTCCATTATGTAGTGATCGGCGGCAGCGGCGAGGGGTTGCCAGGCCGACGCCATGCGTTCGACTCGTGCGAGCATAGAAAATAATCGGGGCCATCGCTCGAGCCAGTTAGACGCATAGCTTGGTGGAAGAACGAGACCAAGCGAACGTCGGCGGACGGGATCGAAATGCGGGCCCAGCGCGCGCGCGAGCGCAGCGGGTGTCGGATAATTGATGCGTAAGCCGCGCCACTCAGTCCCTTGATGATGCAAACGGCGAAATGCCTTTCGCCCCTCGAGTCGCGCCAAGAACCATGCCCACTCCCACGGTACGTGGCGCCCCATGACGACCCAGACAAGCGGCGCACCCGGTTTCAGTAAGTTTGCAATATTTTCGACGAACGGTTCGAGGTCAGATACACAATTGACTGCCCCAAAATTGGAGCAAACGCCGTCAAACGTTTCGCCGGCGAGTTCGACGCCGAGTTGCTCCATTGTCAGGCAGAAAAAATTGACCTGCCGAGCGCATCCTGCGCGCTTCGCCTTTTCTCGAGCAATCTCGAGCATTGGCATGGATATGTCAGTCGCGACTACGCTATGACCCTGGCTCGCGAGGTGAATAGCATCTTCCCCTGTGCCGCACCCGATGTCGAGTATCCGGCCGCGATCAGCAAAGTTTGCATCGAGCCGCTCCCAGACGGCGGATCGTAGCCACCTTCCGAGCATTGTCTGGGTAAACGACGCATCGTAGTCTTCGGCCAGTTTGTCGAACGGGGATCCTGGCAACCGCAGTGATTCCGTTGTCACGTTTTCTCGCGCCAGTCTAGAAGTATGCGTGAAGTTCGAGGAAAAACTCGTCGCGATTCGTTGCCGGAATCAGCGGCACTCCGTTATAGACGCGGTAACCGGAACGAACTTGAAACAACTGGAATGGCGAGTATTCCCAGACCAGCGAGTACCGTTCTTCCTCGTCCTCGCTGACGATATCGCTTGGTTCGAGAAACTCGTATCCAAACTTAAAGTTATGGCCTTTGCGAAAACGCCAGTTTCCCTCGATCAGCGTGGCCGTGATTTCGTTATTCCCGCCGCTCGGAAAATCATCCTGAATGAAATCGAGCTCGGCCAGCCAGGAGATTGGACCCGTGCGCCAGCCGGCGAATACTGCCTGCATAGTCCTATCTCCGAGCGGGTCATCACTTATGTTGTAACTAGCGCCCACTCGCCAACGCGGCCTGACATAGCTCGCGGACAAGCTTGTCTGATCTTTGCCCGGCGCGCTGCCGGCACCCGCTGTTCCGTCGGTAAAAGCAGCCTGTGCTGACCATCTCGGCAGCTCCAGTCCGAGCTCGAAGCCTTCATCAGGTGTCGTGAAGTTGACGCCAGATCGCTGGCGGACGAATGTATTGTCGTCCTGCAATCTTTGTCCGAAGGGGAGAAAGAACTGCCCGGCTTTTATCGTGTACTTGCCGTCGGCAGGTGTTACTAAAATATATGACTCGCGGGTTAGAGAATTGCCCGGGGCCAGCTGCTCGTCACCGTAAAAAGTCAGCAGCCCGGGCAGGGCTTTGATTTCAAGCTGTATCGTTGCTTTCTGCGTAGACCAGTCGCTCGTGTCCATCAGGCCGGTAACGTCAGTGCTTTGGAAGCCACCGCGATAGTCACCGCCCAGACCGAGCCAACGATTGATTTCGCTATCCCAAGGACTAGGATCGTCATCCGTCAAGATTGTTCGCGCCGCTATCTGCGTACGCGCATACGTCATGCCGAAAACGTTGCGCTTGCCGCCGCCAGACGGGTTAACGTGACAGCTCACGCATTTGAGTCCGGTCTCGACCGCCAGATAGGGCTCTGCAGACGCGGGTGAGCCAACAATCGCGAATGCAAAAGTGAGCAATAACGAAACCGAAGCAGCGATTCGGGTCGGAATTTCTTTGAATCGAAGCAGGCTCACATCGTCGCTCCATCAAAGATCCATTGCCTGATTACGTCAATAGTTGCTTGGTCGAGTGGCGGGCCGCCAGCGGGCATTTGCACACCGCCCGTTGCCGTTCCTTCGAGCTTTTGAATCAAGTAGCTCGCGCCGGGATCGTCGGCCTCAACCCGCTGAAAATTTCCGTCCTGGAGACTCGTGACGCCGACGAGTGACATGAAGCTCATCGAAAGGCTCGTAAGGTCCATGCCGCTCGGGAGATCATTGACGTCATTGGATGTTGGTCCGGTGTGACAGCCGGCGCAGGTTGGCGTGAAGACGTTATCTTGAATCGATTGCAACGTCGGCTGCACGCCGACTACCGAAAATTCGGCGACAAAATTGCCGCCGGCCGTGCCGTCGCCCGAGGGAAAATTCCCGGAGAATTCGCCGTCCAGCGCATTGCCACCGAGATCGAGCATTACCGTCGCTCCTGTACCCGCCAGTGTGATTTGATATGTGTCTTCCACGGGGCTTGTCGTACTCATGTCGAACACGGCTGTCTGCGAATTAAAATTCGGCACAGTGACGGAGACCGGGATTATCGAGACTTCATTGCCGTCGCCGAAGGTACCGTCACCACCGGTGCGCTCGACCAAAAAGGTCGTTGCGTCTACTGTCGTCGCATTCAGTTCGCGATCGAAAATCGCGGTAATGGTCATCGGTAGCATCGGCACGGCGGAATTCGGCAGCGGGTCGAGACTCGTTACGCGGACGGGGTCTATAGCTGGCGCGGGCGTTCGCAACGCACCGTTCGTTATCCACTGTCGAATGATGTCGATGTCCGCTTGTGCGAGAGCCGGCGCCCCCAGCGGCATCTGACCGCCCGTTGCCGCCGTACCCTCCAGTTTTTGGATCAAATAGCTTGCGTTCGGATTGCCCGGATTGACCCGAAGCAATCCCGGCTGTTGAGTGCTTGCGCGACCGACCAGCAGAGCATAACTATTCGCGGCGTCGAGGCGCAGGCCGAGCGGCGCCGTGGCACCGACATGGCAGTTGGTGCAGAGTGGCGTGAGCGCGTTTACCTGGATCGAGTCGAATATCGGAAGCAGTATGCCGCCACCCTGAATCGACGGCCCGTTACCGGAACCGCATCCGGCTGTGGCGAGCACCGCAAAGATCGTCATCATGACGACCGGGCTTTTTCGCCACATTCCCTTGTTAGATGTTGTTGCCACCGTCATCCGCCGATCCAGCTGGATCCTATCCTGACTTCTAGCAGTAACGCCCGTCAACCGTGCGACGCTTAACCTCAAGTGCGGTATGCGCATAGCCTGCCTTCCGCGTCTATAATCGACCTGATCTTTGCGCACGCCAATGCGAGGGGGAAAAACAACAATGACAAGACCTGGTCCCGCCAGTTTGCCGCTGACACGCTTTGGGTTCTATGCGCTAATTGCGGTGCTGTCATCTGGGCTCGTGGCCTGCAGCGGTGGCACAGAATCCATCGCCGTGCCTGCCGCCAATCAGACTCAAGGCGCCGCTGCCGCCCCGGCCGCCGCTGCCGCACTCGCTAACGCGGATGACCGTCCGAACGTTGTTCTGATCGTCGCTGACGATCTCGGGTGGTCTGACCTCGGCGCCTTCGGCGGCGAGATTCCGACGCCCAATCTCGATGCACTGGCCGCCGGCGGTATGCTGCTGACTCAGTTTTATGCCAATCAGTCGTGTTCACCGACGCGCGCCATGCTGATGTCGGGTACCGATGCACATACTGCGGGACTCGGCGTCATGGGCGCCCCGCAACAGGGGCCGCAGGCTGGCGCGCCGGGTTACGAGGGATTTCTGAACTTTCGCGTTGCGAGTACCCCGAACCTGATGAAGGACGCTGGATATCACACCTATATGACGGGCAAGTGGCATCTCGGCAGCACTGTCGAAACGGGTCCCCACGCACGAGGATTCGAACGCTCCTTCATCTCGCTCACGGGCGCCGCGCATCTCGGCAGCTTGTCCTGGGGCGGGCCTGGACTTGCACCTTATCGCGAAGGCGGTGGTGGAATCGTCAATGTTACTGACGACTTCTATTCGACCCGCGTATACACCGAAAAGATGATCGAATACATCGAAACCGATCGCGGCGACGGGAAGCCGTTCTTCGCCTGGCTCGCCTACACGGCGCCGCATTGGCCGCTACAAGCGCCGGCGGAATCGATTGCGAAATTCGAAGGCAGGTATGACGACGGCTACGAGGCACTGCACGCCAGCCGTCTTGAACGAGCGAAAGAACTCGGGCTGATCCCTGAAGATTTTGTGGCTGAAGGTCCAGTCGAGGGGGAGCCGCGCTGGGACGAGCTGAGCGAAGAGGAACAGCAGAATCGTGCCCGCTACATGGAAATCTATGCGGCGATGGTCAGCGATCTCGATAGCTATGTCGGCGAATTCGTCGATTACCTCGAATCAATTGGCGAACTCGATAACACGATGATCCTGTTCATGTCCGACAATGGAGCGGAGGGTTGGGAGATCAGTCGCTTTCAGAATTGGGCCGACCAGTGTTGCGATAACTCGTATGACAACCTTGGCGCCGGCGATTCGTATGTCTTATACGGTAGGAACTGGGCGTGGGCAGGCGCCGCGCCGTTCAGACGACAAAAATTCTCTTCTTTCGAGGGCGGCATTCGCGTGCCTGCCTTCGTGAACTTTCCGGGTCGGGTCGCTGCGGGAACACGCAACGACATCGTCGGCTCCGCAATGGATGTGCTGCCAACTTTTCTGGATGTTGCGGATGCCGAGCATCCTGGCACCAGTTATCGTGGCCGGCCGGTTGCGTCGCTGAAGGGCCGTTCGCTCTTGCCGGAATTCACTGGTACAGGCAAAGTCGACGACGAAGCGTATACGATCGGATGGGAGCTGTATGGGCATCGCGCAATCCGCCGGGGTGACTGGAAGATCACATGGGACGCGACTGCGCCTGACGGCGAGCGCGGATGGGCGCTGTTTAATCTGGCCGACGATCCGGCCGAGCAAATTGATCTGGCGCAATCCGAGCCAGAGAAATTCTCAGAAATGCAGGCATACTGGGATCAATACGTAATCGACAACGGCGTCATTGTGACAGCCGGTCTGAACAGCACCGACGCAGGAGAAACGGAAAATGAATAGAACGAAGATCAATTGGGTTTCGGCTGCTGCAGCGACGATTATTCTGTTCAGCGCGGCTCCGAGCGCTTGGGCCGCCACCGAGTGCCGCGATCTCGCGCTGCTGCGGTTGCCCGGCACGTTAATTACGACGGCTGAGGAAGTCAGCGGACAGCTTCAGCTGGGTCCTGGCGCACCACTAAACGTGCCGGCGATCTGCCGCGTTGCCGGCACAATCACCCCGGCGATTAATTTTGAAGTCTGGTTGCCTGCTCAGTACAACGGTCGTTTTCAGGCTGTCGGCGGCGGCGGATTAGCCGGCAGTATCAGTCATGGTGCGATGGCGACAGCCGTCAGCGACGGATACGCTTCTGCTTCGACAGACACCGGGCATCGATCGACCGATTCGCTTTGGCTGGTGGATCCTCAGCGGCGTGAAGATTACGGCCACCGCGCGATTCACGAGACGACCGTCAAGGCTAAAGCCATTATCGACGCCTATTACGGTTCCGCGCCACTGTATTCCTACTTCAATGGCTGTTCGACGGGTGGTCGGCAGGGACTGATGGAAGCGCAGCGATACCCGAACGATTTCGACGGCATTCTATCCGGTGCGCCGGTCAATACATTTACCAAGCTGCACATCGGGCAACTCTGGACGGCGCACGCGACGCTAAAACAACCGGATGCCGCATTAACGGCTGCCGATTTTACCCTGGTCAATGAAGCGGTCATGGCGCAATGCGATGCCAATGACGGCGTGGAAGATGGCATATTGACCGATCCCAGAACCTGCAATTTTAATCCTCGGGACCTCGTTTGTAGCGGCAGTTCAACTGACTCTTGTCTCGCGGAGCCGAAGATCACGGCACTCGAGATGATTTATGACGGCGCACGCAATCCACGAACCGGCGCACAGATCTATCCGGGCCTCGAGCCCGGCAGCGAGAGCGCACAACCAGGCAACGCCGGTTGGGCCATGATCATGAACGGGCGCACACCGTTCTTCATTGATATCCCGGTTCTCGGCGGCATGGGTTTCGAGAATAACGAATGGGACTGGCGAACCTTCGATTTCGATCAGGACGTCGCGCTGATTGACGGTAAGCTCGCGCATGTTTTGGATGCCGTCGATCCCGATCTGCGCGATTTCAAGGCGCAAGGCGGCAAGCTGATCATCTACCACGGCTGGAACGACCCCGGCGTCATGCCGCAACGGACGATCGACTATTACAACGAAGTCATCGCGTTCGCCGATCGTGCAACCAACGGTAACGGCACCGCTTTCACGGAAGAATACACTCGGCTCTACATGATGCCGGGAATGGGACATTGCCGTGGCGGCGCCGGACCGGATCAGGCTGACTTCATCAGTTCCCTGGTCGACTGGGTCGAAAACGACCAAGCGCCGGAGCAGATCATCGCGAGCAAGGGCGACGGCTCGATGACGCGGCCGCTATGTCCGCATCCGGAAGTCGCGGTCTATCGTCGCGGCGATACCAACGATGCCGAGAGTTTCCGCTGCGAGGCGCCCTGAGCAAAAAAGTAGGGAAAAAGGTGGGGGAAAAAAGGTGTCAGACACCATTTAAAACGGTGCCTGACGCCTTTTCTTATTCGCCGGCGTTGATGTCGAACGGTTGAGCCAGATCGACGCCCTGGCCATTACGGATTTCGTTATGGTTGACCGCGCGTCGGGGTGGCGGTAAGCCTTGCTCAGCCGCCTCGGCAACCTGACGCTCGTAAACGCGCTCCCCGCTCAATGAATTAGGCACTGCGCCGTTGCCTTCGTGGCAGGAATACTCGAGAAATAAATAACCTGGTTGCGTTGTCAGCATCAGTCGCATCGTGAACGGTGCCGTCAAAGTGATCGGATCGTCGATCGTGACGATGTACTCGATCATTTCGGGGTCGACGCGGCGAAATCTCTCGGTCAGTTTCGACGCTTCGCTCTGTGGGGCGCCACCGGCGAAGTTCGTTCTATTGTTGAAATTGGCTGATTCAACGACCAGCGTGTCGCCTTCCCAGTAACCTCGCGCCGCGCCGACCCATTGGCGGATTTCGTCGTCGAGTGGCGCTCGATCGTCGAGCCGGATAATTCGCGTGTCGTGAATCATCTCGTAGTTGATTGCGACGGCATTCGGACTTTGCGCGATGCGCACGCCATTGCCGTAAATTGCCGGCATGATTGAGCCAACCGCACCGCGGGAAACGCACCTGTCGTACAGCGAGAAGTCTTCGAAAGCGTTAAATGGTCCTGGCCCGAATGTCCCGCGGCTGCGGGTTGCGGCCAGTTCGCGGCCGGCGTCGGTCAGCTCGGGGATACGACCGTCCGGTGGGTCTATCACCAACGAGCTGTAGCCGAAGGTCCTGACGCCATATTCGTGCTGCAGAAAATCGCCAGCCGCCGCGACTTCGCTGCCGGCCTGATCCCGCCCTGCGCGCTCGGCAAATTCTTCTTCCGTCAGAGTCTGCCGTTCGCCAAAATCCTGCGGCCGGCTGACGGGTACGCTGCGCAGATCATCCGTTGACCAGACGCCCGCGAGACTGGGGTCGCCCCAGGTGGTCAAAGGTGCTTCCCAATTCGAATCTCTAAAGGCTGCGGCCGTCTCTTCGGCGGGGGTTGAGCGCAAATCATCGGTCTGGCTCCAGGCGACAACCGCCGTCAGGCTCAGGCTCATCGGCAACAAGACGCTGGTTCTCATTTCGCATACCCCTATCAGCACTAGAGTGCCTGTATACCGCCAAGGTACCCGATTTTTCGGAGGGTTTAAATCGCCTGTGGCTCCTCGAACGCCTGGGCTGCTACCATCCAGGAAAACATGGAGATGACAATGAGATCACCAACTCGTTTAATCGGCGGACTTTCGGCTTTAATCCTAGTCGCGCTCATACTACCGTTGCCGGCTTCCGCGGCACGTATCGCCGTCATTGGTACAGGCAACGTCGGCGCCGCTCTCGGTCCGGAATTTGCGGAGCAGGGGCACACAATCGTCTACGGCTCGCGCGAGCCGAATCGGGAAGATGTGCAAGCGCTCGTTTCGCGTACGGCTGGGGATGCGTCTGCGACGCAGCCGCAGCAAGCCGTCACTGGGGCCGATATGGTCGTGCTTGCCGTTCCCGGCACGTCGGCCGTCGGCATCGCTGCCGGTCTTGGTGACCTGTCGGGAAAGATTTTGATTGATCCGACCAACGTCATCTCGAGAGAAGGTGGCCGCATGTCGCACGGCATTCCTGGTAAAGGCTCGAATGCGGCGTTGATTCAACAGGAGCAGCCCGGCGCGTTCGTTGTCAAAGCCTTCAACACGTTGAACTGGGTTCAGATGGTCGATCCCGAAACGGCCGGCGGACCGATCACGATCATGCTTGCCGGCGACGATGCTGATGCAAAAGCTGCCGTAGCGGAACTGGTGCGTGGCATGGATCTCGATGCGGTCGATGTCGGTGGTCTTGAATACGCGCATCTGCTCGAGGAGATGCTGGTCATGTGGGCCGGCTCGATGGGCAGTCAGCCATTCAACTATTACCTGAGGCCAATGCCAGGCAACTGACTTACGCCTCGTAATGCCGACTCGCCAGTCGACCGACGACAAGTTAATCGCGCTGGAAACGGCGGCTGACAGCGCCGATGCCGAGTCGTTGCTGCCTGTCCTGGTTCAGGGACTCAAGGACCGACACTATCGTGTCGTTGCCCTGGCAGCGCATTTCGCCGCCGACAAACTCGTATATGAAAGTGTGCCGATGTTGCTCGCGGCCTACCCGCGGTTCATCGAGAAACCGGCAAAGCGCGATCCGAACTGCTACGCGAAGAAAGCGATTACGCGCGCCCTGTACGACCTCGATTGCTGCGACGTTGAATTCTATCTCGCCGCGATTCGTTATCAGCAGATGGAGCCGACCTGGGGTGGGTCGGTGGATTCGGCAGCAGACTTGAGGGTCAGCGCGGCGATGGGTCTGGTTGCATCCGGCTATTCGCGCGCGCTGGCCGAACTTGCTGAGCTTTTGACCGACAGTGAGCCACCGGTTCGTGCGGGCGCGGCGCGCGCCATCGCCTGCGGCAATCCGCGCGAAGCTGAACAGCTGCTGCGATTGAAGATATTTGCCGGCGATGAAGAGGCGCTCGTTATCGCCGATTGCTTTACCGGCTTGTTGACCGTCGAGCCTGAAGAGTCAGTGCAATTCGTCAGTCGGTTTCTGGCAGATGGGGATGACGTGATTCAGGAAGCGGCGGCGCTGGCGCTGGGTGAATCCCGTTTACCCGCAGCAATCGATTCACTCAAGGCCGCCTGGCAAGACGTGCTGGTTCCCGCTGAGTTCCGTCGTGTGCTGATTCGGGCAGCGGCCTTGCATCGCAGCAATGAGGCATTCGACTGGTTGCTGGCGCTCGTGGCGGAAGGCGACGCCAATATTGCAGCCGAAACTGTCGAAATTTTATCGATCTATCGGCACAACGAGAAACTCGGCGAGCGGTTGCGCCAGGTGCTCGACAAGCGCGTCGATCAGGACGCGATGACGGTATTTGAGAAAGTGTGGATGTAGGGGGCTTCGGAATTAACAAGGCGACAGCTCAGCGTGATGAGCGTAGTCGCTGCCGTTTCCGATAAAAGTGGCGAATCGTTGTGGTCACGATCAGCGACAAAATGCCGGCGCCGAGACCGGTTAATAGCGGTTCGATGAAGACAGGACCGAACTCGGCCGAGTGGATGAAGTAATCGACGCAGGCGGTCACGACACCAAGCACAGTCGAAATAATCCACGGCTTAGTCGCGCGGCCGATGATAACCAGCAAGGTCGCAATAACGCCGGCTATGACGCCAGTTTGAATCGCGATGACCCAATGGGCGGCGGACAAGAGCATCAACTGGCCCTGGACCATCATGATCGCGCAGGCGCAGGTGGCTTCTGTGCTGTGTTCGGCGAACTCGCCGACGCGCACTTTCAGCAACCTATTGAATTCTCTCACTTACCTATCGACCTGGCCGCTGGCGGTACACATAATAAGAGATCAAGGCGGATCGATAGGTATGCCGCAGCGTTCGCCACTCCTTATAATAAGAGCGAACAATATCATTGAAATCCGGTCGGATATCCTCATGAACCCATTGAATTTGATCAAGTCACCTAAGCAGCCCGCTCGCTCGACGGGCGCCGTATTGGGTTTGATTATTTTGCTGTCGGGTGCGAGTTCAGCCTGGGCGGCCACGGGTGATTTCGCCATCACGTCATTGACCGATTCGCTGTCATCGATTTCCGGTGCCGGCGCAAACGTTATAGTTCTCGAAACACCCGACGGTCTGGCGCTGGTTGACAGCGGTACGCCGGAACAGGCTGAGGGCCTGCTCGAGTTTATCGACGAGAATTTCGATGGTGCGCCGATTCGTGTGCTGTTCAATACGAATTGGCGCCCGGAGCACACCGGTGCGAATGAGGCGATCGCGCAACGGGGCGCAACGATCATCGCGCATGAAAACACGCGGCTCTGGATGGGCACGGAATACTACGTCGAGTGGGAAGAAGAGAACTACATGCCGCGGCCAGAGTCTGCGCTGCCCACTGCTACCTTCTACTCGTCCGATCTTCAGCCGTTGATTTACGAACTCGGGGGACACCGCATCGAGTACGGCCATCTCGCCGAAGCCCACACGGACGGTGATATCTACGTACGCTTTACCGATGACGATGTCATTGCAGTTGGCGATGTGCTCGCTGTTGACGCGTTTCCGTTGCTTGATTACTCGACCGGCGGTTGGATTGGTGGCGCACAAGCGGCAACGGGCCGGCTGATTGAACTTGCGGGACCATCAACGAAATTCATCGCTGCGGAAGGTACGCCGCAAACGCGCGCCGCACTCGAAGCGCAACTCGTAATGCTTGACGAACTTCGCGAGAGGATTCGTTTGCAAATGATTCAAGGTAAGAGCGTTGACGAGATTTTGGCAGAGAACGTCACGGAAGGTTACGAATCACTACCAGATCCGAAGCGTTTCGTTTCTAACGTCTATAACGGCTTGTGGTGGGGCGGTCGGATCCGTGGACCCATTTAGACGGTTGGCGATGCGTAACGGAAGCATTAACGGAATCGAAGCACGGCAGGCTGGATCAACGTGGTTCGGTATCGTTGCCATTTCGATCGTGCTTGCGGCCTGTAGCAGCGAGCCGCCTGTCGCAGATATCGATGAAAGTCTCGCATCGCTGACAGGCTACTGTACCGAGTGCCACAACGACGTTGATTTCACGGCAAACTTGTCGCTCGAATTGGCGTCGGCGGCGCATCTCGCAGAAAACCCCGAGATTTGGGAAGCGGTCGTGCGCAAGCTCCGCGGTAACTTGATGCCACCGCCCGGCAGTGAGGCGCCGGACTACATGCGAACCCGCGCACTCATCGACGCACTTGAGGCCGCTCTTGATCAGAGCGCGACTGAAGCGGGTTTGATGCCAGGTCGGGTCAGCCTGCACCGGCTCAATCGCACCGAATACGCTCGGGCGGTCAAAGAAATTCTCGGGCTCGATATCGACGCGAACGCGATTCTGCCGTCGGATGTCACCAGCGATGGCTTCGACAATGTCGCGGATGTCCTCGGCGTTTCGCCGACGCATCTGGATCAATACATTGCGGCGGCGCGAGACATTAGTATCTGGGCCGTCGGCGATGAGAACCCGGAACCCGTGCGCGCAGATTTTCGCTCGTCGCTGCAAAACGGCTCGGTTCATGTCGACGGGCTGCCGCTCGGGACGCGCGGCGGGATGTTGATGGAGTACAACTTTCCCGGTGACGGCGACTACGTCTTCAATATCAATGTCATTTCGCCTTCCGGTACGCCGCTTCGTGCCTATCCTCAGGGATGGATCGAGTACCGTCACAAGCTGATCATGACGATCGACGGGGCCAAGGTATTCGAACAGGAAATCGGTGGCGTCGAAGACTCGCGCGATATCGATCAGAATCAGATGCCGGCCGTCATGGCGATCAAGGAGCGGTTTCGAAATATCACGCTGCCGGTAGCTGCCGGCAAACATGAGATTGGCGTGACCTGGATCGCGCGCACGCATGCCGAAGGCGACTATCTGCTCGAACAATTCGTGCCAGGGCTCGGTGTGCCCGATATTCCGCGCGTCGCCGGCACCGAGATTATTGGACCTTACAATGCGACGGGCGCGGGAGAATCCACCGAGAGCCGGCAGCGAATTTTCAAATGCCGTCCCGAGAACCAGGCGGCGGAACTTCCTTGTGTTCGTGAGATTCTGGGTAGCCTGGCGCGTCAGGCGTTTCGGCGTCCTGTCGATGAAGCCGATCTGGAGCCGCTTCTGGCCTTCTATCAACAAGGCCGAGATGAGGGCGGATTTGAGACGGGTATACAGAAAAGCCTGATGGCAATTCTTGCTAGCACCAAATTTGTCTACCGTGCCGAACCTGAAGGTCCGCCCGCCGACTTGGCAGCTGGATTCGCCTACCCGATATCGGATACCGAGCTTGCCTGGCGGCTTGCTTTCTTTCTATGGAGCCAGGGGCCCGACGAGACATTGATTGAGCTGGCCGGCGACGGTCGGTTAAGCGATCCCAGCGTTCTCGATGCGCAGGTGACGCGCATGCTGGCCGATTCACGTTCGGAATCGCTGGTAACGAATTTCGGATTCCAGTGGCTCGATGTGCGCAGGCTGGCGCAGATCACGCCGGACCCCCGGCTGTTTCCCGACTTTGACGAAGATCTACGGTTCGCTTTCGAAAAGGAGATGGAGCTGTTTCTGGACAGCGTTCTGCGATCGGATGAAAGCGTCCTTGAACTTCTGACCGCGAACTACACTTTCGTCAATGACCGGCTGGCGCGACATTACGGCATTCCCGATGTGCGCACCGACCGGTTCCAGCGAGTCACGCTCACCGATTCATGGCGGTTTGGTTTGCTCGGCAAGGGCAGCTTTCTGATGGTGACTTCCTATCCGGACCGAACTTCCCCGGTGTTGCGCGGCACGTGGATTATGGATCACCTGCTCGGAACGCCGCCCTCGTCGCCACCCCCAGAAGTCGAGACAAACCTGACGGCAGTTGAGGGGGCAGCACCGGCTTCGGTACGCCAGCGCTTCGAACAGCATCGTAGCAATGCGTCGTGCAATCATTGTCATGGCGTAATTGATCCGCTCGGAATGCCGCTCGAGAACTTTAGTGCGATTGGAGAAGCCCGAACACGTGAACGGGATTCCGGTGTGACGGTGGATCCGACCGGTCAAATGGCCGGTACAGGTCGCCCGGTGCGTGGTCCGGACGATCTGCGCGAAGCGCTTGTTGCCGATTCGAACCAGTTTGTCCAAGCCTTGACGGAAAAACTGATGACCTTTGCACTCGGCCGCAAGGTTGAGTACTACGATATGCCGACAATTCGCGCGATCGTCGATCAGGCCGAAGCAGCCGATTTCCGGTTCGAATCGATCATTCGCGGCGTTGTTTCCAGCCCAGCCTTTATAATGCGGACAGTACCTGGAGAAGACTGAGATGTTTATTACCAAGAAACACTTGTCGCGCCGGACCTTTCTTAGGGGTGGTGGAGCAACGATCGGGCTGCCCTTCCTGAGTGCGATGGTCCCGGCGGCTACCGCTATCGCGCAGACCGCAGCAGCGCCGAAACCACGCATGGGTTTCTTCTATCTACCGCACGGCGTGATCATGGATAACACGCGCTATGGGCAGGAAGTGAACGGCTGGACGCCGGAAATTGAAGGCCGAAACTTCGATTTCAAGAGCACGCTCGCACCGCTTGAACCGTTCCGCGACCAACTGACCGTCGTCTCAGGCTGCGCGAATGCGCACGCCTATGGTCCGGTGCATGCAATCACTCCTTCCACTTGGTTGTCCTGCGTCAAGCCGAGACCTCAGCACGCACCGTATGCGGCGACGACGATTGACCAGATCGCGGCACAGCATCTCGGGCAGGATACGCCGCTGCCGTCGATTGAACTCTCTACCGAAGAGCGGGGCGGCAGTTCGGCCTGCGAAGGCACGTACGGCTGTGCCTACGGCACGACGATTTCCTTCCGTAATCCAACGACGCCGATGCCGATGGAGTACGACCCGAAGCGTGCCTTCGAAAAAATCTTCGGCCGCGGTCAGGGGGAACAGGAGCGCGCGCGCATTTCCGGCGACTATCTATCCCTTCTTGATATGGTCTCGGAGGAAGCGTCCGCGCTCAAACGGTCGCTCGGTGCTTCCGATCGAATCATGCTTGATGGATATCTGGACAGCGTGCGTGAAATTGAGCGGAGAGTTCAGTTGATCGGCGAGCGGGATATGAGTCAGCTCGATCTGCCGGACCTGCCCGTTGCTTTGCCACCGGTCGAAGAGCATCTTGCATTGATGTTTGACATGATCGCGGCGGCCTATCAGGCCAACATGACTCGGGTCGCCTCATTGATGATGGCAGCCGAGGTCAGCAATCAACCCTATGGGCATTTAAACGTCCCGGACGCTTTCCATCCACTGTCGCACCACGCCGAGAATCGGGCCGCTATCGACAAGCTCGCGATCATCCAGCGCTGGCATAGCGAAATGTTTGCCAACTTCCTCGGTAAGCTCGCCGAAATGCCCGACGGCGATGCCGGCAGCGTGCTCGACAACTCTGTGTTCCTGTACGGAAGCAATATGTCGAACAGCAACAACCACGATCATGGACCGCTGCCGACTCTGATCGTTGGCAACAACGGCGGGCGAATCCAAGGTAATAACCATATCCGATTGCCAAATAACTCCAAGCACGCGAACGTGCTCTATACGCTGATGGATCGTGTCAATGTGCCGGTCGACGGTGTTGGTGACAGCGACAGCCTGATTTCGGACGTCTAGATGGTGTCCGAAAGAGGGGTGCCAGACACCATCTTGCGTTGGCGGATGCGGGCAGCGCGCGCGTTGCGAACCCTGTTCTTTTTCCTTTTTGCGTCGGTCGCGCTGCATTGGGGAGTTGCTGCGGCAGGCGCACTGGTCGATGCGGCAAGCGATAACGACAGCGCGCTCGCAATTGAGCTACTCAGCAACGGCGCCGATGTCAACGAAGTCAGCGTGGACGGAACGACAGCGCTGCACTGGGCCGCCTATCACGACGACGTCGAGCTCGTCCGCGTGCTGTTTGAAGCTGGTGCGAATGCTGAAGTTGTCAATGACTACGGTTCGACGCCACTGGCCGAAGCCGCTTCAACCGGCAATCCAGCAATGATGACGCTGCTGATTGACGCGGGTGCGGGCGTCGCGCGAGCGAATGCAGACGGGCAAACAGCGCTCATGATCGTGGCGCGAACCAACAAGCTCGAGGCGGCCGAACTGCTGATCGAAGCTGGCGCCGACGTCAATCGTGCCGAGACTTGGCGCGGTCAGACTCCGTTAATGTGGGCCGCGGCCCAGAGCCAGCCCGAGATGATCCGGCTCCTAATGGAGCATGGTGCTCGGTCGGATGTACGCTCGTATGTTAATGATTTTCGACAGGTTTCAGGCGAGACGCGGCGCATGTACCGCCCGACTGGTGGCCTGACTCCACTGCTGTTCGCCGCTCGCGAAGGCTGCGCAGCTTGCATCGAAGCGCTGATCGAGGGTGGCGCCAACGCGGATTTTGCAAATCCAAAGAACGTCACTCCGCTGATTATGGCGCTCGACAATGCCCACATGGATGCGGCCAAAGTTCTTGTCGAGGCCGGTGCAAACGTCAATAAGTGGGACTGGTGGGGACGCAATCCGCTTTGGGCGGCTGTCGATCAGAACCGCGTTCCGGCAGGCGGTCGCGCTGATCGGCGGACGGCGGACGACACGCTGCCGATCGAAGTCATTGAACTGATGCTCGCAAACGGAGCGAACCCGAATCTTCAGCTCAAGTTGTCGCCACCCTATCGGTCGATCGTCGATGACCGCGGGTGCGATAGCATGCTGACGACGGGAATGACACCACTCTTGCTGGCGGCCAAGACCTTCGATGTCGAGGCCATGCAGCCACTGCTTGCTGCAGGCGCCAATTTCGATTTACCCAATCAGTCGGGCGTTCTGCCGATCGCGGCTGCAGCCGGGCTCGGTTCATCGTCCTGTGATCCGCGCGGATACGGCGGTGGTATTCCGCATTACGAGACATCAGATGTGCAGCAGGCATCGATCGCAACGCTTCAGGCTTTAATCGACGCGGGCGCCGATGTGAATGCACAGGGCCCGGTCGTTAGCAGCACCGGCGGCGGTCGTTTCGGAGGGCGAAGCAGCGGCCAGACCGCTCTGCACGGAGCGATCAATTGGGGCTGGATGGAAGTCATTAGCTTTCTGGTCGATCAAGGCGCACGGATGGATCTTCGCAATTCGGAAGGCAGAACGGTTTACGAGACGGCCATTGGCATTGGCGGTGGCGGTCGCGGACGCGGCGCCAGCGCGGTAGATGAGGGCGCGATCGCGACGTTTCTGCTTGAGCTGTGCGATGCGCAGGCAGACTGCGATGTTGAAGCACTAGCTCCACCGAGCAAT
>Ga0224508_10001542_pt1 | contig 20565 bp, 23 predicted proteins | sample SF_Jan12_sed_USG_4_FD_170157 | JGI IMG/M metagenome (GOLD analysis project Ga0224508, IMG submission 170157) | Sediment microbial communities from San Francisco Bay, California, United States - SF_Jan12_sed_USGS_21 | ecosystem: Environmental > Aquatic > Marine > Sediment | place: USA... | reverse complement strand
GCGATCGCAGTTTGAAACCAACCTGTTCGGTACCCACGAACTCACGAATCGGATATTGCCTATATTTCGCGCCCAGGGTTGTGGGCGCATTATCCAGATCAGCTCAGTGCTCGGTTTTGTATGTCTCGCCTACCGTGGCGCCTACAATGCAAGCAAGTACGCGCTGGAAGCGCTATCTGACACGCTGCGCTTGGAGCTACGCGGCACTGGTATCTATGTCTGTTTGATTGAGCCCGGACCCATCCAAACTGACCTTCGCAAGAACGCCTATGCCGCCTTTAAGACCAACATCCGCGTTGACCACAGTGTCCATCGAGACCGCTATGTGGCGCTCGAAAAGCGTCTCGCCGAGCAAACGGTAGAGCCGCCCTTTACGTTGCCACCAGAGGCCGTGTTAAGGAAGGTTGTACACGCGCTCGAGGCCAGACGCCCAAAAGTTCGATACCGCGTTACCATACCGACCCACGCGTTCGCGATTCTAAAGCGTCTACTGCCATCGAGCTGGGTGGACGGATTGCTGCTGTCGTCGAGTGGCACCGGCATGAGATCCTGACCGCCTCGAAACACGCCAATGTCGCTTCGGCCCACATACTTATTTGCGCTCAGTTGTTACAATAATGCTGAATCTGTGAAATCGAGATACGTTCAATGATAGTCATTCTGCACCCCAACATCGCTCAGGGGAGCCCGGAGTACCGAAGCATCCTCGACTTCCTGAATGGCAAACCAAATATAACTACGCGCGTGCACCGCGAGGTGGGCGCGAGCCAGACCCTCACCGAGATCTACGTCATCGGCGATACCTCGGCGTTGGACAAGGCCGAGATCGAAAGCCTGGCCGGCGTCGAACGGGTGGTGAGGGTTTCCGAGGAATACCGGATCATCGGTCGTCACCGTGATGACCGTCGCTCTACCGGTTTTGAATACAACGGCGTACGATTCGACCAGGGCAACTTAAACATATTCGCTGGCCTATGTGCGGTTGATGCGCCCGAGCACGTCGAAAAAATGATGCAAGCGCTCAAGGACCATGGCCAGCTATGTACGCGCATGGGCGCTTATAAGCCGCGCACAAATCCATACGCATTCCAGGGGCACGGCGCCAAATGTCTGCCTTGGGTATTTGAGCTCGCGGGAAAGTACGACATCAAAGTCATCGCGATGGAGGTCGCCCACGACTCTCACATCGACGAAATCCGGCAAGCGCTCGATCAGTGCGGACACCCAACTGGCGTGATGTTACAGATCGGCACGCGTAATACCCAAAATTTCGAGCTGCTAAAGATGGTTGGGCGTCAACAGGAGTTTCCGATTTTACTCAAACGTGGCTTCGGCATTACTTTGGAAGAGTCGCTTAACGCAGCCGAGTATCTAGCGAGCGAGGGTAACCATAGGATCATCTTTGCCCTTCGCGGTATGAAAACTAATTTGGGTGATCCACACCGCAACTTCGTTGACTTCGCCCATGTGCCGGTGATTAAACGCCTTACCCGCATGCCGGTATGCATTGATCCTTCACATTCGGTGGGGTCACGCGAACAAGATCCAGACGGCATACTGGATGTCCTGCATGTCGCCGCCCAGGGAATCTTAGTGGGGGCTAACATGGTACTTGCCGATTTTCATCCGGCCCCCCAGAAAGCATTGGTCGATGGACCCCAGGCTTTGTTGCTAGAAGAGCTGCCGTACTTCCTCGAAGATATTGCGATTGCACGTGAGGCTTATGTGAGGCGCCGGTCGTTGGCACAATCGTACGCGCAACGGCAGCTGGGATCACAGCGCACCTTGTCGGGTGCGTAGCGATTATTTTTTGTTGGGGTAGTGGCGAAGTTTCTCGCCTACATAGAGCTGTCTTGGTCGATCAATCCCGTGGCTCTCATCCGACAGCTCTAGCCAATGACTGACCCACCCCACCGTTCGCGCCAATGCGAAGATGGCGGTGAACATTGTCATCGGCAATCCCATGGCACGTAACAGTATGCCAGAGTAAAAGTCTACATTCGGATACAACTTACGCTCGACGAAGTATTCGTCTTTAAGCGCGATCTCTTCCAGCTTCATCGCGATCTCGAGTAGCGGATCATCGATACCCAGGTGATCGAGCGTCTCGCGTGCCATTTTCTGAATTACCCGCGCACGTGGATCAACGTTTCTATAGACACGGTGGCCGAAACCCATTAACCGGAATGGATCTTCTTTATCTTTAGCGCGGACGATGACATCGGGTATGTTCTCCGGTCTCTCGATTTCCATCAGCATATGCAACACCGCTTCATTGGCACCGCCGTGGGCCGGCCCCCACAGGCTGGCGATCCCGGCCGCGATACAGGCGAAGGGATTCGCGCCCGACGATGCAGCCAGACGTACAGTTGAGGTAGACGCATTTTGCTCGTGATCCGCGTGTAACAATAAAATCATATCCATCGCACTCGCTACTACGGCATCCACCACGTAATCCTCGCTCGGGACACCGAACAACATCTGCAAAAAGTTAGCGGCGTAATCGAGATCGTTACTTGGATACCGGATCTGCCGCCCCATACTATATGTATAACTGGCGGCGGCGATCGTCGGTATCTTAGCGATAAGACGGATGGCAGCATCCACGCGGTCATCGTGATCCTGAATGTTCATGTCTTCGTGATAGAACGCCGACAGCGCTCCTACTACACCAATCATGATGGCCATGGGATGGGCGGCGCGTCGAAATCCACTATAGAAATTCAGCACTTGTTCATGCAACAGGCTATGGTGCGAAATCAACTGCCAAAAATTTTGGTATTCGCTTTTGCTCGGCAGCTCCCCGAACATCAGCAAGTAGGCCGATTCCATGAAATTGCTACTTTCCGCGAGTTCCTCGATCGGATAGCCGCGATAGAGCAACACGCCCTTATCGCCATCGATATAGGTGATCGCGCTTTCGCACGATGCAGTCGAACGAAAACCCGGATCGAAGGCTAGTAGTCCATGTCGGGCATGAAGCTGCTGGATATCGACAGCGGGCGGGCCCATCGTCCCTTCCAGTATGGGCAGGCTGGTCTCTTCGCCGCCGTTGGAGATAATTGCCTTGTAGCGCTGCTTTCCCATGTCGTTCCCCTTCCCATTAATCCGAAAACCGTGCGAGTTGTTAGAGGCGGTTCCGTATTCGTCGGCAGTAACTCACCCGCGGGCGGTGGCGCTGAGTGATTGGGCTCAATAGAACCGGCGTCGAAAACCCGCATTACTCTTCGGTTTATCGGTGATTCTCGACTGACCCGTAAGGATCGACGATCCCAACCAGCATGTCTACCCCAGATCTGGATGATTATCGCAGATGGGAGAGATTGCGGGAAAGACGCCGAAAATGGTGGAAATCGCTGATGTAAGGGCAAAAAGACTGCGTTCTTGGCGTCTATGGGCGATTATAAAGCCATCGAAGAAATACCGCCTCTGCCCGCGCCCCGGCACGTAGGTGCGCGCTGCGATGATTGTGCAAATACACCACCACCAGACGTCGGCCGCGCGCATCCAGCAAATAGCCGGCCAGGGCCCTAACATTGTCCAATGTCCCCGTCTTGACGTGTAGACGCCCGGCAAAATCACTATTGGCAAAGCGTTTGTGGAGTGTACCGTCGACACCGGCTATCGGCAGCGACGACACGAATTCCGGCATGGTTGGGCTACGGTAGGCGGTAAACAGTAGCTTGGCCAGGTGGCGCGCCGAGATTCGTACTTCGCGCGATAGGCCAGTACCGTTGTCGAGCACCAGCTCAGGAAAATGCAGGCCTTTTTTTTGCAGCCACGCGTGCACCGCTTGTACCCCTTTGGTCAAGGTTCCAGGCGGGTCGTAGGTCTCGGCGCCCAGGGTCAACAGCAGCTGCCGCGCCATGACATTGTTGCTGAACTTATTTGTGCTGCGAACCACATCCGCCAGCGGCCGAGAATAGGCGGTGTGTAACAGCCGTGCTTCGGCTGGTAGCAAGCGCTCCCGCAATTGACCAGCAAAGTGACCGCCCTGTTCACGCCAAAGATTCTTGAACACACCGTAGACATACGGTGCCGGTTCACTGATAGACCGGAACAGAGGGCGTTGTCCACAACCGGCCGCATAGCGGCCACTAAAGTGTACCGTGTCTGCGTGCGGGGTATGTATCACGCGCATTTTTGGTCGACTGTTCCAGTATCGGCACGGGCCATTGATCAGCTCCACCCGGTTATCGATTTTGACCTGGTCTGGTCGCGGATCGGCAACAATTCGTACTCGGCGCGCATCCGTGTCCGGTTCGATTCGGAAATTGATAGCATGAAAGTTCAGCAACAAAGCGCTTGCCGATGTGTTATAAACACGGTAGGGCTGGCCGTCGAAATCAGCGGGATCGACCATATCGGGTTCGAAGAAGCTCCTATCTAGCACCAGATCGCCATCAATCCCGGTGATGCCCCCGATTCGCAGGCCCCGCAGTAGGCGCCAGAAGTGCTCAGTCAAGAAATAGGGGTCGCCGTAACCCTTGAGGTACAAATCTCCAGCTAGCTTTCTCTTCTCGACCGCGGCCGTCGCATAGGCTTCGGTCTTCCATGTGTACGCTGGACCCAGTTCTTCCAACGCCACAAGAGTAGGAAGAAGCTTTATGACCGACGCCGGATTGCGTGCCACATCGCTAGCCACAGACACGATCGGTGGCTCATGGCCAATCTCCTGGGCGAAAACACTGACACTATTGATGGGAATGCGATAATGCCTTAACGCCTGCACCAGAGCCTCAGGCAGGCGATTTGCGGCTATATCAGGATCGCCAGCAGTGGCCGCAACCCCGGGGCCAACGTCTAGTAAAACAAGCAGCGCCATTAGACGTGTCCAATCAAGTTTAAATGCTCTCAATTCTCTCCCCAGTCCAACGGCATCTCGCGCCGCATATCGCTATTTTCCGACAGCGCCTCCGCGCCGGTCGAGTTGGCCCTACCCGTGATCATAGCTATAATTTCGGCTATTCGGGTCTACGCTGCCATAGACGGTATGTCGACAACGCAGGGAGGTCCCTCAATACTAGAATATAGACGAGGTGTCGTTTATGGGGTCTGAAATTGCCACGCGCGCTGTCGCTGACCTGCGATTAACCGCCCGCGGTCTACCATCTTTCTACCATACTATCCTGGCCTTACGCTTCCCCATCGATGTCGCGCATGTGCTTGAGTTGCGCTATCTGTTAAACCAAGCGGCGGATGGCTATTTAGAACCAGCACTGACGGCGGATGAACGCCAGTTTCGCAAAGCCCTGGCTGTCGCGATCGATTCCTTCGGTATTAAGAACAATTATCACTGCGAACGGTTAATCAAGATTTTGACCATGATCCGCGATTTACACGCGGCACACTTGCGGGCATCACGGATTGCTGAAGTGAGTCTGCGCAACGCGCTAGCGGATCTAGGTAAGGCGCGAGCGAAACTGGTTCGCCACGGTCTGCTCTCTCTGGTAGTAACAATCTTTGCTGGGATGACATGGCTTGCCGCCAACGACCCAGGCTGGACGCTTCAGTTGCTGACGTTACTCTTGGCCTATTTGACCTGGGACTGTTTCCATGCGCTTCCTAACATAGACAAAGAGCCAGGCGTGCTAAATCCAGCCCTCAACGAAGTGTTGCGCACAAGGGTAGAGTCTTTAAACTGGAAGCGACTCATCCATAAACTGTCTTTGATTCTCGGCTACAAGCGCATCCCTGGCCTCGAAGTCTTCCCGATCAGTAGTCACGCCTAACCGGTAACCAAGCAAGATCTCTAGTGACCTACCCGCTTCGCTAGCCACGCGGATGATGTTGAGCGTGAAGTGTCTTGAGGCGCTCGCGTGCAACGTGCGTATAGATCTGTGTCGTAGATAGATCCGTGTGGCCCAATAACATTTGTACCACCCGCAAATCTGCACCATGATCCAACAAATGAGTAGCAAATGCATGACGCAAAGTGTGTGGCGACAACCGCCCGCGATCTATGCCGGCAATGCTGGCATAGCGCTTGATGTTATGCCAGAACGCCTGGCGCGTCATTGCACCGCCGCGGCTGGTCGGAAACAACGCGTCGGTCTGTCTTTGCCCTACTAAGGTCTGACGAGTTTCGCTAAGGTATTTGGCCAACCAATCGGAAGCGTGCTCGCCAATCGGTACTAACCGCTCTTTGTTGCCCTTACCGATGACCCGGATTACGCCGGCCTCCTGTCTGAGCTGCGACAGGGTCAGCGCCACGAGCTCGGAAACACGGAGTCCAGTAGCATAAAGAGTCTCAAGCATAACACGGTCACGTAACCCAAGTGACTTGCTAACGTCCGGTGCATCGAGCAACCTTTCGACTTGCTTCTCGGTCAACGACCTAGGTAGCGGGCGCCCAAGTTTTGGTGATTCGAGCTCTGCCGTGGGATCTTTCGAAAGTGCGCCCTCGCGCACAAGGTAGCGATAGAACCGACGTAATGCGGATAGCAGTCGAGCCGTCGTGCGTGGGCGCACGCCGTCTTTGACACGACGCGATACGTAACTTAGTAGGTCTGCGCGTTGCGCATCCTGCAATCGTTTGTGTTTACTCGACAACCAGTTACTGCATCGCGTTAAATCACTGCGGTAGGCATTCAGCGTGTTCGCGCTGAGACCATGCTCCATCCATAGCGCATCGAGAAAACGCTCGATTACCGCGTCATCCAGCTCACTCATGTGCCAACAACCATTGTTTCATGTCGAGTGCGGCGCCCGACACTTTGCCGATATAGTCGCCAAGGCCAGAGCTTGAAACCTCCCGATGACATGGCACCACGATAGGCACAGGATTGCGACGGCAGGCACCACCCACCGTACGCGCACCAGCACCCAGGCGATCTGCAACGTCGGCGTATCGCTCCACTGCGCCTGGCGTAATGCGACGCAACTCTTGCTAGACACGAGTTTGGAAAGGTGTCCCTTCAAGGGTTAGCGGTACAGTAAAGAGGTGTCGAGGGTTGGAAAAACAGGCGCCCAGTTGCCAACACAGGTCGCGCCTCAAGGTATGTGCCGGTGAAGAGACCTTCGTTCGAGCCGTAACAAGGTCAATGCCGGCCAACCGGCCTCGTGTCAGCTTGATCCTTATGCGCCCAAAGGGCGCTGCGATCACGGCGCTGTCGTCTGAACTTCGCGCAGCCATAATTGTTGCATGTTACGCTGAATCAATGCTCGGCGCCGCTGATCGACCGTGTGGACCAAGAGTTTCGCATAAACATCACGCGCATCTGCCACCAGTCCTGCCTTACCCAAGGCTTCGGCAGCATGGAATCTAGCGGCCTGTCCCCATGGGTCACCACCTTGGGTGGTGCCAAAAGTAGCCGAGCGCAGATAGAGTTCCCCAGCTTCTTGATGTTCGTTCATCGCTTTCTTTGAGTCGGCCATCCAAAACAAGATCTCCCGCCGTCGACGCGTATCTTCAACCAACGAGAACACCGATTCCAGCAAGATATAGGCCTGCGCAGGTTGGCCAACCGCCTGCAAATCGAATAACACTTGCAAATAGCGATCGGTGAAGTCCGGTGTCAATGTTTTCTTACCATCAAGAATCTGGCTTAACCAGACCGCTGCCTCATTGAAGTCACCGGCATAAATAAGTACACGCGCGCGTCGCAGCGACCATTGGTCAGCATCGACATCGGCCGGTGGTACGTCGAGCCCTTTTAGCATGCGCGCCGCAAGGTGAATGTCTTGACGTTTCAACGCCACTTCCGATAACCGATCACGGATAGCAGTTGGAATCGCGTCGAGACTATCGAACTGTTTTGATTGTGTATACAACCAGCGCAGCGTCTCTTCCTGCCCATCGGCAAATAGAGAGTTTGCAAGCTGCCCGTGTGCACTCTGGCGCACGCTGGCATCAAGCGAACGCCGCGCCAGGAAAGCATAGAGCGCGCGGGCATACATTCGATCTGAGTTCCCGTATTCCTTTGCCTGCGCAAGCCAAACTTCGTCATTATCCACGAGCAATTGCAGTCTATTGCCAAGCGTCTCCGCCAGCCACTCATAAGCCTGCCACAGGTCATCCGCCTTCAAATCAAACAAGTGATCGGATTGCGTCGAGTCGTTGGAAAGCGACAAACCTTGTTCGAGGGCGATTACGCGATGCACAGCATCACCTGCCTTAGCCGCCGACTCCGCTATTAAAGCCCATACATTGCGTTGTAATGCTGGCTTACGCTCAGCCAGCTTGACTAGCTGCGAACCTCGATTCTTAACCACACTGGCCTGGTAGATTCCACTACGCAAGCCGGCCAACAATCGAAGCAGTTTACCTTCGACAGATTGTATGTCCTGCAATACGTCGAGTGCGCCCTTATAGCGACCCGCTCGCAACAGAACTTTTGCATGCAGCAGGCGCCATACATCATCGTTCACACGGTAGTCTTGCTTATAGCGCCGCAGCGCTGTATGCGCATCCGCCACATTATCGTCGACCAGGTAGCTTCGTATAACCATGCGGCGCCACTTGGCGAATTGCTTTGCGTCAACCTCAGTGGTCCAAAGCAGACGACGCAAATATTTGCGTGCCGCGACTCCGTCTTTGATTGCCAGTTGAGCCAGGCTCGCTTCTGTTAGCGCCCATCGCATAAAGGATGAGGGTAACTCGGGCGGAAACTCATCAACCCGCTGCGCTAATGTACCCCACCGTTGCTTGTCAGCTAGAAGCTTGAATCTTAGCTTCTCCCACCGAATCCACTTAGGTTGATCAGCCGTTGAAGGTTGATGTTTATCCAAAAGTTGGAGCGCAAGCTCGGTAGCGCCACCGCGAGCCACGGCAGCCACACGCTCAAGCTCATTGGCTTGAATCCGTGGGCTCAGCGCCAATAGAGAACCCAAGACCAACAGAGCTACGGGGCGGTGGCGATGAACTTTGGAGCATTTGGACCTAGCCATGATCCACTAACTCAATACTGGCCCTGGCATAGCCGCAATGGCGAGAAACGACCTAACTTAGGTCACACCCATTTCAAACCTTTTCGCGAATGCGAGCAGCTTTACCAGTCCGGTCACGCAGGTAATATAGTTTGGCGCGGCGAACGTCTCCGCGTCGCTTGACCTCGATCTTGGCAATCGTGGGACTATAAAGTGGGAAGACTCGCTCTACACCCTCGCCGTAGGAAATTTTGCGCACAGTAAAGGAAGAATTCGCACCACGGTTGCGGCGCGCAATGACCATGCCTTCAAACGCCTGTAACCGCTTACGTTCGCCTTCGACCACCGTAACATGGACCGACACCGTATCACCGGGCCCAAATTCCGGAATCTGTTTGCCCAATGCTTCGATGTCCTGGGTTTCGATCTCCTGAATAATCTTACTCATTCTTCAACTCCCGACTCTTGCGCATGTTCTTGCTGAAATTCTTTGAGTAACTGCTTCGACTCTCCATCGAGTACAAGCTTGTCAAGCAAATCCGGGCGCCGCAACCAGGTTCTGCCCAGCGATCTCTTCAACCGCCATCGACGAATCTGTTCGTGGTTCCCAGACAATAACACGTCGGGGACGCGCCGACCGCCATACACCTCCGGGCGTGTGTAGTGCTCATAGTCTAGCAAACCTTGGGCGTAGGAATCCTCTCGCGCGGAGTCGGCATCGCCCAACACACCTGGGAGCAGGCGCGCAATTGCATCGATCATCACCATAGATGCCAACTCACCGCCAGACAGTACATAGTCCCCAATCGACCACTCCTCGTCGATCTCCGTAGCCAACAGTCGCTGGTCCACGCCTTCATAACGCCCGGCCAGCATCATGAGCCCAGGTCTTGCCGCTAATTCCTCTACGCCCATTTGGTCAAGACGACACCCCTGGGGTGATAGATAGATGACCTTGGCATTCTCCGCCTGTTCTCGTCTAGCCGCTTGAATGGCCTGCGCCACCGGCTTTGCCAACATCACCATACCTGGTCCACCGCCGTAAGGTCGATCATCAACCGTGCGGTGTTTGTCGCCCGCATAATCCCGTGGATCCCACAAGCAAACTTGCAACAGCCCGCGACTGACCGCTTTACCGGTAACGCCAAACTTTGTAATGGCGCTGAACATACCAGGGAATATGCTGACAACATCGATCCTCATGGCTAACTACCCGCCGAGTCAAAAATCCCGGTCCCAATCCACTACGATCACACCGGCATCAAGGTCTACACGGCTAACGACCTCCGGTGTGTACGGAATCAGCCGATCCGGATTTGCTTTGCTTTCGCCATTGCTTGAGTCGGGCACAACTACCATCACATCGTTTGCTCCCGTCTCTAGCAGGTGACTCACTACCCCTAAATCAACCCCCGCCAAGTCTCGCACACGAAGTCCCTGCAATTGCGCCCAGTAGTATTCTCCCTCTGGCAGCGATGGCAGTTCGGCCATTGCTATTCCGACATCGGCACCAACCAAAGCTGTGGCTTGGTCGCGATCAGCGTAGCCCTCGAGACTAGCGATGATCCGTTTGCCATGCGATCGCCCGTCGAGCAAACGAATACTTTGCCAGTCGCCCGCGGCACGTATCAGCCATTGCTTGTACCCAAGAATCCCGTCGGGGGGTCGCGAGTAAGACCGGACTTTGACCCACCCCTTAATCCCAAAAACACCAACAATCCGCCCCAGCGTTACCACGTCGTCCGCTGACGACGACTTCGCCATTGCCGCTTATTGCTGGTTTGAGGCAGCCGATTTAAGTAGGCCGGCCACACGCTCGGAGGGCCTGGCCCCTTGACTTAGCCAATATTGCACGCGCTCCATGTCGATGCGCAGCTTTTGCTCTTTCGCAGTCGCACGGGGATTAAAAAAGCCTACATGCTCGATGAATCTACCCCGCGTTGCCCGCCTAGCATCGGCAACGACGACTCTGAAAAAGGGTTGCTTCTTGGCACCGCCCCGAGCAAGCCTTATGGTCACCATATTCACGTTCCTCTCAACCATCGCCGAACGAGTATTCGGCTCGAAGGCGCCGGATTTTACCCTTTATTGGGTGTCCAAAGAAAGGGACCCGACTCACCGAGCCTACGAACTGACGTTGCCACCGACCACGACGCTGTCGCACGAAACAACTCAGGACCCTTTAAGGATCCGGTCGATTCGGAAACGCAATGCGCTCGGTGGACACCGTTTGCGATGGTGTGGTTAGCGGGGTCGGCGCCGGCGATGTGGCTGATGGACCTTCATCTTCCAACAGGAAGGGATCAAGCTCATCTTCTTCGGGCGGATTGCCGTCGTAGATTAGGTTCTGGCGGCGTTGGCGATAGAACTCGCGGACAAACAAATACGGGTCGGCGGCGCCGGCCTGCTCGAGGATATCGGTAGCGTCCAAGAGATTGGTGCGTGTGTCGACAAATCTCGTTGCGACGAGCTTGCTACGGGTGCTGCTGTCGTCCTTTTGCGAGACCGAATCGACCTGATTGTCTACGACCAAACCGAAACTATCGCGTACTCCACCAGGACCGAAAAAGGGCAGTACTAGATACGGCCCATCTTTAACGCCCCATTTGCCAAGGGTTTGGCCGAAATCTTCGTCATGTTTCTGTAGTCCGGCCTTGCCCGCTACATCGAGCAGCCCATAAAACCCTACGGTTGAGTTCATTAGAAACCGCCCGAGATCAGACCCCGCTTGCTTGAACTTCCCCTGTAACAAGTCATTGAGAATAACGATGGGTTCTCGCAAATTACTAAAGAAGTTGGATATGCCTTTTCGTACGGGCTTGGGGATGGCCCGGCGGTAGCCCTTCGCTATCGGCTTAGCGACATATTTGTCTACCTTTACATTAAATTTAAACATCGCACGATTCACCTTCTCGAAGGGATCGCGTTCATTGCTCTCTGACTCCGATGATTGTACTTCTGCTTCCGCCGACGCCGTGGACTTATGCCTACCGCCCTTGGTACTGGCACAGCCAGCGAGCGCCAGCGCGCACAGGACCATAAGAACATGCACGGTGATGTGTCGATTCAAATTTCGCCGGTAAACCAAGGCGTCTTCCTCCCGTGTTTGCTGCTATTAGAGACCAAATTCTCTTTCCAGATAAGCCCCGAGGGCCACAGCATTGTTATGCTCCATGTCCCGAGCCGCAAACAATAATGTTACTCGTCGATTTTCCGCTTTTTTCGCGAGTCCGGCCACGGTCTCCGGATCTTTATTCAATTCTCGGAAATAACGTGTCTTAAACTGGCTCCATTTCTTTGGGTCGTGGTCAAACCACCTTCGCAGCTCAGCGCTTGGCGCGATCTCCTTAAGCCACAAGTCAATTTTAGCTGTCTTTCTATTCACACCCCGCGGCCACAGTCCGTCGACAAGCACCCGATAACCATCGCCCCTTTTTGGTTGCTCATAAACCCGCTTTAAATGGATAGACATCGGATTACTTTCTTTTCAGCTCATCATACCGGTAGCATTTTACGAGATGGTCATTGACCATGCCGACCGCCTGCATAAAAGCGTAGCAAATCGTACTACCGACAAACTTGAAACCACGTTTCTTCAAATCCCTGCTCATCGATTCTGATTCTCTTGTGCTCGCGGGGATTTTACTCGCACTACGCCAAGCGTTTTGTTTCGACTTACCGTCCACAAAACGCCATATGTAGGCATCAAAGCTACCAAACTCCGCTTGTACTTCCAGGAACGCCTTCGCGTTCTCGACCGAAGCAAGAATCTTGAGCTTGTTCCTAACTATGGCTGGATCGCCACATAGCTGCTCTATCTTTGTGTCGCCGTAACGCGCGATCTTCTGTGGATCAAAATTACCATAAGCCAATCTGTACCCGCTTCGCTTATTTAGGATCGTCGCCCAACTGAGACCGGCCTGGGCGCCTTCAAGGATTAGAAACTCAAACAACTGTCGATCATCGTGGACTGGGACACCCCATTCTGTGTCGTGATAGGCTAGATAAAGCTCGTTTCCCTTTGCCCATTCACATCTTGTCTTCATCACACTCGCACCCACCTCGTTGTTTAAGGCAATACGGTTCGCGTGTGGCACGTATATATCATTGAAACGCGCCAAGGCTGGGAGATGGAAATAACCAGCACCGCCGATCCTCATGGTATCGACAGTGTTTCGTTAATCTTTCTTTACTTGACGTGTGGTTACAAGGTATTGCGTATCGCCTTGCAGTGTTCGTACCTTTACAAAACTGACCGCATATTTCGCGGCGTCGCCCTGTTTGATCATCACTTGTCTCACTATCTTGACCGGCGTAAATGATGCCATCCTCATGCTGCAGCTATTCGTTTGTGTAAGTGCCGCATACCCGGGACGGGCACCCTCATTCTCAAAAATCTTAGCGAGTCTGATGACATCCTGCTCCTCGGTGCACAGGTTCACCTGCTGATTAGACTTCATTTGTCCCAGCTTATAGTGCCACGGACCCTGCGCCATTGATTTTGTGGCCATCACAACGATGATAATCGACGCCAAAGCATAGAGCACCGAGGCACGGGCCCATCGGCATGAGTCGTCGCTCGTTTTGCACGCACGTTGACAAGCCAGAATCATTCGCATCTTGCTATGGTGCCGTCGGGCTTCAATTCTACTTGGCTGAGTCGATCGCACTGTACCGAATCAATAGTAAGCGCAAGCGAGATCGTACAGCTTTTCAATTTACCGCCGGGGTGTTGAACAAGCAAATAACCGTTAGCGCAAACCAACTTCCGGCCCTGAGCCGCATAGAGCTGGTGATTGCCGTTGAGATTACAACTCTTGATGCCGCCATTGGGATAGAATTCGATGCCGGCGTTGCAATTCAGCTGCGCCACCGCTATCGGGCTTAAACCAACCGATAGCACCACAATCAGCGCTGCACAGATAGCAGGCATAGTAACTATTATCGGCAACTGTTTCATGGTCGCATCTCCCTGCCGTTGGCCCCACTATGGTACATAAGCCCACAGGGCCTGGACAGCCTTAACCTTAGGGGGATGGCTTTGATCGGCCTGCGGATTATCAGGATTGAGCTTGTTGCTACAGACCTACCTGATAACTCACAACTACGCTGGTAAATCGCAAGTGATATAGCAAGACGTAGTAGTACAATCCGAAGACCAAAAAGATTCCTATTATCGCTAGCGGATGGTCGCGGTGCTTCCATAAAAGGAACGAACCGAGAGAAACCAGCGAGATCTTCGTAACTACGAACAATATAGGGTGATCGCGAACCAAATTTGTCAAAAGTAGGTTTGCTTCCTCGACATGCCCAAATCCGACCCACGTCAATGTAAAAAGGATATCGAGCAGATTGAGGATAATTACTGCCTTGATGATGCCATCCAGCCACCGCAGATGTTGCAGTGTTGCGATGGCTGGACGAGCTGAAATCGCGGAGGAATCGGAACTCTTGATAGGCATGAGTACTTAAGTACTTCTGTTTCAACTTTCTGCTGCGATCATCACATAGTATCTGTTATGAATCACTTCTGCAAATGGTTAGAAATCAATTCGTTACGGCTAACTAGATGCCCACGGGCAACACCAAGCGTGTCATCACTTCTTTACAGCACCAATATCACTACCAAGCGATATACCGGCGACATGCGAGCAAACCCGGGCGAGACAACACCCTTGGCACAGCGGTTTAGTGCGGCAGGTACCCTTCGCGTGTCGCACAATCAACGCATGGTATTCATTATAAAGCGATGTGTCCTCGCCCAACGCCGCTTCGAAGCGCTTACGCAGGGCTTCATAGCCTTCCGCTCCCGTTATCAAACCAAGCCGTGAGAATATTCTTCTCGTGTAGGCGTCTATCACAAACACCGGACGACGAAAGGAATAGAGTAAGATGTCATCGGCAGTCTCTGGTCCCACACCGTGCACCTTAAGTAGCGCCACCCGCAACTCACGGGTTGATGCGCTACCGATGTTTTCGATACCCCCGTGGTCAATCAGCCAATGACACAGCGCACGCAAACGTTTGGTTTTGACGTTGAAATAGCCTGAAGGCCGAATCAACTTTGCAAGTCTCGTGGAACGGGTATCGATGATAGCCTGCGGCGATAGCAGATTTGCGCTCCTTAAGTTAGCAATCGCCTTCTCCACGTTGGCCCACGCCGTATTCTGGGTTAACACGGCGCCTACCATGACCACGAACGCGGAGTCGCCCGGCCACCAGCCTGAAGGTCCGTAAGCCGCCAATAATCTGTAATAGATGTTACGACAGCTCGGCCGTCCCATTGGGTTCACTCTGTGACTAGCGGGCCGTGACAGGAGTGCGTTGTCGATGAGATCTAGCACGACCACCACCCACGGAGCGTTTACAGCTGCTATCCACTGGCTCGAGACCAGCCACAGCACGTAAGGCAGCGATCTCCGGCTTGCTCAGTTCGTCCCATTTCCCCGGCCGCAAACTGCGTGGTAATCGTATCGGCCCGTAGCGCACCCGAATCAACCGGCTCACCTTAATTCCAACCGCCTGCCAAAGATTGCGTACTTCGCGATTGCGCCCCTCCCTCAACGTCACGCGATACCAATGGTTAGCCCCCGCGCCACCGGCGTCACGTAAAGAATCGAAGCGAGCTGGTCCATCATCGAGGCGAATGCCGGCCACGAGCCGTCGCAGCACAGTATCGCCCACCTGCCCCAGTACGCGAACTGCATATTCGCGTTCTATTTCCTGTGAAGGATGCATCAGTCGATTGGCAAGTTCACCGTCAGTAGTGAACAACAATAGACCCACGGTATTGATATCCAAGCGACCGACCGCCACCCAACGCCCCCTACGCAGGCACGGTAGATGATCGAAGACCGTCGCTCGCCCAGCCGGATCGGAGCGTGTACACATTTCCCCTTCCGGTTTGTAGTATCGCAATACGCGGCAAGATTCGAGGTTATTGAGGCCGGCGACTACGCGTCCGTCTACTCGGACAATCTGACCCGAATCGACTCTATCACCGAGCTTGGCACGCCTCTGATCTACGGAGACCCGTCCCTGCTCGATCCATTTCTCCATCTGTCGGCGCGAACCGACCCCCGCACGAGCCAATAACTTTTGAAGTTTCTCGCTCATTCCTAATCACGATTCACCGACTCTAGTGCGATCATGCGCAGACTCTGCTGATTCAGTGTCCCTTGGTTGTTGCTCGTCGGTCTGTGCGGCGTCCACTTCCGGTGAGATTAGATCGGCCTGGTGTCCCATATCGCTAGCAGTGGGCAGCCTTGTTTGTACTGCAAGCTGAAAGCCGAGCTCTTTCCCGATCTCTTCTAGATTGCGCATTTCCGCCAGGGGCGGTAATTCATCGAGACTGCCCAGGTTAAAGTGCTCGGCAAACTTGCGCGTCGTGCCATATAGCCCGGGTCGCCCGGGCGCATCCCTATGTCCCACCTGACGAATCCATTCACGAACCAAAAGGGTACGAAAAAGTTCAGAGCTAACAGATACACCACGGATCTCTTCTATATCTCCACGGGTAACCGGTTGTCGATAGGCGATGATCGCTAGTGTCTCCAGTAATGCGCGCGAGTATCGCGGAGGGCGCTCTTGGTGAAGACGTGAAATCCATTCGCCATACTTTTCGCGGGTCTGAAATCGATAACTGCGTTCTATGCGCTTGAGTTCTATCGCCCTACCTTCGTAGTCCTTTTCAAGCACCTTGAGAGCGTCACCAATCTCTTGTCTCGAGGGTCGAGACTCGGCCGGGAATAGCGATAACATCCGGTCGAGCGTCAAGGGCTCACCGGCCGCTAGTAGGGCCGCCTCGATGATGTTTTTCAGTTCCGAATTTACGTCTGACATCAAGTGGCCGCCTTAACGTGAATCGAGGCAAACAGTTCGGCTTGTACGACTACTAATAAGGCCTCCTTCAACAACTCCAGGATGGCAAGAAAGGTCACGACAAGCCCGATCTTTCCTTCGCTCACATCAAACAGATCGTCAAAATCAACAAACTCCTCACCACCAACGCGGCTCAAGATCTGACTCATGCGCTCCCGAACCGACAAACGCTCCCGAAGGACGTGGTGGTGGCGATAGTGCTCTGCCCGTTGCATCACACGTTTAAACGCATCCGTCACCTCGAACAGGGTCACACTGGGCTCAACTCGCTGGGCCGGCTTGGCATTGAAATCAACAACGACCACATGAATGTCACGCCCTACTCTCGGGCGGTTGTGTAAATCTTCTGCGACTTTTCGATAGCGCTCATATTCTTGGAGTCGTCGCACGAGCTCAGCCCTTGGGTCTTCCTCGTCCTGCTCCTCGCTGGGCCGCGGCAGCAACATTCGCGACTTGATCTCTGCCAGCACCGCTGCCATCACCAAGTATTCACCAGCGAGTTCTATTTTGGGCAACTGCATCAGCTCTATATAGGCCATGTACTGTCGCGTGACTTCGGCTATGGGGATATCAAGGATATCGATGTTCTGCTTGCGAATAAGATATAGCAACAGATCCAACGGTCCTTCAAAGGTCTCCAAAAACACCTCAAGGGCATCCGGTGGAATATACAGGTCGTGAGGTAGTTCAGTTACGGCCCGTCCCTCAACCACTGCCAGCTTTGTTTCTCTTGGCCCCGGCGTGCTCATTAGTTATATCCCAATCCCATTGCTTGACGTACGTCGGTCAAGGTCTCCTCAGCCACATCTTGGGCGTGCTCGCAACCCTCAGCGATGATATTCTTCACCAGCGTGGGGTCGTTTGAATAGTCGGCGGCTCGTTTGCGGATCGGTTCAAGCTCCGCAATCACGGCGTCAATGACCTTCTTCTTGCACTCAATGCAACCAATGCCCGCGGTCCGGCAACCCTCCTCAACCCAGCGCCGCGTGTCGCCATCCGAGTAGACTTCGTGAAATGGCCAGACAGGACACTTTTCAGGGTCACCCGGATCTGAGCGTCGAACTCGGGCTGGGTCGGTGGGCATGGTGCGCATTTTCTGTTCAATCTCATCCGGCTCGTCCCGCAGCGCAATGATGTTATTGTAAGACTTAGACATCTTCTGACCGTCCAGGCCGGGGACCTTGGGTGACGGGGTCAGCAACGCCTGCGGCTCCGGCAAGATGATCTTACCTCCTCCCTCTAGATAGCCATATAGCCTTTCCTTGTCGCCAATGGAGATATTTTTTTGCTTCTCGAGCAAGGCCCGCGCCTTTTCAAGCGCGGTGTGGTGACCCTTTTCCAGATAGCCTGTGCGCAACTCTCGATACAAGGCACCGGTCTTTTTACCCAGCTTCTTGACCGCTTCTTCGGCTCGATCCTCGTAGCCAGGCTCACGCCCATACAAGTGATTAAACCGGCGCGCTATTTCACGTGTCAGTTCCACATGCGCGACCTGATCCTCGCCCACCGGCACCAGCCCCGCCCGGTAGATTAAGATATCAGCGCTCTGCAGCAGCGGGTAACCTAGAAACCCGAAAGTCGCGAGATCCCGCTCTTTGAGCTGCAGCTGCTGGTCTTTGTAACTTGGAACCCGTTCCAACCAGGACAACGGGGTAATCATTGATAGCAGCGTATGAAGTTCGGCGTGTTGGGGCACATGAGACTGGATAAAGAGGGTGGCGTGATGTGGGTCGACATCAGCCGCCAGCCAATCGATCACCATGTCCCAGATGTTTTCTCCTACCACGCCCGGTTCTTCATAGTGCGTCGTTAATGCGTGCCAGTCGGCAACAAAATAGAAACACTCATACTCATGCTGCAACCGAACCCAGTTCTTGAGTACGCCGTGGTAGTGCCCAAGATGCAAGCGCCCCGTCGGACGCATGCCCGAAAGCACACGTGCCGGCTGCCCCGGTGGGACGTTGCTTACAACAGCCATGACAAGCCTACGATATGGGCCAGCAACGTGAGTGACAATTCAATTGGTGGTGTGATAATCCGTGACAACGCCCCGCTAAATAGAAGCACTAATAAAATTAGAAATCCAAAGGGTTCCAAGCGATTCACCCACCAGGCCCAGCGACCTGGCAACAATCCGACCGCTACCCGCCCGCCATCCAAGGGTGGTAGCGGCAGCAGATTAAACACCATGAGCAGAACATTAATAAGTATGCCCACCAGACCCATATAGATGATCGGTGTCGCCATGCTCGCTGCCGAGGGCAACAATGTGCTTCCAAGCTTGACCACCAGCGCCCACAAGAGGGCCATCATTAGATTGGCCCCCGGGCCACCCGCAGCCACTAATATCATGTCTCGTTTGGGGCGGTGCAGGTTACCCCAATTGACCGGCACCGGTTTGGCCCATCCAAATAAGAACGGCGCCTTTAACAGCAATAAAATGGCCGGCAACAACACGGTGCCGATTGGATCGACGTGTTTGAAAGGATTGAGGGTCACCCGACCCAGGCGCTCCGCCGTCGGATCACCCAGATACTTCGCAATCCACCCATGGGCAGCCTCATGGACGGTGATCGCAAGAAGAACGGGCAAGATCGAGACAATTATCAGTTCGAGCTGGGGTACGTTGGCTAAGATCCCCAAGATTTTATAAAGCATCGGGGCCAGTATATCAGGCTGGCGAGCGCGCATAAATTGGCGCTTGAACAAACTCTTAATCCGATCGTCAACACTAAACCACCGACTCCGCGAGCGAGAAAGGTGCGATATCGCCCTTGCCATGCCGGGCGATGCTGGCCACGCCATTGGACAGGACGACCACCGTCGTCGGCTCCCAGCCACAGTATCCCCCGTCGATAACGAGATCGACCTCGTGTTCAAGCCGGCTGCGAATCTCCCGCGGATCATTTAGCGCGAGGTCCTGACCCGGGAGGATGAGACTCACACTCATGAGCGGCTCCCCCAGCTGCGCCAGTAAGGATTGGGTAATGGGATGCTGCGGGATTCTAACCCCGATGGTCTTGCGTCTTGGATTAAGTAACCTGCGCGGAACCTCGCGCGTGGCCGGTAGAATAAAAGTGTAAGGGCCTGGTGTGTTGGCCCGTAGTACGCGGTAGTCTGCGTTACCTACCCGAGCATAGATGGCCACCTCGGACAGGTTGCGACACATCAGTGTAAAGTCGTGGTGGTGATCTAGCCGCCTGATACGACGGATACGCTCCATCGCCTCGCGGTCCCCGATATGACAACCGATCGCATGACTAGAGTCGGTAGGATAGACAACCACACCACCACCACGAACGATGTCGACCGCGCGCTTGACCAGACGCGGCTCGGGGCTTACTGGATGAATTTGGAAGAATTGAGCCATGTGGTTTATAGCATTATTTTTTCCGCTCTTTTTTCACGAACTTATCAAGCTGGCCCGCCGCCCACTTCTGGCCACCCAAACCGAACGCGAGCGCTAAAGCGAATACTACCCCCGCGATTAGGATAAAAAACGTCCAGCGGATGATGTCATCTGCTACATCGACTTGATCGAGCGCGATCACAATAACAAAGACCATGATGCCATATCGACTCACTCTCCCAAGTAGCTCAGCATCCTCGAGGCCGATGTTCTTCGAATAGGCGACCATCGCGTCACCGACGAATCGCGCAAAATAGAGCCCGATGGCAAGTATAATCACGGCGACAATAACGTTGGGCACAAACAACGTGATTTGGGTAAACAGATCGGAGACCACAGTAAGGCCCAGTGTTTCAAATGCAATCAACAGCGTGAAGAGGATTGCCAGCCAGTAGATCAATATTCCC
>Ga0224508_10001541_pt1 | contig 20575 bp, 19 predicted proteins | sample SF_Jan12_sed_USG_4_FD_170157 | JGI IMG/M metagenome (GOLD analysis project Ga0224508, IMG submission 170157) | Sediment microbial communities from San Francisco Bay, California, United States - SF_Jan12_sed_USGS_21 | ecosystem: Environmental > Aquatic > Marine > Sediment | place: USA... | reverse complement strand
TCCCATCTCATCTCCGGCCATCGGGTCCGAACGACCTCACCGCCCCGGCGAGCGCACCGGCGCCCACGGCAAGCGGATACACGAAAGCATAGTATAACGCCGCGGCAATGGCGAACCCCAAGCCCTTGGTGTCATAGAAGGCCCTCAGCAATCCGTGGCTGACGTAGAGGTTCGCTGCGATCATCAGGGGAAGGGGCAAGAGAACGAGCGGGTCATCGAAGAGGCCGTAGAGACCAAGCAGGACCAAGCCCAGAAAACAGGCCGCCACATTGAATTTCAGCTCGAGCGAGGCGGTGCCGGAGTCCGCAAGTAAGTCCCTGTTACCGAGCGAGTAGACCGTCCAGTACATGGACTTGACGACGGCATTGCGAAGCGATCCGACCAACGAGAACCCGAAGATGTGCCGAACTTGGATGGCGGGGTTCATGATCAGGCGGCATCCTGCCCGGCGCATCCTGTGGCTGAACTCCACGTCCTCGAGAATCGGCAGGAAATCCTCGGCAAAGCCGCGGCCTTTGAGAAAGGTCCCGGCATCGACGACCATGGCATGCGTGGCGACATAGTCGGGGGCCTCCGGCCGCTTGGCTTCCGAGTAATTGATGAAGACGGACTGAAACGTGCTGAAGAAGTCGTCGTCGTAGGGCGTCCTCGTATAGGTTCCCCCGACAATGACGTCCGGCCCGTATGCCGATATGTCCCTGTACGCGATGGAGAGGGCATCCTTCGCCAGGAGGCAATCGGCATCCGTGAAAAACAGGATCCCGCCCTTGCTGTTCGACGCGCCGGCGTTCCTTGCCGCGGCGGCGCCGTGGCGGCGGTGCAGGCTGATCAACCTGCAGGGGTACTTGCCGATCACGTCGACGGAGCCGTCCTGCGAGCCGTCGTCGACGACGAGCACCTCGAAGTTCCCGTAGTCGGACGCAAGCGCCGCCTCGAGGCAGAGCCCGATCGTGGCCTCGCCGTTGTAGTTGGGGATGATGACCGAGATAAGGCCTGATTCCGTCATGGTCGGAGCATACCAGCCCTCGCCACGAAAGCCGAAAGCCTTCACGTTCCGTGGTCTCCGGCCCGGCCGCGAACTAATGGCATGATGCATATGCATCATTCCTAATCAATGCCGGCTGGATAACAATCCAGTACTATGTGGGGAATATGCGCCAGTGCAGGCAGAACAAGGGGGGCCGGGGGGCGCTGTTGCCCGCCTGCTGCCACGTGTTAGGTGGCCTGGTGTGTTACGTCTTCTGGTTGCATGCTCTGCGCTGCTCGTCGTTCTTGGTTCGAGCCCCGTGAAAAGGGGCCACGCAACGACGTCGCGCCTGGGAACATTCCCCGCTGTCAGGGTCGGCTGGAAGCACGCGGGTGCATCGCTCCGCATCAACACTAAAGGAGGCGGTTTATGACAAGACTATCAATATGGCGGCTTTTCGTTTTCGGCGTTCTGGGCCTCGCTCTCTCCGCTTGGGCCGGGACCGCCACGGCCGCGCAGTGGGCTAATCCGGATCTGCTCGTAACGCCGGAGACGGTGAAAGCGAATATCGGGAAGGCGGACTGGGTCGTCGTCGACTGCAGGGATTTGAAGGACTACGCAAAGGGCCACATTCCCGGTTCCATCAGCCTCGGCAAACGCTGCAAGAGCGCGCTCAGGGATACGACAGCAAGAGCGTTCAGGGACATTTCGAAGTACGAGAAGCTCTTGGGCAAGGTTGGTATCGGCAACGACACCCACGTGGTCTTCTATCACGGCAACCTCAAGACCTTGACAGACGCCACGGTCGCTTTCTGGATCCTCGAGCATCTGGGCCATGACAAGACCCACGTCCTCAATGGCGGTCTCGAAGCTTGGCGCAAGGCGGGCAACAGGCTGGACAACGAGCCGGTCCGGAAGAGCCCGACCACTTTCAAGGCAAGCGCCTCGCCCAGCACCTATGCCGAAACGGACGAGATCCTCAGGATCGCGAGCGGAGAGGCGGAGGGCGTGCAGCTCGTCGATTCCAGGACCGCGAACGAATACAACGGCAAGGACATCAGGGCGATCCGGGGCGGCCACGTGCCCAACGCGTTGCTCAACGTGTCGCATGTGGACACGCTGCTCCAAGCGAAGAACGCGAAGACGGGAAAGATGGAGCCGACCGGATACCTCGATCCCGACGCCGCATCGAAGGCCTTCGGCTCCCTCGACAAGAGCAAGCGCACGATCGCCTATTGCCAGACCGGCACCCGGTCGACATTGACCTATTTGCAATTCAGGCTGCTCGGGTTCAACGACTCCGCGAACTGGGACGAGTCCTGGCGAGTTTATGGCTCCCAGTTGGACTACCCGGTCGAGGGCGAGCAGTGGTACAACTTCGCCTCCGTGAATAAGAAGATCAAATCGCTCGAGGCAAAGGTCAAGAAACTCGAGGCGACTGACTGAGGCCACCCTCGGAGCTTTCTCTGCAAAGTGGAAGCCGGGCGCCGGTTGAAACCGCGTCCGGCTTCCTTTCCTCCGGGGCCTCGATACCCCCTGGCGGCGTCGCCGGCCTTGTATCTCCCGCAAAGGCCCGCACCACCCGTGAACGGCATGCTGCTTGCGGGCCGGCCGGGCTGCGGCGCTCCATTTGAGGATGCGCGGCATTTCCTTTTCGGGCAGGCTGGCGGCGAAGTTGGGCAACCGGTTGCGGGAAATGCCGAAGGACCATAGTGAAAAACAGCCTCTTGGCCCGGTCATCGTCCTGGGCGGCGGTCCCGCCGGGCTGACAGCGGCCTACGAGCTTTGCCGGTCGGGCGTTCCCAGCACCGTGCTGGAACGAGCGCCCATGGTCGGTGGATTGGCCAAGACCGTCGACTACAAGGGCTACCGCTTCGATCTTGGCGGGCATCGGTTCTTCACCCGGATCGATCGGGTGCAGTCGATGTGGGAGGACCTGCTGGGCAGCGACTTCCTCGTCTGCCCGAGGCTGTCCCGGATCCTCTACCGCGGCCGGTTCTTCTACTATCCGCTGCGCCCGCTTAACGTACTCCTGGGGCTCGGACCCTGGTCGTGTATCGGCTTCCTGGCGAGCTATCTCCGGGCGCAAGTGCAGCGCGTCGAGCCCGAGCGGACCTTTGAGGACTGGGTCAGCAATCGCTTCGGGCGCAAGCTGTACGAGGCGTTCTTCAAGACCTATACCGAAAAGGTTCTGGGCGTCCCCTGCACGGACATCGCCGCCGACTGGGCTGCGCGCCGCATCCAGGGCCTTTCGCTTCCCGTCGCGATCAAGGACTCCCTGTTCGAGTCGAAGTCGAGGACCACGGTCAGCACCCTGATCGACCAGTTCCACTATCCGCGTCTGGGTCCCGGAATGCTTTGGCAGCGAGTCGCCGAAAGGATCGCCCGGTCCGGCGGCGAAGTCCGGTGCGGGCATTCGGTGACGCGTATTCACTGGACCGGCGACGGCATTACCGCCGTCGACACAGCGACCGCCGACGGCGGGGAGGAGCGCGTTTGCGGATCGCATTTCCTCTCGTCGCTCGCGTTGCGGGACCTCATTCGCGCCCTGAGCCCGCCGGCACCGCCCGAGGTCAGGGCAGCGGCGGAGAGCCTGGGCTACCGGGACCTCATCCTGGTCGCTCTGATCATCGACAAGGCCCATATCTTTGCCGACAACTGGATCTACATCCACGACGACAAGGTGCGTGTCGGGCGCATACAGAATTTCAAGAACTGGAGCCCGGAGATGGTTCCGGACCCGGCCAAGAGCTGTCTCGGCCTCGAGTACTTCTGCTCGCAGGGCGACGACCTCTGGCAATCGAGCGATGCGGATCTGGTGGCCCTGGCCACCGCCGAGCTAGAGCAGGCGGGTCTCGGTGAGCGCGCCGACGTCCTGGACGGGACGGTGGTCAGGGTGCCCCAGGCCTACCCGATGTACGACACGGCCTATCGATCGCACGTGGAGACCGTGCGCATCTTTCTGTCGCGGTTCCGAAACCTGCAACTCATCGGCCGCAACGGCATGCACAAGTACATCAACCAGGACCATGCCATGGTGTCGGCGCTGCTCGCGGTGGAGAACCTCGCGGGCGCGGCCCACGAGATCTGGGACGCCTCGACCGACGACGGGTATCTCGAAGGGGCGAGAGGCGACTCAAGCGCGGCATAACAATCAAGCGCTCGGTGATCAGCAGGCAGCCCGGGTTTCCGGGGAGCCGGCCAGCGCCGGCAGCCTGGCATCCGCGACAGCGGCCCCGGCCTCGGCGGGGCGAAGGGCGAATTCGCCGGACAGGTTGGCGAAGAGCCACTCGAGGTCCCCCGGCGCGCCGCGCCCGCCGTCGCGGCGTTCCGGTGGAATCGGCCGAACGCCGTCGCCGCTCTGCTTTGCGATGGCAAACCGGAACACGTAGTTCGGCGTCAGGCCCATTCTGAGGTCGGACACGATGAATTCGCTCTCGTGCAGGTCGATCCGGTAAAAGCCGTCGCTGAACCGGGCCAGCTTATCGAGTGCCTCGACGCCCGCAAGACAGCCGGCGAGACCGGCACCCCGCGGGTGGACATAGGCGACAACCGACCGGGCCGAACCGAAGACCGGCAGGTAGAGATTGACGTAGCGCTCGTCATCTACGGCGATCACCTTCCAGTATAGGGTGTTGAACGGTGTCGGGGTGGCGAGCATGCGCTCGTGCCCGTTCCCTGCATCGCCGAGAACCCGCGCGGCGCGACCGTACACGATCTGCTGCGCGACAAGTCCCCAGGCGAGATACGCGGTCGAGACGGCAAGGCACGCGGTCAGAACGGTCCGGAACCGGGCAGTCCAGGAGCGCAAACACAGCGCCCAGACCAGCGCGATCAGGAGCGGCACGGTGTAGATCGGATCGATGATGAAGACGGAGCCGGTGCCGACGGCATCCGTCCAAACCGGCCAGAGAAGCCGCGTGCCGTAAACCGTCAGGGCGTCGAGCAGGGCGTGGGTCGCGAAAACAAGATAGACGGCGAGATAGGTGGACAAGCGCTCCTGACGCAATTCCTTGAACAGGCGCATCAGCGCTTCGCCGAACAGCGGGGTGACGACCGCCTGGACGATCAGGGAATGGCTCGCTCCGCGATGCAGAACGAAGGAATCGATCGGATCGTCGAAGGCGACCAGCACATCGAGGTCGGGCACGATGCCCAGCACCCCTCCGACGAGCGCGGCCTTGCGCGGCGCCATGCGCCGCCCCAGGACGGCCAGTCCGACCCCTGCGCCCAGCGCGACCTGCGTCAATGTGTCCATATCGAGCCGGCCTCAATTCGAACGCATGGCCGAAGCGTGGGACCACAGCCGAGGAAGATCATATCGCCCAGCAACTCCGCGGTCGCCAGTTCCACAGGACACCTCAATGACATTTCGCATCAGTCGTCGAAACGACGGCTCAACGGGCTGGCGCTTGCCGGCCAGAGCCCTTTCCGCGTGACTTTGGCGCCCTCGAAAACGACGTAGCTCTGGTTCCGGTAGTGCGGCAACGGCCGCAAGACAGCTTCGAGAGACTCGGCGCCATCGGCCGCCACGAAAAACCAAGGGGCACTGCCGGGCCGGCGCTCGATCCAAGCTCGTGCGGTGCTCGTTCCGGCCAGATCGAGCGCTTGGACCGTGACCCTGAGCGCCTGCAATTCCTCGATATCCTTCGCGGCACCGATTGCGAGGACGGGTGCCGCAGGGAGGTCCCGGAGATCACCCTCGTAGATAGCGGGGTCCCGCTGCAGCAGCCGGTGGGCGAGCCGCCGTGCGACCCTGGTCATGTCCGGATCTCGCGTTGGCAGAACGAGCACGGTCTCGCCGGAGAGCGTCACGTCGCGAAATATCGGCGGGCTTTCGCCGGGCAGCAGCCTGCGGAAGGTGTCGAAGTCCGGGTCAATTCGAACCGACAGTGGCTTCAGTTGTGAAGGAATCCGAAACTCCTGCTCTTGCTGGTCAAATACCACCTCACCGCGCTGGGACCAGGCGGGCGTGTCGATCACGACAGGCAGCCTGACGCGGTAGAGCGGTCGACCCTGGCGAACCTTCACGGTCACTCGGTAGTCACCCTCAACGCCCTCTCGGCGTGCCTCGACCAGTTCGATCCCGGGTATGCCCGCGCGCCGCACCCACTGTTCGAAGAACCAAGTAAGGTCCCTGCCGGAGCTCTGCTGAAACGCGTGTTGCAGGTCCGGCCATCGCGCGACCCGAAACCGGTGATCCTTCCAGAACTTGCGCAATCCGGCGTCAAAGGCGGCATCGCCCAGCTCGCGTTTCAGCATATGGAAGACGAACGCCACCTTGTCGTAGCCGACGACCTGTGCCGCATCGTGTTGCTTGGATGTGAAGCGCTCGACAGGAATGTCGCGTTCCGGCGGCAGGGCGGCGAAGTTTCGCAGCCAGCCGAGGCGCATCTCGCGGGCGGCCTCGTCGCTTCGTTCCCTCGCCAGCGCATAATCCGCCATGTAGGTCGTCAGCCCCTCTGCCCAGTTTCCTCTTGCATAGTCGACGGCAACGCCGTTGCCCCACCAGTTATGCAGGATCTCGTGAGCCAACGAGCGACCGCGCATGAAGGGCAGGGGAAGGACCCGGCGGCCCACATAGGTCAGGTTGGGAAAGCCGAGGCCGACGGGAAGCGGCGCGGAAACGATATGAAAATCCGCATAGGGATAAGGCCCGATTTGTTCCGCATAACGCCGAATATAGTTGGCGGAGACTTTCAGATAACCTTCGGCGAGCGCGGCCAGTTCCGGATGAAAATAGGTCCTGATGCACAGATCGTCCTCCAGCCGTTCCTGGATCTCATAGGGTCCTGCGAATATCGACGGCGGCTCGATCGGCGTATCCGCTGCGAAAGAGGCGCGGTAGTTCTCTCCGTCGAGCCGCTCTTCCACCAAGCGCCCGGTTGCGACGACCCGGTAAGGCTGAGGCACCTCGACAGTCAGGCGGTAGCGGATGCGGTCTTCACCGGTGTTCGCTATCCAGTCGGAATAACCGGGCAGATAACTGCCCTCCGCATCCGCCACGGCACCCGTTGACGCGCCCCGAGCGTCGGCGGCCGGCAGCTCCGGGACCACGCCTTGCAGAACCAGTTCGACCTGACGGCTCCCTTCCGCCGCCAGGGGAATCGTGACCAGGCGGCCAGTTCGCCGAGCCTCGGCGCGCCTTGCGTTCACCCGTGCCTCGACCACCCTGAGCCAAGGGGCGAGTTCGAACTTGATGGCGCCCACGACGTCCACCATGAACTCATCCTCGACCCGGAGCTCGCGGCTGGCCGGATCCAGGCGCACCCTGATCTCATGGCTCACGGCGGGCGAGGCGTCTGCAAGGGCCGGTCCCACGACGAGCGGGATCCAGAGAAGGGCGAGGATGCAAGCGCGGCGCACAAGGACTACTCGAACCGGGAGGGGAATTCGGCAACGAAGCGGCGGGTTTCACTACCACGCCTGACGTCAAGCGGAAGCCACGTGCCGGGCGCCTGACGCTGGACGATTTCAATGAGCTCCGATGTGCGAAGGACCGGGAAGGTCGCAGCGTTCAGGATGATATCGCCGGACGTCAACCCGGCAGCTTCGGCCACGCTCCCCTCGAACACCTTCAAGACCCGGATGCCGTCCTCCGCCTGCTCGATCATAATGCCGAGCCGCGGCTTGGCCGGCTCCCCTTCGCTGCTTTCGTCGGGCGCCACCAAAAACACGGCCTCCGCAATGCCCGGCATCAGGGACTGGCAGGCCGCACCGGTCTCGACCGGCAACAGGACCGCCACGCTCTCTTCGCCCAGATCGGCAAGCTGATGGGGAACGCCGTAGCCGTACTGGATGTGCCCGCGGCCCAGAATCCCCACGACCAGAGCCTCCGGGTTCTCGCTGCGCGCCTCGAAAAGCGCCTCCGCCATCGCGCGGTCCCAGGTGAGTTGCGCCTCGACGAAGCGTGCGAAGTTTTCGCTCTCGAGGATGGTGGCGATATCGGCCCCTTCGCCCGTTTCGCCCCCGTGCGGCTGATCATCGCCTTCCAATGGCAAGGAACCTTCCAGAAGGACGTCCCTCTTGGTCGCATAGACCTCCGCCAAACTGCGCCGGTACGCGTCCGTTGCCGGCGCCGGATCGGATATCCCTTCCTTTTCGCCTTGCGGAATCGCGCTCCAGCCTTCCTGGCCGACGCGCGCGACCAGCTCGCGGTCGACGTTCAGCGCAAACATCGGGAGGCGGGACTGACGGACGAAATGAAACAAGGGCAGGTACAAGCCGGAATCGTAGCCCCAAACCTCCCGCCAGCGGGAGGCCGCCAGGAAATCGGCTTCCGACGACTCGCCCCTGGACCAGGCGTCCAACGCGGGCTGGACCTTCCGCGGAAACATCTCGAATCCCACGGCGAGCCTGGATTGGTGGGCATGGAGCCCGGCCAGCGTGTGGAGCTGCCAACGATGGTGCTCGATATTGTCGTGGCTTTCGCCGAGAAGCACGATCCTTCGCTTCGCCAACGACGCCATCAATGGCTCGGCGGGAAGCCTCGTTCCGGTCGCCGGATCGAGCCAGGCTCCGGCGGTCCGGCAGGCCTCGCTCCCGTGTTCCGTGGATGCCATGGCAATAACCTTCCGCGGCAGCTCGCCGGTCCCCGCGATCCCGGCCGCCGGCAGAGCAAGAACCGCCGTGGCGAAGACCGCGCGCGCACAAAGTCCCATCGGAAACTTCCTCAACGTCTTGACTTGGGGTTGCCACCTCCGGGCCTCAATTCATACACCTCCGGCAAGCGCGGCCAATCCCAAAAGGCCGATCGAGGCCCCAATCTTCTTGGCACTGGTAAAGTAGAAGATACATGTCCTGCCCCTGGTAGTGGCGGAGGGAGAGGGATTCGAACCCTCGGAACTCTCGCGAGTTCAACGGTTTTCGAGACCGCCCCGTTCAACCACTCCGGCATCCCTCCGCAGGGGCCTTTCGGCCACCCGGGCCCTGCCCGGGGCGGCGGCACACTAGCCCAAGCCCACGCCGTGATGCAAGACGGTGTCCCGTCGCCTCCCGGCCGGGCCCACGGATCGGAAGGGCCGGCCGGCGTCGCGGATTCCGCCCCCTGCGGAAGGTGTCGTCGAAAGGCCAAAAGACAGCCCGAACGGGCATTGACAGCCGGAGCCGCGTCGCTATAGTGCGCCGGCCCGGCCGCAGGGGCTCCCCGCGGTCCGTTACTTGTTGCACAGAACGCGAAAAGACCATCATGTACGCAGTCATCAAGACCGGCGGCAAGCAATACAAGGTCGCCAAGGATCAGATCGTCGTGGTCGAGAAGCTGGCCGGCGAGGCCGGCGCCGCGGTCGCCTTCGAGGAGGTGCTGCTGCTCGGCGGCGCCGAGGCCACCACCGTCGGCGCGCCCCTCGTGGCCGGCGCCACGGTGACCGCCGAGATCGTCGAGCAGGGTCGCGGGCCGAAGATCATCGTCTTCAAGAAGAAGCGCCGCAAGAACCACCGCCGACGCAACGGCCACCGTCAGCACCAGACGGTGCTGCGCATAACGGACATCCTGACCGGCGGCAAGAAACCGGCCATGGCTAAGGCGGTCGAGCCGAAGGCCGAGCCCGAGCCCAAGACGCCGGCCGAGCCGAAGGCAAAGGAAGAGCCGAAGGCCGAGCCGGAGGCCAAACCGAAGGCGGCCGCGAAGGCCAAGGCCGAGCCGAAGGCAAAGGAAGCGCCCAAGGCTGAGCCGGAGACCAAACCGAAGGCTGCGGCCAAGCCGAAGGCCAAGGCCGAGGCCAAACCCAAGGCGGCCGCGAAGCCGAAGGCTGCGGCCAAGCCGAAGGCGGCCCCGAAGAAGAAGGCCGAGCCCAAGGCCAAGAGCGAGACAAAGGCCAAGGCCCCCGCCAAGAAGGCGGCGCCGAAGAAGGCCTCCGCCACGAAGGCTCCGGCCACGAAGGCTCCGGCCAAGAAGACGCCGGCCAAGAAGACGCCGGCCAAGAAGACGAAGGAGTAACGCGCCATGGCACACAAGAAGGCAGGCGGCAGCTCGCGCAACGGCCGTGATACGGCCGGCCGGCGCCTGGGCGTGAAGAAGTTCGGCGGCGAGGTCGTGATCCCGGGTAACATCATCATCCGCCAGCGCGGCACCAAGTGGCACCCGGGCGAGAACGTCGGCATGGGCCGCGACCACACCATCTTCGCGCTGACCGAAGGCCGCGTCGCCTTCCGCAAGAAGTCCGGCGGACGCACCTTCGTGTCCGTGGAGCCGTCGACCCCACCGAGCCCGACGGCAGCTGAATAGCCTGAGGTGGGTCCGCCACCGAAGGTGGCACCCATCGCAAGGCCGGAGACATCGGAGGAGGGAGATGGGATGCCATCTCCCTCCTTGTTTTGTGCCTCCTCCGGCAGAGCGAGCGATGGACCGAGAGCTTGAGACCGAGCGCCTCCTCCTGCGCCCCTTTCGGCGGAGCGACGCGGGCGCCGTACGGGCGCTGTGCGGCAGCTGGAAGGTCGCGCGCATGACGGCGCGCATCCCCCATCCCTATCCGGACGGCCTGGCTGAGAGCTGGATCACATCCACCATCCGGGCCCGGGAGCACGGCGAGGGCTACGTCTTCTGTCTCGAGCAGGACGGCGAGCCGATCGGCGCCGTGGGCCTGGAGCGAACGGCCGAGGGCATCTACGAGCTTGGCTATTGGGTCGGCGAGCCATGGTGGGGCAGGGGTTTTGCGACCGAGGTGGTGCGGCGACTGGTTCGGTTCGCATTCGACGATTTGAGCGCCAGCCAGGTGACCGCCGGACACTTCCTGGACAACCCCGCATCGGGGCGCGTGCTGGAGAACTGCGGTTTCGCTTATACTGGCGAAGACGAGTTGTGGTGCGCGGCGCGCGGACGGCGGGTCACCTGCCGGCGCCTCGTGCGCGCACGGAACCAAGCGCAGGCACCAAGGGCGACGCCATGAAGTTCCTCGATGAGGCCAAGATCTACGTGAAGAGCGGCGAAGGCGGGGCCGGCTGCCTGTCGTTCCGGCGCGAGAAGTACGTGGAGTTCGGCGGCCCGGACGGCGGCGACGGCGGGCGCGGCGGCGACATTGTCTTCGAGGCCGTGGCGGACCTGAACACCCTGATCGACTTCCGCTACCGGCAACACTTCAAGGCCGGCCGCGGCGTCCATGGCCAGGGGCGCAACAAGACCGGCGCGGCCGGCAAGAGCGTGACGATCAAGGTGCCGGCCGGGACCCAGGTCCTGGACCAGGACAAGCAGGCGCTGATCGCCGACTTGACCGAGGCCGGTCAACGCGTGGTGCTGGCGCGCGGCGGCGACGGCGGCTTCGGCAACGCCCATTACAAGAGCGCGACCAACCGCGCGCCGCGCCGCGCCGACCCGGGCTGGCCGGGTGAGGAACGCTGGGTCTGGCTGCGCCTCAAGCTGATCGCCGACGCCGGCCTGGTCGGCCTGCCCAACGCCGGCAAATCGACCTTCCTGGCCGCCGTGTCGCGCGCCCGGCCCAAGGTCGCGGACTACCCCTTCACCACCCTGCACCCGCAGCTCGGCGTGGTCAGCGTCGACGACGAGGAGTTCGTGCTGGCCGACATCCCGGGGCTGATCGAGGGGGCGCACAAGGGCGCCGGGCTGGGCGACCGCTTCCTCGGCCACGTCGAGCGCTGCGGCATCCTCCTGCACCTGGTCGACGGAACCCAGGACGAGGTTGCGGCCGCCTACCGCAGCGTGCGCGCCGAGCTGGAGGCCTATGGTCACGGCTTGGCCGGCAAGTCGGAGCTGGTCGCCCTCAACAAGGTCGATGCGCTCACCGCGGACGAGGCGACGGCTAAGGCTGAAACCCTGGCGGCTGCCGTGGGCCGTGATGTCGCCCGGCTCTCCGGCGTCTCGGGCGAGGGGGTCCGCGAAGTCCTGCGCGCGCTGCTGGAACAGATCCGCGCAGCGCGGACCGCGGCCGCCGACGGGCAGGAGGCCGAGCGCGCCGAGGAATTCCTGCCGTGAGTGCCGCGGTCCGGCCCACATTGGCGGACGCCAAGCGCCTGGTCGTCAAGATCGGCTCCGCCCTACTGGTCGACGAGACAAGCGGCGCGCTCAAACAGGATTGGCTGAACGCCCTGGCCGACGACCTGGCGGTGCAGAAGGACCGTGGCGCCGAGGTCATCGTGGTCTCCTCGGGCTCGATCGCGCTCGGCCGGCGCCACCTGGGCCTGACCCGCAAGGCGGTTCGCCTGGAGGAGCAGCAGGCCGCCGCCGCGACCGGCCAGATCCGCCTGGCCCACGCCTACCAGTCGGCCCTGGGGCGGCACGACATCACCGTCGCTCAGATCCTGCTGACTTTGGCGGACACGGAGCAACGACGGCGGCACCTCAACGCCCGCAACACGCTCAACACCCTGCTGCGGCTCGGCGCGGTGCCGGTGATCAACGAGAACGACACGGTCGCCACCACGGAAATCCGCTTCGGCGACAACGACCGCCTGGCCGCCCGGGTCGCCGCCATGATGAACGCGGATGCCCTGGTCCTCCTGTCCGATATCGACGGGCTCTACAGCGCCGATCCCAAGCTGGACCCCTCGGCCCGCTTCATTCCGTTGGTGGCCACCATCACGGGACAGATCGAGGCCATGGCCGGCCGGGCGCCCGTCGGCTATTCCTCCGGTGGCATGGTCACCAAGCTGCAAGCCGCGCGCATCGCCGTGGCCGGCGGCTGCCGCATGGTGATCGCCGATGGCCGGCGCAAGCATCCGCTGGCCGCCCTCGCCGACGGCGCGCGCTGCACCTGGTTCCTGGCCGAAGTCGAGCCGCTCACCGCGCGCAAGCGCTGGATTGCCGGCTCGCTGAAGCCGACGGGCCGGTTGGTGGTCGACGCCGGCGCGCTCAGGGCGCTCCAGAGCGGCCGAAGCCTCCTGCCCGCCGGGGTCACCGCGGTGGAAGGCCTATTCGAGCGCGGCGATGCGGTGGTCGTGCTCGGCACCGACGGCGTCGAGGTGGCGCGCGGCCTGTGCGCCTATTCGGCCCAGGAGGCCCGGCTCATCCTGGGTCACAAGAGCAGTGAAATCGAGGCCCGTCTGGGCTACCGTGGCCGCGAAGAGTTGATCCACCGCGACGACCTGGTCTTGATGTGAGGGACATACCGCGTGAGCGGATCACGCAAGGCCTTGCCCGAGGCCCCCAGGAAATTATATAGTTCTTATGTGGTTTGTGTATAATAATCCCTGTGAGCCCCCGGATTGGCGAGAAGGAGAAAGCCATGCGGCAAACCAGTTTCGTGGTCGACGAAAAGACGGAAAAAGCGCTGGAGGACCTAAAGGAGACCTTCGGGGTCTCGACCAACGCCGCCGTCATCCGCCGCGCGCTCGCGCTGGCCAAGGTGGCCGCGGAAAACGCGGACAGCGAACATACCATTACGATCCTCGACAAGAGCAAACGGGAGCAGAAGGTCCTCTTGGCGGGTTAAGATCCGAGGAAATCTGCCATGGCGCAGGGGGGCGACGGGAAAGGTACGAGGGTATCCCTGGCGGACGAGGAGCGCGAACTCAACGTCGAAGACGAAATCGCGCTCCGCGAACTGCAACTGCGCATAACTACCGCCGAACGCATCCTCAAGTTGTTCACGATCGCCAATGGCTTCGTGCTAGCCTTTGTCGTCGTGCTGTTGTTGGCTGACTGGTTTCTCATCGGCAAGGGACTGGCGAAGGTGGATCAGAGGGTGGTGGACAAGGAGGTCTTGATGGCGTTGCTTGGCGCCACGACAATTCAGGTCGGCGCCATCATGTTCAGCATCTCGGCCTACCTGTTTCCGAAAAAGCAGGACGGAGGCTAGTCATGACGGTCGCTCAAAGCACAGCAGCGCCTGATGCCGGCAGCAACGTTCGGCCGACCGACACCAACTTGTGTCGGCAGATGGCGGATCTGGGCCGCGCCGCGCGGAGCGCCGCCCACGAGCTGGCGCTGGCCGCGCCGGAGGCCAAGAGCCGGGCGCTGAAGGCCGCGGCGCAGGCGATCCGCCAGAGCCGGGACAAGATCCTCGAGGCAAACGGGCGCGACGTGGAGGCGGCCCGCGCCAAGGGCCTCAGCGCCGCCCTGCTCGATCGCCTGGAGCTCGACGCCGGCCGCAGCGAGGCCATGGCTGCGGGCCTCGAGGCGATCGCCGAATTCCCCGACCCGGTGGGCCGCGTGATGGCCGAGTGGGACCGGCCCAACGGCCTCAAGATCGCCCGGGTCTCGGTGCCGCTCGGCGTGATCGGCATCATCTACGAGAGCCGGCCCAACGTGACGGCGGACGCCGGCGGGCTCTGCCTCAAGGCGGGCAACGCGGCGATCCTGCGTGGCGGCTCGGAGAGCTTCCATTCCTCGGGCGCCATCCTGGACTGCCTGCGGCAGGGGCTCGCCGAGGCCGGGCTTCCCGAGGCCGCGATCCAGCGCGTGCCGACCACAGACCGGACCGCGGTCGGCCTGCTGCTGACCATGAACGACTACGTCGACGTGATCGTGCCGCGGGGCGGCAGGGGCCTCATCGAGCGGGTCTTCGCCGAAAGCCGGATCCCGGTTCTGGCGCACCTGGAGGGGATCTGCCACACCTATATCGACCGCTCGGCCGATTTGGAAATGGCGCGCGAGATCGTGGTCAACGCCAAGATGCGGCGCACCGGCATCTGCGGCGCGACCGAGACCCTGCTCGTCGACCGTCCGGTGGTGAAAAGCCACCTGCCCGCCATCCTGAACGCCCTGATCGCCGCCGGCTGCGCGGTGCGCGGCGGTGCCGACACGCGGGCCCTCGACGAACGGGTGACGCCGGCCAGCGAGGAGGACTGGGTCACAGAATATCTGGCCCCGGTCATCTCTGTGAAGGTGCTCGACGGGGTCGACGAGGCGATCGGCCACATCAACCGCTACGGCTCGCACCACACCGAGGCGATCGTGGCCGAGGACGCGGCCGCGGCCGAGCGCTTTCTCGCCCGGGTCGATTCGGGCATCGTCATGCACAACGCCTCGACCCAGTTCGCCGACGGCGGCGAGTTCGGCATGGGCGCCGAGATCGGCATCTCGACCGGCAAGTTGCACGCCCGCGGCCCGGTCGGCGCCGAACAGCTGACCAGCATAAAGTATGTGGTCAGGGGGCAGGGCCAGGTGCGGCCCTGAGAGCCGGCGACTGGCCTTGCACCACAGCGCTACCGGGCCCCTGCCCACCCCGGCCCGCCTGGCGGCCGCCCTGGGCGACCGTCTGCCGCCGCCGGGCGCCCGGATCGGGCTCCTCGGCGGATCGTTCAATCCGGCCCACGACGGCCACCGGCAGATCAGCCTGGAGGCGCTCAAACGCCTCGGGCTCGACGAGGTCTGGTGGCTGGTCTCGCCACAGAACCCGCTCAAGCCCCTGGCCGGCATGGCACCCCTGGAGTCCCGCCTCGCCCGGGCGCACACCCTGGCCCGTCATCCGCGCATTCGTGTGACGGGGATCGAAGGTCGGCTCGCCAGCCACTACACGGCGGACACGCTGCGTGCCTTGACCCGGCGCTTCCCGCGGGTCCGGTTCGTCTGGCTCATGGGCGCGGACAACCTTGTGCAGTTAACGAAATGGAAAGATTGGCGGGAAATCTTTCATGTTGTCGCCGTTGCGGTTTTCGATCGGCCCTCCTATTCTTTAAGGGCTGTCGCTGCCGGGGCGGCACGGCGATTTGCCCGCTACCGCCTGGATGAGAAGCAAGCCAGGGGGCTGGCGGGTCGCACGCCGCCCGCCTGGGTGTTCGTCCACAGCCGGCTGAACACCCTGTCGGCGACGCAGTTACGGGCCCGGCGAAGGCAGGCTGAGCCACCGGGTTCACGGTAGAACAGCACAACGGAGGGCACCGCCCATACCACGCAAGGACAAGGCCGTCGCGGCCAGTCAACAAACACCGGGACCCGCGTTCAGTCGGCGCCTGGTGGAGCTTGTCACGGCATCTCTGGAGGACGACAAGGCCGAAGACCTTGTCACCATAGACCTCGCCGGAAAATCCAGCATCGCGGATTACATGATCATCGCCAGCGGGCGCTCGCAGCGCCAAGTCGGCGCCATGGCCGAGCACCTGCGCGAAAAGCTGAAGGCGGAGGGGTTCGGCAGCGTTCCGGTGGAAGGCGCCCGGCGCTGCGATTGGGTTCTGATCGATGCCGGAGACATCATCGTCCATCTGTTCCGCCCCGAGGTCAGGGCCTTCTACAATCTCGAGAAGATGTGGGGGCTCGATCTGTCGGAACCGAAGCGCCCGCTGGCCAGCGCCTGAGCGGACGGCGGCGGCACGTCGGAGCATCGGACGGCAGGATTCCGGAGTGAAGCAACCATGCGGATCACGCTGGCCGCTGTCGGCCGCGCCAAGGCGGGACCGTCCCGCGATCTCTACGAGTCCTATGCTGCACGGCTGGCCTGGCGCCTGACCCTCAAGGAGGTCGAGGAGCGCCGCGCCCTGGCGCCCGAAACGCTGAAGCTGCGCGAGGGCGAGCGCCTGCTCGCGGCGGTGCCCAAGGACGCCCGGCTGATCGCCTTGGACGAGGAGGGCCGACACATGACCAGCACCGCCTTCGCCGCCCTCCTCGGCCGCTGGCGCGACGAGGGGCTGCAAGACCTGGCTTTTGCGATCGGCGGGGCCGAGGGCCTATCGCAAGCGGTCGTCGACCGGGCCGACCTGGTGCTGGCGCTCGGACCCATGACCTGGCCGCACCTGTTGGTCCGCGCCCTGACCTTGGAGCAACTCTACCGCGCGCAGACGATCCTTTCGGGCCACCCCTACCACCGCGCGTGAGGCGCGCCAAAGACCTATGGATTGCCGTCCGGATACCCTATATAGAGCCTCATGGTCGAGGGAACCCGCCCCCGCCCCGTCGTTCTTTGCGTCCTGGACGGCTGGGGCCACCGCGAGACCTGCGAGGACAACGCCATCGGTCGGGCGCGCACCCCGGTGCTCGACCGCCTGATGGAGAGCTCACCGCACGCGCTGATCGACGCCTCGGAACTGGCGGTCGGCCTGCCCGACGGCCAAATGGGAAACTCGGAAGTTGGCCACATGAACCTGGGTGCGGGCAGGGTTGTCGTTCAGGACCTGCCGCGTATCGACCAGGCGATCGCCGAGGGCGCGCTGGCGGGCAACCCGGCGCTGGTCGGCTTCATCGAGGCGCTTAGGGCGTCGGGCGGCACCGCCCACCTGCTCGGCCTGCTGTCGCCCGGCGGGGTACACTCGCACCAGGACCACATGGCGGCCCTCGCCAACGTCCTGGCCGAGGCGGGCCTGCCGGTCGCCATCCACGGTTTCCTGGACGGCCGCGACACCCCGCCGCGTAGCGCCCTGGACTTCGTCGCGGAATTCCAGACGGCGGCCCAGGTGCCTGTCGCTACTCTTTGCGGTCGCTACTACGCCATGGACCGGGACAAGCGGTGGGAGCGGGTCGAGCGGGCCTACCACGCACTGGTCGAGGGGCGCGGTAAGACCGCCCCGGACCCCTTGGCCGCCATCAGGCAGGGCTACGAGGCCGGCCAGAGTGACGAATTCCTGGAACCATCGGTTGTCGGCGGCTTCGCGGGCATGCGGGACGGCGACGGGCTAATCATGGCCAATTTCCGGGCCGATCGGGCGCGCGAGATACTCTCCGCCCTGCTGGTACCGGATTTCAGGGGTTTCGCACGCCCGCAGGTCGTTCGCTTCGCAGCCGCCGCCGGCATGGCCAGCTATTCCGAGGCGCTGGACGCCTGGTTGGCTACCCTGTTCCCGCCCCTGAAGCTGCAGGAGACCCTCGGCCAAGTCGTGGCGGAAGCCGGCCTCAAGCAGCTGCGCATCGCCGAAACCGAGAAGTATGCCCACGTCACCTTTTTCTTCAACGGAGGGCGTGAAACGATCTTCCCGGGCGAGGAGCGCATCCTGGTGCCTTCGCCTGGGGTCGCGACCTACGACCTCAAGCCGGAGATGTCGGCCGTGGAAGTAACCGACGGGCTGGTCGACGCTATCGGGTCGGGACGCTTCGATCTGATTGTGGCGAATTATGCCAACGGCGACATGGTGGGACATACGGGCGACCTGGACGCAGCCATCAAGGCAGTCGAGACGGTGGACGCCTGCCTCGGCCGTCTGGCCGACGCCGTCGGCCGCGCGGGCGGTGCCCTGATCATTACCGCCGACCATGGCAATGCCGAGCAGATGATGGACCACGGAACCGGACAAGCGCATACCGCGCACACCATGAATCCCGTGCCCGTCATCCTTGCCAACGCGCCGGCCGGCGTATGCGCCCTGGCCGGCGGCCGGTTGGCCGACATCGCGCCCACGGTGCTCGATCTCATGGGCCTGGCCCAGCCGGCGGAAATGACCGGCCGGTCCTTGTTGAGTCGGGCCGCAACGGCCAGCGATGCGACGGCCAGCGATGCCGCGGAGTAGTGTGGTGCGAGGGCCATCCAGAACAAAGAGGTTTGCCGCCGGACCGCTCACCGGCATGTTGAGCGCATTGCTGTTGTCGCTGTCCGGCCCTGTCGTATTGGCGGAGGACACCCGCCTGAAGGAGGTGGAGCGCGCGCTGGAGCAGGACCGGGCCAAGGCCGAGGCGCTCGGCCGCCAGGCGCAGGCGTTGAAGGACGAGATCAAGGGCCTGCGGCGCGACGTGGTGGCGGCGGCTCGCGCGGCGCAGGATCTGGAGGAGGCGCTTTCGGCCACGGAGCACGCGCTCGCCGGGCTCGAAGCGGAGCGGGCGGACAAGCAGGCGGCCTTGCAGACCCAGCGGAGCCGATTGGTCCGGACGCTGGGCGCACTGCAGCGTATCGCCCTCCGACCGCCGGAGGTGGCCTTCGCCGCGCCGGGCGCGCCGGTTGATACCCTACGCAGTGCTATGCTGCTGAGCGTCGCGGTACCGGTCATCGAACGCCGGGGCCAGGATCTGCGGGGCGAATTGGTGGCGCTCGACGGGTTACGCCGGGAAATCGCGCTCAAACAAGGCGATCTGGCGGCCGAAACCCGGAACCTCGAGGCAGAGCGCAAGCGCTTGGCGCGACTGATCGAGCGCAAACGGGGGCTGGAAAACGTGACCAGCGCCGAGCAGCGGGCGGCCCGCGCCAGGGTCCGCAAGCTGGCCCGCGAAGCCAAGGATCTACGCGACTTCGTGGCCAAGCTGGAACGCGACGCGCAGAAACGGGCCGAAGAGGAAGCCCAGGAGGCGGCCGCGCGCCAGGAGAGGGAGTCGGCCGAACGCGCCACCCAGGACGCAGGCGGGCGAGCGACGGCGCCGACCGAACCGCAGTCGCAGGAGACGCAGCAGGCCCTGCTCGCCACACCACCAGCCAAGCGCCCCCTGGAAAAACCCGACAACGTAAGGGATTTCCCGAGATCAACCGCCGTATCTACACTGGTCATGCCGGCGCGTGGCCGGGTGGTGGCCGCTTTCGGTGACCGCGAGAAGAAAGCCGCCACGACGTCCAGGGGGATTTCGATCCTGACGCGTGGAGCGGCCCAGGTCGTCGCGCCCTACGACGGCCGCGTCCGCTACGCCGGCGTATTCCGCGGCTATGGTCAAATCTTGATCATCCAGCACGGCGAACGATATCATACAGTGCTCGCGGGTCTCGACCGGATCGACGCAGTGGCCGGCCAGTGGGTGCTGGCCGGCGAGCCGGTGGGCGTGATGAGCCGCAGCGAGAACGGCGATCCGATACTTTACCTCGAACTCCGCCGGAGTGGGCAACCGATCAACCCGCTGCCCTGGCTGGCAACCACAAACGACAAGGTGCAAGGTTAATGCCTAAGCTTCGACTTCTAGCGGCTCTCGCCGCCTTGATTCTTCTGGTTCCCCAAACCGCCTCTCCTCAGGACGACAGGTCCGAGACATACCGGCAGCTAAAGCTGTTCGGCGACGTTTTCGAACGGGTGCGCGCCGACTACGTCGAGGAAGTCTCCGACGAGGAACTGATACAATCAGCGGTCCGCGGCATGCTGGCCTCGCTGGATCCCCATTCCAGCTATATGGACGCCAACTCCTTCGGCGATATGCAGGTGCAGACCAAAGGCGAATTCGGCGGTCTCGGCATCGAGGTGACCATGGAGGTCGGCCTGGTCAAAGTGGTTTCGCCGATCGACGACACACCGGCCTTCCGGGCCGGCATCCAGGCCGGCGACCTGATCAGCCACCTCGACGGCGAACCCGTGCTGGGCTTGACCCTCAGTCAGGCGGTCGAGAAGATGCGCGGCCTGGTCAATACCGACATCAAAATGACTATCCGCCGCGGCGATCAGGAACCCTTCGACGTGACAATCACCCGCGCCGTGATCAAGATCCGTTCGGTGCGCAGCCGCGCCGAGGACAATGTCGGCTACCTGCGGGTTACCGCCTTCAACGAGCAGACCGACATCGGTCTGGAAAAAGCGTTCGGGAAATTGAAGGAAGAGATCGGCGACAAGCTCGTCGGCTATGTCCTCGACTTGCGCAACAATCCGGGCGGCCTGCTCGACCAGGCCATCGCCGTGTCCGACGCTTTCCTTCACCAGGGAGAGATCGTCTCGACGCGCGGGCGCCATCCGGACAGCGCCCAGCGCTTCAACGCGCGCCAGGGCGACCTGGCCGACGGACTGCCTGTCGTCGTGCTGATCAATGGCGGCTCGGCCTCGGCTTCCGAAATCGTCGCCGGCGCCCTGCAGGACCATCGCCGCGCCATTATCATGGGCACCAGTTCCTTC
>Ga0224508_10001540_pt1 | contig 20595 bp, 16 predicted proteins | sample SF_Jan12_sed_USG_4_FD_170157 | JGI IMG/M metagenome (GOLD analysis project Ga0224508, IMG submission 170157) | Sediment microbial communities from San Francisco Bay, California, United States - SF_Jan12_sed_USGS_21 | ecosystem: Environmental > Aquatic > Marine > Sediment | place: USA... | reverse complement strand
ACAGCAGCGCGGCGACCCGGATCGCGCGACTCAACGCCGATGGCAGCATCGATATCGCTTTTGCCACCGGTACGGGGTTCAACGGCATGGTACGGACTATCGCCATAACCAACGACGGCAGTGGCGATATCTATGTCGGCGGCGACTTCACCACCTACAACGGCAGCACGGCCAACCGCCTGGTGCGTCTTAACGCCGATGGCAGCCTCGATGCCGCCTTTGCCACCGGCACCGGTTTCAACGGCGCCGCACAGGCCATAGCCCCGGCGACCGACGGCAGCGGTGATGTCTATGTCGGCGGCGGCTTCGGCGCCTACAACGGCAGCGCGGCCATGAGCCTGGTACGGCTCAATGCCGACGGCAGCATCGATGCCGCCTTTGCCACCGGCACCGGTTTCGACAGCCAGGTAAACGCCCTTGCCCTCGCGGCCGGCGGCGACGTCTATGTCGGTGGCCAATTCATCACCTACAACGGCAGCACGGCCAATCGCCTGGTGCGACTCAATGCCGATGGCAGCGTCGACGCCGGATTTGTTACCGGCACCGGTTTCGACAACAACGTGCACGCCATCACCATGAGCTCCGTATTACCCGGCGATATCTATGTCGGCGGCTTTTTCACCAGCTACGACGGCAGCGCGGCCAATCGCGTGGTGCGACTCAATGCCGATGGCAGCATCGATGCCGGTTTTGCCACCGGTACGGGTTTTGACATCGTCGTCGCCACTATCGTCCCGGCCTTCGATTTGAGTGGCGATATCTATGTCGGCGGCAACTTCCAGTTTTACAACGGCAACCGCATCGATCATCTGGTATTGCTCAACGTCGACGGCAGCATCGACGCCGGCTTTGCCACCGGCACGGGTGTTGTCGGAACCGTGAACGCCATCGCCGCCGCAACCGACGGCAGCGGCGCAATCCATATTGGAGGCGGTTTCATCACTTACAATGGCAACGGCGTCAATAATCTGGCGCGACTCAACATCGATGGCAGCATTGATGCTGATTTTAACGCCGGTACGGGGTTCAACGGCCAGGTCAACGCCATCGCCGCCGCATACGACGCCAGCATAGATATCTACGTTGGCGGTAGTTTCAGTGCTTACAACGGAACCACTGCCAGGCGTTTCGCACGCCTCGATGCCGGTGGCAACATGGATCCGGCTTTTGTCACCGGCATCGGTTTCGACAGCGCGGTAAGAGCCGTCGCATCAGCCACCGACGGCAGCGGCGATGTCTATGTCGGCGGCGAATTCACCACCTACGACGGCAACACGGCCAACCGCCTGGTGCGACTCAACGCCGACGGCAGTATCGATGTCGGCTTTGGCGGCGGACTTGGTTTCAACGTATGGGCCATTGCTGCAACCACCGATGGCAGTGGCGATATCTATGTCGGCGGGCAATTCGCCAACCGCCTGGTGCGCCTCGACGCGGATGGCAGCGTCGATGCCGGCTTTATCACCGGCAGCGGTTTCAATGGCACAGTGTTTGCCATTGCCGTGGCCTCCGACGGCAGCGGTGATGTTTATGTCGGCGGTCATTTCACCTCTTACAACGGCATCATGGTCAACCGCTTGGTGCGGCTCAACGCCGATGGCAGCATTGATGCCGCTTTTGCATCCGGTACGGGTTTCCCCACCATCGTGCGCACCATCGTCGCGTCCAGTGACGGCGATGTCTATGTCGGCGGTCAATTCACCACCTACAACGGCAGCATGGCCAATCGTCTGGTGCGGCTCAACGCCGACGGCAGTATCGATACCGCCTTTGCTACCGGTACGGGTTTCAACAGCGATGTGTATGCCGTTGCAGCAGCCAACGACCGCAGCGGCGACGTCTATGTTGGCGGCTTCTTCCGCACTTACAACGATAGCACGGTCAATCGTCTGGTGCGGCTCAACGCCAATGGCAGCATCGATACCGCCTTTGCTACCGGTACGAGTTTTAATAACACTGTGCTCGCTATCGCCGCAGCCATCGACCTCAGTGGCGATGCGTTCGTTGGCGGCGACTTTACAAGCTACGACACCACAACGGTAGGCCGCATCGTGCGTCTCGATCGCGACGGCACGGTCGATTGAGGAATCCGGCGCGGTTCGCGCGGCAAGTCAGCACTTTGCCGAAAACGATACCGTCGCCAGGGGGATAACGTCATATCATACGCTTCATCGATTCGCAGCGCGATTATCCTGAGTTTGACAACCCTGCTGTTGCTGCTTGGCGGCTGTGGAGGCGACGACAGCACGCCCCCTCCCCCCGCGGTCGATATCGGCGCAGGCTTCAACAAGGCGCGCGGGCCTGACGACAGCGTGCTCGCCATCGCCGCGGCATCTGATGGCAGTGGCGATATCTACGTTGGCGGCAGCTTCACCAGCTATAACGGTAGCACGGCCAACCGCCTGGCGCGGCTCAATGCCGATGGCAGCATCGACGCTGGCTTTGCCACCGGCAGCGGATTCGATGGCATCGTCTATGCGATCGCGGTGGCCAGCGACGGCAGCGGTGATGTCTATGTCGGTGGCGTTTTCTCCGACTACGACGGCAACCCAGCCAGCAATCTGGTTCGCCTCAACGCCGACGGCAGCATCGATGCCGCCTTTTCCACCGGAAGCGGTTTCAATAGCATCGTCTATGCAATCATGGTGGCCAGCGACGGCAGTGGCGATATCTATGTCGGCGGCGCCTTCAGTGCCCCCGGCAATGGCCTGGTGCGCATTAACGCCGATGGCAGCGTGGACGCCGGGTTTGCAACCGGCACGAGTTTCAACAACTCTGTGTTCACGCTTGCCCCGGCAACAGGCGGCGATATCTATGTCGGGGGTGGCTTCACTGCCTACAATGGCAGCACGGCTATCCGCCTGGTCCGCCTCAATGCCGACGGCAGCATCCATACGGCCTTTGCTACCGGTACGGGTTTCAACGGTAGCGTGCGCGCCATCGTCCGGGCCAGTGACGGCAGCGGCGATATCTTTGTCGGCGGCAGCTTCACTGCCTACGACGTCAGCACCGTCAATCGTCTGGTGCGGCTCGACACCGATGGCAGCATCGACACGGTTTTCGCCTCTGTCACCGGTACGGGCTTTGACCGCGCCGTATTGGCTATGGCCCCGGCCATCGACGGCAGCCGCAGTGTCTATGTCGGCGGAAACTTCACCAATTACGACGGCGACGCAGCCCCTAGGCTGGTTCGCCTCCTTGCCGATGGCAGCATCGATATCAGCTTTGCCACAGGTATGAGTTTCAACGGACAGGTTAACGTCGTCGCGGCGGTGACCGACGGCAGCGGTGATATCTATGCCGGCGGCCATTTCACCACCTACGACGGCAATGGCGTCAAACATCTGGTGCGGCTCAACATCGATGCCGGCATCGATACTGGCTTTGCGGTCGGCAGCGGATTCGACAGGTCGGTGGAAGCCATCGCCGCCGCAAACGACGGCAGCGGTGATGTCTTTGTCGGCGGCAACTTCGATCTCTACGACGGCAGTCGTGCCAGTGGCCTGGTGCGCCTCGATGCCGATGGCAGCATGGACCCTGCCTTTGTCACCGGCTTCGGTTTTAACCACGTGGTTGGAACCATTGCCGCCACGACTGACGGCAGCGGTGATGTCTATATCGGTGGCTTCTTCACCGCCTACAACGGCAGCACGGCCGGGCGTCTGGTGCGCCTCAATGCCGATGGCAGCATCGATGTCGCTTTTGCCACCGGCACGGGTTTCGATGGCCGCGTCTCCGCCATTGCCGTAGCCCCGGACGGCAGCGGTGATGTCTATGTCGGCGGTAACTTCACCGCCTACAACGGCAGTATTTCTAACGGTGTGATACGGCTAAACGCCGACGGCAGCATCGATACCGCCTTCGCAATTGGCAGCGGTTTCGACGACACTGTTTCCGCCATCGCCGCAGCGACCGACGGCAGCGGTGATGTTTATGTCGGTGGTAACTTCACCACTTACAACGGCAGCGCGGCCTATCGTCTGCTACGGCTAAACGCCGACGGCAGTATCGATGGCGCTTTCGCCACCGGCACGGGTTCTAACAACATCGTGTTCGCCATCGCTCCGACCAGCGACGGTAGCGGTGACATCTATGTCGGCGGCCGTCTCACCAGCTACAACGGCAGTGCTGTCAATCGCCTGCTGCGGCTCGACCCCGGCGGCAGCATCGATGCCGCCTTTGCAACCGGCACCGGTTTCAACAACGCCGTAACAGCCGTCGCTGTATCGGCCGACGGCAGCGGTGACGTTTACATCGGGGGCCATTTCACTGACTACAACGGCAGCGCTGCCACTCGTATCACGCGCCTCGATGCCGATGGCAGCATCGATACCGCCTTTGCCACCGGCACGAGTTTTAATAACTCTGTGTTCGCCATCGCCGCAGCGACCGACGGCAGCGGCGATGTGTTCTCTGGGGGCAGTTTCACAAGCTACGACATGACGGCGGTAGACCGCATCGCGCGCCTCGACCGGGATGGCACGGTTGATTGAAAAATCCGGCGCGGTTCGCGCGGCTAGGCAGCACTTTGCCGTACAACAGGCAATTAGTCTCCGTGACGTCCATTCGCCCACATGAACGACAACGATTAAGTGTTGGCGAGACTGCAACGTCAGGAGACGCACCGAGGGAGCAGCCAGCGAAACTCAGGTGGTGTCCTATCTGATTCATCTGCAACGCATTTTGTCGAGGCGCTCAGATCACCGGTATCTGCTCAGTCTGATTCCGACCGGTTGAATTTTCGGGGGGGCTTTCGGCACGTATGAAGATTTGTAACCCTCCACCACCGTACCGGTATTCGGGCCGCAGCAGGCGGCGTGAACTCCCTGGCTGCCAACGATCGCAACCGGTTTTGAATCAACGAAAAAGTCTGCAAGTCCGGAAACTACCTGGCCCGTACAGCGATGGGGACAACCCATACAACCGTGTGAGTCACTGGGTATGACGTACTCGGAGCCAACCGTGGCGATGCCGCGGCCGTTGAAGACAATACCCGATTTAATTGGCAACAGATACCCCATGCCGCCGCAGCCCCGAACCTTGTCGCCTCCGAAGGCGACCTGGATGCCGCGGCGCAGGAGATCTTCGAGCAACAGATGGATTTCGTTGCTGGATCTGCCCACGAGTTCGCCGGGTTGCGGATTTTCGAAAACCATCAGTACACCTCCAGAGCGGAGAGGGATCGTGATTGCTCCATCATGCCACAGACGGTTCAATAAGTATAAGCAGAATAAACGCGACCTTCCCGCATATCAAAGCAGAATAATGGAGACAGGAAACATCCGTCAGTCCGACCATCCATTTGTTCAACATCCAGTAGTTCCGACTGAATCAGCCCTCTTTCAATAACTTTAAAGCCCTTGGGTTTTCATCAGGCATCAAGCCATCAGGCATCAAGCCACCAGGCAACCTGTCCTTTTGTTACCGTGGCGTAGGGAAGAAATCCCAAATAAGCTATGGGCGATCAAAGGCCGTCGGGTTGGATTAAATGAAATAGCCAATGCACTTAAACTCTATTGGCAAAGCATTGCTGACGAATTTATGGGCGTTGCGGCGGTAGACGTAGTCGTCATAGATATGGGTATGAGGACTTAATTGATTGGTCCGAAATCCTGGGGCCGATCCATTGTGCTGTAACGAGCCTATTGAAGAGGATACTATTCGAATTTCTGGAATGGCCGTTCTGGATGAAAGCGGTTGCCCAGCCAGATCAAGACTGACTACTGCAAATTTGGCGACCGTCTACGGTTTTGTTTGACAGTTTCGCGATTTGTTAGACAATTCAGCAACTGCGAGTTTTCTAAAATACTAGCAAATAGCTGAATTTATTGGAAAAAAATGGTCGGGGCGAGAGGATTTCATGCGGACCATCCCTGGCCCGCACCCTTACGGACGGCCTTTGGCCGTCCTCCAGGGCGGCGCTTCGCGCCGTGCAAAACGGCAGTCCCTGCCGTTTTGTGAACCTTAGATTCGGTTCCATCTTCCCAGCAAAATCCACAAAAAATTTAGGCCTCGAGCACAGGGCAAGAGGTCTAAATTTTTTGTGAGGTTCCCGACACATAGGTGACGTTTTATTCCGGGGACATAGGTTACACATTTCATAATTGATGCATTTGGGGAGACGCCCAGATGCCTTGGAAAGAGTGTAAACCGATGGATGAACGTCTTCGATTTGTTGCCCGCCTCCTTGAGGGCGAAAAGATGGCCCCGCTTTGCCGCGAGTTCGGTAATTCCCGTAAAACCGGATACAAACTGTTTAACCGGTATAAGGACCAGGGATTGTCCGGACTGGAAGATCGCCCCAGAACACCGTATCGACACCCGAATAGGACGCCCTTCCAGGTCGAGCGGGAGATTCTCCGACTCAAGCAAGAGTACCGTTCCTGGGGCGCCCCTAAAATACGCGACAAATTGATCAAACTGTTCCCGGCGATCAAGCCGCCAGCGGTGAGCACCATTCACGCGATTCTGGACCGACATGGCCTGGTCATTTCCCGCAAACGCAGGCGACACAAGGCTCAGGGCACGGCGCTCTGCAAAGCCAGCTCGCCCAACCAGCTCTGGTGTGCCGACTACAAGGGCGAGTTTCGCTTAGGCAATCGCAAATACTGCTACCCACTCACAATCACCGATTTTCATTCACGCTACCTGCTCAGTTGCGAAGCCCAGGAGACCACTAAATCCACTGGCGCATTCCCGGTTTTCGAGCGGGTTTTCAAAGAGTTCGGGTTGCCGGAGGCCATTCGCACTGACAATGGATATCCGTTCGCGGGACCTCATGCACTTTACGGCCTGAATCGACTATCCGTCTGGTGGTTGCGCCTCGGCATCAGGATCGAACGGATCAAGCCGGGTAATCCGCAGCAGAATGGGCGCCACGAGCGCATGCACCTGACGTTGAAAAAGGAAGCCACCAAACCGCCTTCGTTCAACTTCCTGCAACAGCAGGATCGGTTTGATCACTTTATCGAGGTATACAACAACGAGCGACCACACCAATCGCTCGGCGGACGCTATCCCGGAGAACTGTATACACCTTCGGCGCGGCAGTATCCCTCCCGGATATCCCGGATTACCCGTTTCATGACCGCACGATCCGGGTCACCCAATGTGGGCGAATTTGTTTTGGCAGACGAAAAATCAACCTCAGCGTGGTCTTTGCCGACCAGTATGTCGGCATTTCAGAGATCGCTGAGGATGTTTGGCTTGTGTCCTTTATGGACTTTGATTTAGGCTTCTTCGACAACACCGAGAACAGGGTGGAGCCAATGGGGGAAAACCCATTCGCTCCAAAAGTGTTACCCATGTCCTCGGAATGATCTGTTACCTATGTGACCGGAATAGACCCTTTGAATTTGGTCGGGGCGAGAGGATTTGAACCTCCGACCACCTGCACCCCATGCAGGTACGCTACCAGGCTGCGCTACGCCCCGTTCTGGAAATGTGTATTTGACGCTAGATTTAGCGTTTTAGCAAGGTCAGAAGCTCTTCGAGCTCGATTAATGTCTGACGAATGATTTGCTGGCTCTGGCTGACATCGTCCTTGTTGCCCTCGCCTTCGAGGCGCTGACGCGCGCCGCCAATGGTGAAACCCTCGTCATAGAGCAGGCTGCGGATCTGGCGGATTAGCAAAACGTCATGACGTTGGTAGTATCTTCGGTTGCCGCGCCGCTTAACCGGCTTCAGTTGGGGGAATTCCTGTTCCCAGTAGCGCAGAACGTGAGGTTTGACATCGCAGAGCTCAGCAACTTCACCGATGGTGAAGTAACGTTTCCCGGGAATTACCGGTAATTCGTTATTGTTGCTCGCTTCCAGCATATGCTTCTACTCTTATTTTTAATTTTTGCCCGGGTCTGAATGTGACCACTTTTCTGGCCGAGATCGGGATTTCCTCGCCAGTTTTAGGATTACGCCCAGGCCTTTCAGCCTTTGACCGAGTCAAAAAATTTCCAAAGCCAGATAACTTTACCTGGTGGCCGGTTTCAAGTGCTACTTTTACTTCTTCGAAAAATTGCTCAACTATTTCCTTAGCTTCTCTTTTATTGAGACCAAGTTCGTCAAATAGCATTTCGGCCATATCAGCCTTGGTCAATGACATCAGCTCTCCCTCAAAACGGCGTTATAGTGTTCTTCTAGTTGTGCAAGGACTTTATCTACTAAATTTTCCACATCCTCGTCGATAAGAGTGCGTGAAAAGTCCTGTAAAATCAAGCCCAAAGCGACACTTTTTCGATTATTTCTCACTTCTTTTCCAGTATAGACGTCAAATACAAATACTTCCTGCAAAATTTCATTTTTTATCGAAAAAATACAATTTATCAGCTTTTGAACCGGAATTTCTGCGTCGACCGTCACAGAAATATCGCGGCGAATCGAAGGAAATCGCGACATTTCCCTGAAATTAGGCAGCTTTGATTGCAGAATCGGCGAAATTTTGCTCTCAAACACAAAAACTGGCTGATTTATATCGAGTTTTTCCAATATGGCAGGATGCACCCCGCCGACGAAGCCGATTGCTTCGCCGGCAAAGACCAGATCCGCGCCCTGCCCCGGATGTAACACGGGATTTTCAGAGCGCTCGAAAACGAATTCCAGCTGATCCGAGAGTCCCAGAATCGACTCGAGATCGCCTTTGATATCGTAAAAATCCACGCTACCGTCGCCGGCGTATAGCCCCTCTTCTACCCGGTTTCCGGTAATCACTCCGGCGATGTGCGGTGCCTGCTCGAGGCCGTTCGCGCCGGGGATAAAACATAACCCGGTTTCAAACAATCGAACCCGCGACTGTTGGCGATTCAGATTGTGCTGAAGCGCCTGCACCAGGCCCGGTAACAGGCGTGTGCGCATTACCGACATATCCGACGATATCGGGTTGGCCAACGGCAGGGTTTGCTGTCCCGGGTCGAGAATATCCTGCAGTTCCGGCGACACGAAGGAATAGGTCACGGCTTCGTAGTAACCGCGGTCGACCATCACATCCCGAATACGGTTAACGCTGACCCGGTGCTCGGAAAAGCTATCCATCCGAATATGCGACGCCTCGCGGCTTCCGGGGATGTTGTTGTAGCCGATCAGGCGTCCGATCTCTTCGATCAGGTCCGCCTCGATATTGATATCGAAGCGATAGCTGGGCGGCTGCACGCGCCATCCATCCGCCTGCTCGACGATCTGCATGTTCAGGCGCCCCAGAATATCGCCGACGTCCTCGCGGGCAACGTCGATACCCAGTAGACGATTAACCTGCGGATAGCGTAACGTCACCTCCGGCGTCGCAGGCATCTGTTGGTCGGCAACCGCATCGATCAACGGCCCCGCCTCGCCGCCGGCTATCTGCAGCAGCAGCTCGGTGGCGCGCTGCATTGCCAGTGGCGGCAATTGCGCATCGACACCGCGCTCGAAGCGGTGAGAGGCATCGGTATGCATGCCGAACTGTCGCGCCTTGCCGGCCAGCTCGATGGCGGTGAAATGAGCCGCCTCGAGAAAAATGTTGCGCGTTTCCGACTGTACCGAACTATCCAGACCACCCATGATGCCCGCCAGCGCGACACCGCCACTATGGTCGGCGATTAAAAGGGTAGCTTCGCGGCATTCAACCTCGCTCTGGTCGAGCAGAGCCAGCTTTTCACCGGGCTCGGCCAGGCGCACGCGAATACCGCCATCGAGCTTGTCGAAGTCGAAACCATGCATCGGCTGTCCGAGTTCCATCATCACGTAGTTGGTGACGTCGACTACCGGGCTGATCGGGCGCAGGCCACAGCGGCGCAGCTTTTCCTGCATCCAGATCGGTGTCTTCGCCTGCGGATCGATACCGCGGATGATTCGCCCGACATAGCGCGGGCAATGCTGCGGCGCTTCCAGCTCGATCGGAAAGTCATCGTCAATCATCGGCGCAACGCTGGATTCACCGCTTTCCTGCAGCGTCATCTTGTTGATCGCCGCGACTTCACGCGCCACGCCGGCGATACTGAGACAGTCGCCGCGGTTCGGGGTCAGTTCGATGTCGATAATATTGTCGACCAGGCCCAGGTAATCGACGATGGCAAGCCCCGGCGGCGCATCCTCGGGTAACTCGAGAATGCCCTCGGAGGATTCGGCCAGCTGCAGCTCGGCGGCCGAGCAAATCATGCCCTCGGATTCAATCCCGCGCAGCTTGGCTTTTTTAATCTTGATGCCCGCCAGTTCGGCACCGACGCGGGCAAAGGCCACTTTCAGCCCGGCACGTACGTTGCTCGCGCCACAGACGACCTGGTAATTGCCCTCGCCGTCGCTGACCTGGCACAGGCTCAGCTTGTCGGCATCGGGATGTTTTTCGGCGCTGGTCACTTGTGCGACCACGATATTGCCGAGCGCCGGCGCCGCGCTGCGCAAGTTGCCAACCTCGAGCCCGGCCATGGTCAACTGGCTGGCCAGGGTATCGCTGTCGATGTCGGGATTCACCCACTCGCGCAACCAGTTTTCGCTTATTTCCATAGCTCAGGCCCGCTCAGGTGAATTGCTGCAGGAAGCGCAGATCGTTTTCGAAGAAGAGCCGCAGGTCGTTGACGCCGTAACGCAGCATCGCCAGCCGTTCGACACCCATGCCGAAGGCATAACCGGTGTATTTCTCGGCGTCGACGCCGGTATGACGAAACAGTTCCGGATGCACCATGCCGCAACCCAGCACTTCCAGCCAGCCGGTATGGCTGCAGACGCGGCAACCGTTGCCTGAACACATCACGCAACTGATATCGACTTCCATCGATGGCTCGGTGAACGGAAAGTAAGACGGGCGGAAGCGGGTTTTCAGGTCATCCTGCTCGAAAAACATCTTCAGGAACTCTTCCAGCGTGCCCTTCAGCACCGAGAAAGAAACATCCTCGTCGACCAGCAGGCCTTCGACCTGGTGGAACATGGGCGTATGCGTCAGATCCGAGTCGCAGCGGTAGACCCGACCGGGGGCAATCACGCGATAAGGCGGCTCCTGGTTTTCCATGACGCGGATTTGCACCGGAGAGGTGTGCGTGCGCAGCAGCATTCCGTCGTCAAAATAAAAGGTGTCGTGCATCGCGCGCGCCGGGTGATGCTCGGGAATATTGAGCGCCTCGAAATTATGGAAATCGTCCTCGACCTCGGGGCCCTCGGCGATATCGAAGCCGAGTTTGCCAAACATCTTGTCGATGCGGTTCATGGTCAGCGTAACCGGGTGCAACCCGCCGCTGGCTTTGTGCCTTCCGGGCAGCGAGATATCGACGGTTTCGCTTGCCAGTTTCGATGCGATTGCAGCATCGCTGAGCGCCGATTTTCGCGCTTCCAGCAATTGCTGTATTTTCACCTTGAGCTGGTTGATCGCCTGCCCTGCCGCAGGCCGCTCCTCGGCCGGCAACTGACCAAGGTTTTTCAGCTGCGCGGTAATTTCGCCCTTCTTCCCCAGGTAGGCCACGCGCACGGCATCGAGCGCCGCCATATCGTTGGCCTGGCTAATGGAATCGGAGGCTCGCGCCAGCAGTTTTTCGAGATCCAGAGACACGTTTCGGTAGATGTTGTCAACGGCGGGGAGAGAGCCTCCCCGCCGTATCAAAACTCGAAGCCTATGCGGCCTCCAGGCCTGCCCTGGCCTTTTCGACCAGTGCAGTAAATGCCGGCTTGTCGAAAATGGCGATATCGGAAAGCACCTTGCGATCGATCTCGATCGAGGCTTTCTTCAGGCCATTCATGAAAACGCTGTAAGACATGCCGTTTTCACGGGCACCGGCGTTAATGCGCGCGATCCACAGCGCGCGGAACTGGCGCTTCTTCTGGCGACGGTCGCGATAAGCATATTGCCCCGCCTTGGTAACGGCCTGCTTGGCAACGCGAAACACCTTGCTGCGCGCGCCGCGGTAACCCTTGGCTTTTTCCAGAACCTTCTTGTGCTTGGCGTGTGCGGTAACGCCTCTTTTTACTCTTGGCATAACTCTATCCCCCTAAGAATACGGCAGCATGCGACGTACCAGCTGTACGTCGTTAGCGTGAACATCGAGCTTTTCGCCAAGCTGGCGTTTACGCTTGCTCGATTTCTTGGTGAGGATATGGCGCAAGTGCGATTGCTTGCGTTTGTAGCCGCCGGCCGCATTTCGTTTGAAACGCTTGGCCGCGCCACTGACTGATTTCATCTTTGGCATGTTTAACTCCAGTTAAATATCTATCGATTAATAAGCCCTGGACGCCGGAGACGCGTCTTCGGGTAGTGGCCAGCCTGGTTTCGGCTAGCGTTTTTTCGGCACCAGCATCATTGTCATCTGGCGCCCTTCAGACTGCGGATACTGATCCACGGTCGTGAATTCCTTGGTGTCTTCCTCGACACGCTTGAGCAATTGCGTACCCAGTTCCATATGGGCCATTTCCCGTCCGCGGAAACGGCAGGTCACCTTGACCCGATCACCGACCTCGATAAACTCGGTCAGTTTTCTCAGCTTGACCTGGTAATCACCTTCCTCGGTGCCTGGTCGAAACTTGATTTCCTTGATGTGCACCTGGCGCTGTTTCTTGCGCTGGTCGTGCAACTTTTTCTTTTGCTGAAACCTGAACTTGCCGTAGTCCATCAAACGACATACCGGGGGTTCAGCATCGGGCACCAACTCTACGAGATCGACACTGGCTTCTTCCGCCAGGGCCTTGGCCTCTTCCAGGGGCACTATGCCTCTTTGCTCACCATCCTCACCGATCAGCCGCACTTCGGGGGCTGTAATGTCGTCGTTCAGACGGCTCTGTTTGTTGTCTGCGATTTGGGACTCTCCCTAATAATCTATTGCTGTTAAGTTCCGCAAAAATTAATCCGGTTTAATAACCGGATTACTGTTTCACCAGGTTGACGAACTCATCGGCCGTCAACGAGCCCAGGTCTTCACCGCCCAGGCTGCGCACCGCGATACGCTCTTCCTCGACCTCGCGGTCACCGACCACGAGCATATACGGAATGCGCTGCAAAGTGTGCTCGCGAATTTTAAACCCGACTTTTTCGTTTCTCAAGTCGGAAATCGCCCTGATTCCCTGATTTTTAAGCATTTTTTCGACTTTTCCGACATACGGCGCCTGTTTATCGGTGATATTCATCACCACGGCCTGAACCGGCGCCAGCCAGACCGGAAACTTGCCCTCGTAATGCTCGACCAGAATTCCGAAAAATCGCTCCAGCGAACCGAACAGAGCCCGGTGCAGCATGACCGGTCGATGCCGTTCGCCGTCCTCTCCAACATAGGAAATGTCGAAACGTTCCGGCAGGTTCATGTCGACCTGCAGCGTGCCGCACTGCCAGTCGCGGCCAATCGCGTCGCGCAGCACGAACTCCAGTTTGGGACCGTAAAAAGCGCCCTCGCCCGGAAACAATTTGTATTCCTTACCCATGCTATCCAGCGCATTGATCAGCGCGCCTTCGAGCCTGTCCCAGACCTCGTCGGAACCGATTCGGTTATCCGGGCGATCGGAAAACTTGATCACCACATCTTCGAAACCGAAGTCCCGGTAAATATCGAGAATCAATTCGATGACATCGATGCATTCCTGCTCCATCTGATCTTCGGTGCAGTAAACATGGGCATCGTCCTGGGTGAAATGGCGAACCCGCAGCAAACCGTGCAGCGCGCCGGAAGGCTCGTAGCGATGCACCTTGCCAAACTCGGCCATGCGCAGCGGCAGGTCGCGGTAACTTTTCAGCCCCTGCGAAAACATCAGCACCGAGCCCGGGCAGTTCATCGGCTTGAGCGCGAAAACACGCTCGTCTTCGGTCTGCGTAGTGAACATGTGTTCGCGATAGTTTTCCCAGTGGCCCGAGGTTTCCCACAGGCTGCGGTCCATCACGTCCGGCGTGTTGACCTCGATATAGCCTGCATCGTCCTGGCGCTTGCGCATGTAGTCGATCAGCTTGTTGAACAGGGTCCAGCCTTTGGGGTGCCAGAACACCGAGCCCGGCGCTTCCTCGTGCAGATGAAACAGCTCGAGCTGACGACCGAGTTTGCGGTGATCGCGCTTCTCGGCTTCCTCGAGCCGATGCAGATAGGCTTTCAGTTCCTTCTTGTCGCGCCAGGCGGTGCCGTAAATCCGCTGCAGCATTTCGTTTTTCGAATCGCCGCGCCAGTAGGCGCCGGCTACCTTCATTACCTTGAAACCATTTCCCAGTTTGCCGGTGGACGGCAGGTGCGGCCCCCGGCAGACATCGAACCAGTCGCCCTGACGGTAAATCGAGACCTCTTCCCCTTCGGGAATGATGTCGTCGATGATTTCGACCTTGTAGCTTTCGCCAATGTCGGCGAAAGTTTTCATGGCGCTATCACGGTCCATGATTTCGCGCTTGATGGCGAGGTCGCGCTTGACGATTTCGTGCATGCGATTTTCGATTTCAACCAGGTCGTCCGGGGTAAATGGCTCTTGGCGCGCAAAGTCGTAGTAAAAGCCGTCTTCGATCGCCGGCCCGATAGTCACCTGGGTGCCCGGGTAGAGCTCCTGCACCGCCTGCGCCATGACGTGCGCGGCGTCATGACGCAATAATTCGAGCGCGTCGTCGTCGCGGCTGGTGACGATAGCGACCTCGGCGTCGTCGTCGACGACAAAAGCGGCATCGACCAGGGTGCCGTTCACCTTGCCGGCGAGCGTCGCCCTGGCGAGGCCAGGACCGATATCGCTGGCGATATCCATCACCGAAACAGGATCGTCGAATTGACGGCTCGACCCGTCAGGGAGGGTAATATTCGGCATTTGCGTTCTCCAGTGGTGACCCCTACCAAAGGCCACGTGTACAAAAATGGTAGTCGCGAGTGGATTCGAACCACCGACCCCCACCATGTCAAGGTGGTGCTCTAACCAACTGAGCTACGCGACTATAGTACGTCTAAAATCAGGCCGGCTATTCTACCGCAGAAATCGAAGGAATCAACTGGCTGATAGCCCTATTTTTACAGGCTTTCAGACATTGCACCCCGGGCTGAAACGAATCCCGGCAACCGAGCCTGGTTGCGTGACTGCGAATACCGCTCACATTTCCTCAAAATGACAGGCAGAACCGAAACCCAATAAGTCCATTGTAAAGGGGACGGAGTCTCGTTGATCAGTCGACGAAGTACCCCACCAGGTTGGCCACGCCGCGCGCCAGTTCGCTTTCCAGCGGAAACGACAACATGCCCATCACCGAGTAACCGAGCAGCCACGGCATCAGGTAGAAGCGGAACATAAAGAAGAACCAGGCGACGTAAAGCGGCACGAATGGCTGGATCAGGAAAGACGGCGTTATCCATTTGAACAGCTTGATCACGGGATCGGTCAGCTTGACGAAGGCCCTCATGAAAAAGAAGTTGCTGTCCTCGGGCAGAAACAGACCCATCGCGAAACGCCCGATCAGGGTATACATCACCATGCCCAGCAGGTAGTCGAAAATGATCACCCAGATTGGAAAAGCTTCAGCCACTTGCGTTCACCTGTTATTCATTAGTATGTAACTGCAGCCGAGATAATACCCGCACTGCAGTGATAAAAAAAAGCCCGGCGTTCAAAGATCCCCGCCTCCGCGGGGATGACTCGGGTGTTGCAAACCTGTTCTCTCTAACATGCCGAGCCGTTCGTGGCGTAACAAATAAAAAAAGCCGGGGCTAAAGCCCCGGCTTTCAATCGGTACTGCTTTATTATTAGTGTGAAGATCCCAGTACGGTTTCACCAGACGGTATACGAATTTCGTCTACCATTGCCTGGGTTTCCGCATCCGGTTCCGGCGTCATCAGCGATACCACGACCATCAGCACCAGGCTGACCGGCATACCGATTATACCGAAGCGCAGGTGATCGATACCGATCCACGGATCCATACCGCCCCAACGAACCATGTACAGGTACCAGGTACCGACAAGGAAACCACCGGCCATACCGGCAATTGCGCCCTGGCGATTCGCGCGCTTCCACCAGATACCCAGTACGATCGGGAAGAACAGGCCGGAACAGGCAAAGTCGAATGCCCAGGCTACCGCACCCAGAATACTGGTTAGCTTCAGCGAGGCCACGAACGCACCCGCGGCACCGATACCGAGTAACAGTACCCGTGCGACCAGCAGACGCTTCTTGGTTTCCGCTTCGGGGTCGATGATCTTGTAGTACAGATCGTGAGACAGCGCGTTCGCGATTGCCAGCAGCAGTCCGTCAGCCGTGGACATCGCGGCCGCCATACCACCCGCAGCCACCAGGCCGGAGATGACGTATGGGAGACCCGCGATTTCTGGCGTCGCCAGCACCACGATATCGCCGCGCATAAAGAACTCGTTGAGTTGCAGTATGCCGTCGCTATTGGCGTCGATGATTTGCGCAAAGCCCACGTTGCTCCACTTCTGGATCCACTCGAGCGCCTGTACGTCGGCAATCGATTTGCCGATGATACCTGTCGCCAACTCTGGGTCGAGAATCTGCAGCTTGGTGAAAGTCGCCAGCGCAGGAGCGGTGAAGTACAGCAGGAAGATGAACATCAGCGACCAGGCAACCGACTGGCGCGCGGCACGCACGGACGGCGTGGTGAAGTAGCGCATCAGGATGTGCGGCAGAGACGCCGTACCCATCATCATACAGGCCACCAGGGTCACGAACTTCCAGCTCGCCATCGCCGAATCACCCGCGGCGGCAAACGGCACTGAAAGCGCCCTCAGGCCGCCCTTGGCGCCGGAGACCGGATCCAGAGTACCGAGACCATGCAATGCTTCGAGCTCGGTAATACGCGCAACCGCGTCACCGTATACGAACTGCGGGATCAGGCCAAAGCCCTGCTTGTTGGACATCCAGAATACCGGCACCAGGTAAGCGATGATCAGTACGATGTACTGTGCTACCTGGGTCCAGGTAACCGCGCGCATACCGCCGAGCATGGAGCACAGCAGTATACCGAGCAGTCCGAACCAGACGCCGACTTCGAACGGAATCTGCAATGCGCGAGCCGCGATGGTACCGGTTGCGTTGATCTGCGCGGTTACATAAGTAAACGACGCGACCGCCAGAACCACGACACCGAAAAAGCGCGGCAGGTTACCACCGTAGCGGGTACCGATGAAGTCCGGCACGGTGTAGCAGCCGAATTTACGCAGGTAAGGCGCCATCAGCGAGGCGACAAGGATGTAACCCCCGGTCCAGCCGACCACGAACGCAAGATAACCGTGGCCACCGAAGTAGATGCCACCGGCCATCGCGACGAACGACGCACCCGACATCCAGTCCGCCGCTGTCGCCATGCCGTTGAAAACCGCCGGCACCTGTCGACCGGCGACGTAATACGCGTCGACCGCCATGGTTCTCGACAGTACCCCGATTCCGGCGTAGATGACGATGGTGAAGGCAACGAACAGGATACCGATGGTATCCGCGCCGACACCCATCTGCTCGAGGATTGCCATTAAAAGGACGAATACCAGGAAGCCCCCGGTATACATGCCGTAGATTTTCGGTAGATTTTCTATAAAAGAACTACCACTAGGATTTGCCATGGTCTAATCCTCCTCGGCTACGCCGCAGTCGCGGTCAATCTTGTCCTGGGCCTTGACGAACCAGAACAGCGTGAGCACGAATACGATCTCCGAGCCTTGCGCGGCCATATAGAAGCCCAGTGGCCAACCGGCGAATGTCACCGAATTGAGCCCTGCGGCAAACCAATGCACCACGAAGGAGAAGATAAACCATATCGTGAGAGTAACGATCATCAGCGATTTGGTACGACGCCAATGGTCCTCGCGTTTGGAAGCATCCATCATTAAAGTCCCCCTGTTTGGGTTAATACAACGTTTAACGTTTGGTTGTGCGTAAGATTTATATTTTTATCGCAGGGCCAATATGCACAGATTTCATGGTATTTACTAGCCAAAAAACCTAGTATTAGCGGCCTGCCCGCCCGTTTAGGCACAGATTGTTAGAATTTGAATTTTCGGCTGTTACGATTGGTAACAAAATACAAAGTATTACTGTGAAAACGCAAGAAATCGTCAAAACCTACATTCATCCCCTGTTTACCCGTGAATACTGGGGTATGCTCGGCGACTATATCGGCATTGGCAAAAAGCGAAAAATCCAGCCCATAGCCGACCAGGATTCGCTCGCCGAGTTTATTTCCAGCCGCGCCAGCCATGTCGCCCAGGCCTCGCTCTACGGCTACCTGCGCACTCGCTCCGGCACCCGTTTTCCGACCCTGTTCGAAAATCCGGATATCCTGATGTCGATCAATATCGCCAAGTGGCACATCTGGCTGGCCTGCGTCTCCGATCTCGCCGTCTTCACCGGTCAGTGCATGTACCAGTCGGGTAAATTCGACGAGTCGTCAATTGCGGAAATGGTGCCGAAAGCGGTAAAACAGGTGCTCGACGAAACCGGCGAACCCGCGGAAGCCGGCCATGATTTCGCCGCCGCGCGCGATAAGATGGTGCAACGTATCGCCACCTGCGACTGGAAACTCGAGCGCGACGACGACACGATTTTCAGCCAGAGCCCCGAAGCGCTGTTTTACTGGTCGCCGATCGCAGACGAACTCAAACAACGCGACGAGCTGATCGTCAAAAACTCGATTCGCTTTCGCTGGATCGAAGTGCGCCGCAGCCTGCGCAAACTGCTCGACTGCAAGGCGTTGGCGGAAACCCTGCGCGCGGCTGAACTCTAGCTAACGACATCTCGAATAATCGAACGTCATTGCGATACCCACAGGGCATAAAGGCGCGCGGCGACTTCAGGCACTCGGATTGAAGCAACCCGTCTACGACTGCGCGCTCATTGCAAGATTGCTTCGCTCTGTTCGCAATGACCAGCATGTTTCGCCTGGTCGAAGTCGGCGCTATGCCTCGCGCAAGGGCGCCAGCGCTGCCGCCATTGCCGTCGACAGGCTGGATTTCTGGCGGCCGGCGGCATCGAAGTTAGCGGCCTGCAGCCAGCCCTCGAAGACCGCTTTCGCCGTTGGCCATTCAGTATCGATTATCGAGTACCAGGCCGTATCGCGGTTGCGATTCTTATACATGGTGGCCTGGCGAAAGATCCCCTCGAAGGCAAAGCCGAGGCGCAGGGCGGCGTTACAGGAGGGCTGATTCAACGCATCGCATTTCCACTCGTATCGGCGATAACCCCAGACCTCGAACACCTGCCGCATCATCAGGTACATCGCCTCGGTCGATATCGGCCTGCCCTGCATCAGCGGCGAAAAGTGGATATGCCCAACCTCGATGACGCCGTTGCCGGGATCGATGCGCAGGTAACTGGCGACACCGACCGCGTTGCCGCTTTCATTATCGATAATAGTGAAGAAGCAGGGATCGTCGCCGACGCAGGTGGCCGACATCCAGTCGCGCAGCTGCGCTTCAGTGGCGAACGGACCGTAAGGCAGGTAAGTCCAGTTGCGATGGTCCCGGTCCTGGCCGAAGGCGTCGAACAGCGCGGCCGAGTGGGCCCCGATATCGAGCGGCTCGATTCGACAAAGGCGCCCCTGCATTTGCGCGCCTCGCGGATGCTCGCGCGGATGCCAGCCCTCGACCGGAAACCCGATCGGCTGATCCAGGTCGTTGTAGAAATCTGGCACTTGAATCCCACCGAAAATTGCATTGTTAAAGCCAGCGCGATTTGAGTAAACTCCACCCCCCTGACAGCTGTTACAGAGTCTACGGTTTGACGCCGTGGAGAACAATCACATGTTAATGCTTGACGCCGACAAACTGCTCGACTGCATGCCGTTCACAACCCTGGTCGATGAACTGGCGGCGATGCACCTGGAGCCCATCGGGCTGGTCGACGAAATGCTGATGGAATCGACCGACGATAGCGACAACGTCAGTCATTTTTTCATCCGCAGCGGCTGGCAGCCGGAAAAGGCGGTCGGCGCCAAGGTCATCACCGTGTTCCCGCGCAACAATCAAAAGAGCGACTGGCCATCGATCCAGGCGGTTTATGTGCTCTTCGAGGGTGTCAACGGCACCCCGATCGCCTGCCTCGACGGTACCGCATTGACCTGGCTCAAGACCGCCAGCGATTCGGCGCTGGGCAGCAAGCTGCTATCGCGCGAAAATATCGAATCCATGCTGATGATCGGCGCCGGGCAAATGGCGCCGCACCTGGTCAGCGCGCATTGCGAGCTTCGCCCATCACTGAAACGCGTGCAGGTGTGGAACCGCACCGGCGATAAGGCGCGGCAGCTATGCGACCGGCTGGCAACGCGATTTCCCGGCATCGACTTCAGCACCGTCGGCGATATCGAATCCGGCGCCCGGCAGGCCGACCTGATCTGTTCGGCGATCGGCTGCAAGCAACCCATCATCGAGGGCACCTGGCTCAAACCCGGCACCCATGTCGATCTGATCGGCGCCTTCACCGCCGATATGCGCGAAGCCGACGACGAGGTCCTGACCCGAGGCAGCCTGTTTGTCGACGCACGTGAGACCACGGTCAATCATATCGGCGAGCTGATGATTCCGCTCTCCGCGGGCGTCATCAGCGAAGCTGACGTGCTGGCCGATTTTTCGGATCTCTGTCAGCAGCGGCACCCGGGGCGCCAGTCCGAAGACGAAATCACGGTTTTCAAAAACGGCGGTGGCGGTCATCTCGACCTGATGTGCGCCAGGATCCTGCACCAGCATTGCCAGGCGTTTTTGA
>Ga0224508_10001539_pt1 | contig 20602 bp, 15 predicted proteins | sample SF_Jan12_sed_USG_4_FD_170157 | JGI IMG/M metagenome (GOLD analysis project Ga0224508, IMG submission 170157) | Sediment microbial communities from San Francisco Bay, California, United States - SF_Jan12_sed_USGS_21 | ecosystem: Environmental > Aquatic > Marine > Sediment | place: USA... | reverse complement strand
GCGCTGGCGGCGATGAGAATCAGGCGCGTAAGGCGATGACAGCGGCGTTTATTGATGTTCTTATTCCGATTGCAAAGCTTGGCGGCATATTAGCACGCGGTACAATGGACCAGCCATGACAAAAAACAATCCACTAAGAACCGAACTGAATCGCTTGCTGCGCAAGCATCCCAAGACCGCAACGATGGAACTGCTCGTGCCCGATATAAGCGGCATACTCCGGGGCAAGCGCATCCGCCGCTCGAGTTTCGAGAAAACCTGTGATAAGGAATTCTGGTTTTGTGGCGGCACACTCTTAATGAGCTCCCTCGGAAGTGTACTTCCGGGCATGATTGGCGATGGAGACGGCGACCCGGACGTCCCCTGTCGACTTGTGCCGGGAAGTCTGTCGCCGGTGCCCTGGGCCGCCAGGCCAACCGCACAGGCTATGTTCCGCATGTTCGAGAAAAGTGGCGAACCGTACTTCGCTGATCCGCGCGCAGTGTTGGAACGATCGATCAAGCCGCTAAAGAAGATGGGACTCAAGATCGTCATGGCGACGGAACTCGAGTTTTATTTGCTCGACGCCAAGGCGGACAGTCCGACGCCACGAGCGTCGCGTGTCCCGGGACTCGGTCGCCCGCAGCCCGGTCCGCAGGTCTATCATCCCGACGACTTGTGGGACGTTGAGCAGTTTCTTGACGATCTATACGACTATTGTGACGCGCAGGGCATTCCGGCCGATACCGCGACATCGGAATTTGCGCCCGGGCAATTTGAAATAAATCTCGCGCACATTGACGACCCGGTTCTCGCCTGCGATCACGCCGTGCTACTGAAGCGGGCCGTCAAGGCGACCGCATTGAAGCACGGCCTCGTTGCTTGCTTCATGGCCAAGCCGTTTGCCGAGGATTCCGGCAGCGGATTGCATATTCACATGAGTCTCGTGGACAGGCAGGGCAGGAATTATTTTTCGCATGGCCGCGATAGCCTCGCGATCGCACCCTTTTCGGCGCGTCTGCGTCATGCTGTCGGCGGACTGCTCACGACGATGGCGGAATCGACAGCGATTTGTGCACCGAACGCGAACTCGTATCGGCGATTGCTACCAGAGTACTTCGCGCCGGTCGATTTGAATTGGGGCGTTAATCATCGCGTTGTGGCCGTTCGCATCCCACAATCCGATGCGAACAACCTGCGCTTCGAACATCGCGTTGCCGGCGCCGATGCAAATCCGTATCTGGTCACGGCCGCCATCGCTGCCGGAGTCCACCACGGCCTGAAGAACAAGTGCGACCCTGGACGAATGGTCGAGGAAGGCGAGCAAGTGAAGCTGAAGACTCGCATCCCCGATCGATGGGACCAGGCGATCGATCGATTCTCCCGCAGCAAGATCCTGCCCGGGTATCTCGGCGCGGACTATTGCAAGTACTATGCTCTGAATCGCTACGGTGAAAGTCGTGAGTTTCACAACACCGTCAGCCCGGTCGATTTCGACTGGTATCTGCGCGCCGTATAGCCGATTAGTCGTGCTCGTCGGCGCGCTGCAGATCGTTATCTATCGACTTGCCGGCCATGAAGTAACACCACGCAGCGAGCGGCAACAGCACCGAACTAACGAGCAGCAGGCTGTAACGCATCGATTCCGCCCCGTAGCCCGGTTCCAGTATGTCGCTGATGAATCCCGTCACTGGCGGGCCCATCGCGAGACCGATTAAATTAATGATAAGCAACACGAGTGACGAGGCGACCGCACGCATTCGCAGCGAGACGAGACTTTGTGTCTGGCTCAGAACCGGCGCCAGGTAAAAATTCGATGTCGCGGCCGGGATGACAGACAACAGTAAACACAAGAACGCCGTCGGCACGAGATAGACCGCGATATTGAACAACGCAGTAAGCAGCATGGCCACGGCAACAAAACTCAATGCCTTACGGTGCGCGGTTCGTCCGACGTGATCCGCTATGTAGCCACCCATGAAAAAGCCGAAACCGCCGGCTATGCCGTAGATCAGCCCCAACCACAGCCCGAGCGTTGCAACGTTCATTTCGAAACTGCGCACCATGAAACTCGGAAAAAAATTGACGACCGAGTAACCGACGAACGAGCTCAGGCCCGCGGCCACCGCCATGTACAGGAAAGACCGCCGTGCCAACAGGAAGCGCGTGACGATCCGCAGCTGTGGCTGCTTACCGCTATCGAGGCGTTGCTCCGAGGCTCCGCGCTGCGGCTCAGGAACAGTAAAGCGAACGATCAGCGCCAGAAACAAGCCCGGGACACCGACGATCAGGAACGCTTCACGCCAGCCGATGTTTTCCACCACCCAGCCGCCAGCCAGATAAGCGAGCATGACACCGGCCGAAATCCCCAGCGTGTAAAAACCCATCGCCGAGGAGCGCCGTTCCGGCGGATAATAGTCGGCAATCATCGAATGTGCGGGCGGGCTGCAGCCGGCTTCACCGATGCCAACTCCGATACGCGCCAAAGCCAATTGCCAAAAAGTCACTGATAGCCCCGACAGAGCCGTCATGCCACTCCAGACAGCAACGGCGAGAGCAATCAGGTTGCGGCGATTTACACGATCGGCAAGCTGCGCGATCGGTACACCGAGCGTTACGTAGAACAGCGCGAAAGCGGTGCCCGTGAGCAATCCGAGCACGGTATCGCCGACCTGAAACTCATCGCGGATCGCGGGCAAAAGAATCGACAAGATTTGCCTGTCGACGAAATTGAACATGTAGACGACGGCCAGCACGACCATCGCGTAGCGCCGCTTATGCGGCATGATGCCCGGTGTAATCGTCTCAGTTGATGGCGGCATCTACGGCAGCCGGCGCGGCGGCGCCCGCGTTCGGACGACGCGGGTCCGAGGCACCGCGAAACAGATCGTCTCGAAGTGCGACCGTCTGCACACTGCCCATGGACCGAGACGATGCTATGACGCGATGCCCCCGCGCCTCGAGTATCCGGATGGTGTCGGGGCTGAAGCCCGACTCGAGTAGCAGCTCGTCCGGATACCATTGGTGATGCATGCGCGGCTGATTCGAGGCATCCGCGATGTTCATTCCATGGTCGATGACGTTGACCAGCATTTGCAGGACAGCCGTGATGATGCGGCTGCCGCCCGGGCTGCCGGTTGCAAACCAGGGCTCGCCATCGTCGAAAACGATGACCGGCGTCATCGAACTCAACGGCCGCTTGCCACCCTCGACCGAATTTGCCTGGCCGCCGAGCAGACCGAATGCGTTGGGCACGCCGGGTTTTGAAACGAAATCGTCCATCTCATTGTTGAGCAGGAACCCTGCGCCCGCAACCGCGATTGCTGAGCCGTACGAAAAGTTTAGCGTATACGTATTCGACACAACGTTGCCATCCGCGTCCATGACCGAGAAATGCGTCGTGTCTTCACTTTCGAATGCCGGCACGACGCCGGGCGCAACATCGTCGGAGGGACGCGCCCACCGCATGTCAATCGATTCCGAGAGTCTGGCCGCGTAGTCGGCACTCGTGAGCCAATCGACAGGCACATCGTAGAAATCAGGATCGCCGAGATGCTTGCTTCGATCGGCATACGCGAGGCGCATTACCTCGGCGAGCAGATGCGTCACATCGGCACTGCCGGGACCCATCTCGGCAACCGGAAAATGTGACAGTACGTTGAGCATCTGCAAGACATGTACACCACCAGAACTTGGCGGCGGCATTGCTACGATCTCGTAGCCGCGGTAGCTACCGCGTAACGCTGCGCGTACGGCAGGTTTATAGTTGGCGAGCGCCTGCATATCGATCAGACCGCCGCCTGATTCCATTTCGGCGACGATCTTCTCGGCGATGGCGCCCCGATAGAATACATCCGGGCCCTCATCAGCGATCAGCTGTAGCGAGTCCGCAAGATCTGATTGCACGAGCCGCTCGCCCATATCATAGGTCTCGCCGCCGGGCTTGTAGAAGTACCCACACGTCACCGCATGACGGCACATCGTCTCTTTGCGGCGCAGCAATTGAGCCGCAAGGTCACGTGAAACCAGGATACCTTCGCGGGCAAGATCAGCCGCCGGTTGCACGAGTCGACGCCAGGGCAGCCGACCGTATTTTTCATGCGCGAGATGCAGACCAGCGACCGTTCCCGGCACGCCTGATGCTTTGTGGCTATAGCGCGATAGCTGCGGGTCCGCCTCGCCGTTTTCGTCGAGGAACATGTCGCGATAAGCGGTCGGCGGCGCCATTTCCCGATAGTCTATCGCGATCGTCGTCTCCGACTCAGCATCGTATACGAGCATGAATCCACCGCCGCCAAGGTTTCCTGCTCGTGGCAGCGTGACGGCGAGGGAGAAACCGACCGCAACCGCGGCATCGATGGCATTGCCGCCATCGGCCAGCACCTGCGCGCCAATCTCTGCGGCGGTCCTGCTTTGTGCGGCAACCATGCCCGTCGAGCTATAGACAGGATGGTGCATGTCACTGTAGCGAACAACGGCCTGCTCAACTTTCTCTGCAGCATCCTGCGCCACGCCGAGCGAGGTCTGCAGCGCGAGAAGCAGAAGTATCAGGCGATGCATGAGCATTCAATCGCGGTCAAGGCAGGACGGTCTTGAAAATGAAGAAGAAGACGATCGCAAGGAATGCGCCGGCCGGAATGGTGACGACCCAGGACACCAGGATTCGTCCGACGACTCGCAAGTCGATGGCCTCGATACCCCTGGCCATGCCGACGCCCAGCACAGCGCCGACAAGCGTGTGTGTCGTTGAAATCGGCATGCCCGTGCCCGACGCGATGACAATCGTCGTCGCAGCCGCGAGCTCGGCAGCGAATCCACGGCTCGGCGTCAGCTGTGTGATTTTTTTGCCGACCGTTGCGATGACGTGGCGACCGTAAGTCGCGAGACCGACAACAATACCGCCACCACCAAGAATTAGCACCCAGATCGGCAACGTTGACTTGGCCGTGATCACGCCGTTCTGCGCCACACTGACGACCGCCGCGACCGGCCCGATCGCGTTCGCGACGTCATTGGACCCGTGCGCGAATGCCATGCCGCAGGCTGTTACGACCATCAGAACACCGAAGACTCGTTCAACCGTATAAAAGTGCGCGTGCTTTTCCGCTTTTTTGTCGGGCTGTATGCGCCGAATGACCAATGCGCCAATGAGCGCGATACCGATCGCTATCGCAATCGCGAGAATGTAGCTGTCCCTGAGGCTGATCGTCAGGCCGACGTGCTTGAGTCCCTTGAGTATCGTTACCAGCGTGATCGTGAACGCCGCAAAAAAGATATAGACGGGCACGTAACGTTTGGCTTTGGCGAGCGGATCGTCTTGCCGCAGAATCAAGCGTTGCACACTCTGATAAATCAGATAGGCGATGAACCCGGCTGTGAGCGGCGATACGACCCAGCTCATGACGATCGTGCCGACTTTGCCCCATTGCACAGCGTCGACACCAATACCTACAGCGGCGAAGCCCACGATCGCACCGACGATGGAATGCGTCGTGGAAACCGGCCAGCCGTTTCTTGACGCAATAAACAACCAGGTTCCCGCTGCAAGCAATGCCGCCAGCATGCCGTAGACCAGTAACTCGGGAGTACTTGCCAGAAGATCCGTATCGACGATGCCTTTGCGGACCGTATCGGTAACTGCACCACCTGCCAATACCGCACCGAGGAATTCGAAAACGGCGGCTACGAGAATCGCCTGCTTGATCGTTAGCGCTTTGGAACCGACCGATGTCGCCATCGCGTTGGCAACATCGTTGGCGCCAATGCCCCAGGCCATGAATAAGCCGAACATAGCTGCCAGGACGATATAGACAATCTCTGCTTCCATGGAAACGCCCTTGAAGAGCCGCGAGGCTCAATTATTAGTTGTTAGTGAGAGAGCAGCAGCTCAAGGCGCCGGCCGACGCGTTCCGCCATGTCAGCGATCTGGCCGGTTAACTCGATGACCTGGTACAGGAACACCGCATCGATCGGATTCAATGTGCTTTCGATTTCGTATAGCGCCCAACGCAGCTCAGCCTGCTTGCTATCGGTATCGGTCTCGATGCGATCCAGTTCTTCAATTAGAGCCGAGACGAGATCCACTTCGGCACCCCGGAAACCGGCTGTGAATAACTCATCGAGCTCACGAACGCTTTTTCGCGCCTGCTTGGCCGCATCCACATTGCGCTCTACAAAGTCGAGAAATTGCTCGGCAATCGCTGCAGGTATTTGCATCTTGCGGCCAATGACGATACCTGACACATCTTTGCTGAGGTTCGCGATTTTGTCCTGCACCAGCAACAACTCGAGCAAGTCCTCGCGCGGAACCGGCATGAACAGACTCTTCGGCAGGTGCAGACGAATCTCTTTCTTGAGATCGTCCGCTTCGTGCTCGAGCTTGTCGATCTCATCGCGGACAGCCGCGGCAGTGTCCCATTCGCCGGCAATGGCGGCAACGAAAAAGGCGCGCAATTGCTTGGCACACAGGAACGCAATTCCGATGTGCTTTTCGAGCGGCCGCACGGGTGATGAGCCGAATATGTTTGCGAGCACGTTTGCCATTGGCGAGTGTCCCTGGAGCCCCTGATTCCTGGCGCCATGGTACACTCCGCAGCCCTTTTTGACGAGATTTTCGAGGGTCGAATCAGCGATGGCGAAGTGGTTGATGAAGTCGGAACCCGATGTCTACAGCATCGATGATCTGCAGCGGGACGGCCGCGAGATGTGGGACAGTATTCGCAATTATCAGGCACGAAATATGATGCGTGACGACATGCGGATTGGCGACGAGGTCTTCTTCTATCACTCGAGCTGCAAAGAGCCTGCTATCGCCGGAATTGCGAAGGTCGCGAGCGAGTCGTACCCAGACCCAACACAGTTCGACACCAAATCCCGGTATTTCGACCCCAAGAGCAGCAAGGACGAGCCACGCTGGATACTTGTGGACGTCGAATTCGTGCGCAAATTCGCCAAACCAATCACGCTTGCCGAGATCAAGACGCATCCGGGTCTCGACGACATGATCCTGACACGACGGGGCAACCGGCTGTCCATCATGCCCGTCAGTCAGGAGCACTGGGACCTGATCCTGACCCTCGAGTGAGCGGCTGGTGCAAATACCTATGTCGTAATCCCGGCTGATCGGCAAAACTGGGGGGTCAAGTTGAGGGAAGATCATGAATTCACGACTCGTAATGACCGCCGTTGCCTGCCTCGTCGTCGCGGCATGTACCAAGACGCCGCCACCCCTCGCCGAGGACGGCGTGACTGAGACGCCGAAACCAGGCGCCACAGACCTTGCCGCAAACCCGCTGCTCGAAGACTGGGATACACCGTTTGGCGTACCGCCTTTTGACCAGATCGAGTCGCAGGACTACCTTCCGGCCCTGCGCGCCGGCATGCAGGCACACGCAGCAGAAATAGACGCAATTGCGGCGAATGCGGAGGCGCCCAGCTTCGAAAATACGATCGAATCGCTGGAGCGCAGTGGCGACTCTCTTGGAAGCGTCCGACGCGTGTTTAATGCCCTGGACTCCGCACATTCTGACGACGTGATCAAGGAAACCGGCAAGATCGTCGCCCCGGAACTCGCGGCACACAGTGACAACATCAACCTCAACAAGGAGCTGTTTGATCGCGTGCTCAGCGTTTACGAACAACGGGATGAACTCGATCTGACCGCGGAACAACGGTATTTGATCGAGGAGACCCACAAGCGGTTTGTGCGCGCCGGTGCAAACCTCGAGGACGACGCTCAAGATCGACTTCGCGAGATCAACGCAGAACTGGCCGAGCTGTCACAACAGTTCCAGGACAATGTGCTCGAGGAGACCAACAATTTCGAGTTGCTGATCACTGACAAGGCTGACCTGGGTGACCTCCCGGCCAGCCTGGTCGCGCTGGCGGCTGACGAAGCCAAACGGCGTGGCCACGATTGTCAGTGCTGGGCCGTCACTTTGCAGCGCCCGAGCATCAATCCATTCCTGCAATACTCGCCGAATCGTGAGCTGCGCAAAACGATGTTCGACGGCTACGCCATGCGTGGTGACAACGACAACGATGCGGACAATAAGGCAACGATCTCGCGAATCGTGCAATTGCGTGTTGAACGTTCGGCGTTGTTGGGCTACGACAGTCACGCGCATTTCGTGCATTCCGACAACATGGCCGAGACGCCCGACAATGTTTACAGGCTGCTCGACCAGATTTGGGAACCTGCGCTCGGAGTGTCCAAGGCTGAGCGCGCCGATATGCAGGCAATAATGCAGGCCGATGGCATCGATGACCGCCTGCGTGGCTGGGATTGGCGCTATTACACCGAAAAGGTCCGCAAGGCCAAATTCGATCTTGACGAAGACGAATTGCGGCCGTACTTCGAGGTCAATGCGGTACGCGATGGTGTGTTTGCCCTTTCAACAGAATTGTTCGGACTGCAATTTGAGCGTCGTGATGATCTGCCGACGTGGCATCCGGATCAGCAAGTGTTTGAGGTCAAGGAAGCCGATGGCAGTCATCTCGCAATCCTGTATATGGATTTCTTCGCGCGCGAAAGCAAACGCGGTGGCGCGTGGATGAACCATCTACGCCCGCAATCGAATATCGACGAATTCGTGGCACCCATCGTTACAAACAATTTCAATTTTCCAGCGCCGACCGAAAAGTCACCGTCGCTGTTGAGCCTTACCGAGGCGGAGACGCTGTTTCACGAATTCGGTCACGCGCTACACGGCATGCTCTCGAATGTAACGTACGAGACGTTTGCCGGCACGAGCGTGCCTCGCGATTTTGTGGAATTCCCTTCGCAGGTCATGGAGAACTGGATGCGCGAACCGCAGGTGCTACGCATGTTCGCCAATCATTACGAAACGGGAGAACCGATTCCGCAGGAGATTGTCGACAAGATCACCGCCTCGGCAACGTTTAACCAGGGCTTCAAGACCGTCGAGTACATGGCAGCCGCCTACCTCGACATGGCTTATCACATACTGGACACCACCGAAGCAGTTGAGCCGCGCAGCTTCGAGAGCGCCGTGATGGCCGACATAGGCCTTATCGAGGAGATCATTCCTCGTTATCGCAGTGGCTACTTCCAGCACATATTCTCGGGCGGCTACTCGGCGGGCTATTACAGTTACATCTGGTCCGAGATCCTCGACGCCGACACGTTTATGGCGTTCAAGGAGACGAGCTTGTTCGACCCGGAGACGGCCTCACGTTATCGCGAGGAGATTCTGAGCAAGGGCGGCACGCGTCCGGGGATGGAGTTGTACACAAACTTCCGTGGCCGCGAACCCGAAATCGGACCATTACTCGAAAAGCGCGGCTTGAATTAGGCATCGGGCCGCGGCCCTAAGACTCAGACATTGACCGCAGCTTGTCGTAGAGCTCGGCCGAACGTTCGAGCGCCAGCATGACGATCAAATCGCCCGGCTCGGCCCATTCCAGGGCCGAATCGAGCGATTCGATCTCTTCCATGTGGTGCTCGATTTGATCTTCCCGGGCACCGCAGGTCATGAGTTCGTCACGAATTACCGCGAACACCACGCCGTGTTCACGGCCGCGATGATATTTCGCGAGTTCTGAAACGAATACACGATCGAGACCGCTCTGCCAGGCACTTCGAGCGAGTTCGCGGATCAGGTCGTCAGGCCGATCGCCGGCCTGACCGAAGCATAGCGCTTTGCGTTTAGGAGACATCCGGTTCGCCATGTCCAGCAACGCCTGCAGGGCTTCGGGATTGTGTGCAAAATCCACCACGACCGTGAAACCGCTGATCTCGTAGACATTGCCGCGACCGGGATTTTTTGCCGGTACCATCGTCGTTAGCCCATCACGAATTTCGGCCAGCGGTACGCCCATGCTCCAGGTTAGCGCCGCCGCCGCGAGCGCATTGGCGACGTTGTGTCGAGCCGCGCCGTTCAGGGTAATCGGCACATCGCGATCGCGGCAGATTAAATCAGGAATGTCCCCATTAATGATCATCAAGTCGCTGCCATCGAGCACGAAGGCCGTGCCACCGTTTGCTGCGTGCGTCCGCACAACGTCGTTGTTCGCATCGAGAGAAAACCACACCAACTCGCCGCGGAAGTCCTTCGACTTCGCCACGAGCATCGGATCGTCAGCATTCAGTATCAGCTTGCCGGCACTGGCAACAGCGCGACTTACGATCCATTTGCAGTTCAACAACTCGTCGAGATTCTGCGAGCCGAAATCGCCCAGATGATCTTTGGCAATGTTCGTTATCAGCGCTGCATCCGCTTTGTCTACGCCGAGCCCGCGCCGCAACAGGCCGCCGCGCGCGGTTTCAAGAATCGCCACGTCGACATCCTTTTCACGCAGTACATTGCGGGCGCCGCCAGGACCTGCCCAGTCGTCGCGATCAACGATACGATCATTGATGGCGATATAGTCTGTGGAGCTGAACCCGATATTGTTTCCGGCGGATCGCAGGATGTGCGCGGCGACTCGCACAGTCGTCGTCTTACCGTTCGTCCCGGTGACGAGCCCGGATGGCACGTCTTTATAGGAGCGCCAGTCCAGTGTCTCCGGATCTGGCAGCGTGCGCACCGGCCACGTCTCGGAATAGCGGCCAAGCCCCACCGATACCTCGTCATCATCCCAGAGCATGGTCACGTTTTCGCTTACCGCCCTGGCCTGTAGTGCCATTAGATCCGGATTTGCTTCCTCGGCGATCGAAGCTCGCAAACCAGCAACGGCCTCCGCAAAATCGGGTTCGTCCGCACCGTTCAGTTCGGCATCGATTGAGGCCCACGCCCACTCATTAATCTCCGATGCCGCGTAAAGGGCATCGATCGGCGCGGTAAAGCCCAGACTGACACCACCGCGAAGCGGTACTGACGCAAACTCACAATCGTTCCATTCGAGTTCGGCCAACATACGCCGCACATGCTTTTCCCAGGTAGGCACCAGCTGCTCGGCCTCTTCGCCACTGCAGGCAATATCGAGGATCGTGCCGGGTACATCGAATAACAGGCTGGGACCAGTTAGTCTGCGCGCGTCGAGGAACTCCATGAGCGACGGCTAGTCGGCTTCTTCACGAGCAATGCGTACGCCCCGCTCATCGCTGATGATCTCGACATCGTCGTCGAAGACAAAATCATCCGTTTCGGGCAGCTCAATCACTGTCGGCATTTTCGTCGCCGTGTCCTCGGCATGCGCGCCCGCGTTGAAGTAGATGATCTGCTTCCAGGTGCGTTTGACGTTGTCACCCAGGACAAGAACTAGGTCACCGGAGCTTGCCATTTCGAGAGCATGTCGCGTTGCTTCCTGCTCGTCGGGAATGATGTCGATCGCGTCGATGTGTATGTCTTCCTGCAGCAGTCTGTCCTTGAGCATCGTCGGAACTTCGTCGCCATCGCGACCGCGTGTATTGTCATCGCGGCGGCAAATGTAATGATCGAAATGACCGGCGGCAATTCCGGCAATATCGCGAATGTCTTCATCGCGGCGGTCACCCGGCGCCGCCAACACAATAATTTTTCGACCTTCGACATCGAAGCGATCAACCAGATCGCAGATGGCTTTCACGGCGGCGGCATTGTGCGCATAGTCGAGAATCACTTTGAACGGATGCTCGTCGTAAATGTTCATGCGACCCGGCGCCTGGAAGAATGTCGAGTCAAAGGTGCGCAGCCCATGCCGGATATCCTCGATGGCAATTCCCAGGTTGTACGCCAGCGCCGCGGCAAACATCGCGTTTTGCACGTTGTGCATGGCGCGACCCTCTATTGTTGCCGGGATCAGGTGTGTCCATAACAACGGTGTATGGGTCTCACCAGCGTAGATCGCGATCATATGGCCGTTCAGCGCCTGCTCGAGGACGAACGCTTCGCCGCCGGCCCGAATATGCTGTTTGACGAGAGCGTGCGAGGGATTCATCGTTACATAGCAGAGCCGCTCGGCTTCGGTGTAATCGGCCATCTGCAAGCACAGCGGGTCGTCGGCATTGAGTATCGCGGCGTCCTTGGCGATCTCGATTGGCACGCGCTTGATCTCGGCGAGCTGCTCGAGCGTCTCGACACCGCGTAGACCGAGATGATCGGATGCAACGTTGATGCAGGCCGCCACATTACAGCGTCGGAAGCCCAGACCGCTGCGCAGCATGCCACCACGAGCCGTTTCCATCACCGCCGCATCGACGGAAGGATCGCGCAAAATCATATGTGCCGATTTCGGACCCGTCATGTCGCCTGCCACCGTCAGTTTGCCGTCGATATAGACGCCATCGGTCGAGGTCATGCCGACAGTGAATCCGGTCATCTTCAGAATGTGCGCGAGCATACGCGACGTCGTCGTCTTACCGTTCGTGCCGGTCACTGCCGCGATCGGCACGCGGGTTGGCGCGTCGGGGGGGAACAACATGTCGATAACCGGGCCTGCGACGTCCCGGGGCGTGCCCTCACTCGGCGCCACATGCATGCGGAAACCCGGGCCCGCGTTGACTTCGCAGATTGCTCCGCCGGCCTCGCGGTAAGACAGGGCAATGTCGTTGGTCAGAAAATCGACCCCGCCAATATCGAGTCCGATGGCCTTGATCGAACGAATGGCCATTTCGCGATTGTCGGGATGAATGATGTCGGTGACATCGAGTGCAGTACCACCGGTCGACAGATTCGCGGTCGATCGCAGGTATACGACCTCGTCTTTTGCCGGCACTGTATCCCGATCGTAGCCGATCTTCTTTAGCAGGCGCTCGGCCTGGTGATCGAATTCGAGACGTGTCAGAACCTTTTCATGACCGACACCGCGTCGCGGGTCCTCGTTGATGATATCGACGAGCTCTGCGATCGTATGTTTGCCGTCGCCGACCACGTGGCCCGGTTCGCGTTTTGCTGCCGCGACGAGCTCGCCGTTAACAACCAGCAAACGATGATCGAAACCCTCGATGTAACTTTCAACAATAATCGTCCGGCCGTGTTCGCGCGCCTTTTCGAATCCCTGCTCTACTTCTTCATCGGATTTGAGGTTAATCGATACACCGCGGCCATGATTGCCAGCCAGCGGCTTCACAACGACGGGAAAGCCGATGCGCTTCGCGGCACGAACGGCATCTATCGCGCGGCGCACGATGATTTGCTCGGGAACGGGTAGACCGAGGTCACGCAGGATACCGTTGGTCTCTTCCTTGTCACCGGCCAGATCCACCGCGATGTTGCCGGTGCGTCCCGTCGTCGTTGCCTGAATGCGTTGTTGGTATTTGCCATGGCCGAATTGCACCAGGCTTTGCCGATTGAGGCGTATCCAGGGAATGTCGCGTTCCTCGGCAGCCCTGACGAGGGATGCGGTACTTGGACCGAGCGCGCGAGACTGCGCATAACGAATGAAGCGATCGCGCTCCTCGGGGAAACCCCAGTCAGCTTCAGGCCGGCCGTCTACCTTGATTTCATCCGGCAGCAGGCTGAGCAACAGTTTGATGGCCAGTGCGCTGGCCTCACGGCCAACGGCTTCGTCATGGTACTCGAACACCATATTGTAGAAGCCCGGCTGCCCGTCGATGGACCGGGTTCTGCCATAGGTGACGGGCGAGCCCGCAACGTTCTGCAGTTCGATGGCCACATGCTCCATGACGTGACCCATCCAGGTGCCCTCCTCTTCACGGAGTCGGCGGACGAAGCCGCCCGGTTCCTGGTAAGAGCAACCGTGCTCATGCAGGCCCGGCAACATGTCGAGTAGCGGCCCTGTAAACGCCTCTCCGAGGCGCACGGTCGGCCAGTGCTCGAGTTCACCGAGGTCGAGGATGTGTCGAATGACCCGGAAGTGCGCGAAGACACTCGGCCCCACATACACATTCGTGCTGACAATTCTCATTATTGTCGTCCTGTCACAGGTTATTCCGGCGCGGCATCGCGCGATGCCGTCTTGAAGCGCCCGCCCGCCACCAGAATGTGCAATTTCACACCGATCAGACTGACCGGCTCACCGCGACGAGCCTTATGCATGGAAGAATAGCTCAATTCGGAGGGATCGATGATCGTGATGCCACCAGTGCCGACGACCTCGAGGTCGTCATTCGGCTCGATGAATGCAGCCGTATCCTCATCGAGGCCGAGGCCGACAGCGAACGGATTGTATGCGAGAGCCGTCAGCAGGCGGCCCATACGATCGCGCTCCCGAAAATGCTGATCGACAATAAATTTGTTGGTTAGTCCAAGGCCGGGCGCCATCGTCACCATATCAGGACTCGGCGTGCTGCCTTCATGACCACCTGCGATCATGTGTTCGGGCACGAACGCCGCCCCGGCCGATGTACCGGCAACGTGCATGCCCGCCGCGTTGCGCCGCCGGATCAGTTGCGCGACCGCCGTTCCGCCCAGCGTGGTCGACAACCGCAGCTGATTGCCACCTGTCAGGAATACGCCGTCGGACTTGTCGATATAGTCGAGATAGTCGGTCGTCTCGCAGTCGTCACGCGTCTCGAACGGCAAGACCTTGGCGTGCTTTACCCCTATCTCCCGAAACAGTTTCTCGTAATTGCGGCCTGTGTCTTCAAGCTCGGACGCCGTCGGGATTATGCCGATCCGGGCGTCCTTGCCGCCGCAAATCTCGATAAATCGATCCAGAATTTCCGGATGGTGAATCTTCTCTTCGCCGCCGCCGATCGGAATGATGTAGCCGCGGTTCTCGTGATTATTACTGGATGGGCTCATGGGCTGGATATGGGATTTTCAGTCGCGAAAAAAAGGCGAGTATTGTACCTGAGGAAACGCGTAAACTCTGGCCGCATTGATACGGACCACAGCCGAAATGACTGCAGATAACCCATTGGGCCAGGCAACTGCCTACCCTGAGACATATTCGCCGGAGTTGCTATACGCGATCGCACGTACTGACGGCCGCGCAGCGCTCGGGATTGGCCAGGAGCTGCCGTTTCATGGCACCGATGTCTGGAACGCGTGGGAGCTGAGCTGGCTGGATCCGGCCGGACAACCACAGATAGCGACGGCCGAGATATGGGTTCCGGCGGATTCGCCCAACCTCATCGAATCCAAGTCGCTAAAGCTGTACCTCGGGTCTTTCGCAATGAACCAATTCGCGTCCTTCGCAGATGTCGCGGAAGTTATCGGCAAAGATCTCTCGAGCTGCACTGGCACCCAGGTTGACGCACGCCTGCGGGCACCATTGGCAACGCACGCCAGCACCATCGCCCGACCTCCCGGTCGCTGCCTTGACGCACTGAGCGTGTCCTGCGACGCCTATGAGGTCGATCCCGGGTTATTGAGTGCGGACACAGAGAATCTCGTCTCGGAAGACCTCTATTCACACCTGCTGCGAAGCCTGTGCCCGGTCACGAACCAGCCTGACATTGGTAGTGTCATGATTTCCTACCGGGGACCGCGTATCGATCGTGAGGGACTGCTGCGCTACATCGTATCGTTTCGCCAGCACAAGGATTTTCACGAGGCCTGCGTCGAGCGCATGTTCGTCGACATTCTCGAGCACTGTCGAGCAGAGAAGCTGACCATCTATGCGCGCTACCAGCGCCGTGGCGGCATCGACATCAACCCGTTCCGCTCGAATTTCGAGGACGACCCGCCCAATGCACGCCTCTGGCGGCAGTAATTAAATGGGGTCGAACCGCGTTTTTCGGTCAAAAAACGCGGTTCGACCCCATTTACGTCGGCGCTGCGCCTTCGATTCTGGCATTGGCTTTGGGCAACCCATGGGTTATAGGATACGCGTATGAAGACTCTTCTTGCCGCTGCATTGCTCATCTTGTCGACTCTCGTGCACACGGCCGCCGCTGCACAGTCGGTCGATACAGCCGAACAAAGAGGTCGGCTCGCGGAGCAGCGAATACAAATCGAAGCAGCCCGCCGGGCGCGCGAAGAAGAGGAGCGCCTGCAGCAAGCGGCAGAGCAGGCACGGGCACAGGAAGAGGCGGCGGCCCGTTCAGATGCGGCGCGAGCCCAGGAGCTCGGTCAACAACCGACGCTCGCGGGCCAGGAAAGGAGTACGGATAGATCGGCGTCTGAAGCGATTCCGCCTGGAAATACGGTGCCGGCCGGCAACGTCGATCTGTCGCGCACGCTGGAGCAACTCCGGACGCTGGGGGAACTGCGGGACGCCGGCTATGTGACCGCGGAAGAATTCGACAGAATCAAGCGGAAGATTCTCGACAGCCAGTAAAGTGATTGTGCTTCAATTGTCCTTGAGCCGGTATACGCGCGCATAGTCGACCAGCATCTGCTGCGGGAAGATCGAGTCGTCGATCGGGCCACCGGCACGTCCCCAAGCCCCACCGACGGCAATATTCAGGATCAGGTGGAACGGCTGGTCATACGGCCACACATTCCAGCCAGTGCCTTCGTTGACGTACATGAAGTAGTGCGTGTCGTCCACGAAGATGTCGATGCGCTCAGGCGACCATTCGAGCGAATAAACATGAAAGTTTGTGTCAAGGTCGTCGAGTAATATTCGACCCTTGCGTTGTTCCCACTTGAGCCAGTAGTAGGCTTCGTTGTGCACCGTGCCGTGCACGTGGCCCATCTGGTAACCGACATGTTCCATGATGTCGATCTCGCCCGAGTTCGGCCAGGCGTTACAGCTTGTGCTGCCCTGCCAGTCTTCGCCGTCTTCGCAGGTGGTTGAGTACTTGTACGGATCGCTCGGCAACATCCAGATGGCGGGCCACGTCCCCTGACCGTAGGGCAATTTGGCACGAACCTCGAAACGTCCATAGAGGAAGTCGCCTTTGCCGCTAGAGTGAATTCGTCCCGACGTATAGTTAGCGCCTTCGTAGTCTTCCTTGTGCGCCTCGATGACCAGGTTGCCGTCCACAATGCGAAGATTCTTCTCCCGCCCGGTGTACGCCTGATCCTCGTCATTTACCTTGCGCGGCGGCCAGATATTGGGGCTCCATTTGCTGGTATCGAGTTCCTCGCCGTCAAACTCGTCACTCCATACCAGTTCCCACGCAACCCGAGGCCGAGTCATGTCGCGCACAACCAGCGCGCTGAGTACTGGCTGGCCGGCCGACGCTTCAAAATCGACATTCAGCTCACCATCGGAGATGCTTACCTTTGGCACCGTCACCGTCAGAGCCGACTCGACCTTGCCGTCCCTGAACAGCATGACATCCAGGTCATCGATGGCACGTCGCCCCTCGACGAAGGCATCGAAGACACGTTCGCCAGCCGCAACGTCACTTGGATCGGCAAAATGAAACGTGATGTCGTAGGTGCCGTCCGCGATCGAGTGCGCGATCTCGATATCGCCTGCCCGGTAGCTTTGGTAAAGAAACGCGTCCTGCGACCCTTTGACCGTCTCCATTTGGCCGACGGTTCCGCCACTGATGGATTCCTCGGCCCTATACTGCGTGCCGTCAATCCCCTCGTAGGCGGGTCCACCGACATTCACGGCCCAGACCAGGTCGGTCTCGTTTTCCTGGACGTCGCAGCCGAGGATCAGCATACACAACGCAAAGACGACGGCGCGCATTGCGTCAGTCCGGGCTTGCGGCCTTGCAGTACTCATCCAGAAACTCCTGGTGGCTTGGGTAGCGTGCCACGGTTTTCATATGCGACACCTGAATATCTTTCATAAATCTCCGCAATTCGTCGTTCGACATCATGTCCACGATCGGATGGTAGCCTTCGGAAAGCAAACGTTGACCCGTCATGACCTGCGACCATGAACCATCGAAGAACAACTCGAAGTTCTCGCGAAATATTCTGCCGTTGCTGCGAAATAGTTTTAGCCGGCGAGACAGCGGCTTCGGTACGTCCATGGTCCGGCAGTAATTCCAGAACGGGCTGTCGTCGCGCTGCGTCACATAGTAGTGCAGGATGATGAAGTCCCGTATGTACTCGAACTCCAGCTTCGACTGATGGTTGTATTCATCGACTTCTGTCTGCTCGATGCCGGCGCTCGGGAACAACTTCATCAAGCGAATAATGCCTGATTGCACCAGGTGAATACTCGTTGACTCGAGCGGCTCGAGGAAACCACTTGCAAGCCCCAGCGACACGCAGTTTTTGTTCCATTGTTTGATTCGCCGCCCGGTCTGGAAGCGGATCAAGCGGGGCTCCGTTATGGCCTCACCCTCCACGTTGTCCAGCAGCGTCTGTTTCGCATCGTCATCCGAGAGATACCGGCTGCAATAAACGAGCCCGTTACCCACACGGTGCTGCAGCGGTATGCGCCACTGCCAACCCGCTTTTCTCGCGATCGAACGGGTATACGGGATCGGCGGGCCGACGGATTTGGTCTGCACGGCAAAGGCGCTGTCGCATGGCAGCCAATGCGTCCAGTCCTCATACCCCGTATTCAGCGCATCTTCTATCAACAGCGCGCGAAAGCCGCTGCAGTCGATATACAGATCGCCAACAATCGTTTGGCCGGACTCGAGGGTCAGCGATTCAATCTCACCGCCATCCGGGTCAGTCGCAACATTGACAACCTTGCCTTCGATGCGCCGTACGCCCTGCGCTTCACTGAATTTGCGCAAATACTGCGCGTAGCGTGTCGCATCGAGGTGATAGGCATAGGCCAGCCCGTTGTCCAGATCAAGTTTGAACTTGCCGGCTTTGGCAGCATGCTTGTGCAGCGAATAATCAGTGAGGGTCGCTTTGTTGCCTTGCTTGAGCGACTTGGTCCAGAAATGGTGAAAGCTGCATGCCCAGCAGTCCTGGCCGATGATGCCGAAGCCGTGTATGTACTTGTCACCGACGGCACCCCAGTTTTCGAACTGGATGCCGAGCTTGAACGTTGCCTGGGCCGAACGCATGAAATCTTGCTCGTCAATTCCCAACAGCTGGTGAAACGAGCCAAGCAAAGGAATGGTTGCTTCGCCGACACCGACGGTGCCGATCTGATCCGATTCGACAAGACAAATATCGAGATTCTTGCCCAGCAGCTTGCTCAGAGCCGCGGCTGCCATCCAGCCGGCGGTTCCACCGCCGACAATGACTACTTTGCTGACTTTCTTGTTACTCAAGACCTGGCTACATCCAATCGAATACGTTCCTAGCGGTTCAACTTTTTCAGAATCATCGCCCGTAATTTCCTGGCAGACAATTCATTGATTGGCGACAGCACACCTCGCTGCTCTTCGGGAATGTGCGCGGTCACATCGTCGTCCGGGGCGAATACATAATATTCGAAGATGTCACGCCAGGTGTTTCGCTGCGCCTCGGGCAAACCCCGGATGCTTAATAATGCATGGTTCAACACATCAAGCGGCGTGCCCATGAATGCAGGCACAGTACGCCACCAGTAATTGATGAGTACGTTGAAACTGTCCAATCCTTCGACATGATGCCACCACATACTCGGGATAAACACGGCGTCGCCCGGCTGCATGTCGGACACCTGGGCGTGCTTCAGTGCCTCGCGAAATTTCGGGTGTTTCTCGAAATCGGGCTCACGCAAGTCCACCAGGCTGATCGCCTGGCCTGCGGGCGCGCGATCGAGTGGGCCCACATAAAGATTCGGCAGCTGATCGGGCGGGAACAGTGTGAAACGTCGCCTGCCGGCAACTACGCAAGCAATGTTATCGGGAACATCGTAATGCGCCGCGACGCGTGTCTGATTGCCCAACCAGATCCTCACACTCGGCTCTAACTGCCCCAGATTCAAATCGTTATCGTCTCGCAGTCCGGGAAGAATGTGATCGACCGAAATAGAACCGACGTAATGCATGGGCGGGTTCTCGTCAGCCCTGTGTTTTTTTAGCTCATCGAGAAACTCATCCAGCTGAGTTCGCCGCATCGCAAAGTTGAAACCCGCCAGATCCTCGCCATAAAAAATTCGCCCGTTAATATCGGCAGGGCCGAAAGATTCCGAAACCGATGCATCGTTATAGAAGCGCCGCAAGTATCCGTCGGCCGCGTCCGCTCCGCGCGTTGCCGCCTCGACCAGCGGCCAATTGGAAACAAGACCTTTCAGTACAAGAGGTTGCTCGGAGTGCAGAATCTCGTCGGGCAGCTTGTCCGGACTGATGCCCTCTACTTCTTTGATTTTGTGTTCAGCGCTCAACATGACTCTGACAATTGGCGATGACACTCACAGCCGCGCATTCTTTCTGTCGATAAGGGTCTTAAAGTTCGAAATGGAGGCCATTACCATATAGATATGTTCCAGATAACCGTTCACGTGCAGCTTTGCCAGGGACTCCCCATCGAGCGCGTTAAGCTTTTCTTCATTGATCGTATGTAAGCCCGCCAATTTATGCGTCGACCCATCGTTCAACTTAATCTCGAGCGTAAACGGCTCCAGCAAATCGAGATCGGTGAGGGCTTGCGAAAATCTCTTGTTTTGCTCGTGCCCGTCATTAATTGCCATGAGCACCGAGCTAATGTGCTCCAGATAGGGGCTATGGCCGCCATGCTCGAGAAAAACAGGCGCGCCTTCCGTCTTGCTGACTCTCGGGCTGTCCATATCGATGTGCACCACGGGCTCATCAGTTAGCACACCACCATCTGTCGTGGTTTGAAAGCCGATCAGAAACGGCTGTCGCTCGATTGACATCGGCACATAACCGGCATCCCAACCATCCGAACTCAGGAACAGGTTTTCGCCCTCGGCAAAACCGAATATGGCGATCGAGTCGAAGCTTCCTGCCTTAGCATCTCTTTGAAACGCGATCGGGTATTCCGCCTGCAAACGTCGAAATTCAGCGGAT
>Ga0224508_10001538_pt1 | contig 20621 bp, 14 predicted proteins | sample SF_Jan12_sed_USG_4_FD_170157 | JGI IMG/M metagenome (GOLD analysis project Ga0224508, IMG submission 170157) | Sediment microbial communities from San Francisco Bay, California, United States - SF_Jan12_sed_USGS_21 | ecosystem: Environmental > Aquatic > Marine > Sediment | place: USA... | reverse complement strand
AAATCGCGGTTGTGAGGTTAGATTATGACCTCATCAAATTCAATTCCAGATGAAGAAGGAATACACAACTATTCAAGGCAAGTAGTATGCTGCAAAAAACGACTCCAAAAAACAGAGCAAGGAGATGTGGGAATCAGTTTTCTTGAAAAACTGCACCTTCACGGACTGGAGGATGGACGAATCATAGTGTATGGTGCACGTCTATCCCTCATACTAAAGCTGTTTAACAGTAAGGGAATCAAAATTGCAGATGCAAGCAAGACAGATTGTGAAAAGATTCTTTTTGCAATACTGAACATAAAGACAAACAAAGGAAGACAGTACAGCGGGGAGAGCAAGTGTGCATATGCGCTTGCCTTACTACGACTGGTCCACCATGCAAAGACTGGAGAGATTGGAAACAGAGAGGAAGGATACGTAAAAGAGGTCTCATGGATCAAGCCTAGCAGATTCAGAAACAGAGACGATGAAATTGAGATACTTCCAGAAGATCTTCTCACTCCAAAGGAGCTTTATGGCATCATATCTAAGACAAGAAACGAGAAAGAAAGAGCAATGCTTTGGGTGATGTTTGAAGGTGCATTCAGGCCAGGAGAACTGTTAAACCTTCGTGTGGGCGGAATAGAGTTCAAAGACAACTACATTCTTGTCAGCACAGTTGGAAAGACTGGAAAAAAGCGAGTTCCGCTTGTCTACTCCTTCAAGCCCTTACTTGAATGGCTTGCAAAGCACCCTCAAAGAGATGAGCCAAAGGCGTATCTGTGGTACTCTCACACATCAAACCAAAAAAGAGCATCATATCGATACCTCAGAAAGATACTAAAACGCTGTGCAAAAGATGCTAAAATTAAAAAAAGAGTGTGGAACTATCTGATTCGACACACTCAGCTTACAATGCTTGCAAAAAAACTCTCAGACCAGACCCTTTGTGTATTTGGCAATTGGTCCAAAGGCTCAAGGATGCCTGCAAGGTATGTTCATTTATCTGGCAAGGACGTTGAGGATGCACTACTAGAACTGCATGGAATAAAATCTAGAGATGAAAATGAGACAACCGTAAAACTCAAGACATGCCCCAGATGTGCAGAACAGAATACTCCTGACTCCCATAGGTGCTCCAGCTGCGGATTCATACTAGATGAGAAACTTTTGGCAAAAACAACAGAATCAGATCACACTGTACTGCAAGACATGCTAAAGAGATTGGAGAAATTAGAAAAAACCGGAGAAAGCATAGAGACTAGTTTTGATGACATCTTAAGACAAAAACCCGTTGTTTTGTCAACACACGATGTTGACAGATAACTTTTTTTCTTTTTTTATTTATTTATGAATTTTTATCTCATACGTTATTTGCTTTAGTAATTTTCTGTACTCCTCATAGTCCTCTTTTAGCTGCAATAATTGGGATTTTGATACCAGGATGTATTCTTCTTGCATGATAATATAAAATCAATAATTTACTTAAAACTAAATTTGACTCTGATCGAACTAATTTTTCATAAAACAATTTTAATCTAATTTTGGACAATTGAAATCCATGATAGGGTTATGTCACAAATGTCATTCATCAGGAGTTTCGATTGTATTAGATGAGGAGGCCTTTGAAGCAGTATGTGACAAATGCAGGGCCTAGAATAACAGGTTCATTGCCAAATGAGACAATTCTTTTAGATTCTTTTTACCTGTTGCAATATCATTAATTTTTGCCTTGTTTGTGTACCTTTGGGCTTTGTTCTCAAAACATTACCACAGCAAGGACAGTGTTTGCCGTCCCAGTTTATGAAAATAGCACAAGTTGAGCACCTTTTTTGACCGTTTTCATACCTGCCATTAGATCCAAAGGGCTTTTTTGCCTTGTATCTAGGGCATAATCCCTTACAAACCATTTCAAAAATAGTGCATATCAAACACAATTAAATGATTCAGAAACATAAATTAAAAAAATTACACTTTTTCAATTACCAACTTGTGATTTCTGATTGAAATCTGCAACTCATCACCTTTTGCCCATTGCAGTTCATCTAAAAACTCTGAAGGTATGTTCACTCGATTTTTGTAATATGTGACTCCCTCTATGGTTCTATTTATCGTACTCTGGAGTTTTGTTTTTCTCTTTTGAATCAATTGTTATTGGTATTTGTCAACACCATATAAACTAGGCCCCTAATGGTTATATACCATAGGCCCCTAGCATATACATGAAACAGGGAATAAAAAATCTAAAGTCTTTTTATGCAAATGGAGGTTATTCTAATTGATGCTTTTACCAAAGAATCAGAAATACCGTGAAGGAGTTCAGATTCCGTTTCTGGAAAAAATGCTAAAAGAGAATCAAAAAGCATTGGAACAACTAGAAAATAGTTTTGATGAAACTACAGGAAAGCAACAAGAAAGATTACAAGCAGTAGAAAAAATATCAAAAGTAAAATCAAACATCGTAGAAATTACAAAGGCAATTGAATATTCCAAGAAAATGGAATTTTTCAGACATCCAAACATCCCTCAGAGTATTCCAGATGAGTACATTTGGAATGATTGTTGGTATAACGAGAAAAGAAACGCATGGGTTACTTTGAATCAATACTTTTTTGAGGCAACAAATGCTAGAACTAGAGATATTCAGGTAAAATATGAAACAGAAAATATCACAAATGTCGGGATTATTGCTGAGGAAGAAAAAATTGAATTTAGGTACGGACTTCCATCAATATTGTCTAAAGATAGTGAAAATAGACCTATCTGGTATGCTTACCCAACATTATATGATGTAATGCTAACTAAAGAAATTGTTAAAGGAACATTTTATCCTGAAACACAAGAAAAAGCATATCTCTATACAGCAGGGGACGATACATGGATTAGCGTATTGGGCAAATACCTGACTGAACAAGAATATCTATTTGCTTGTGAGTTTATGCCAGGTATAGTAAAGATGCCATTGAATGTATTGAGAGCCAATGTCGGAAGATCTTATGACCCCAAAGAATACAAAAAGACAATGAAACAATGGGGAAAAGAAAAGAAAAAATTGAAAAAACAATAAAAGAACAAATAAATAATTTTCCATCTATGATTCTCTAATTTAGAAATTATAATTTTTATAGGTAAAATTTTAGAATGTATGCTGTTGATTGAATCGAGTAGATTTAGATGCATCAACAATTTTCTCAGCACTGAATGGGTGTTTCTCTAATTGTTCCACTAGTCTTTGATCTATCTGGTTTTGTATTTCTGGTTTTAGGGATTCAAAGTGTGGAACATTATTTCTTTGGACATGCAAGTACTCTTGCTGTCCCTCCAAAGTGCCAAATCTATTGTGAACTCTGTCAAGATTCTCCATGCTGTTAATTGTATCTCCTGGATTTGTCATCAACCTGGCTGATTCTCCAGTCTCAGGCATTACGGCTTGCGTTGTCTCCACATTTACTTGCGGTGGTTCCATCGTGATCATGGATTTTGAAATGTCATTGAATGAATGATTTGCGCTGCTTATTTGCCCTGCTTCAAATGCCTTGTTCATTCCGGCATTTTGGATGTCATGAATCATTGGATTTACTGCCTGGTCTACATGCATTGCATGACCTGCAGCTTTCAGACTTCCTGCTGCAAGACCGGTACCTCCACCGTAAATAGCTCCCTTCATTCCGGTCTTGAATTTCTCTCCAAATGACATTGGCGTATGCTCAATTACTCCAGTTGTTTTCGTTAACGCATCATTTCCAAAAGCCATCGGCATGTTTCCACTTGACATACGACCCATTGAAGGAGATACAGAACCCATTCCTGCCATTCCCAGTTCCTGCGAAGAGACTGGTGGCTTCATTCCAGAGTTTCCACCTCCTCCAAGCCTTCCAAGACCCGCTGTTGCTCCACTCATTCCAGCCATTGTAGCAGCACTATCTGCGGTACTGCCCAAAGACTTTGCAACGCCCCCAAGTGCACCCTGTCCTACCATTCCTCCAACCATGCTACCTGCCATGATTGCAGTGGACATCATCTGTCCGACCTGAGTTACAATGTTGCCAAGCATTGGTGCAAGCATTACAGGAAAGAACACTGCAAGAAAACCTACTGCAAGTGATGCAAACCAGTCCTGCATGGCAGGAAGTGTTGTAGAATCAAGGTATGCCAAACCAGTAGTCAACACAAGGGCTGAAAAGACAGGTGCGATACTCAGTCCTATCAAGTTCTTAAACAGCATGTCCTTAACTGACCTGAACATTGGAATCAGACTCAGTGTAAGCAATAATGGAATTGACATTGCAATGATTATTGTCAGTAAAATTCGTACGGTAGAAATGATAAACATCATTGCAGTCATAAACATTACTGCAAATCCCTTAAACAGTGCCAGAAAAACATCCTTCATCATCCCCTGTGCAAACGTACCAGGATCTGTAAATGCAGAAGCCCATGCGTCAAGATCAAAGATGTCAACTGGAATTACACTTCCCATGGCTCGCCACAATTCCAGAGTTCTGTTTGACGGGTCATCTCCGGTTCCAAATGGTTCCAATAAAAACAATGAAAAATTCTCAATGATTATCGCGTAAATATCCCAGACAAAGGGAAATACCAAAAATACAATCAAAAACAAGACAATCTTTTTTATGATTCCAATTGCAGTGCCAGGATGAATCCATCTTACTATCTCAAAGACATAACCTAGTGCTGCAATCATCGCTACTGCAACTAGTATAATTACAGAAATGGACACCAACAACCAGTAAAGGTCAATTCTCTCATTTGGTGCAGGATTGCCATCCACATCAAGTATCAGGTTCCCTGTCACATCATCATAGTCAAAGAAAGTCGGCATGTCAGTAATCAGCTCAGGTACAAGTAATCCGCCAATCTCAACAAACCCTTGGGATATTCCAATCAGTGCCGCAAATATGATAAATGCAATTCCAATCATCAGCGGGATTGAAAAGACAAATCCATCATGTGATGAACGGAAATCAAACTTCACGAAAAATGATAAGTTATTTGTTTAAAAGGAAAGAAATTTGTGATGGAGGGTTCAAATTTGATTGGGAGCACGACATGTATACGCATATAGAAGTTGGCCGATTTTGTTCACCGAAATTACAGTTTAGTTTGATCCTTCGGAAACTTTCCTATTTTGTAATTTGATAAGCATTAGTCTAAATAATATTAAATGTAATTAGGAACTTGTAACATATTCTAATAATGTCTTCTCAAGGTCAAAGATGGAAACTATCCACTGAAGATTTCGAGGCTGCTAAAAAACTGATTCAATCATACAATGCAACTGAAGATGACACATCAAACGCTTCAGAAGTTTGGCGTTTACGTATAGGAAAATCTGTTTTCACACTGTATAGTTCTGGCACTCTATACAACAATCAGGCCACAAGTGAAGAAATTTTACAACTACGCGATGAATTATCAAACTTGTCCGGATCTGAATTTCAAGAAACGGGACAAGACATTTTGATAGGTTTGGATGAGACAGGCAAAGGTGAATTAGTTGGACATGAAGTATTATGCGGAGTCTGTTATCCTTCAGGTATCTCTAATGAAATAAAAGAAATCATTGGACTTGCAAATACAAAATCTCGCAGAACATTTGAGTACTGGGATGAGATTTTTACTAAAATTAATCCACTGATTGGAAGAGGCCTGGTATTTCAAACTCAAACTATTCCACCATGGCATATTGACAAGTATAACACAAACAAGATAATGGATGTAGTTTACAAACGAATTATTTCAGACTTGATTCACGGATTACCCCTTGACAAATTGAGTATTGTTCTTGATAACTATCAAATTGGCGACAATCTGCAAGGGTATTTCAACAGTTTGAAAAAGAAAAATGTTGAGATTTTAGTTTTAGAGAAAGCTGACGACAAATACATCGAGGCAAAACTTGCATCAATACTAGCAAAACGAGAAAGAGAGAGAATCATGAAGGGAATCAACAGTAGATTCAGAATTGATGGAATTTCTGTAGGTTCTGGAAATGCTTCAGATGATAGAACAAAAAAATGGCTTCAGGCTTGGAAGGAATCAAAAAATCCATGGCCTTGGTTTGTAAAGCAATCTTATTCCACAATAAGAAAAATTGATAGATTGGAAGGTCTCTCTCGCAAGATTGATCCACCAATAAGACATGAACTACTTTCAAGAGATACGCAGAATCAATTCCAGCAGGGTCTTCTATCAAGTGAGACACTTCGTATCTCATGTCCGTCATGCGGAAGTGAATTACAAGGAGTTTTGATTACTATTGATAGTTCTCGAGATTACAATGCAAGATGTCCTTCTTGTAAAAAAGTTGTGTCTGATTTGAGTATGACGCTACAATATTACAATGGAGTGATCATCCCAGACACTAGTGCTATTCTTGCAAGTATTTTATCAAAAGACCTAGGACAAGGAAGTGAACACTTTTTTGAGAATTTCAAGATATTGCTTCATTCCAAAGTTTATGATGAGTGTGACAACAAGGGAGGTAGGGCAGAACTTGGTAGAATTGGAGATTTTTCTGCCACAGGCAGAATCAAAATGGAAAAAGTCGATGATGTTGATACATACGACACTGTAGACAAACAAGTAATACTTTCAGCCAAAAAACATAATGCGATTATACTAACTGCAGATATGGGGCAGTATGCTTTAGGTATTGGAAACAATATTTTTGGTATTTCATTAAAATTTAATCAATAACAACCAAATGCACATACATAGAAATTGGACATTTTTCATAGAAATCAGAAAAAGACATGAAAGCATCAAATGCAAAATATCAAGACTTGAAAAATGAAGTCAATGATCTAATGTAATATTTAAGAGCAAACAGTATTAGATCCCGAATAAAATTCAAGTATGGATGTTAGAATGATCGATTTAGTTAAAAAACACTAGCATGATCTAAGTTACGTGTCAAAAACAAAAAAATCTTCAAAAGAATCGGGTTTAAACGTTATCGATACATCAAAAACAAAAAGAAAAACTGTAAAGAAAACTAGAAAAAAATCAAAACTTGCTCCTATTACCTCAAAAACAAAAATTCGAGTTAAACAATACGTACATGAAAAAGAAAAAAGAGCCAATAATCCTCCAGTTGGTCTAGTGACTCCTGATTCGGATGTAGATTTACCTGCAAAACATTATTCATTCGATCCACACATAGATCCAGAACTGCAATGGTCTGGCAAAATAGAAAATTCTGATTTTGAAATAGATACTGTGTCTCTCCATAGACATGAAAGAATTGATCCTAGTACAATCATTAGTAAAATTCTAAAAAAACAAGATTACGAACAACAAACTTTGTTCCCATTTTTTGAAAAACCAGAAAATATTCTTCCATTAAGAGACGCAATTGAATTTTATAAACATGATCAAAATTGGTCAAACAGACTCATTGCAGGAGATTCTCTTCTTATCATGAATTCTCTATTGGAAAAAGAAGGATTGGGAGGAAAAATGCAGATGATATACATTGATCCACCTTATGGCATAAAATATGGTTCTAATTTTCAACCATTTGTAAACAAGAAAGATGTTAAGGATGGTAAAGATGAAGATCTAACCCAAGAACCTGAAATGATCAAAGCATTCAGAGATACATGGGAATTGGGAATACATTCCTATCTTACCTATTTACAAAACAGGCTTTTACTTTGTAAGGAACTTTTAACATATTCTGGTTCGGTATTTGTTCAAATTAATGATGAAAATTTACATCATGTTAAAGAAATTATGGACGAAATATTTGGAAGTGAGAATTTCATCTCAATAATTAGTTTTAGAAAAACAGCTGGCTTTTCTTCAACATTGATTCCATCTCTCAATGATTTTATTGTCTGGTATGCTAAAGACAAATCTAAAATAAAATATCATCAAATGTTTCTTCCTAAAATTGAAGGAATTGACAAGGGAAAACAATACAAATTTGTTGAGTTGTCAGATGGAGTAAGAAGAAAATTAACGAAAGAAGAAATTGAAAAAACGGATTTGCTTCCTAAAGGTTCCAAACTGTATCGTTTGGATTCTCTTACCTCACAAGGATTTAGTGCAAACACTTCAATTCCTTTTGAATTTATGGGGAAAAAATACATGCCTCCTTCTAATCGACATTGGACATGTTCTATAGAAGGACTAAAGAATTTAGTGAAATTAAACCGCATTGAAATAACTGCTAATTCGCTTGGATATGTTAGATATTTAGACGATTATCCTGTTTTAGAAATTTCAAATTTGTGGAATGACACTGGGACAGGTAGTTTTACCGAACCGAAAGTCTATGTTGTTCAAACTGGAAATAAAGTGATTGAACGGTGCATTCTGATGACATCTGATCCAGGTGATCTTGTTTTTGATCCAACATGTGGTTCTGGAACTACTGCATATATTGCTGAAAAATGGGGTAGAAGATGGATTACATGTGATACTTCACGAGTTGCAATTACTTTAACCAAAATTCGTTTAATGAAAGCAAATTATGATTTCTATGCATTATTCAATAAAGAAGAAGGAATTCAAAGTGGATTTCATTACAAAACTGTTCCACATGTCACCATTGGTTCAATTGCTAACAATGAACCTTCTAATTATGAAACTCTTTATGATCAACCACAAATTGTCAAAAATACAACAAGAATTACAGGTCCATTCACGGTAGAAGCTGTTCCATCGCCTACAGTGAAATCACTTGATACACTATTTGAAAAAAATTCAGAAATTGATTCATCTATCGCTCGTACTAGTGAAAACAAGAGACAACAAGATTGGAGAGATGAGCTACTGAATACTGGGGTCAGAGGAAAAGGTGGACAAAAAATAGAATTTATCAGAGTGGAACCACATCCAGCTTCTCAATGGATTCATGCTATTGCAGAAACAAAAGAATCAGAATCTAAAAAAGTTGCAGTTTCTTTTGGACCGGAATATTCTCCATTAGAACAAAGACAAGTAACATTAGCTATTACTGAAGCCCAAAAATTAATTCCAAAACCAGAGTTAATTATATTTGCATCATTACAGTTTGATCCAGAAGCTGCAAAGGATATTGATGAGTTACAATGGCCTGGCGTACAAGTATTAAAGGTACATGTAAATGCTGATCTGCTTACTTCCGATCTTAAGAAAAAGAAAGCAAGTAATGAATCATTTTGGTTAATGGGTCAACCCGATGTTGATTTGAAAAAACAAAACGATGGAAAACATGTCATTGAAGTCAAAGGATTTGATTACTATAATACAAAAACTGGTGAAATAGAATCGGGAGATTCTTCCAAGATAGCAATGTGGATGCTTGATACTGACTATGATGAAAGAAGTCTTTATCCACAACAAGTTTTCTTCCCAAAGTCAAATGTATCAGAGTGGTGGTTAAAACTTGCAAAATCACTGAAATCTGAAGTTGATGAACAGTTGATTGAACATTACAGTGGAACAAAATCATTACCATTTTTGGCGGGACCAAACAAACAGGTTGCTGTAAAGATAATTGACGATCGTGGAATTGAATCTCTAAGAATAATTAAGATTGAATAATGTCTACCATTCCAACTCTTATCATCAATAAGCCTTACCAGGTTCCTACACATTATTGGCAATATGATAGAGAAAAAAGAATATTTGATAAACTTGAAGGTCGAAGACCAGCAGGATTTCTAATTGCAACAGAAGGTTCAAAAACATATGATGATCCAGGAATTTTTTGCGAGATTCCGCTTGTTAACAAAATTAGAAAAAGAGTAGATTTATGGAGAGCGAGAAACTATCCGGGCATCACAGGAATTACGAGAAAATTACTTGATCATTGGCACAACAATGAAATTCGTGAAAATAAAAAATTCTTCTTCTGTCAGATGGAATCTATTGAAACTATAATTTGGCTTACTGAATCTCCAGATAGTGAAAGACAAGGTATTGACATTCCAAGTGATGGTGGAGATTTTTTAAGAAAATGTTGTAAAATGGCAACGGGTTCTGGAAAAACAACTGTTATTGGTATGCTAATTGGATGGCAAGTACTTAACAAAATTACATATCCTAAAGACAATAGATTTACTAAAAACATCTTAATAATTTCACCTGGATTAACAGTAAAAAGAAGATTAGAGGTCTTACGTCCAAGTGATAAAAATAGTGTATATGATGAATTCAATATCATTCCTAGTTCATTTTATGACAAATTGAGACAAGTTAATCTTCAAATTCATAATTGGCATGCCCTTATGCCACTTCAAGGAAAAAAGAAGAGTGTTATAAAAAAAGGAACCGAAAGCAACATTGCTTTTTCACGTAGAATTCTTGGAGATATGTCAAAATCAAAAAATATTCTTGTCATCAATGATGAAGGTCATCATGCATGGAGGAAAATTGATGATCAAACAAAAATTGATAAAGAAGAATTAGAAACTGCCACTAGATGGATTGAAGGATTAGATCGTATACACGTTACAAATAATATAATTACCTGCTATGATTTTTCAGCTACTCCTTTTATTCCGGGAGAAAATGTTACCGAAAAAAATCTTTTTGGATGGATAGTATCTGATTTTTCTCTAAATGATGCCATAGAATCAGGTCTTGTGAAAACACCTACCATAGCAGTACGAGATGATGGAAAATTAAGTGCAGATTACAAATCACGTTTTTATCATATTTACAAAGATCCTGATGTAAAAGCAAATCTCAATAAAAAAGCAAAACCTGAAGTTCCTTTACCGGATCTCGTGAAAAATGCCTACATTGTTCTAGCACAAGATTGGGTTGTAACCAAAAAGGCTTGGGAAGAAAACAATTCACCAACTCCACCTGTAATGATTAGTGTTTGTAATAGAACTGAAACTGCAGCAAGAGTTGAATATTCACTAGTTAACAACAAACTTGACTTTGATGAACCAATAAGTCCTGAAAAACTGATAAGGATAGATTCAAAGATTTTGAATGAAGCTGAGAGTAGACTCGATGTTAACGATGATACCTCACAAAATAATTCATTGTCAGATAAATCCGAACATCTAAGAGAAACTGTAAACACAATTGGAAAAATTGGTAAATCTGGAGAACAAATTCAAAAAATTGTTGCAGTACAAATGTTATCAGAAGGTTGGGATGCTAAAACAGTTACACATATCATGGGATTAAGGGCATTTACTAGTCAGCTTTTATGTGAACAAGTAGTTGGAAGAGGATTAAGAAGAACTTCATATGAAATTAATTCTGATGGGTTATTTGATCCTGAATATGTTAAAATATTTGGAGTCCCTTTCACCTTTCTTCCATTTGAGAGAAGCGCTTCTAGTCCTGCACCATCACCAGCTCCCACAACACTAATTCAACCAGTTAGTGAGAAAAAAGAATATGAGATCGCTTGGCCAAATATTCTCAGAATTAACACAACGTTGAGACCTACATTAAATCTTGATTTGGATAAAGTAAAAATTCTGAATTTAGATCCTGAAGAAACTACTACTGTAGTTGATATGGCAGAAGTAATCGATGGGAAGCCAAATTTTGCAACGATGACAGATATTGATTTAGAAAAACTAAATAAAAAAATAAGAATGCAACACATTGTATTTCAAGTTGCAAAAGAAGTTTTTGAAACTACAAAACTTGACTGGAAAGGAAACAAAGAATATTTGCTTATACAGATAGTAAAAATTGTTCAAGAATTTCTCAAATCTGATAAAATCAACATATTGAATGTACATCAAAACGAAGAACTTAGACGAAAACTTGTAATGACATTTAACATGAGTAAAATTATTCAGCACATATTTGAGGCAATCAAGTTTGAGAATATAAAATCTAGAACTCTTGAATTTGATCCTGATAAACCAATTAAATCCACAGAAGATATGAGGCCCTGGCATACCAAGAAACCAAATGATTATTCCAAAAAATCACACATAAACTATGCAGTTCATGATAGTAGATGGGAAGCATATGCTGTTTTTGAACTAGAAAGAAATTCTAGTGTTGTATCATGGGTAAAAAATGATCATGTAGGGTTTGGTATTGATTATATCTATAATGGAATATTACATACATACTATCCTGATTTTCTAATTTGTCTAAAAAATGGAATTACACTTGTTTTAGAAATAAAAGGGATAGATAGTGATCAAAATCGAACAAAACGAAGTTTTCTTAAAGAATGGGTAGATGCAGTTACTGAAAATGTTAGATTTGGTGTTTGGATTAGTGACGTTGCTTTTGCTCAATCTGAAGTAAAAGGAATTATCAAGCAACATTCTGAATTAGAACAAGCAAAAGACGTTACCACAAAATGTCCTAAATGTGACAAAATAGCAACAACTAGGGAGGGTGTTGAAAAACTATTTGGATTCAGAAATATAAATGGATTTATTCGACCACAATCTTGGTGCAGACATTGTAGAAAAAATTAGCAATTATGTGTTAAAAGGAATTTCCGTAACTTTTAAAAAATTTCTATAAACAAAAAAAATATGAAAATAAAAAAAGGTAATCTAACTAGTGTTATTAGAAATCAATTCAAAAACAATCAAACTATTACCTTACAAATGCTATATCATACTGTTTCGCAAAATCCTGATCTAAAATGGGATAAAGAAACACTACAGCATAGAGTTCGTAGCGTAATTGATAGATTATTGAGAACTGACGAAATTGTTCGTGTCAAACCTTCAACATACAGATTAGTTAAGTAGAAAATTACTTAATTTTGTGCCAAAAATTAAGTTTTAACTATTAATTGTAGGAAACTAGTTTAGGAAGTAAACAACGCAATTAAATTTTTAATTTAATATCATAATAACTAGATTCAGGAGTAAAACCAGAAACCATCAGGAGTGATTTTAAAAATCTCAGGAACAATCATCGTATTTTTCAGGTACTTATCAGGTAGACTTCAGGAGAGAGACAAAAGTGCAGAAGTCTAGCTGCAGGAAGAATTCATCTTTTCTAGGACCTTTCTATAGATTCTGGGTTTTCTTCCCGACATTATGTTTTTTTTCAGGTACCAAAGTGTTGACTTGTTGATTCCCAATTCTTTTCTTTCCTCAGGAGTCACATTCAAAATCGTTTCTTTCAATTTTCATTCTAGGAATATTGAATTAAAATCATCACTTTCTGTTTGAACATAAATTTTTCAAGTTATTCCAACGGCCTTGTATCAAACATCTCTCTTTCCTGTAAAGTTGGCATGAACTTTGCATGAATCCTATGATTCTTTGTAAGAAATAACGCATGTCCTGCATTAAATGCCCTGATTTTGTTTGTCTCAGAATCCGACAATCGCAAAACAGTTCTTGCAGTCTCTGCTGCCTGCTCTTCCAGACCAAGAATGATTTTGGTCTCCATGTTGTCGATTATTTTTCCAATTCCTGAATCGTCCTCCTTTGAGATATCCTCCAATCTTTGTGAGATGAATACAAACGTGATGTTTAGTTTTCTTCCCATGCGAACGATCATGTTGACATACTTTGCGGCATTATTCATTCGCAACAGCATCCAGGCCTCATCTATCAGAACGATCTTTCTTGTTCTTGCAGGCAAGTCATTGCAGATTTTAAATATCTTGTTTAGCAACAACAGCAAAATCATCTGCTCAGTCTCAGATCCAGTTGCACCCTCCATTGACATTATCACCTTTCTCTGAGAGTTGAGTTTTGGTTCACCCAGAATGATTCTGGAGAGCGGACCCTTCTTCAGATTGATAAGGCTGTCCTTGTATTTTTTTGGAATCATCTCAAAGAACTCCTCAAAGGTTTTGGCCTTTCCACAATATGTCTGGAATTGCCTCTTTACATCAGCAGGTGCGTTTGTGATTTCAGCTAGAATGTCTGCTGCATCCAATGGTTCCAGCAATACAAACGGATCCAAACCCAGCTGCTCTTTTTCATCCTTGAGATACAAGATATCCATTCCAAAAAAGTCAGCAATCTTGGAGTATTCTCCCATCGGATCTATCACGTAAACATAAGACTCTGGAAACTTTTTCAGCAAACGGTTCAGCAAAATCTTGACGGTAAATGACTTTCCTGAACCGGACTTGCCAATAATTGCAATGTTGTAGTTGGTGCGCTTGCCAATGTCAAATATTATGGGACCTTTTGAGTCCATGTTAATCCCCAACGGGATGCCATCAGGAATCTCAAGCATGTCAGCTGATGCAAACGAGTACAGAATTGCACAAGACCCCCTGTCAAAGGTAATCTTTTTTCCAAACCCTTCGTACAGCATGCTTGCCTGTTTTGCAGAAACTGCGCTAAAATGCCCGCCATATCTCTTGAGGTGTTTCTTGAATGTCTTGCAGTTTTCCTTGAGGGATTTTCTGTCTCGTCCCACTACAGTGCAGTTTACAACAACCTCATAGAGTCGGGTTGTGTCTTTTCTCAAAGAATTTTCAGCATCATCTGCCCTCTTGAATAATTCTGATGTTACCCTGTTTGATTTTGCGTCATCGTAAATGATATTTTTGAATCTGACCATTCGGGTTATTGCCTCGTCTTTGTCAAGGGGGTTGTACCACATTTGTATCTGGGAGCAGATATCAAAGATTCGGGTAATCCATGCATAAGGTAAAGTTGCAGGGATTTCATCAAGTGTAAAAGTCTTTGAGAATATTTTCTCTCCAGTGTTGGTCTCATCATAATCATCATTGTTGTTGTTTGTATCATCTGGAATCACCTCAACAAGTTCCATCATGGAGAAATGCTCTTTTTTTATCTGAAAATTAGGAGGAACAACCCCTGAAATGTACTCTAGCCTGTTTTGCTCCAGGGTATCAGCAATTGGGGTATGTGATTCAAGATGCACCTGCATTACAGGCATGTTTTGAATCTGTCCTTCGACTGTAATTGGCACCATCCTCCTTGACATTGTGATTTTTATTCTATCATCAATAACATTGAGAATGTCAAAGAATTGGCCTAGTCTTTGGATTTGGGCCTCTTCTGACAGGTTGATAAAGTTTGTAGGAATTATACTGTAACTGAATGCAAACTTGTGTGGAGATGATTTTTTCTTTGATGTTGATGTCTGCGGTTTATTTAGATTGTTTTTTCTAGAATTTTTCTTAAGGGATTGTTTATTTCCAAATGGGTTTAATTTCACGATTCATGATGAATCATTTGTATAAAAGGTAATTATTAGTTGGATTTGTTTTTAGAAAAAAATATCTCTTCTATGTAATGGTATTATGATCATTCATGTCAGCAGAATTACTACATCTTGTTGTAGTACTTGCATCATAGTGTTGGAGTGTTTGTAACATGGCAGCATTATGAAAAGAAAACCAAGAAAATAATCCCAAATTCAGATCACACTGATGGTGAAATCACTAATGTTTTTGATTCTCCAAAACTTCTTTGATGTTTTTTCTGTTATTGTACCATGCAACCAAATGAAAGACACCTACAATCCCTGCAAAGATTGCACTTGATTGATAGTCAAAAAATAATTTCACTCCAAAATCCCTTGGAAACATCAGAGACGGCAGAACAAAAACGAATACTGACTCTATCAGTAGCTGAATCATTACTGCAACTGACGTTCTGTACTTTGCGTACAGTGTTCTAAATATTGGATTTGCCTCATGGTGCAAAATCAACTGTTTGAGTGACAGTGTAATTTTCATGTCAAGGGACATCATGACAATCCAGAAACCATACAACGGCATCACAATTCTCCAGAAATGCAGTTCAGGCCTGTCAAAAAATAATAAATAAAAAAAGAGAGGGGAAAACAAAAACGAATAAAATAAGACTGGAAGAATTCTCTGATGTTTTTTCTTCTTGCAGTCTGTTTTGTTGTTCATTTCGTTGTTTTCTCATTATTCTGCTGCTGTACTTTTTATTCCTGCAGAGCCTAGTGGCAATACAGAAGGTAAAACCTTGTAGGTGACTCCCTTGTAGGCGCCAATTCCTATGAATGCAAGTGCGATTCCCACAAGCAAGAAGCTATAGCCGTCTCCAATTATGGTCTTTACTGCATCAGTAAGGAAGACAGAAGCATCACCACAATGGTTTGCAGTGATATCTCCAAGGATGGTTGCGTCCTCAATACATAGTTCCTGTACGTTCACACCAAGTACATCAGGTACAATAGTTGCAACGATGATTACTGCTACCAGGGCCACTACCAGCTTTATGAAAAAGCCTCCAATGGATTCGCCTTCCTTCAGCTCACCGTCCTTTTTTCTAATCATTGAATAGTTATTCTGATTTGTTTAAAAGGAGAAAAGATAATGTTTAGTCATTAGACTGTCACCATTGGATCATCACTGCCATCTACAGTTGCAGTGATTTGATAAACTGCATCAGGGCTTTTCTCCAAGACAAGTGAAATAACATTATTGGATTTTATTGCGTATCGGGATTGCTCTAGTTTTTTTCCGTCAAGCGTTATCATGACATGTTCTGTAAGATTTTCTTTGCATGATTCAGCAAAAGATTGTTTTTTTGAGATACTTGCAATTATCTTTTTTATTGGATTGCTGCCATCATCATCATTTTGATTTTGTTTTGTTTTTTTGTAAAGTGAAACATTGAGAATGTTCTGATCAGTGAGTTCTATTTCACCTGAGAATCCGTTGTCCTCTGAAGGATTCTGTATATCCTTTTCTTGCAGCATGCCATTTTCATACTGTTCTTTTTGGAGGATGTCTTTTTTCTTGAATAATAATAATGACTGTATATCTGAAAGAGTCTTGTTTACTAGTCCATTATTATTTTTTTGTAATTCTTCTTCTTGTTTTGAATTTTGTATCGCATTATTACCTGCCTGTCGTTTTTTCTTTTTCTTTTCCATGTATTCGTGCTTGACATCAAGTGAGGTTCCCCTTGTCAAAAGTATCAGGTGACTCTTTATCATCTGATCTGCAGCCATCACCCTGGATCCAACCAATCCAAGTCCCAAAAATACGGCAAATACAAATCCAGACATTATCAGATTGTCAGTGCCCATAAAGACTAGAAATGTCATCAATATTCCTGAGAACAGTATGGCAGTCTGTCTGATTGAAACCTTACCTATGGGAAGTGAAATTGACTTTTGGTTAAGTACAGAGTCATTTTCAAATGTTACCAAATCAATGTTTCTGGCGCTCATCTGAGATATGATATGTCATTTGTATAAAAGGGAGGATTGCTCAAAGCCTAGTTATTGCCATCAGTCAGAGTCGTGATGTCAATGTGCAGTTTATCATCAAATGCAACAATCTCTTTTACTGTGTGCTGTTGCTGTTTTTTCTTTAGTTTATTTTTGAGTCCAGTATCAAATCCAGATTCTTTGAATTTCTTAAAGATTACAAAAACTGTAATCATTACAACCAACAACACTACGAGTCCTGCAATCTTGGAATAGTCAACATTATCAAGTTGAGTAGGATTAGCATCGTCACCACCAGCTTGAACCCCATCGTCATCTACAACAATGTCATCTACAACAATGTCATCTACAACAATGTCATCTACAACAATGTCATCTACAACAATGTCATCTACAACAATGTCATCTACAACAATGTCATCTACAACAATGTCATCTACAACAATGTCATCAGATTGAACCACGTCGTCATCAGCTGGAAATGTTAATGCAATTGTACCTGTCTCTGTTGGCAAGTCAGAAACGATAATATCTTTTGGTTCCTCAAAAACAGGTTTCATTCCAATGTTGAAATTCTTGTTGTTTGCAAGAAACATCACTAGCTCAAACTCAAATTGTTTTTGTGGTTGCACTGTATGCACTGGACTGTAAGAGACTGCAGATAATGGAAATGGCAAGTCAGAGTATATTAAAAAATAATTTGTCACATTGTTATTGTCTTCTTTTATCATCATCTTCTTTTTTTTGTCATCAGATATGATGAAAGGATCAAAAATGTCAATCTCATATCCTACCTTAAATGCATCTGTGATGTTTATTGCAACTGGAACGTCCTGCTTGTCAATCATCATACGTATGCTGTTTTGAGTTACAGAGTATTCCCGGTTGTTGTCAAGTACTGTCATGTGTGGGTTTGCGCCTCTTTCATGCAGTGCTTCAGTTACCTCACCCCATTCTGTTTTCGTTTGCAATAGTTGTGGTTCAGGTGCAGTATACTTGAAAAGTGAAAACAGGGTTTTTTGCAACGAGTCAGTGTATCGTATCGTGTCAGGATGGATTGTGTCTGCTGATCTTACCTCAAAGATTTGCGCATCAACATGAAACACAGAATACCTGACGTCATCACTATTTGTTGCAGTAACATCACTAATTGCAGCCTGTACTACCCAGACATCACCGTCAATCAGGTTTTCATCAGAGTTTAGCAGGTTTACAAAGTCCATTTTTATCACATAGCATACACTGGAGTTGTGATTCTCGTTTCCTTGAGTAAAATAGTGATAGTTTGCAGCAGAAGTCTGTATTGCACCAGGATCACAGATCTTGTATGTGTATGAATCCCCAACTGAGAGATTCTTTCCAAGATGCCACATGTTGTTTTTCTGATCAGATACTTGTTCGCTGTAAGAAAGAGAATATGCATTTGGAATTATCACATCAAATGTCAATCCAACTGTTAATACGACAATCACAAGCAGTGGCAAACATCTTTTTATTTTTTTCACAAAGGATTATTGTGATTTACTTAAAAGGATAAAAAAAGAAAAGAAAAAAGATTGCAAGGCTTAGTTGCTTCCAATCAGAAATACTACGTTTGCAGTTGTACTGACATCCTGATCAGATGAGAACACGGGTGTCGAAGAAGAAGCAAATGATCTTTCCATACTTTCATCAAATGCCATGTTAAACATTGGCATTGGAGGCGGAATCATTCCAAACTCAGACAGTGATATCGCCTTTACTCCCGTAATGGAGTAGTCAAGTGGTGCAAGTGCGTTTTCAGCTTTTGTCTTTGCATTCATTATTGCTTGCTCAATTAACTCATCTTTGAGCTGCAGATGTTTTTCAGGTGACAGTGTAAATGATACGTTGTCTACTCTGTTTGCCCCTGCAGTTACGGCACCGTCTATGATGTCAGCTGCCAAATCCAATTCAGAAGTCTCTACAGTTATGGTGTTTGTCACCCTATATCCTGTCAAGTCTTGCTTCCATCTTTGAGTGATTGGATCCTCATATCCCTCATACACTGGATAGATGTTGAATCTTGATGTGTTGACTTCATCCTCTGTTATTCCAGTTAGTTTGATTGCATCTATGATTCCAGTCATAGTATTGGAATTTGCATCAAGTGCTTGCTTTGCTGTAATCTCTTGTGTTTCCACTCCAAAGGTAATTACCAGCAAGTCAGGCTCAACTGAAGTAGTTACAGTTCCTGTAACTGAGATTATCTTTTCCTCTGAGGCTACAGGTGCCTCTTGGGCCAATGCTTGATTGTCCTCAAAATATGATCCCGCAGATGTTATCATCATGACTGCAGCCATCAATACTGCTGCACTCGTCACAAATGTCGTTGATTTTGTTTTCATTGCATTGTGATAAAATAATCAAAAGATAAGGTTTGATGAAATTACAATTTCACCGTAAATATTATAAATTAAAAAAAGAGCGAAATAAAAAAAATTATTCGTTCTCATCATTGACGAATATCCAGGACAGTCCCTGCACTTCTTCCCAATTGTTTGAATTGTTATCTTGATTCATGGTATGATGTAACTTTACAAAATTTGTATATAATATTCAGGAAGAATTTGTTCATCTGAATCATAGTTGGAATGGTATGAAACTCAAACAACACTTAAGATAAGAGTTGGGCCAAAGTTGCCCAACCCGGTATGGGACGTAAACTGTCTGGTCAGTTAACAGATGAACTATGATTCCATCGTAGTATGTATGGATAAATTATACAAAATTTGCATAAAAGGTAAACTGATGAATCATCAGTATGATCTAAATACCATCACATCAAAATCAATCCAGTTGGAGCTGTCACCGAGACAACAAAAGTATAATCATTCTCCAAATGTTATCGTCAAGCGTTGTCGGTCTTAAGTTCCAATGTTAGAGTTTTCTTTTTGTTATTTACGTTTAAAATAATTTGATCTTCTTTAGTCCAACCCAGTTTTTGGATAATCTCATCAGGTATGTTAATTCTGTACTGAAGATATTTTGTTGTTCGATCTGTTCCAAGATATGTTCTATGTTGTAGTTTGATTGTTTTCACAGATACATCATAATGCTGCTTATCTTAAAAGGTAGAAACTATGGGGCGTGTTACAAATGAGAATAACAGTAATCAGGTTACCTAGTGAATATGGGGTCGGACTTTACTAACTATCTTTTGCAGTTTTAGTTCTATCTCATCAGAAGGCTTTTTGCCAATCTGTCCAATTACACCTACAAAGTCGTTTATTATCTCGTCTTTGGGGTATATTTTCATTATAATTACAATATGTGTTTCACGCCTAAAAGTATCACTATTGAAATATCCTCACGCCTACAGTAAGTCACAAGTTCATAGATTCATTATATATGACAGATCAGTCATCTCTGCCAGCAGGATGTAACTTTCTTACATCTTTTATGATTTCAGCAAGTTTTTCATTTATCTCATTATGATCATAGTTATCCATATCTAAGATAGTTCTGAATTCCTGAACAAGTCTGTCTTTATCTTGGATCATCAAAATGATATG
>Ga0224508_10001537_pt1 | contig 20640 bp, 22 predicted proteins | sample SF_Jan12_sed_USG_4_FD_170157 | JGI IMG/M metagenome (GOLD analysis project Ga0224508, IMG submission 170157) | Sediment microbial communities from San Francisco Bay, California, United States - SF_Jan12_sed_USGS_21 | ecosystem: Environmental > Aquatic > Marine > Sediment | place: USA... | reverse complement strand
CGGTGTTCTTTGAAAAATCGGTCGTAGTCAAACCAGACTACATCATCATTATCGACATGGTGGCGAAAATGCTTGTACCGCATATCCTCATAAGTGCCATAGGCGGCACCACACAACCAACTCATGGTTCGCCCGAGGACCGCATTGTGACGGCTGTGCGCAAATACCAGATTGTGACCACATTCATGTATCAGGTATGCCGCAATGGTCATTGAATGTGCGAGCAATAACATGGCAATGATATTAACGAGCCAATGTTCATGAAACAGGCCGGCGAAGCCCAGTCCATAACCAATAAAGGCGTAGCCTGTCGCTGCACCGTAGTACAGCAGCCCCACCGGTTCCTTCAACAACCTTGCTTTTGCAGTCATAGCGCCCTGCCTGTTAGTCCCGTTTAGTTGTACACATAGGGAACGCCTATTGCTAGCATACGCCCCTTGGCCTAGCCGCTCTGGAGACCGTGCGAATGAAGCTTGTCACCGCTATTGTAAAACCCTTTCGTCTTGATGACGTCCGAAATGCCTTGAGCGAAGTGGGCATACAGGGCATGACAGTGAGCGAGGTCAAAGGCTTCGGACGCCAGCGGGGTCACACCGAGTTGTACCGTGGAGCCGAATATGTCGTTGATTTTCTTCCGAAAGCCAAAATCGAAGTCGCGGTTTCCGACGACCTGGTCGAGCGCGTTGTAGAGACCGTCATCGATGCAGCGAAGACGGGCAAGGTTGGTGACGGCAAGATCTTCGTCACCAACCTAGACCAGGTATGGCGCATTCGCACCGGCGAAACCGGGGACAGCGCCCTGTGAACCAACCGTGGGCGTACTAAGCGCCCAACTGGCTTATGACCGCCCGCCCAAGCATGAACCAAAGTGCCAGTGCCGCGCCGCAATAAAGGTAGAACCTCAGCATCACGATGTTGGAAGTGCAGTGAACGATGCTGTGCAGGACTCGAAACGAAAAGAACAGCCACGCCGCGATCACGTACGTAGTGTCGACGCTTCCGCTCACGTACAGGAAGAGGCACAGTCCGTAAAACAAGATCGGTAGCTCGAACAGATTCTTTAGATTGTATGCCGGATAATTAACGGCTTCAGGCAGCAACTCTGCGATTTTCTCCGGCGTTGTGTAGGTCTGAACCGGGGCTCTGGCTTTCTTCATCGCCGGAATGCGCTTCGCATACATGACGAACCAGACAATCGCCGTGAGGACCATCATGCCGAGCATCGGCTGAAGAATAAGGTCGTCATTCACTGGCCTTCATCCATGCAAAACGCATTGAATTTGTTACCGTCGAGATCGCGAAAATAACCGGCATAGAAGTTGCCCATGCGCAGTCCCGGTGCGCCTTCATCGGCGCCCCCCAGTCGCAGTGCTTTTGCATGGAGTTCGTTGACTTTTTCCGGCGAGCCGGCTGCGATCGCAACCATGACCCCGTTGCCGACGGTCGCATCCTTGCCATCATACGGTCGCAGAATAGAAACGGCGGGCCTGTCCGGAGCTGTCGACCAGGCTATGAAAGTATCGCTTTCCATGATGCGGCCCGCGCCAATGACGGCGAACAGCTCATCGTAGAATCTTGCGGCTTCGTCATACCTGTTCGTGCCCAGGGTTACATATCCGATCATCTCTCTCTCCCCGTTACTTAATCTGTGATGCTTGACTGCAGTACCTGCCGCCAGGCGAGAAGCTTACCCGAGAATGACATGGCAGCGTAGGCCGGACTCGTGGACGGCAGGCCGACGCGCCGGATTGACTCGTCCGTCGCCTGCATGCCGATGAATTTCTCGAATAGCTGCTCGGCCTTCCTGCCGTTGAACGCGATCAGCTGAATCTCCGGGTGCGCGGCAAAAAATCCTTCGAAGTCGTTTGCGCGAGCACTGCCGAGCCGAATGTCGGCGTCCATGCTGCCGGGACGTATCGAGCACGCCAACACATCCCAGACAGCGATACGATGCCGGACCAGCTGCTGGCAGCGAATGCTGTAATCGCCGTGAATGCCGAAAAGCTCATCCATGATAGGCCAGAAGGCATTCTGCGGGTGTGCGTAGTATTGCTGCTCGGCAATCGAGCGCTGGCTCGGCAAGCTGCCGAGTACGAGAATTCGTGCGTCAGGTCCGGCGACTGGCGGGAAGCCTTCAGACGGTTCCACTGCCGCTATGTTTGCCACTTGAGGATTCGGCGGGCAAGCAGCTCCATGTCGCTGGCGTATCGATCTCGCTTTACGGGATCGTCGGCCGTAATGTTCATGCCGCGAACGGTCTTCCGAATTAGCTGACCTGAATCATCGATATCGAAATCGATAATGTTCAGGCAACACATCGACTGATCGAGCAGACCAAAAGCCCCCAGGCCGACCCCGGTAGCCCATCCCAGCACCGCCGCATTGGTCCCGCCATGGGCAAACACGGCCAGGTTGTGCCACGAATTGTCGGCGAGCAGTGAGTTCATTGTCGCACTGATGCGCGCATAGAAATCGTGGTAACGCTCTCCGCGCAGGAATCTCGCGTCCGGCTCGGGCGCGCGCCAGTGAGAGAACGCAATGTCCGAATAAATATCGTATCCGCCGGCCATTTCCCCTTTGAGCGGCCGAATCTCTTCGAGCTCTGTGAACACTTCAAGCTCGATATCGCGATCACCCAGGATCGTCTCTCCAGTCTGCCGCGTTCGCGGAAGTCCCGTACATAAGGCTTTGTCGACATGAACGCCGGCGAACAACCCGGCCATTCCTGCAGCCTGTGCCCTGCCCCGCTCGTTGAGATCGACCAGATCCGGATCCGCAACCCAGTCGCCGTTTTCATCGATGTAGTCGACGGCGCCATGTCGGAACAGGTAGAGGCGGCGCCGGGCGGCGCCGTCTATTGCCTTGCGGCGAACGGTACCAGGATTAGTGTTGCCGGGCTTACTCATATTTCGGGGATGTTTCGGTGGCCCTAGTAACCTCGCGCGGGATCGACGACGTTCAGAAGTCTCTCCCCCGCCGCATAGCGCCTGAGATTCTCATTCAGCAACGTAAAGTGCCGATCACGCTCCCCACCGCGGCCCGCAACATGTGGCGTGATGATCACGTTGTCCAATTGCCATAGCGGATGATCGGCCGGTAGCGGTTCCGGATCCGTGACGTCGAGACCTGCCCCTGCAATCTGCCCGTCTTGTATTGCCGTCACGAGCGCCCCGGTATCAACCGTGGCGCCTCGACCGACATTGACGAACAAGGCTCCATGCTTCGTTGCGTCGAAAAAATCAGCGTCGAGCAGACCGTGTGTGGCTCCGGTCAGCGGCAACGCATTTACAATAACGTCGGCCTTGCCGGCAAGCTGCAGCAGTTCATCGGATAAACCAACGTAGTCTACGAAAGGAGGTCCGTCCCGACTACTATTGCGCGTACCAATTACTCGCATTCCAAGCGCAGCACCACGCCGTGCGGCTTCGGTGCCTATGCCGCCCAAACCGACAACCAGCATGGTTTTTCCGGTCAGTGAGATCATGGCTGAATGCGGCGTATAGAGCTCCTGCCGGGTGTCGGATTGCATTTCCTTTGCGAAAACCGGCAAGCCTCGGGCAAGTGCAAGCGCCATCGCTACGGCGTGCTCGCCAATCACTGGCGCAGACATCTTTTGCATGTTGGTGAGCATCACGTCACCACTGGCGATGCGCGGCACCGCAAGGCATCTTTCGGCACCGGCCCAGTAAATTTGTATCCAGACGAGCTTCTCAGCTGCTTCTACCAGGGGCCCGCTGCAGGAACCGACAATCGCCTCCACATCGACGACCTTGGCAAGTGCGTCCGATTCCGAGCCTGCAACCACGAGTTCCGTATCCGGTAACGTAGCTTGCAGCATCTCAATAGCTTCACCGGCACGACCGACGATCAGGATCTTGCTCGCTCCGTTCCACCGTGGCAGGTCGCGCGCGGCAACCGGGCCTTCCTTCAAGCCGGATTGGCTAATGAGTTTCTCGGCCGTGACTTCGGCTGACGACGCCGGTGCAGCCAGCAGATACGTGACCGCAACGATTACGGTTAGTGTCTTCATAATGATCCTCGCAGACTGCGCAGTTTACGCAGTCACCTGCCATAACGACAGAGCGAATATCGGGGACTACGATTGACCGATGGTCGGAGCGGCTTGCCTAGGCCGGGAAGAAATCGATGGGCTTGGTGGTGGTGATCGCTTCGACGTCTTTGGCCTCGAATCGGAACAGCTTGATTCGCTGTACCAGTTTGCGCTCGAGGTCCGCATCGTCGAGCTCGCTCGAGACAATCTCACACATCGTAACCTGTCCATTCGGCGCGATTGTCAGCCTCAACACCAGCTTGCCTTCGAGTGACGGATCCATGCGCAGTGCGCGATTGTACAGCGCGAAGATAGCGCCCTTGTTCTTATCGAACACGAGTTCGATCTCTTCGCGAGACCGGGAAGCTTTGCCACTCGATCCTGAGCGTGAAGCGCCACCACCTGCCTGGCCGATTCCTGCAACCGGGCTGGCTACCTTTGTCGTTGATCGTCCGGCAATGCCGGAACCACCCGTGTTGCGGCTCATGCCGGCGGTATTGATCCCCGTTGACGCGGCGCCGGCCTTGGACGTGATCATGGAGCGCTCGTTGCGCTCGGCTTCGCCCACCGCCGCAGTCAAAGGACGATCATCCGCCATTTGTTCAATGAGGTCCTTGTCGACCAGGTCGGCGAGATCTTCGGCGAAAGGCATCAAAGCGGCCTGGGCCTGCTCACGGGCAACTTCCTCACGATCGGGTTCAGGCTCGGGCTCGGGTTCCGGCTCGGCCTCTACGACTTTTTCGGGCTCGGGTTCCTCTTCTTCGGGTTCCGGCTCCTCCTCCTTGGGCGGTGGGGGTGGTGGCGGTAACGGTTTTTCCTCGAGCAGCAGCTGCGCGATACGGGGTGGGATTTCCTCAACATCGTACGGGTCGGGTTCCGGCACAGGAATAAATGGCCACACCAGTCCAAGCACGGCACAGATCAGGAATATGATGCCGAGCAGGCGCCGGAACTTGCGTTCCTGCCCCAGCTCCGATGTCCACGGCAGTTCATACTCTCTGTAATACGGTAAATCCAATTCCGCGACTCCTATGCCTCGTCCCTGTGCCTAACGGGCTGCCTGAATGTTGCCCAGCTTGTCCGAACTCTTCTGCAGCACGGCCAGCGATATCTGGCCGTAATCCGATGCCGTGCACGTCGCCATCACTTTTTTCAGCAACCGATACGGGATGTCCTTGTCTCCCATAATCGTGACTTCCCGTCCGGCGATATCGTCTTGCGCCTCACGGCGCAGTACGCGGTCATTCTGCGACAACAGTGCTTCGCGCAATGCAGGTATGTCATTGCCTTTTGTCATCATGACATCGGCGACCTTCGCCACCGGTGTACCCTGCACAATGATATCCACCTCACCAATGAGGACGACCACGGTTTCCTTGGCTTTCTTTTCTGCGATCGATTCAGGCAACTGCAGGTCCTTGGTGTTCGGCAGCGTCTCTACGTCCGATGAGTTGACGAGCAGGAAGAAAACCAGAATCGTAAAAATATCCATCAGCGATACGAGGTTGAGCATACCGGCGCCTTTGTTGCGCTTGTGGTGCTTCTCCATGCGTTTCGCACGAGCCGACTTGACCATCGCCTAGGCCCCCTCATCCAGGACCGGCGCATCGCCAATCGAAATGTCCGGGAACAGGTCGGACCGCAGCACCGACTCGTCCTCGATCCTTTCCGCCACTCGCACCGTGTCCATTACCTGCACCAGCGTGTCATACGCAATATCCTGCTCGAGCAGGATCGCCGCGTCCGACTTGTCGGGATACCTTTCCTTGAGTTCGGATAACTTGGTTCTTAATGCGCCGTAGTCGTAACCATCCTCGCTGTTCGGGTAGACGCCGAGCAATCCCTGGTTACGATCGCCGACTTCGATCTTGTCCTCACGGACGATGACTTCCAGTTGAAATGCCTGTTCCTGCGGGTCCACGGGCTCAGAAGAGGAGCCTGGCAGATTCAATTCGAGAATCGCCAATCGCGAGAACACCGCGGTGATCAGCAGGAACGGAACCAGAATCACCATCAGGTTCATAAATGCCGTGATGTTGAGTTCGGCCGTGTCATGACGACGATGACGACCGACTCTGCGGCTTTGAATCATGTTTTATGCTCCGGACGTGTTGAGCTGGCGTTCGGTTACCGCGTTGAGGAATTTGACGCTCGCCATCTCGAGGCTGTCCACGAGACCGTTTGTCTTTGTCTGCAACAAGGCGTGCACTAACAGCAACGGAATCGCCGCCATCAGACCGAACGCGGTCGTATTCATCGCAACCGAGATACTGGCGGATAGCATGTCTGCCTTGTCGGCCGGATTCGCGTTTGACACTGCGGTGAATGCGTTGATCAGGCCGATAATCGTACCCAGCAGTCCGAGCAGCGTTGCCACGTTTGCCAGCGTCGCAATGTAATGCGTACGCTTCTCCAGCCGCGGCAGCACTTCCATCATGCTTTCTTCCATGGCCTTCTCGATGTCATCACGACGACGCGCCGACTTGATCCGGTACAGACCGTAAGTCAGGATCGAGCCAATGGCTGCCTTCGATTTTGACGTATGCTCAGCGGCTTCCTGGAAATTGCCGGCCTTTAGGAAAGGCACAATCTTTTTCCACAAAGCACGGTTGCTCGCGCCCGACATGGTCAGGTACATCCAGCGCTCGATCGCAATCGCGGCACCGCATGCAAATACAAACAGGATTGGGTACATGAATGCACCGCCATCCTGAAAAAACCGCACGATTGTGCTCATTTGTCTGCTCCTCTAAAAACAGAATATTCCGCGGCATGTGCCGCTCTCAAAAAATTATTCGCGGCTAACAGCCGCTCCTACTCTTGTTCATTGTCGCCCTGCAGGTCGCCGTAGTAATCGACCTGCCGAATGAACTCTTCCCTGTCGATCGGTGTAAGCACCTCATCGAGCAGTGTGTTAACGGGCCTGCCCATCAGGTCGCCCGGATCCGATTTTTGCCACGGTACGATATAAAGCACCTTCGGCAGTTCCTGGTTGCCTGTGATCTCGGTGCGCCCAAGTTCGATCGAGTCCATAACCTGGTTACCGCTCGTACTCCGCGTAATATCCTGTGCCAGCGCCGGCGACTCGACACCGGGCTCCAGTGCATCGATCGCATCCCCGCGGTTTCCGTCCGGATTCGTGTCGAATCCCGAATCGCGTGCCGACGTGTCAACCGCAGGCATCAGATCGTCCTCCATCGGGTCCTGAGCAAAAGTGGCAAACGCTGCCAACAACATGGCGAGCATGAATCCGGTGCCGAATACGCTGATTTTGCCAGTACTCATGTCCGTCATTCCGCCACGTTTGCCGTGCGTTGAGTCGCCGCTATGCGGCGCCTCAAATCCGCAATCCATTTCTCGACCTGCTTGTCTTCGCCGACCAGCGCCTGATATGACTCGAAGTGTTGCAGGGCCACGTCGAGGCGCTGCAGGTACAGCTCATTAAGGACGCCCAGGTTGTAGTGTGCCAAGGCGTAATCAGGGTTGACTGTGACGGCCTTCATATAAGCGGCTTCTGCCTCGAGAAAATTCCCGTTTCTGCGAAGCAACATGCCCAATTGATTCAAAGCGGCCGGATAATCGGGATTCAGGGCCAATGCGGCGTCCACAGCGGACTTCGCGGCCTCGTTATTCCCGTTACGCGCGTGAATAATCGCGAGGTTGACGTAGGCACCCGGATATTCCGCGTATTGCAGCGAGAATTCCTTGAATCGTAGCTCGGCATCCACGTAATCACCGGCTGCCATTGCCGCGGCTGCCTGCTCATACAAGGTCTGGACCTGCGGCGGGATGACCACGGTCACTTGTTGGCCATCGACACCTTCGCCTGTGAGTGACTCCGGCTCCGAATCTGCCGGTTTCGCAGGGCCTCCGCTCGCACAAGCGACTAAACCCAGCAACGCGAACAAGGCCGCCGGAAGCCGTCCGATATCAATAAAGCGCTGTAACAACATCTTCGCTGCGCTCCTTCTTCGCGTATCGCGCCGGCATCAGACCAGCCAGTCGCTCAAAACTCTTCTGCACCCATTCGTCGTAAACACCGTCGGCAGCCCTGGAAGCGTTAGCCTTGTATAGGTCGATCGCTTTTTCTTCGAATGGAAATGCTTGTTCTTCGAGGAGTAATTCATACTGCTCAAGAGCGTCGACGTCCAGGTCTGCCGGTCGATCAGATCCCATCAAATCGGAACTGAACTGTTCGTAGACTTCACCGAGACGGAACGTCGCCGCCGTCGTCACTTCTGCAACCCCGTAGTCGGCTGCGCTTGTATAAGCCGTAATAACCTCTTCCATCAATGACTTTTTGAGTTTCAGGCTTTCCGCAAGCGGCTGGGTCAGTTTTACAACCTCGAAGCGCTCGCGAACAGGATCCGCAAGCTCCAGAGAAGCAATCGCTGCCAGGAAGCGCGTGCGATCCGTCCGTTGCGCGCCGGCTGTCGCGTCGATCTGCACAAGGTCCTGAAGCCGCTGGACGCGTTCCTGCTCGTTTCCGGTCTGCCTCGCAATCTCGAGCAAGCGAAATCGCGCCTCGATCGACTCAGCGAGCGGATCCGGGTAACGCGCAATAATGTCGTTCAGAACTCGTTGCTCACTCGCGATGGTGCCCGTCTGCTGATAGAGATCAGACGCTTTCCAAAGCGCCTCGCGCCGCACCTCACCAGAGCTCGAATCCGCCATGGCAATGCGCTCAAACTCCGCTGCCGCCTGGTTCGACTGACCCGATTCGAGATAGGTAACAGCGAGTTTCTGCGTCACATCATCCGCAAATTCGCTATCCGGGTAATCGCGGCGGAATTTCTCCAGGGTACCGGAAGCACGGTCCCAGGCCTGCAAATTGATTAGCGCGGCGGCAGCATCGTATTCGGCGGTCGCGCGAATGGAGGAGTCAGGCACTGCCTGCCCAAGTCGAGTGAAGTGCGTTACTGCGGTTTCAAGGTCTCCGGCATCACGCGCCTTCTCACCCTGCTTGTAAATCGATGATGCGATTCGGTCCTTGATCTCCTGGCCTGCCGCAACGTCATCCGCCGGCGTGACATCGTGCAAACTGTAATAAGCCGCTTCAGCTGCTGTGAAATTCTGCAGGTCGAACTGTGAATGGGCTATAACCGTCCAGGCCGTTCGAGCAAGCTTTTGTTCGACAGGTGGCTGCTTGGCGACCACAGTCTGACCGACGGCAATGGCCAGATCGAACTGCTCTTGTTCGAACAGGTCTTCAGCAACGGTCGTCAATACGGCGCCTGATTCCGGATGTCCCGGAAAGGTATCGGCAAATTTCAGACCGCTGTCAAGGTACTGCTTGTGCCACTCGTCCTTCGCAGCGCCCGCCAGCGACTTTTCATGCTCGCGATAAGAAAGTATCGCTGCATAACCCGCCTCGGCGGACTTGTCGTGATCACTGTAATCGTAGGCACTGCGCTCGTATTCAACCGTCGCTGCCAGGTAGTCCTCACTCTCGAAGAGTATTTCGGCCAGCAGGAAGTTCGTGTTAGCGCTGTCGACTTCACCCGGAAAATAGGCCAGGTATTTGCGGTACCAGTTCGCAGCCTGCTGGTAGTCACTCTTCTTGCCATCGCGTTGCGCCTCGGCATGATAGTACTGCGCGAGATCGTTAAGATTGGTCTTCAGGTTGGCGGCAACCGCCTGGTTCTCCTCGGGCGGGTTGCGAACCCAGAATTCTCCGTCCATGCCGTAGCGCTCGACAAAGCTTTCCTTGCCCTCAAGCACAAGGCTGGGGAACCCGCCCTGCTTGTAGGCCTCGATAACTTCGACCTGCAGCAGAGGTGCTTTGGGATGAAACGGATCCTGAACCACAAACGCCTCGTAGGTTTCGGCGGCATCGACGAATCGCTCTTTCTCGAGATACAGGTCACCGAGATTGTCGTAAATAGCATAGCTGTATGCCGGGTTTTGACGACTCTCAAGGAACGCGTCGATACTGTCGGCGCCTTCCAGGTAGGAGAATCCGACGCTCAGGACACGAAACGTATCTTCAACAAGCTCGCGTTCGGCGCGTGTCAGTCCGGCGAGTCGCTGCTCACCTTCGCCTATCTCAACGCCTTTGATCTTGCGGTCAAGCAATTCGAAAAACGGATCGAGGCTATCCTCGTACCACGCCAACTTGAATTGAGACCAGCCCAATTTGTACAAGGACTGCTCATAGAAGCGCGATGCTTCACCGTACTTCCTTACGCCCTGATACGCCATTTCCGCATCATTGTATTGCTTGCGCAAGAAAAGCATTTCACCGCGACGGAACTGTATCTCGTCGATCAGCGCGGTATCCGGGAATTTCGCGACGAGTTCATTGAGTACTTCAAGTGCTTCGTCGGTCCGCCCACCGACTTCGTAGGCGCGAGCCAATTGGTACAGCACGGTGTCATTGCGGCGGTAATCGGGATACGCCTCGAGCAACTGCTGGTAAAGGCCGACAGCACTGTCGTAGCCTGCTGAGTTCAGCGATTCGATGTTCTCCGCCAGCTGATCGGTCTCGGTTGCTTCAAGCTCAAGGTCGCCCAGACGGCGCATGGCTTCGGCGCGAAGTTCAGGATCACCCGATACAAGATCAAGAAACGCTCGATAATTGTCGCGCGCGAGATCGACACTATCGAGAAAGATCTTTCCGGGACGAACCTCAACGGTCTTCTTCTCGAGGCTCTTGATCGTATCTTTCTCTTTTGCGCGCGCATTGGCGGCAGGCGCCGAGAGGACCAGCGCAAACAACGCGAGCAGCAGATAGCGCGGCATCTTCACTGCGCCGCGTCCCCGACTGTTGCCGCAAGATCGTAAATTGCGGCGAGCGCAAATCGTGCCTGAACCGTATAGATATCAAGTCGCTGTTTTTGCGCCTGAAGCTCGCCGATGGCGATCGACTGCAGAAACGCGCGCTGTTTCGACAGCGCGTCTTTGACCCTCATCTTCGTGCCCTCGATACGCGGCGTGAGATCGTATACGCGATTGCTGATTTCCGCGAAACGTAGAGGTTCCAAAAGCATGGTTTCATCAATTTGGCGTCGTGAACGCTGTGCGGCCAAGAGAGCCTCGCCAGTCTCACGAAGATTGCGGCGAATACGCCATACACGATCGTTGAAGTCGCGCTCCAGTTCCCACTGAAGAACGCCTTTCAACAAACTGATCTTGTCAAGAACTTCCTCGGCCTCCGGAATGTCCGCGTGCAAAGCGGGCGCATTCTCGAGACCCGTAATTTCACCCCACATTTCGAATTCGGGCCTGGTCGCAAGCGCAAGCCAGTCATGGCTCTCTTCGATATTGTTCAGCGTTGAATCAAACTCGAGTTTACGGCGTATCATGTCTTCGAGATTGGCACGCGACAGCGCATCCTCCACGAGCGGTAAACGTGCGGCGTATGCTTCCTTACGCGTTTCGAGCATGTTGTTGTATACGTCGACATTCGATTGCCAATCATCAAGATTTCGATACAAGTAACTCAGGTCACGATAGTTTTTCAGGCCTTCGTGAAATTCGTGTGTGGCAAGCATGTGGAACAGGTATCGTGCTTCAGGGCCTTCGGGCAATTCCTCGAGATGCCAGTACCAGCCTGCGCTGTCAAGCGGATCGTCGTCGACATAGTCATCGAAAAAGCTCCCGGATTCAATGCGTTGAATCGTCTGGTCCAGACGATTGGTTTCTTCGTGAAATGCCTCAATCGCGTTCAGGTAATAATCTGCGGCCTGACTCATCGAATCGAGTCTGGCCATGGCATAAGGAATTGCCAGCATCGACTCCTGAACCGCTGAATCAAGCAAATCACGCCCGCGAAGCTCCATCCACGGTACCAATGCACGCTCGTAATCCTCCATCTCGGCATCCGCCCAGCCGACGCCCAGCAAGGCCTTGTTGGAAAAAGGACCTTCAAGACGAACGCGTTGCAGCGGTACTTTCGCAGCTCCCGGCTGGCCGTCCTGCAACAGCGCATATCCAAGAGCGACATTCGCCTTGTCACGCAACGCTGTGAGCTCATCGTTAAAAGGGTCCAGTTCCCCAAGGTCATTGAGAAGGCGCGCCGCCTCATCGACACGACCGAGTCGAACCAGGGCTACACCGACGTTGAACTTGGCGTAGCTTGCCCACTCGGTTTTTCCCTGCCAATTCTGCAGCCTGGCGATAGCGGCGTCGTACTCACCGGCGTCAATCAGAATCTGCGCGTCGAGCATCAGCGCTTCTCGTTGAAGATTCTCGGGAAGCTCCCTTTCTATCTTGCCAAGGGCTTCCTGAGACTTGTCGAGATAGCCGCGCTGGTACCAGATCTTGGCCAGAAAGAACCAGGTGCGGTCGCGAATATCGGGGGCGACATTGTCGGCCAAAAGGCGCTCAAAAATATCGGCGGCCTCAAGGTGGTGGCCGTAGGAAAGATACATGCCGCCGAGAAGCAACTCTGCTTCATCAGTATGATTATCGAGCTGCTGCTGCTGTTTCGCGGCAAGCAATCGGACGATCGCCGGGAAGTAATCTTCCTGATAAAAATAGAAAAGAGCCTCGCCGTAGTGCGGGTCCTGCACGACGATCGCGTCACGATCGGCGTCGGCTGCCTCTGCCACTTGCGTCAGCGTTGCAAGCGCCAACAGCAAGCAGAGGCGCCTAAGTAGTGAGCGATCTGATGGCAAAGATCACTCCCATTCCTTAATGACAAATTCCGGCTGCTGTTTTCTGACGCGGTCCGTAATTTCCAGTTCCAGGTACTTGGCACCGATACCCTTGTCGATGGTCACCGTTGCGCCACGCCGGTAATCACGAACGTGCGGGCCCTTACCTGTGAAAATCGCAATGAGTTCATGATCGCCGGTTTTCAGGTTGGCCATGTGCACACGATGCACGCCACCACGAATCAACGCATCGACTTCGCGCGCCGTATACAGGTAGTTCGCCACCTCCTTGCCATCAATCTTGAGATTCACGGAATCGAGCTCGAAATACTCGCCGACATCCATGGAAATGAAGAACGCGACCTGCGAATTCGCGGGAAACAGCAGCTCTTCTTCCAGGAGAAACAGGTCTCGATTAAGGTCGAGAACTTCCTTCTTCAAGGTCTGCACGTCCTGATCAAGGCTGCGGAACTGTTCACGTGACTCTGACTCAGCCGCCTCCGCGCTCATTGCCTGCGCCAATGCCATTTCCGCGTTCATCTGGGCCGCGTCCTGAGCGAACGCCGCCATGCTTGACACGAGCGCCACGGTTGCAAACAGGCTGAAAAATGTCTTTGTCACTGTCTTACTCTCTTAACAATGTTCGAATCTGATCCAGGTATTTTTCTTCGTACCCGGGCTTGTAACCATGGTGTACGTGACGAACCTTGCCCTCACGATCAACCAGAACCGTAACGGGCATGGCGTCGACCGCATACAACTTGCTGACTTCTTTTCGTGCATCGAACAACACCGGGAAGTTGACGCCGAGTTCATCGATCATCTTCATCGCACGATTTGAGTCATCGTCGATGTTCACGCCAAGCAGGTTGAACCCCACTCGCTGGTAGCGTGCATACAATTCGTCGAGCAACGGCATTTCCTGACGGCATGGGCCGCACCAGGTCGCCCAGAAGTTGATCATCACAACGTCGCCGCGGTATTCGGAGAGCCGCATGTTTTCACCCGACGAGCTCTTGAGCGCAAAATCCGGCGCTTCTTGTCCTTCCATGCCTGACGATGCGAGACTGGTCACTGCGATGGTGCTGACCACAAGACCAAAAATTGCGTTTTTGACATTCATTCGTCCGTTCCTTGTTCTTGCGAGCCCGGCTCCTTCCATAGAAACCCGTCAACGGCCGCGCTATTCGATCCCGAATGGTGACAGCCGCAGCCGCCTTGGGGCGTGATTATCGTCACAAATGCCCGGATTTCATGGACATAATAAAGTGACGTGCCCGGAGACCGTCAGGTCCGCAAGCGTGCCAGATTACGTTAAATCGCTATCCAAGCATACGTTTTTCTTGCCAGGAGTCTTCTGTCCATGATAGGCGTATGAGGCTGAATTTAAAGCAAAAATGCGTCGCCTTTAAGCGACATTTCGCGGTTTCTGCGGACGCTACTTGAAAGCCTCGGCGCTTGGCTGCTGCAGTCCGTTGGAATAGTAAACCTGACCCTCAGCATCTATGACGATGCTCTCGTAGTCGGGCAACGTGCCGATCAGCCTAAGGCCCCGGTCGACGCCCATGACAAAGACCGAGGTCGATAGCGCATCTGTTAGCACTGCATCCGGACCCATTACCGTCGCGCTGTGTACTCCGCTCGCCGGCGTCCCCGTGCTGGGCTGAATGATGTGATGATAGCGGACACCGTCTTCGTCAAAATACCGCTCATAATCACCAGAGGTCGATATCGCCTCGTCGGCCAGCGGCAAGGAAATTGCTACCTGGCCGTCGTTTCTCGGATCCCGGATACCGACCATCCAGGGCCGGCCACGCCGATCGCCGAGCAGGCGTGAATCCCCGCCCGCCGTGACGATGGCATTTTGCACGTCCCGATTACGCAAGATATCCACGCCGCGCTCGACGACGTATCCTTTCGCGATACCACCCAGATTGATGCGGACGCCCTCCTTCAGAAACCTAACGGTGCCTGCCGCCTCGTCCAACTGGACATAGCGATAGTCGATATTTTCTCGCTCGGATTCTACCGTTCCTGAATCGGGTCTCTGCCGGGACCGAAAGTCATAGTGCTGACCCACGCTGTCGAACGTGATATCGAACGCACCGAGCGTCAGCACCGAGATGTCCAGCGATCGCTGAATGAGTTGCAACAGCTCTTCTCCAACACCAACCGGTCCTGTCGCAGCCAGGCGGTTGATTTCTGAAATTTCGCTGTCCTCTTTGTAAGTGCTCATGAGGCGATCGATACGCACCGCCTCCTCGAAAACCGCATCGAGCGCCTGCTGCCCCCGCTCAGCATCCTCGCTCCAGAAATAGACGCTGACTTCGGTGCCCATCAACGGGCGCGCATCACCGACCCAGTCTGCCAGCGCCGCGGACCCTGGCAGCAGTAGCAAGAGCGTTGCTAGTCTTAGCCTAAGCCGGGAGTTATGCTTGGTGTATTGACCCTGTATTAAGGAGCCGGACAGTGACTTCATTCCTGATTTTCCTGGGCGTAATTGCCGCGATAGTGTTCTGGGCGATCGGTATTTACAACCGACTCATCAATGAACGAAATCGCGTCAGAAACGGGTTCGCACAAATCGATGTCCAGCTGACCCGGCGACACGACCTCATTCCTAACCTCGTCGAAGCCGTCAAGGGTTACATCAAACATGAACGGGAAACCCTTGAGGCCGTTGTCAAGGCGCGCAATAACGCCGTGTCCAGCCTGGATGCCGCCAAGGCGGACCCGGCCAACGCCGAAGCAATCAAGAAGCTCGGCGCCTCCGAAGGTGCCTTGGGCAGCGCTCTCGGCCGTCTTTTCGCATTGTCCGAAGCTTATCCTGATCTCAAGGCGAATCAAAATATGATGCAGTTTCAGGAAGAGCTCGCCAGTACCGAGAACAAGGTCGCTTTTTCCCGCCAGGCGTTCAATGACGCGGTACTCGGCTATAACAACACGGCTGAAAATTTCCCGAATAATGTCATTGCGAATACGTTCGGCTTCGAACTTGCCAGCTTCCTTGAGATCGAGTCAGAAGACATTCGCGAAGTGCCGGACGTTTCATTCACCTAAGTGAACTTTTTCGACGCGCAGGACCGAGCACGCCAGACGTCACGACGCCTGATTGCCGCGTACATCGTCGCCACAATAACCATCGTGCTGGCCGTGACCGCTATCGTCGGCATCGCGCTTTTCAATTTTTCGTCGGCAGGCTACGACACTGCCGCGAATCCAGGCTCTGTGAAGGGCGAGTTCTTCGCCCAACAGACTCCGATACTCATTGGCACCGCGATTCTGACGACCCTGTTTATCCTCGGCGCCAGTTTGTTCAAGACATCGGTGCTCTCGGCCGGCGGTGGTCGTGTTGCAACAGGCATGGGTGGCACGCTGGTGCCGGCCGATGTTCAGGACCCGTTGCGCCGCCGCCTGCGCAACGTTGTCGAAGAAATGGCGATCGCATCCGGGGTACCGGTTCCGGAGATCTATGTCCTCGAAGAAGAGAGTAGCATTAACGCATTTGCAGCCGGCTTCACACCCAGCGATGCCGCCGTCGCCGTCACTCGCGGAACGCTCGAATTGCTCGATCGCGACGAGCTGCAGGGCGTGATCGCGCACGAATTCAGCCACATCCTGAATGGCGACATGCGCCTCAACATACGTCTGATGGGTGTGCTTTTCGGGATCATGGTACTGGGGCTGATCGGCCGGCTGATCGTGCGCGGGGGGCACCACACGAGCATCGTCTCCAGTCGCAGAAATCGCGGAACACCCGTTGCGCTCGTGATCGGCCTAGGTTTGGTCGTGATTGGCGGTATCGGCGTTTTCTTTGCGCGCATTATCAAAGCGGGCATCTCAAGACAGCGAGAGTATCTCGCGGATGCTTCTGCGGTGCAGTTCACACGACAGAGCAGTGGCATAGCGAACGCATTGAAGAAAATTGGCGGTTACAGCGCGGGCTCGCTGATCAAATCAGCCGATCCCGAAGAGGTTAGCCATATGCTGTTCGGCACGGGCGCCAGGTTAAGAGGCATGTTTGCGACACACCCACCGCTGGTCGAGCGTATTCAGGCATTGGACCCCAGCTTCAAGGCATCCGACTTTCCACGCGTCGATTCGCGTCAGCGCAGAGCTACTGCAAGCCCGGACGCATTGCATCGAGGCCTTGCCGGTGATGTGACCACTGCCCTGGCCAGTGGCGGCACCGCCCTTGCGGACTCTATCGCCGAGACCGTGGGCCAGCCGGAAAGCGAGCATATCGAGTACGCGCAGCACCTCCGGCAGTCTGTTCCCGAATCGTTGTACGAAGCGGCCCATTCGTCTGAATTTGCCTACCTTTTGACCATCGCGCTGATTCTCCACAGGGACGGCAACACCGTAGAAAGACAACTGGCTCTCGCGAAGGAGCAACTCGGTGCACAGCGGGTGCGACTGCTGCAGCGTTACTACGAAGAACTCGCGACGATCAGCGCCGAATATCGACTGCCGCTGCTCGCTATCGCTTTTCCGGCCCTCAAACTTCGACCCGCCCAACAGCTAAGCTACCTCGTATCGCTGGCCACACGAATGATCGAGATCGACGGCGAGATCGACTTCTATGAATACTGTTTCTACCGAATCCTGATGAGCAGTCTCGGTCAGGCCATCGATCCGTCCGGTCGCCGAACGGCAGTTCGTGCTCGCAAAAAGGAACTGCGGTCAGCGGCCATCAACCTGCTACGTGTGTTGGCAGATTACGGACACGAAACGCAGGAACAGAGCAATGCGGCATTTCAGGCTGGCCGGGAGACGCTAGGGCCCTGGGCGCAAGACTATGATTTTCAATCCGACTATAGCTACACGGTTGCCGTACTTGACCATAGCCTGGACGTACTACTGGGACTGAACAGCAAGGGGAAGGAGTCCTTGTTGCGGGCGATTAGCGCCACGGCGGCACACGATGCCACGCTCGCGATAGGAGAAGCCGAACTGATTCGCGCCGTTTGCGCGACGCTTGACTATCCGTTGCCGCCTATTCTCGTGCGGCGGACGATACTTTAGCGGCTAATTAGCGACGCCGTTCTTAGCGTACTGATTTTGGCGTACTATAGAACTCCTCAGCGATTCACCTGTCGGACACAAACATGAACAAGCCATGCCTCCTCGCCACACTTTCACTGCTGGCCCTGGTCTTAACGTCGACCAGTGACGCCGCAACGCGCGAAGAAAAGCGGGTCGCCGACGCCTCGGATGTCATAGATCAGCTGCTGCGGATCCCCGAAAAGACGATTCCCCCATCACTGCTGGCGCGCGCCTACGCGGTAGCCGTCATACCCAATGTTGTCAAAGCGGCATTCGGACTTGGGGCGCGTCGCGGCAAAGGCATTCTTGTCGTGCGTCAGGGCGATAGTTCCTGGAGCAACCCGGCGTTTGTGACGCTGACGGGTGGCAGCTTCGGCTGGCAGATCGGAGCTCAGTCGACCGACATCATTTTGGTTTTCAAGACGCGCAAAGGCGTCGACGGCATCACCAACGGCAAATTAACGCTAGGTGCTGACGCCTCTGTCGCCGCCGGCCCAGTGGGTCGTCAGGCAGCCATTGCTACTGACCTGATGTTCCAGGCCGAAGTCGTCTCCTATTCGCGCAGCCGCGGCCTGTTCGCCGGAGTGGCGATTGAAGGTGCGGGCGTTACCATGGATCGTAAGGCCAACGCCGCATTTTATAGTTCGACAAGCATGACACCCGAAAAAATATTCGTCAGCTCACCGAACATTGCGCCGGATGTTGCGAATACGTTTGTGCAGATTCTGACTGCGCAGACAAGTCGCTTGCCGACATCGCCCGGTATGCGTGCTGGTACGGAGCCACCTGAAGAAGAAACCTCCAATGTCCGCACCTTCGGCATACCCGAAGCGGGCGAGCCGGAAAATGAGGCCACGGAGTACGATCCGAATTACTAGGAACAAGGGCGACCAGACAATTGAACGACCTCATTGTGAAGGTTCAGCAACTCGCAGAGTTAATTGGTCCTAATGTCTATCTCCAGGCTGCGATCATTGCAGCCGTCTTCATATTCGTCGGCAAGATTGCTGACTGGATAATCTCCGGAATCATCGGCCGAATCGCCAGCCGTTCTTCAAACAACTTCGATGATCAGTTCGTCAAACTGGTCCATCGGCCCGTATTCTTGTCATTCGTTCTGCTGGGACTTGCGCTTGCCGCGCGCCGCATCGGTCTGCCCGACGCACCGCTCTTCATTACGATGGGCATACTCAAGACGATCGCGATATTTGTGTGGTACGGCACACTGAGCATGCTGTTGAGTCTGGTCATAAGGGTCTTCGGCGGCGCCAAGGACAGTAGAATCCTGCAAACCGGAATGCAGGCGTTGTTGCACAACGTCATGAAGATCATCCTGGTCGCCCTGACGATTTACTTCATCTTCCTTGCCTGGAAGATTGACGTAACGGCATGGCTCGCGTCAGCCGGTATCATCGGACTGGCGCTCAGCTTCGCGGCAAAAGATACGCTCTCGAATCTTTTTGCCGGCGTTTCGATCATTGTCGACGCTCCGTATAAGACCGGGGACTACATTATTCTGGAGTCCGGCGAACGCGGCGTCGTCACCGATATAGGATTGCGAAGCACCCGGATACTAACCCGTGACGACGTCGAAATCACCGTGCCGAATGGCATCATCGGTAATGGCAAGATTATCAACGAAGCTGGCGGCCCATCTGAACAACACAGGATTCGTGTTGCTATTGGTGTCGCTTACGGCAGTGATATCGATCATGTCATCGCAACGCTCGAGAAAGTGGCAGCCGATCACGCCGATGTTCTTGAGATTCCGGCTCCGCGCGTTCGATTCCGTGCCTTCGGCGACTCGAGTCTAAATTTCGAACTGTTAGGCTGGATTGCTCGGCCCGTTGATCGCGGCCGGGTAACGCACGACCTGAATTGTGCGATTTACAAGGTGTTCAAGGAAAGTAGTATCGACATTCCGTTTCCGCAAAGGGACTTGCACGTACGGACGATGCCGGCTACTGAGAACTAGTCCTCGTCCCCTTCGTCGCCCTCTTCGGTACGACGACTGAGTTCGTCGCGAACCGACTGCAAATCGGACACGGCGGGCCCCAGCTGCTCAGAAACAGCCGCGTTGCTGCCGTCCATCACAGGCTCGGCCTCCCCGACAGCACCAGCGCTGTCTGGCTGTTCGGGTGCGTCAGGAACAACAGCTACCGGCAGATTACCTTCGGCGAGCGGTTCGCCTTCCGTCAGCGTGTTGGCCATCTCTCCACCGTCGGGCGGCGCAACACCGAACTGGGCCAGATACTCGGCTTCTTTACGCAGGCGTTCTGCCTCGGTGGCGCGCCGCCGTGCTTCGGCAGCCGCCGCCTGCGTTCGACGCAACGCACTGCGCTTTCTTTCCGACCTGGCTTCAAGCTCGGCCTTGGTTGCCGCTTCTTCCTTGGCCTGAACCCGCGCAACCGCCTGCCGCGCGTTCATACATTCTGCGTCGTACTTGGTCCTTTCACGGTCCTGCGAACACCGAACCACTGCCGCCTCAAGCAGAATCCGGTTATCCATGAATTCGGAAACGGTCCGAGGCGGCGGTTCCTTTGCACAACCGGCCAGCATCGAGCATCCGCAAAGCAAAAATGTGAAATGCCTCGTCATAGGGCGTAATCAGTCCAAATCTCGGGTGTGTCAGATAATACAGCGTACTGCGCGAGCCATGATAACAAAATTGTCAAATTACGGTGGTGGCGCCAGTTCGCACTTTTTCGAGGGGAAACGACTTTTTTTCGCGCTATAGTGACGCCGTGCTCATTACAGGGACATGGACCATTGTCAGGATCGAGCCAATTCAGGCTTCTCGGCCAGCGCCGATTTGCCCCGTTCTTCGCCACGCAATTCCTCGGTGCCCTTAACGACAACGTTTTCCGCAACGGCCTCGTTATCCTGATCACGTTCCAGGGCGTACTGGTCGCTGGAATGGACCACACCCACCTCGCGAACGTCGCC
>Ga0224508_10001536_pt1 | contig 20645 bp, 15 predicted proteins | sample SF_Jan12_sed_USG_4_FD_170157 | JGI IMG/M metagenome (GOLD analysis project Ga0224508, IMG submission 170157) | Sediment microbial communities from San Francisco Bay, California, United States - SF_Jan12_sed_USGS_21 | ecosystem: Environmental > Aquatic > Marine > Sediment | place: USA... | reverse complement strand
TCGTGTACCGGGCCACACCGGCCGATATCCGGCTGATCGAAACCATCCGCCTGAACGCACTTCGCGATTCCCCCGGAGCATTTCTTTCGGGACCTGCCGACCATCCCGAACCAGGACACGACGACTGGCTCAAGGTGGTAACCGAGTGGACGCTGCCGCCGGACAATGCGGTGTTTGTTGCGACGAGCGGCGAGACCGGTGTCGGCATGTGCGGCGCGTTCGTATCGACTCCGGTGCGGGCCACGCTGGTTGCGTTGTGGGTGGTGCCCGCGCTCCGCGGTTCGCCGGTTGCGAGTCGGTTGGTGGAGCAGGTGCTCGACTTCGCCAGGAACCGAGGCGTCGCCGACGTCGGTGCCTGGGTGGTGGAGGACAACTATCGGGCGATGCGCTTCTATCGCAAGCACGGCTTCGAACCGGATGGAACGCGCCGGACGTTCGACCCGGAGCCGGATAAGGATGAACTGCTGATCGTGCGGGCGCTTTGAGCATACCAGTCGGAAGCGCGTCGGATGAGCTTCGAGAAATCGCCCGCAACGAGTGACTACTGGGCGGAGTTCTTGACGGTAAAAGGCAATATTGCCGACGATTACGTCGTCGTGGCATTTGGTCATACACAAGAGATGGCCGACGAACTCGTGGCACTGGTGTTGTCAGGTACGAAGCGCGCCACTACCTCCCTGCTCCGCGAGTACGGGCCCGGGTTGGAACCGCTGCCGCAAGTGGGCGATTTTGTCATCGTCATCGATGGTGAGGGACACCCCCGGTGCATCTGGCGTACCACCGAGATCGTCGTCAAGCCCTTAATCGAAGTTGACGACGCCTTTGCCTGGGACGAGGGCGAAGGGAATCGAACTCGTGACTGGTGGTTAGCGGCTCACAGGAAGTACTTTTCTGGCCAGGCGCAACGTGAAGGCTTCACGATGTGTGACGAGATCGAAGCCGTGTTCGAGCGATTCGAAATCGTCTGGCCGCCGGAGGTTGCCGATCTAACTCTATTGACGAGGCTCTAGCGTATTACCGCTCCGGCGGAAGTTCGGTAAGCACCTCGGCAAGGGTCTCGAGAAACAGGTCGGTATCGGCGGGCAGACCGATCGAAACACGCACGCAGGTGCCGGCCGCGCCGTAACCGAAAGTTGCGATGCGCACTCCTCGCTCGCGCATGGCCTGCGCCACGGCACCCGCGTTGCGTTCGACATCGACGCCGACGAAATTGGTTACCGATGGCATTGGCACGAAGCCCAGCGCGCGCAAACCCTCAATCATGCGCCTGCGTTCGCGCGCGGTGTGCTCGAGGATCATCTGCGTGTAAGCAGTGTCTTCGAGCGCCGCAAGCGCGGCTGCTTCGGCGACGCCGTTGACGTTGAACGCACTGGTTACGAGCCGCAACGCGTTGGCGATTTCTTCCGAACTGCACAGCGCATAGCCTAGCCGCAATCCGGCCAGCGCGTAGGCTTTAGAGAAGGTACGCGTCACCACCCAGGGACCACGCCGCGACGCCTGCAATACGGCCACAGCGTCCGGCCCTCCGGCGTGCACGGCGAATTCGTAGTACGCCTCGTCCACGAAAAGCAGCGTGCTCGCGGGCGTTTCGTGCGCGATGCGTTGCAGGGCTGGCTCGTCGAGCATCATGCCGGTGGGATTGTTCGGCGTCAGCACCAGCATCAGGCGCGTGTTGTTACCGGGCGCGCCGAGCATGCCATCGACGTCAATCGCGCCATCCGCCCGGTTGGGCACAGCCACCAGATCGGCGTTCACGGCCTGAAATATGCCCGCGAATCGTCGCCAGATGAGTTCGGGGGCGATCAGCTGATCTCCGGGTGCGACCGTGATATCGGCAACCCCGCTCAGCAACTGCGTGCTGCCGCCGCCATAGCAGATCTGTGCGGCGCAGACGCCGGTGCGCGCCGCCAACTCGGCTGTCAGGCGCGGGCAGGTACCATCCGGGTAACGGTTCAGGTTGTGAGCGGCATCGTCGATTGCTGCAAGCACACGCGGCGACGGCGGATACGGACACTCGTTGAGATCCATCCGCAACATCGGCTGCCCCACCTCGTGCGGTGCTATGTGGGTCGGATTCCAGAACGGGCGCTCGCGAAAATTCTCGAGCAAAGGATTATCACTGGTAGATTCGGTTTTCATTGCGTACGCCGTTGATTGCCGGCGCACATGATACCGCGCGGGCGTTCAGCGCGAGGCCGGTCTGCCCAGCTCGAACAGCCCGATGCCGCCGAGGACCAGCCCCAGCGCCACAGCGTGGTGCAACGCGAACACCTCATCCAGGAACACCACCGCCATAATGGCAGCGAAGACCGGCACGAGGTTGAGGAAAGCGCCGGCCCGGCCCGGCCCGATAATCGCCACACCCTTGATGTAGAGCACCTGCGCGAGAATCGACGGGAAGAATGTGACAACCGTCACGATCAGCCAACCCGTCGGCGTCGGCCACAGCACCTCACCGATCACCGCTTCAGCGACAACGAGCGGCACTGACGCAGCCAAGGCGCCGGCGGCGAAGCCTGTTAACAACACAAGGTGATCCACCGCCGGAGCACGGCGCAAGCTCAGCGAATACCCGGCGTAGAGTGCGCACGCGACGAGCATGAACAGATCGCCACGCCTGAAAACGAGCGACGACAGATTCTCCCACGCGCCCTGTGTTGTTACGATTACTATCCCCGCAAGTGTGGCCAAAATGCCGACAGCTTGCAGAACCCGCACCGGCGTGCGGTACAGAAACGCCGCGCCGACGAGGACAAAAATCGGGATGGATCCCTGGATGATGCCGATGTTCAAAGCGCTTGTCGTATGCCCTGCCACGTAGAACAGCGCGTTGAATGAGGTCAGACCGAGGGTGCCCATCAGCAACAGAAACAACCATTGCGCGTGCAGTGTCGGCCAGGCGGCGGGGAGTCGGCGCCGCACCAGCACCAACAGCAAAACAAACGTCGCTATCCAGCGCAACGCGACCAGCAGCATGGGCGAGATCTCGCCGACCGCCAGACGGCTGAGATTGGCGTTCAGACCGAAACACAGCATGGTCACAGTCAGGAACAGGTAAGCACGGGCGCTTGCTGACGCGGTATTTTCCAATCTGAATCCTGTCGGCGGGTAATGCGACGCCGTCGCAAAAGCTGGACACGGTAGCACAGTCCTGATTAGCGACGGGTGATCACGACAGGCTTTCCGGCCCCACGCGCGGATTGGAGAACATAGCCGAGGTCAATCAGGCTTGCTGCGAGCGGAGTCGGCCGGTGCTGGCCGATATTGCGAAACGCAGCGGGAAACAGAGGACAGGTGACAGCTTGGGGTCGGTTTGCGCTGCCGAGACCATGCTTATTTTCGTACGGTGATCTCTCTTCCGCTGCTCTTCATCGTCAGCGATCTGATTCTTCGGCAGCACCGGCACTACTCTTTCGGTAATGCACTTCAGGTAGATAGTCGCTGAATGCGATTCCATATAATTCCCAGATGGTCACGAACAATGAGGCGATCAAGGGACCGATGAAGATTCCCGTGATACCGAACATCATGATGCCTCCCAGTGTTCCAAAGAAGATCATGAGTTCGTGCATTTTCGTGTCCTTGCCCACCAGCACGGGGCGCAGCACATTGTCGAGACTGCCAACCACCAGACCACAAAAAACCAGCAATCCGACACCACTCATCATGTCACCCTGGATTATCAGGAAAATAGCCGCTGGCGCCCAGATAAGCGCTGACCCTACGCTTGGGATTATCGACAACACTGCCATGACGGTACCCCAGAAAACCGCATTCTCTATCCCTGCAACGGCAAACGCTAAACCGGCCAATCCGCCCTGCAGGATTCCTATCAGCATAGTCCCTTTGACCGTGGCGCGGGTCACGGAGGTAAATTTTTCCAGCATCAGGCTCTCATCGGCGCTATCCAGTGGCAGGTAGTAAAGGATCTTTCTCATCAGCTTGTCGCCATCCATCTGTACAAAGTACATTGTGTATAGAAACACAAAACACATGAACAGAAAGTTGACCGTGCCGAGCGTGGCCGATGAAAGTCCACTCACCAGATACTTGCTTATCGAAGCAACCAGTTGCCCGGCCTTTTCCAGGATCGTTTCACGGTACGGCAACAGCTGCTCGTAAAATGGCAGATGTTGCAGATATGCAGAAATCTCGCCCGGTTCACTGAGGGTCTGCTTGATCCAGGGGGTGACCGAGTGACCCACATTGATCGCCTGCCCCGCCACGATACCGATCAACAGCAGAAGAGGAATCATCACCACGAAAACCATCAGTAGAAGCGCTGTCACAGAAGCCAGATGTTTGCTTCCGTATATGACCCGCAAGCGGCGAAATACCGGACGTGCCAGCGCGCTGAAAAGTCCGGCTAAAAAAATCGCCATCAGGAATTGCTGAATCATCGAGAGGAAAAGTGCCGAAATGCCAACCACCATCAGCAGCAGCGTAGATTTATTGATAGTGTCCTGACTCATAGTGTCCTCCCGGTTGCGTGTTCATCGATAGCCAACCCTATCATCAACTCATATGCCCAACGCAGCGTACCGAAACTGCGCAATAGTGACTCGGCTAGGTATTCCTCGCGCGTGCGCGGTAAATTCCTTGTCTATTCACTCACTGGAATCCGGATGGGACGAGTGTCGCCTCGAATCGTTATACTGTGTCCGAACCTTGCGCGTGCTGGCGGCTTTTGCACGTCGTCGAAATCGAAAGTTGCCCTCGCACCCGAAGGTCGCCGATGAGAACAGACCCGATTAGACTCAAGCTGTTCCGCAACGCGCTGTTCTCCGTCGCCGACGAGATGGCCGTGACCGTTTGCCGCACGACATATTCGTGGGGGTGCCTGGATGGTTCATATTCTCTTCGTCGCTGTTGGCCACGATCGTTCCCTGCTTTCGGAACGGACCTTTTCCTGGGTATTTGAGCGTCTACGTTGGGCAAAAGGCTACGCATAGTGTTCTCGACTGCTGTGGAGTCACGATGCGATGATAAGCTAAGCTGTGTCGGGCGGTGTGTCGAGGACGGAAAGAACCTGCGTACCGGAATTGTCGAATCGCCGTGTGCACCTGTCATCAAGCGGCGACCTGGCGGAGACGATCGATGAATGTCCTCATAGTCGACGATCACGCGTTGTTTCGCCATGGGCTGTCGCTGACGCTCTCCGAGCTTTTCGAGGAACCTTCCATCACCCAGGCCGGCAGCGCCGACGAGGCCATCGAATTGCTGGCGGGCGATGCCGTGTTCGACCTCGCGCTGGTCGATCTGGTAATGCCGGGGATGAATGGTTTCGAGGGTATCAAGTTGCTGCGCGAGCAACTCGAAGGGGCACCGGTGGTCGTCGTCTCCTCGTCCGACGACGTAGCCGACATCAAGGCGGCGTTCGACTGTGGTGCGCGTGGTTATGTGCTGAAATCGTCCGCCGCACAGGTGCTGGAGCACGCGTTACCTCTGATACTGGCCGGCGAGATGTACGTGCCGGCCATCGCCTTGAACCCAAATGGCGTCGCCGCGTTGGAGGCACCGGACGTAGCGGCGCCTCCCTCCACCGCGAGCGCCAGAGCCATGACGCCGCGGCAGACCGATGTGCTGACGCTGCTCGTGAAAGGTCAGTCCAACAAGGAAATCGCACGCAACCTGGGTATGCTGGACAGTACTGTGAAGGTGCACGTGAAAGCCATACTGCAGAAGCTCGGCGTAAAGAACCGTACCCAGGCCGCGATCGCCGGGATGCAACAGGGCTACATCGACCCGGATGACAGGACTGATTGACCCCGGCGAGCGCTTACCCCGGCGGCGGGCCGCTGCTCTCCAACTCCGCCTCCAGGAGCAGGCGCAACCGGCTGGCCTCGACTGGTTTGTGCAACAATGGATAACCGCTCCGCGTCGCGTCGCGAATTCGCTCCGGGTCGGTGTCACCGGTAATGATAATGGCGCGTGTGGACTTGCCCACAAACTGATTCACCAGCTCGATCGCCATTAGACCGGTTTCGTCTCCGCGCAAACGGTAGTCGGCCAGGATCAGATCCGGGGCGGGACCATGTTGCTCGAGCTTGGTCAATGCCGTACCAATGGTTTGTGCACTGATGACTTGGCAGCCCCATTCCTGCAGCATCATGGTCGTACTGCGCAGCACGTGCGGGTCGTCATCGACCAGTACCACGAGCTTGCCGCCGAGGTCGCGATCGCCCGGCACAGGATCGCCGTCGTGTTCCGCGGTGAGTGCCGTCTCGTTCACCAGCGGGACCTCGACAGTGAACACTGATCCTCTCCCAAGCTGCGATCGTACCTCGATCCGGTGCCCGAGTAACCGTGACAGGCGCTGTACGATAGCCAGCCCCAGCCCCAGCCCCTGGCTGCGATCGCGCTCCGGATTGCCGATCTGGTAGAACTCCTGAAAAATCTTCTCCTGTTGACCGGCATCGATACCCACGCCGCTATCCCACACCTCGACACGCAGGTTGGGACCATGGCGACGCGCCCCCAGCAGCACACGCCCGTATGCCGTGTGGCGAATGGCGTTCGCCATCAGGTTACGCAGTATACGTTCGAGCAGGTTCGGATCGGTGGCGATGGTGCGCGTGACCGGTACAACACGAAGCGCAATCCCCTTGTTCTGCGCTTGCACCGAGAACTCCTTCTCCAGCTTGCGCAGCAGAGGTTCGGTCGCGACCGCGACGATTCTCGGCTTCACTACACCGGCATCCAGCTTGGATATGTCCAGCAGGGTGTCGAGCAACCCGCTCATCGAGTCGCACGAAGCCTGGATGGTATCGAGGATCTCCCGCGCCCGCGGCTCGGTCACGCGCTTCGTCAGCAGCGGCAGACACAGCGCCACGCTGTGCATCGGTTGGCGCAAATCGTGACTGGCGGCGGCAAAAAACCGGGATTTAGCCAGGTTGGCCTGCTCGGCTTCCAGCTTGGCTGTCTGCAGCGCCTCCTGCGCGCGCTTTTGTGAAGTGATGTCTTCCGAGATCCCCACGAAATGGGTTACGTCACCGCTGGAGTTCTTTATCGGCGAAATGAAATTGGCCGCCCAGTAGTCTTCGCCGCTTTTCTTGCGATTCTTCAGCTCACCGCGCCATTCCTCACCGGAGGTGATTGCGTGCCACAAACGCTCGTAGACAAGCGGTGCCGTCTCACCCGATTTCAGCACCCGCGGCGTAGCCCCCGAGACCTCCTCCAGGCGGTACCCAGTGACCTCCGTGAAGCGCGGATTCACGTACTCGATCAGTCCATTGGTGTCGGTAACGATGGTCATTGCGGGGCTCTGCTCCACGGCGCGGGAGAGCTTGCGCAGTTTCTCCTCGGCACGCTTGTGCTCGGTCACCTCGCGGGTTAGCTCGTCGTTCTTGGCCTTGATCCGTTCTTCGCTTTTCTGCAGACCTCGATACTGGCGTTTGATGGTGCGGTCCGCACGCACCACGATCAGGAACAGCACCGCGTAGAGCAAAGCGAATGCCAGCGCGGCGTTGACGACCAGGCGAGTCGTGGTTCGCTTGATACGTCCCATCAAGGGGGTCACGTCGGAATACAGTTCGAATACTGCCTCGACCTGACCAGCAGCGCCACGAATGGGAAGATAACTCTCCACAAGATCGCGGTTCTGCACAGTGCCTTCGAATGCGCTGAAGGTGTCGCGATAGCTCAGCTTGCTGGCCAGTGCGCCCTTGGTCGCGGCTGCGAAGAATCCTGGATTGTTGCGCTTGTTCTCACCGATCTGGCCTGGCTCCGAAGAAAACACGGTAAATCCGTCGAGGTTGTAGATTTTTACTTTCAGAACCGGCAACCCGGCGGTCAGTGACTTCAGGGCCGCGTATATTTCGGCAGTCTCGGGGCGTCGTCGCAGTTCGGCGGCACCGTCGCGGGTCACACTGCCAACATAAGCGGAAAAACGCGGCCAAATCGTGTTGGCGAAAGACCGAGCCAGTGCCGCGTTCTGTATCTCGGCCATGCTCACCAGTTCGTCCACGGCGCTTTGCCGGTACAGGAAGACCAGCGCCACCGTGACCAAGATCAGGGCGACCGCGCTGGTGAAAGAGAAATAGCGTACGAGTCTGAACATATCGGGTCTACGCGAGCTTTCTGGTACGCGGGTGAGAGGTAATCCTATTTGATCTGTATCAAAAATTGGCCCACCGGGACAATCCGCACAGTGTGTAAGCATGCCCACACGTGACTTCGATAGCCAGGTAGCGCACAGCCTTCGAAAGCATTTGCCACCCCTCGATCGCAAGCGGTGAAAGAACGAAGAGGCGGAGGCTCGATCCCGTCCGCCCCGAATTGTTTAATCAAGGGTGTAGTGACAGCTGATGGCTCCGCGGCGTCCGCTGATGCCGCCCCGCGATGCCGGGGTGGATTCGCCGCCGCTAATGGTCGTTCCCCTTGCGTTTCGCTTCGATCAGTACCCGTCCGGGGATGAAGATAGCACCCGGGCCGGTGGTCGCTCTACGGCTCGGAGTGGTTAAACCTAGAGCGCAGGGTGAGTAATCCTTTTGCGCATGGCCGGGCCAACCGGCGTTTTCCGGTCCAGCGTTATACAGCGCACTTAAAGGCGCTTTGTTCGGAGATCCCTTCTAGAGCGATCGTATCCTGATCCGGCAGAAGGCGAATCTCAGCTCGAGATGGGTACTCTCTCTGCCCCCGGCTCTTACCTACTCAGAGCCGTAGTGCATGGAGGCTGATCTGTCTATCTTTCGGGTCAAGTTCTCAGAAGTAGTTCGGACCTTCAGCCGACGTCCGAAGTCTTGTAACTCTCAGCAGAACGCTCTTCACAACAGTATGCACGACGGAGGACTGGACGATGATGAAAGCGGCAAAGTTGGTTGTAGGCACTGGATTTCTCGCGTTGCTGACGCTCGCTAGTGGCGGCAAGGCAAATGCTCAATTGGTTGATAACTCCTTCGAAGTATTCCGTATCCGTTGTCAAATAGATGTTGACGTTGACCCGGTCACCGGGGTTGAAATGCCCAAGGTGCAAATCCAGGTAAAGGCTCGCGCGGAACTGCTGAGTAACGTTGACATCTGGGTCGAAAAGTATCCTGGAACAGGAACCCCGACAGACCTGTCTTCGGTGGTCAGCTCGTTTTTCGATCTCGGTACCGCAACGGCCGATTGGGATACGTTTCCGGACCCCCTTGATCCTAATCCAGTAACGTTTATCCCGGGTGATTTTGTCGTTGATGGTGATCAGATACAGGCCCACGCCCGCGATACGAGCTTGTTTGGTTCAGGGCAGCAAGTGACGGACGTTGCCAAATGCGCCACCAAGGTATCATCACAGTTTCGCCAGCAGACCAAGCCCCCCAAGATCTGCGATATGCCTGGAGACGAAGACAAGCTGGCCGAGGGCAAGTGCGTACTGGAGTAGAGAAGTCACCGAGAAAGACTCCTCCCCTCGCCATGCAAGGGCGGCTGATTGACTACCCGCCCTTGCATGGTTTGTCCCCTTTTTCAATTTGCCTATGGCGACGAGGTGCGCGCGGCGCGGCGTTTGTTCGCCGGCAGCGTCTTCATCCCCGGTGAATATGGGACGGGCAGGCGTAGCGTATCCACTCACCCCAGTGGCCAGGGCAACTTTGCAAACGACTGCAGTAGTCCGGGCGGAAAATCCCTGTTTAGAAGCCACCCCATCAGGCACATCAACCCCACACCGCTGGTGGTGTACAACACGGCCATCGCAATACTAAGACGGGCGCGGACGCGCATAAACAAGAAAAGAAAAATACACAACGCGAGGATAAATCCGACCAGGGCAGACAGCGCAAGCAAGCTGGCAAACCATGCAAGCGTGGGCCACAAGCCATGTACAGCGTCGGCATCATCGCCATGGTTTTCGCGATCGGCAAATATTACATCCGACTCCGGATTGCGGATCATCCTAACCAGGCACAACAGGCAGGCCACAATTGCTACAGCAGACACGAACTGCGGAAAGATCTTGTCAGAGAATAATCGATCATTGATTGAAGATGCGTCCCAATACGAAACCACCAGATAGGCGAGCGCAGCCATTAGAAATATCAACGGCGCCCGCTTGGAACCTGACTTGACATCACCCTCCGCCATTATCAGCTTTGCCTGACGCAGACCGATTACAATTGAAATGACGGTTATGATGATCAGTACGATTACGATCGGACTGAAAATATAATCCATACCCTCATCGAACCCTCGACGGAATCTTGATCGCGCGATCTGAAAGGCCTGATTGGTAAAACCCTCTGCGGGGTTGGACAACACGAAACCAATAAGAAACGCAGGTCGGGACCAATCAAACCGGCGCAGGAAAATTCCCACCACGCCAATCGCAAATAGCGCCACCAGATCGCCCAGACTTTGGCCGGACTGGAACGCGGCAAAGGAAATCAGCATGAATAGAAACGGCGCCAGTAACGTGAACCGAATCGTCGTCAACTTCGCAATGCCGCCGGATGCAATAATGCAGATAATGGTACCGACAACGTTGGCAAGTGCCAGCAACCACACAATCGCATAGGTGTAGTTCAGATTGTGCTTGAGCATCGCCGGTCCCACTTCGATATCGCCGGAACCAAGCAATGCGATAGCACCAATGAACACAGCCATCGAACCCGACCCGGGTATGCCGAAAAGCAGTGTCGGCACCAACCCGCCACCCTCTTTCGCATTGTTTGAACTTTCCGGTCCGATTACACCGCGAATTTCGCCTTCGCCGAATTTTTCCTTATTTTTTGTGGTTTGCACCGTGTGACCGTAAGCGATCCAGTCAACCACCGAACCGCCCAGGCCGGGGATTACACCTACCATCACGCCGATTAACGAGCAGCGTATGGACAAGAAGATATTCGCGAACCAGTCTTTGACCCCGTCCAGCCACCCTGCACCCAGATCGGCGTGTTTTGAAATGGCACGATCCTGCCGCAGCAAAGAAACGATTTCAGGAATGGCGAAAATGCCGAGACCTACAATGACGAGCTTCAAGCCATCGGTTAAATACGGGATGTCGTAGGTCGCCATACGCAAACTGCCACCGGCATCGGCCTCTCCGATGGTGCCGACCATCATGCCAAGGCCAGCGGCAGCCAGACCCTTCAAGGCAACCCGGCCGGCGAGTATGGCTACCATCGACAACCCCAGCACCGTGATCATCAACATTTCGGGCAAGCCGAAACTGAGTACAACCGGCCGCGCGACCAGGATAAAAAAGGTCAGAAATCCCGCACCAATCAAACCACCAAACAATGACGACGCAAAGGCAGCTGACAGCGCCCGGGCTGCTTCGCCATTTTTGGCGAGGGGGAAACCATCAAGCACGGTCGCCTGAGATGCTGAAGAGCCCGGTATCCCCATAAGAACCGAAGCAAATGTATCTGACGTTGGCACTACAGCCACCATACCGATCATCAGCGCGAGGCCCAGTATTGGTTCCATCCCAAACATGAACGGCAGAAGCAGGGAGAGTCCGGCAATCCCGCCAAGCCCGGGGAAGACTCCGACTGCGAGCCCCATTACCACGCCTAAAACAAGATAACCCAAGACGTTCGGATTAAGGATCAATCCGAACGCATCAGACAATGCTGGCAATACGGTTTGCAGGATTTCCATGAATATTTATCACTCGATGCTGTGTGTGTTCGCCGTCAGCGTATCCGTGTAACGAGTGATCAAAGCGGAAGCGCTCCGAACAGGAGCGCTTCTAGGATAATAATGTCAGTGGTGACCTGTCCGACGACCGGGCGTGGAATCATGTCTCCGGTTGACGCGAGTCCATTTACAGTTCGGTACCATAATCGTCTTTCAACCACTTGATCACGAATGCTTTGGCAGCATCCGGAGCCGACGTAGCAGACACAGCACCTGCAACAGCCTCTTCGCCAACGAACATCGGATATTTGCCTAGTCGTTTTTCGGAAATTTCAGCAAAATCCGGTCGTGCCCTTACTTTTGCAAACGCCGCAATGTACGTATCTACGATTTCCTGATCGGTGCCGGCAGGTAGAAAAACAATTTTCTGGATTGGAAAGCCTGCATTGAAAAACCCTTTCCAGGCATCCCATGCCTCACCAGAGGTTTTACAGCCATTGGTTTGCTCACAGACTTCCTTGAACGTCGGCATATCGGGGAACGTCGGGTCCCGCACGATATTTCCAGCCTTATCGACCGATCCCCAGGTCATCATCGGTACCGCTTTACCTTCCTTGACCAATTCAATGGAACTTTTCAGGTAGGCAGCACTGGTCTGATAGTCCAGATTCACCTCGCCGCGTTCGAACATCAGTCGTCCATCACCTCGACTCTTGATGCCGAATACCGGCTCAACGCTCATACCCAACATCTTCCACGCCAGTAACGGAATGAGATCGAGCCGTGTAGCGCCTTGCGATCCAAACAGGTAGTTACCACCTTTCAGTGCATTGGCGGAACCGTCAAATTTTTTACCGTCTTCAGCGTTGATATACGCCACACCGCCAGTGCCAGTTGCCATCACCGGGATCCAGTCCTTGATCTCGTATTTCACGCGTGGATCACCCAGCAGGTACGGGAAATGGGTCGAACCCGACGAGCCAAAGATGAGGGTACCGTCTCCCTTGGTTTGCCCCTGAAACCAATTGGCCCCTTTCGTTGAACCGGCGCCGGGCATGTACTTTACGACTACAGTCGGATTACCGGGCAGCGCTTCGGATAACAGTGGCGCGAAGAAATTAGCCCATTTAGCTGACCCGCCTTTTTCACTAAAGGGGATGACATACTCGACAGTTTTCCCTGTCAAATTTACTTCAGCGACCGCCGGTAGCGACAGCACGAAGCTGGCAGCTATCGCTGCAACGACAACGCGGAGCCGATTGATACTTTTCATGTTTCCTCCAAGGCGAAATAAGAACGGAATATCAATTTAGTGATGAGCGTCGCCGCGCAGTTTCTCATTTCTGAACGGATGTCGTCCACCGTACGTGAATGGGCGTGAATAGGGAGCAGACCACGGTTTTCGAGGCGACCGGGAGCCGGCGCAGACAGGGCCCCTACCCGAGCGGGAGGAAATAGGCGGAAAACCGTGGTCTGTCCCTCACGTCGCGCTAAGCGGGCAGGTTCGAGTCCCCGGTGAGAGAGAGGTCGACGCCACGCGCGCATCCACGTCCTTCAGCGATAGCCCATACCACGAGCGACTGACCGCCCCGCATGTCCCCGGCTGTGAAGACCTGTCCACGCAAGTCCGGTAGGTGACGGGTGTCCGCCAGCAGGTTGCCTCTGGTGTCGAGGACGACACCGAGATCGTCGATCATGGCCTCGCGCACGGGATGGAGAAAGCCCATCGCGAGCAGCACGAGGTCGGCCCGGATCGTGAACTCCGTGCCTGCCACCTCCCGTTTGACGGCCCACCGTGCTCGGCCAGTCAGGCCGGGTCAGGTGTTGAGGCGGGTTATTATCTGGTGTCGAAGCGCTCGTAATGGACTTCCGGAATGGACCGTAGGGTTTTGTTCGAGTTTAGAGGATTTGTCCTGCACACGCCTTACATGCAAGTTTTCGGAATGGTGATTTCGTTGTTATAAACAATTGCTCAAGTCACGCCTGTGCGGACAAAATCTGCGGGACCGTGGACGAACTGCCAAGACCCTGAACAAGCCGGCGTGTTTTGTTTTGATAATCTCAGTCTATCAAGCGGGGGATGATGATGGATCAGTCAACTAAGTTTTGGGACAGAATTGCAGACCGCTACTCGAAACAGCCCATTGCCGATGAAGCGGCTTACGAGAAAAAACTGCGGATCACACGCGAATACTTTCGGCCGGATATGGAGGTATTGGAGATTGGTTGCGGGACAGGATCGACCGCCATCGTCCATGCGCCTTACGTGAAACACATACAAGCCATCGATCTATCATCGAAAATGATCGAAATCGCGCATGCCAAAGCTGAGGCAGAAAATGTTCAGAATATTACTTTCACACAATCGGCCATCGACGATTACAGCGTGGCCGACCAAACCCTGGATGCGGTGTTGGGTCTGAGTATCCTGCACTTACTGGATAACAAGGAAGACGTGATTGCCAGGGTTTACAGAATGCTCAAACCGGGCGGTATTTTCGTCACCAGCACGGCATGCCTTGGCGATACGATGAAGTTTTTCAAGGTGATAGCACCGCTTGGAAAATTCTTTGGTTTGATGCCGCTGGTCAAGGTCTTTACCACGCAAGAATTGCAGGACAGTTTGACCGATACCGGTTTCGAGATTGACTACCAATGGCAACCGCGCAAAGGCAAAGCAGTGTTCATTGTGGCGAAGAAGGCCGAGTAGGAGCGGCCTCTATTCGCCTCTCTATTTTCCCTGGGCGAGCATTTCTTTGACCGTCACGGTCCGGTCCTCGCGGGCTGCCCTTTCAACCGCAAGCGTCGCCGCCAGGGTCATCATGCCATCACGCGCCGTAACGACCGGGTTTTCAACACCGGAAACGACCGCGAGAAAATGGTCGAGCTGGTTCCGGTAGGCGCGCGAACCGTCAAGCGTGAGGTGCTGGCGCAACAATGGATGCTGCCAGTTTTCGTCGTCCGTGGCGTGTCGCCAGAGGCTCATGCTTGGCACTGAGAGCGACGCTTTCCGGCCACCGAAATAGTAGCAATCCCCTGGCTGGTGAGGGAAGTACAGCGCCTGCCCCGACGCGATATCCCAGGTGTAGGGCGAGACCACTGCGTCGCTGATAAGAAAGGTGCCGAGCGCACCGTTTTCGAACTGTAACGCAATACTTGCCGTATCCTCCACATCGAAGCCACGAACGGCATTGGAGGTGAATGCCCGAACGCTGAGTATTTCGCCGCAGATAAACCGCATGCAATCTATTTCGTGAATAAGGTTGATCAGCAACGGGCCACCGCCTGACTCGCGTCGCCATTCGGCCTCGAAATAATCGTCGGGTTTGTCGGATAACCACATGCCATTGACGGCGACAAGGTCACCCAAAACACCTTCGCGTACGATACGGCGCGTCTCGCAAATGTCGGGGCTGTGCCGGCGATGATGTCCAACGAGCATGGGGATACCGGCGGCCTCGCTTGCGATCACCAGTTCATGCGCCGATCGGAGAGTGTCGGCAACAGGTTTTTCGATTAGGCAGCGTATTCCTCTCGCTACGCACGCGAGCCCCGCTGAGACATGCAGGGAGTTCGGTACAGCGATGATCGCGCCATCGGGCTGCGTTTCATCGAACAACTGCGGGTAATCGGTAAAGTAAGGCACTCCGATGTCCTCGGCGTATCGTTGGGCATCGGGTGACGGGTCCGCAAGGCCCGCCAGTTCGGCCCGCGGGTGTTCACGTATCAGCTCGCTGTGTTCGCGACCCATCAGGCCGGCCCCCAGCACCACGAGTCTCGCTGCTGTCATCGTTGTGCCTCCGATCAAATCCCGAACCGATTCTCGGGCACACCTTGCCCGATACCATCGATTGCGAGTAAACACCCGGCCAGGGATTCCGAACCAAGCTGCTCATCGGTGAGAAACTTGCACGCGGTGGTAATGTACAGAGTCTTCAATTCCCTGCCGCCGAAGCAAACGCAGGTCGGGTTGGTCACCGGGAGTTGAATCGTCCGATCGATGGTGCCGTCCGGTCGATAACGAACCACGCGCGAACCGGCGAAAAACGCTGTCCACAGGCATCCATCCACGTCAACACAGGCACCGTCAGGGCGATCACCGCTGTCACGGTAGTCTGCAAACAGACGCCGGTTGCTGATGGTGCCATCGCTACGGTCGAGATCGAAGGCCCACGTACAGAATCGACGGGTATCGGTCAAATAGAGAGTCCGGTTATCCGGGGCGTGAGCAATACCGTTGGTGACGATAATTCCGCCGAGCATTCTGTTGACCGAGCCGTCCGGATCGACCCGATAAAGACTGCCATTTGCGCGATGCAGTTGGTTGTCCATCGTGCCAATCCACAGGCGGCCGTTACCGTCGACGCGGCCATCATTCAAACGGTTATCCAATCCGGTCTCGATTGCCGCGAACGGGGCCGTCACACCGGTCGTCGGGTCGACCTGAAACAGCCCAAGATCGATACCGACAAGATGGTGCGCGTTGCCAGTAAGGGCCAGCGATCCGAGATAAGTGCCCTCGATCGGAAGGATATCGTGGCAACCGGTCCCTGGTTCATAGGACTGTATCTTTGGCAATTCGATATCGATCCACCAGAGTTTCTCCGTGCGAATACACCACAACGGGGTCTCGCCCAGCCGATCACGGGTCGCCACCACGCGCTCGATTGTCGGGTTCGACTCAGTTCGCATGCGCTTGTGGTGTTCCTCCGAGATCCTGCCTCTCGGGCTCGCCGAGCGTCTCGCGCGCATGGTTCGCGGCGATGAAGCCAAACGTCATACCCGGGCCAAGCGTGATCCCGGGCCCCGGATAGCACCCCGCCATAATCGACTCCATGTCATTGCCACAGGCGTAAAGCCCGTCTATTGCCTGGCCACCCACCCCTATGATACGAGCCGAGGAATCGTTTACGAGGCCCGCGCTGGCGCCTATGTCACCCGGGTAGATCTCGAGTGCATAGAAGGGCGGCCGCGCAATCGGACCGATACACGGGTTTGGCCGGTGCGCCGGATCGCCCAGGTTACACTGGTAGGCATCCTCCCCTTTACAGAATTCCTCGTCGACGCCGTTGTCTGCGAAACGATTGTGCCGGGCAATAGTGGCGACAAGGGTAGCGGATGGGATGCACAGTTTGCCGGCCAGTGCCTCTAGCGTCCCGGCCACTGTGACATAGCCGTCTCGGACTGCGGCACGCAGATTCAGCCGCCGTGGTCGGATCATGCCGAAGCCGTATTTCTCGATAAATAAATCGTCACAAATCAGAAGGCAGGCACGCCCGGGGAACTTCTTAAGCATCGCCAACAATGCCTCACCGAACAAGTGATAGGTCGTCGCCTCGTTGACGAACCGGTTGCCGGCGGGATCGATCGCGAGTGTGCCCGGCTTGCCCCTGTCCAGCACGAAATGCGGAAAGACGGCCGTCGAACCATCCGCCCGTCGACGGCGCGAGACCGGCGCCCAGAAGCTGTTGCTGTCATGCTCCGCGCCGAGATGCCCGCCTAACGGCCCGGCAAGTGTCAGACCATCGCCGGTGGCACTTTCGACCACTGGGGACAGTTCGCCAAGCGATTCGGGCATCAGGCTGCGCCGAAGTATCGGATGGTGGGAGAACCCCCCCGTGGCCAGGACCACGCCGGCCTGCGCACGAATCTCCACCGTTTCGCCAGCGTGATCCAGCACGACGCCGGTGACACGCCCGCGGGTTTGCGTCAACGAGCTGACCGCGGCAGATAGCAGCACAGGCACTTCACGCTGCAGCAATGCGTGATAGAGGCGTGCGACCAACGCGTTGCCCATCACCAGTCGCGTGCCCCTGGCATGGCGTAAGCGGTCGACACCAAAGCGGGTCAACAGACGCAACGCGTGCCCGAGCGAAGACGGCCTACTGGTCGCGCCCAGCAGATGCCCGACGTCCGTGCGATCGACCATCATCCCGCCGAACAGCATGAATTCCGGCAACGGCGGACGCAGGTCCGCGAACCGCGCTCCAAGCACCTGCGCATCAAAGGGCAGTGGCTCCAACACTCGGCCTGAAAGCGTCGCGCCTGACACTGTCGCCAGATAATCCGGGTGATACGGATAGGCGCGAAACCTGACAGGTGTGTTGTCTTCGAGAAAATCGACCATCTCGGGCGCTGCGCGCAGGAAGGCGGTAGCGCGGTCTTCGTCCAGTCGGTTGCCGACAGCACCGCGCAAATAAACAAGGGCCCGCTCGAAGCTGTCTGCGCCCGGCGGACTGTGCCGCGTGTTCGGTGCCCAGACCGAGCCTGCCGAACGTGCGGACGTACCCCCGACCTGGTCCGTCTTTTCGACCAGCAGCACCTTCAATCCCAACACCGCCGCCGTCAGTGCAGCGGTCATCCCCCCGGCGCCGGAGCCGAGGATCAGAAGATCCACCTCAGCAGGTGTATTCACCATTGCTCAGGGACTAGGCAATGCCGATCCCGTCAAACCGGGCCAATGCGGATCGGCTCCGGTAAGCCGTCCGGAATCCCGCCGACCATGCGCGCCGCGGCCTGCATGGCGACGATATAACCGTATGTCCCCAGGCCGCAGATCACCCCAGTCGCTGCGCCCGACACCATCGAATGCCGGTGCAGTTCATCGCGAGCGTGAATGTTCGAGATGTGCAACTCGATGATCGGGCCGGAAAAGACTTTCAGCGCATCAAAAATGGGTATCGAGCGGAAGGAATACCCGGCGGGATTGATGACGATGGCATCAGCCGTGTGGCGAGCTTCCTGAATCCAATCAACCAAAGTGCCCTCGTGGTTGGATTGCAGGAATTGCAACTCGGCCCCCAGGGTTCTGGCAAACATCCGGCAACTTTCTTCGACCGCCGCGAGCGTCGTCGAACCATAGATTTCCGGCTCGCGTTCGCCGAGCAGGTTCAGGTTTGGTCCATTCAGGATCATGACACGCACCGTCATCGGTTCCTCCTCTCATCCAGGTGGGGCGACAAGTCCAACTGTGCCCGGCGAAAATCCCATACTGCACGCTTCAACTACGCTAAGTTGCTGGAACCCACCCCTCAATACAGCGCAGATCGCCGTAAGAATCGCGACGGATTGCGGAGTCTGGATGGCATGAACCGCCCGCGGGTAGTTTATGCCATCTAGGGGGGAAGGTTGGAGTCCCCGGAGAGATAGAGGTCGACGGCACGAGCGCACCCACGTCCTTCAGCGATCGCCCATACCACGAGCGACTGACCGCGCCGCATGTCCCCGGCCGTGAAGACCTTGTCCATAGAAGTCCGGTAGGTGACGGTGTCCGCCAGCACGTTGCCTCTGGCGTCGAGGGCGACGCCGAGATCGTCGATCATGCCCTCGCGCACGGGATGGAGAAAGCCCATCGCGAGTAGCACGAGGTCGGCCCGGATCGTGAACTCCGTGCCCGGCACAGCCTTCTGGACCAGCCGGCCGTTCTCGTCCCAGTGTGAATCCACCCGCATGGCGTCGATCGTCTCTACGACACCGTTGCCTCGAAAACCCTTGGTCTCGATTGCCCAGTCGCGCCTGCAACCCTCTTCGTGTGATGTCGAGTCGGCAATGGTGCTCGGCCATTCAGGCCAGGTGAGGGTCCGATCCTCGGTTTTCGGCGGCTTCGGCATAATTTCGATCTGACTGACCCAGCGCGCTCCCTGTCGGATCGAGGTGCCCACACAATCCGAGCCGGTATCGCCGCCGCCGATCACCACCACGCGTCGATCGTAGGCACTGATGCGGATCTCGTCCGGGAGGTGCTCCCCGGCCATGCGCCTGTTCTGCTGCACGAGAAAATCCATCGCGAAGTGCACGCCCGCGAGGTCACGGCCCGGCACCGACAGGTCCCGTGGGTGTTCGGCTCCGCCCGCCAGCACAACCGCATCGTATTCATCGACTAATCGCTCGACCGGGAAATCGACACCGATCTCGACGCCGGGCACGAATCGCACGCCTTCCGCCTGCATCTGCGACATGCGCATATCGATATAGCGCTTGTCGAGCTTGAAGTTCGGTATACCGAAGCGCAGAAGACCACCGATGCGCGGATTCTTTTCGACCACGACCACGTCGTGACCGGCCCGGGCGAGCTGCTGCGCGCACGCCAGCCCGGCGGGGCCTGATCCGACGACGGCGACGCGCTTCCCCGTGCGATGTTCGGGGATCTGCGGCTCGACCCAACCCTCCTCCCAGGCCTTGTCGACGAGCGCGCACTCAATCGTTTTGATCGTCACCGGCTCATCGGTAATGTTGAGGGTGCAGCCCGCCTCGCAGGGCGCCGGACACACCCGGCCGGTGAACTCGGGGAAGTTGTTCGTGGAGTGCAATACCTGGAGCGCTTCCCGCCAGCGTCCGCGGTAGGTGAGATCGTTCCAGTCCGGGATGATGTTATGCAGCGGGCAGGCGTCGTGGCAGTAAGGTATCCCGCAGTCCATGCAGCGCGCACCCTGCTTTTTCAGCTCGCCCTCCTCGAGGGGAATGATGAACTCATCGAAATGCCGGATGCGGTCGGTAACCGGACGGTACGTCCGGTTCTGACGCTTGATCTCTACAAACCCGGTTGGCTTACCCATCGTCAATCACCCTTCGGGCGGGCTCTCGCCCGTCTGCTCAACGCGCCAGACGTCCGGCGAGCGGCGCTGTTCGAGGGCGCGGCGATATTCCCCGGGCATGACCTTGACGAATTTCGGCAGGAAATCCTCCCAGTGATCCAGGATCTCGCGTGCCCGCTCGCTCCCCGTATAGTGACGGTGCTTCTCGATCAGGCCCCGCAGCCGCCACTCATCGAATCCCAGCATCTCGCGGAATAGCTGATCGCGGCCGATATCTCTGGGAATGTCCTCGTCGTCGGGAATCCGCTCCAGACCGACAGTAGCGGTATTACAGCGGCGATCGAACAGGTGGTCTTCGTCGAGCACGTAGGCGACGCCGCCGCTCATACCAGCTGCGAAGTTTCGTCCCGTGGAACCGAGGACTACCACAGCACCTCCTGTCATGTACTCGCACCCGTGATCACCCACGCCCTCCACCACCGCTACTGCACCCGAGTTGCGCACCGCGAATCGTTCGCCGGCCACACCATGGAAGTAGCACTCACCGGCAAT
>Ga0224508_10001535_pt1 | contig 20662 bp, 21 predicted proteins | sample SF_Jan12_sed_USG_4_FD_170157 | JGI IMG/M metagenome (GOLD analysis project Ga0224508, IMG submission 170157) | Sediment microbial communities from San Francisco Bay, California, United States - SF_Jan12_sed_USGS_21 | ecosystem: Environmental > Aquatic > Marine > Sediment | place: USA... | reverse complement strand
GATGTTGTATAGACCGCCTATGATTAGTATCGTTCGCATGGGGTTTGTAATATTGCTAAACGCGCTCTAATCCAACAGCCGTCGCTTCGCCGCCACCAATACATAATGACGCTACGCCACGTTTCAAGTCATAGCGTTCCAGTGCAGCCAACAGCGTGACAATAATTCTTGCACCGGATGCGCCGATTGGGTGTCCGAGTGCGCAAGCACCGCCGTGGACATTAACTTTGTCGTGGCGGATATTTAGTTCTTTCATAGCCGCCATGGTGACAACGGCAAATGCTTCATTGATTTCAAACAAATCGACATCGTCCACAGACCAATTTTGCGATTGTAGTAATTTGCCAATCGCCGATATGGGTGCGGTGGTAAACCATTCCGGAGCATGAGCGTACGATGTGTGGCCAACAATTCGCGCGATGGGTTTCGTTCCCCGGTCTACTGCTTCCTGCAAGCCCATCAATACTAATGCTGCACCGCCATCGGAGATGGAACTTGAATTGGCGGGTGTAACTGTGCCGTTCTCCCGAAACGCAGGTTTGAGTTTAGGAATTTTTTCGGTGTTTGCTTTATGCGGTTGTTCGTCACGGGAAATAGTTTGATCGCCTTTTCTCGTGCTCACCGTAATGGCTTGCACTTCACGATCAAACGCGCCACTATCGATGGCTTTCTTTGCGCGTGTCAGCGATTCGATGGCAAAATCATCCTGTGCTTCTCGAGAAAAGTTGTAATGCTCGGCACAATCTTCGGCGAAGGTGCCCATCAGGCGCCCCTTGTCATAGGCGTCTTCCAATCCATCGAGAAACATATGATCAATAACTTTTGCATGGCCGAGTCTTAAACCATCACGGGCTCGTGGGAGCAGGTACGGGGCGTTGGTCATACTTTCCATACCACCGGCCATCATGATCTGGCTCGTCCCCGCTTTAATTTGGTCGTGTGCAAGCATCGCGGCTTTCATGCCTGAACCACACATCTTGTTGATAGTCGTGCAACCGACTGATTTTGGAATGCCCGCACTCAATGACGCCTGACGTGCAGGGGCCTGGCCCAAACCCGCGGGTAAAACACAACCCATAATGACTTCGTCGATGTCTTCGCCATTGATTCCGGCTTCGTTTATAGCTGCTTTGATTGCGGTGCTCCCTAGCTGTGGCGCTGATGCATCTTTTAAATCACCCTGGAATCCGCCCATTGGCGTGCGGCTCATGCCTGCAATAACAATTGAATCTTTGTTTAAATTCATACCAACTATTTTTTGTGGGGTAGGAGCGAGCTTGCTCGCGGTCTAATCTACTGGATGCCTGCCTTCGCAGGCATGACAGACCAATCTGCGAGCGAAGTTGCTCCTACGATATTTGTCTTACATCGTCTCTTCAAATAATTCACGCCCGATCAACATGCGCCGTATCTCGCTGGTGCCTGCCCCGATTTCATACAGTTTCGCGTCTCTTAACAATCGCCCGGTCGGATAATCGTTGATATAACCGTTGCCGCCCAAAGCCTGTATGCCTTCCAGTGCCATCCAGGTTGCTTTCTCCGCGGAATAGAGAATTGCCCCGGCGGCATCCTTACGTGTGGTTTCACCACGATCGCAAGCTTGCGCGACCGCGTAAACATACGCTTTGCAAGCGTTTAACGTGGTATACATGTCCGCCAATTTGCCCTGCATGAGTTGAAACTCGCCAATGGGTTGATCGAACTGTTTGCGTTCGTGCACATACGGCACGACAACATCCATGCACGCCTGCATGATACCTAAGGGGCCGCCGGATAAAACCGCGCGTTCGTAGTCGAGTCCACTCATGAGAACGCGCACGCCATTGTTTAACTCGCCCAACACATTTTCCTGCGGCACCGCGCAATTCTCGAACACCAATTCACAGGTGTTGGAGCCACGCATGCCGAGTTTGTCGAGTTTCTGCGCGGTAGAAAATCCATCCATCCCTTTTTCAACCAGGAATGCAGTGATACCGCGTGACCTGGCGCGCATATTGGTTTTGGCATAAACGACAAGGACATCGGCGTCCGGCCCGTTGGTAATCCACATTTTATTACCATTAAGAACGTAATGGTCGTCGTGTTGTTCGGCGCTTAAACGCATGCTCACGACATCCGAACCTGAGCCAGGTTCACTCATGGCCAATGCGCCGACATGCTCGCCGCTGATTAACTTTGGCAAATAATGATTCTTTTGTTCTTGCGACCCGTTACGGCGGATTTGATTTACGCATAGATTGGAATGCGCGCCATAGGATAAACCCACGGATGCGGATGCGCGGCTGATTTCCTCCATGGCGATAACATGCGCCAAATAACTCATACCCGCGCCGCCGTATTCTTCTTCAGTGGTGACGCCGAGCAATCCGAGGTCACCCATCTTGCGCCACAAGTCCATGGGGAATTCATTGTTTGCATCAATCTCGGCCGCGCGCGGTGCGATTTCTGATTGCGCGAAATCGTAAACGGATTCACGCAACATATCCACGGTTTCGCCCAGTGCGAAATTCAAGCTGGGAATTTGTGATGTCATGGTTCTGTTCGTCTTTCTATTGCGTGCGGCAGATTAAAGTTTGTAATAGAGTAGCGCAAAGTGTCGATTGTGCGTCTTTTATCGCAGTGACATCGACTCGCGTCACCATTAAAGTCTTTCCTGACCGGATCCCTTCGCCTCTTGCAACGATTGATTTACCATCAGCAGGGGCGACCAGGTTCATTTTATACTCAACCGTGAGTACATCCGACTGTGCAGGCATGAGTGTATAGGCTGCATAGCCACCGGCGGAATCGGCGATAGTGTTGATGATGCCAGCATGGAAAAACCCGTTTTGCTGAGTGAGATCAGCTCGGTGGGGCAGGCTGATTTCGTATACGCCCGGTTGCAGATGAGGTAGTTCAGCGCCGATAAGGCTCATCACTTGTTGGCGGATAAAGCTGTCGCGGACTCGCTTCGGATAGTTCGGATCGACAGGTTTGTGGGCCATTTTGCTGCTAGAGTGACGTCATCATTTGATGATCACTTTAATTGACGTTTACGTAAACGTCAATTAGCGATTGAACTAAGGTAACTCATTGAAGGCTAAGCATAAAATAATAGCTGAGTGATGATACATCTGCGATTAAGGTCGCCAGAAGTCGTGGCAGCCGGATTTTTGTTGCTTGCCCAGCCACTGTTGGCCGCCGGAGCCGAGACCCTGACCGTCGACCCAAATAATGCGAGTTGTGGCGATCCGTCTAACGATACCTATTGTTCGATCCAGAATGCCATCGATTCGGCATCGCCAGGTGCGGTCATTCGTATCAGCGCTGGCGAGTTCGATTTATGGGGTGAGGCGCTGCAAATCGACAAAGACCTGATCTTGCGAGGTGCGGGGGCGGATAAAACCATTTTGGACGGTGGGGGCGATAATCCTCGACCGCTCATCACTATTTCGGAATCGGTGTCCGTGGAAATTAGCGGATTAAACTTGATAAACCGGGTTCGCAGTGGTTCGCGTGACATGGGGCCAGGTGCCATCGATCACAACGGTGATGATTTAAGAATTAACGATGTCTTTATGCGCGATAATCAAGGTGGGTGGGGTGGTGCCGTTCGGCTGCGCAGCGAATTCGGGGAAATAGAATTCAAAAATGTAGTTATTGAAAATAACTCCGCATTCGCCGGGGCTGGTATCGCGTTTTACGATGGGCCGGGAGCCAAATTAACAATTACGAATAGCACAATCAGGAAAAATTCAGCAGTGTTCTCTGGTGGTGCTATTTTCTTGCGTGATTTAAGCGAATTAGAAATGGTCAGTGTAAATTTGACCGAAAACCGTACGGGAAATACTGGCGGCGGCATGCATGTGTTTTCTCAAACTAGCAACACACAAGTCAGTATCGACGATTCAAAAATCACCGGAAACATATCTGGCGGCACAGGCGGTATTTCCGTAATGGGTGACGATGTTCAAATAAAACTCGAACGAACGATATTATCCAGCAACACCAGCGAAGACGACCCAGCGAAATCCGATTGCAGCGCGGGTCGTGAAGGTATGTTTGTGTCCAAAGGAAATAATCGTATTGGAATAGGCGATGGTTGTTTACTGCAGTCGGCGGGTGGAGATTTTGTGGGTTCTGTGAGAACACCGTAAGTCAGCGATTGAGTGCATCGTTGTTTTCAGTAGGTTTTAACGTATTTGTATTAGTTTGTCAGTGAGATTATGCGCGGTCGTAAGATCGTGGCGAAAGGATATATACTCACCTTATGGATCGAATTTCGGGCGTAAACTATGATCGGGTCGAGTGGTGTATCGCCGAGCGGGGATTGTCTGTTGACAATCTGAGTGAGGTGCTTGGTATTGCCGCGTCTTCAATTGAACGGTTAAGAAACGGTGAGCCGGCCCTTACATATGGTCAACTTCGAAAACTCGCAGATTACTTTGGGCGTGGAGTTCTCTTCTTCCTTGAGTTAGGTGATGTGGACTCAGAGAAATTTCGTTCACCCCAGTTCCGAACGATATCTAATATGAAGCCAGAGCTGTCGTCGAAGGTGATGGCGTAAGTAGAGCGTGCTGAGCAACAAAGAGATACCTATCTTGCATTGCTTGAAGACCTGGATCACGAATGGGTGCAATTCGATACACCTGAAATTGAAAATCATCCGTTAGATACTGCAACAATAGTTCGTGAATGGTTGCAACTTAATGAAGCTAACGACTTTGAGTCTTATAGGTATGCTATTGAGCGCGCTGGAATTCTTGTATTTCGAAGCAATGGCTATGCGGGAAATTGGCAAATTCCGAAGGAAGACTCGATATTAGGATTTAGTATCTACGATTCGAGGTGCCCTCTAATTTTTGTAAAAAAGCAAAATGCAGAGGTTCGCCAGACTTTTACGCTCGCACATGAACTTGGCCATTTGCTTTTGCATAAGTCTAGTTTCATTGACGAAGAAACAGACATGTATTCGAACGATCGCAAGGAAAGAGATGCGAACGCATTTGCTGGCAAATTTCTAGTGCCTGATTCATTTCTTGGACAAATTGATGATTCTACTAGACCTTCGCAGGTTGCAGATTTCGAAGATTGGCTAAGCGTATATCGAAAAACATGGGGCGTAAGTACTGAGGTTATTCTAAGACGACTTTTAGACGGTGGACGTCTGCAAGAAACCACATACAGGTCATATCGACGTTGGAAAAACGAGCAACCAATCAAGCCCGGCGGACGGGGGAGTAGGATCTATAGACATCGGGAACCGAAACATGTGTTTGGTAATTCGTTCGTATCTGCAGTGTTGGACTCGCTTAACGCCAAGCAAATTACGTTAACCAAGGCAAGTCAGTTCTTGGATAACTTGAAGATTAGAGACGTCCATCAGCTACCGGATCACTATGAGCGTCTTTGATGCGTCTTCGATTATTCAAGCTTGGGATAACTATCCGATAACGCAATTTCCCAGCTTCTGGGAATGGATGGAGGAGCAAGCGAGGTATGGCGAGATATCAATCGCCAAAGTTGCGTTAGATGAAGTTTCGCATATGGAACCTGATTGTAAGTCTTGGTTGAGTAACGGGGGAGCCACAATAATTGTTGCTAACAATGAAATCGTTTAAGAATCGCTTGATATTAAAAACTCGCTGGGTGTCCAGAATGATGCTTATCATCCGACTGGCGTAGACGAAAATGATATTATCTCGATTGATACTGCTAAGGTTGAAGGTGATCGTTTGATTTCGGATGAAGCATCGCAAGTTACGCTTCCAATGAACATGGCACGATACAAAATACCAGCAGTATGTGGGTTACCGAGTGTTCGAGTTCCGTGCATAAATTTTCTAGACTATCTTAAACAGTCGAAAAAGGTATTCAGTTAAGTTTCTCGTATCGAGTGTACTAATCCTTTTAAAGTTATTTTTATTTTTCTTTTTATTGATTTGATTAGATCTGACGTGCGGTGTTTTCCATGAATAAGGTGTTTCTGTAGGTCGCGTTATTCGCGACGACAATCAGATACAATTGTTGGCAGAATTTCACAGCGCCTGAAATAACCAAGTACATAGGCTGGACCGTATACCAAATTGAGGGGCTATCGATGTTACCAAACCTAACCGCAAATGAAGCTCGCATAATTGGTTGTTTGTTGGAAAAATCTGTGGTCACGCCAGATCAGTATCCCTTGACCTGCAACGCATTAACCAATGCTTGTAATCAAAAGTCTTCGCGTGATCCCGTGATGAATTTGGATCAAGGTGTCGTGCAGCGGACGACTCGCGAGTTGGGAACTAAAAATTTGGTTCTGGTTGATGAGAATTATAAAAGTGGTGCGGAAAAATACACCCAGCGTTTTTGCAATACGAATTTCAGTGACTTGCAATTCGATCCGCCACAATTCGCCATTGTTTGTTTACTATTGTTGCGTGGCCCGCAGACGCCCGGGGAGCTCAGGGCGCGTAGTGGGCGACTGTATACTTTTGCCGATAATGCTACTGTCGTAAATGCACTTAACGGTTTAATCGAGCGCGAGGGTAACCCGTTGGCGATAAAGCTGCCGCGTACACCGGGACGAAAAGATGCTGAGTATATGCACCTGTTCTCTGGTCCTGTTGATATCGAAGCTCACGTTAGCCAAACGCAAGTATCGAAAACTACCGACACACCGGCTCGGACAAATGTATCTGAATTAGCGGACAGGATTAGTCAATTAGAAGCGGATGTTGCCGAACTCAAGGGGAAAATAGAAACCCTTCTGTGATTTGGCTAATAGTGAAGAATTAAAGTTGTTTCAATCGCTCCCGGCACTGTTGCTCAATTACGCGCAGTTCCTTCAATGTAATTTCAATATCTTCTTTTTGTTGTTTGAGCAGGGACTGACGTTCGGCGATTTTATTAAGAAAGAATTCAAGCTGGGCGGTCTCGCCCGGTTCGGTGTCGTAGAGGTCGATAATTTCCGCGATTTCGCTGAGAGAAAATCCTAAACGTTTACCACGCAGCACCAACTTCAAGCGAATGCGGTCGCGCACGGAATAAACACGGGTACGGCCTTTACGTTCAGGTGAAATCAACCCCTGATCTTCGTAGAAACGTATGGTGCGGGTGGTGACGTCGAATTCGTTCGATAAAGCGGTGATCGAATAGGTCTCCACCGGCTGGTCTGTAGGCTTGCTTTGATCTAGCATAGCTGTTTACGTTTATTTGTGGATAACGTAAACTTAATTGACGTTTACGTAAACGTCAATTAAAAATTCACTCATTAGCGAGGAGCAGGTGGATGGCACAAGCGGCCGCAACCAAACTGGAAACCCCTCAACCACGTCCACAAGGCGCATACAAGATTCGTTTTGTCACGGCGGCGAGCTTGTTCGATGGGCATGATGCCTCCATCAATATTATGCGTCGTATTTTGCAAAGCAGCGGCGTCGAAGTGATTCATCTTGGCCACAATCGATCGGTCAATGAAATCGTCGCGGCTGCGATTCAGGAAGATGTGCAAGGTATAGCTGTGAGTTCTTACCAAGGCGGGCACATCGAATACTTTAAATACATGGTGGATTTGTTGCGTGAACAACAGCGTGACGACATTAAGGTATTTGCCGGTGGTGGTGGTGTGATTATTCCCGCGGAGGTGTCGGAGTTAGAAGATTATGGCGTAACGCGGATTTATACGCCGGAGGACGGTCAGCGTATGGGCCTGCAAGGCATGATCGATGACATGGTGCAACACAGCGATTTCGATCCGGGACAAAAAGCAATGCAAAGTCTGGATGAATTGCAGGCGGGTGATTGGGCAGGGCTGGCAAGGCTGATTACGTCGCTGGAAAACAGCACTGCGTCGGATGCGCTACGCCAACAACTTTTAGAAAATTTCGAAAATCCCAAGAAAGACATTTCAGTTCTGGGTATTACAGGGACAGGCGGATCAGGCAAATCTTCGCTAACAGACGAACTAATACTTCGTTTTCGTTTGGACTATGACGAACAAATAGAAATCGGTGTTATTGCCATCGATCCATCGCGTAAAAAGACCGGTGGCGCATTATTGGGCGATCGTATTCGCATGAATGCTATCGATTCACCAAACATTTATATGCGTTCGTTGGCGACGCGTGATGCGGTCGATGAAGTGCCAGGTTATGTGCGCGAAGCCATTGCGGCCGTCAAGCTGGCGGGCGTCGATTTAGTCATTGTTGAAACACCCGGTATTGGGCAGGGTGATACCGGTATTGTTCCCTATGTCGATAAATCACTTTATGTCATGACACCTGAGTTTGGTGCGGCAAGTCAGCTAGAAAAAATCGATATGCTGGACTATGCCGATGTCGTTACGATCAATAAATTTGATCGACGCGGTGCTGAAGATGCGCTGCGCGATGTGCGAAAACAAATGCAACGCAATCAAGAGGCGTTTGATAAATCGCCGGAAGATATGCCGGTGTTTGGCACGATGGCCGCACATTTTAATGACGACGGCGTGACGGCTTTGTATCAACATTTGTCAGCGCAGTTACACGATGCTGGGCTGACAAATGGCGAGGCGCGTCTTGCCCGAGTCAATGTCAAACAATCTTCAGATCAAGCTGCCATTGTGCCGACCGCACGACAACGTTATCTGGCGGAGATTGCGGATCAGATTCGTACATACCGAATCGCTGCCGAGACACAAAGTGTTATCGCCGGTGAACGATATCAACTTATGCAAGCCAAGGCTTTGCTGGACGAAGTGGGAGAGGATAGTAGTCAACTCGACAAATTGATTGCGGATCGAGAGTCTCGTATGGATTCACGTGCACTTAGTTTGTTGGAAAACTGGCCCAAGTTGCAACAAGACTATAGTGGTTACGAGTACGTGATGTCCGTTCGCGATAAAGAGATTCGAATACCACTGACTTATACGTCGTTATCGGGCACGGTGATTCCAAAAGTGTGTTTGCCAAAGTATCGCGATCACGGCGATATTTTGCGCTGGTTGTTGTTGGAGAATGTTCCCGGAAAATTTCCTTACACCGCGGGTGTGTTTGAATTTAAACGTGAAGCGGAGGATCCGACACGAATGTTCGCCGGCGAAGGCGATGCGTTTCGCACTAATAAGCGATTTAAATATCTATCGGAGCATTCGCGGGCGAAACGCTTGTCGACCGCATTTGATTCGGTGACCTTGTATGGTTCCGATCCAGATGAGCGACCCGATATCTACGGCAAAGTCGGTAACTCTGGTGTTTCTATTGCTACGCTAGATGACATGGAGGTGTTGTACGACGGCTTTGATCTATGCGATCCACAAACCTCGGTGTCCATGACTATAAACGGCCCGGCCCCGACTATTTTAGCGATGTTTTTGAATACCGCTATCGATCAGCAAACGGATAAGTTCGAACGCGAACACCAGCATGCGCCGAATGAACAAGAGCAAGCGCAAATAAAAACCTGGGCGCTGGAAAATGTACGTGGTACGGTGCAGGCCGATATCCTGAAGGAAGATCAGGGACAGAATACCTGTCTGTTCTCCACGGAATTCAGCCTGAAGGTAATGGGCGATATTCAGGAATATTTTATCCAGAACCGTGTGCGTAATTTTTATTCGGTATCGATTTCGGGTTATCACATAGCTGAAGCGGGTGCGAATCCGATTACGCAACTCGCATTTACGCTAGCTAATGGCTTTACCTATGTCGAGGCCTATCTAGCGCGTGGTATGCATATCGATGACTTTGCGCCGAATTTATCTTTTTTCTTTTCCAATGGCATGGATCCTGAATACAGTGTGCTGGGCCGAGTGGCGCGACGTATCTGGGCGACAGCAATGCGCGATAAATATGGCGCTAACGAGCGCAGTCAAAAACTGAAATACCATATTCAAACATCCGGGCGATCATTGCACGCGCAGGAAATTGACTTTAATGATATACGCACGACGCTACAGGCATTGATTGCGGTATATGACAATTGCAACAGCTTGCACACAAATGCGCACGACGAGGCGATAACAACGCCAACGGAAGATTCGGTACGTCGTGCGATGGCTATCCAACTGATTATCAATCGCGAATGGGGTTTGGCGAAAAACGAAAATCCATCCCAGGGTAGTTTCCTGATGGAAGAATTAACCGACCTGGTTGAGGAAGCCGTTTTGCAGGAATTCGAGCGAATCTCGGAACGTGGTGGTGTCCTGGGTGCGATGGAACGCGGATACCAGCGTGGCAAGATTCAGGAAGAGTCAATTTACTATGAACACAAGAAGCACGACGGCAGTTTGCCGATTATTGGTGTTAATACTTTCTTAAACCCGAATCCACCAGAGGTTGGGGCAATTGAATTGGCTCGTTCAACGGAAGACGAAAAACAAAGTCAGATTAAACGCCTGCGTGAATTTGAAATGCGAAACGAACAACACACCAAAGCAGCTATAAAAAACCTGCAAAATGCGGCAATGAACAACGAGAATGTATTCGCGCAATTGATGGAAGCTGTGCAGTATTGTTCGCTCGGGACTATTACCGATGCATTATTTCAGGTTGGCGGCAAATACCGGCGCAACATGTAAACAATCCTGGTTAAGGAATTTATATCCCGCGCATAATAAATTGGGGTGCGGTTTTCCAGACCGCTCCGTGTTAGCATTCGATGCATGGTTAGTGCATCTATCTCATGATTGATTTAAATACATATCTCGCATATATCGCAGCATGCATTGTAATCGTCATTGTGCCTGGCCCATCGGTAACTTTGATTTTTGCGAATAGCTTACGTGCCGGGACTGCTGCTGGGTTGATGAATGTCGCGGGTACCCAGGCCGGTTTGCTCATCATGTTGGGCGTGTTGGCCGCGGGCCTATCGGTTGTTGTGAATAATTTAGCGACTCTGTTTGACGCCGTACGACTTGTGGGAGCCGCGTATCTTGTATGGTTAGGCATTAAGATGTGGCGTTCAGACGGCACGCTCTCTGTGGACGCTGGATTAGATACAAAAAAGACATTGTGGGGCTATTTCTTGCAGGGCCTTTTTGTCCTCTTATCCAATCCGAAGGTATTGTTGTTCTTTGGCGCTTTTATTCCGCAGTTTATTGACCCGGCACGTAATCCGCTACTGCAAACCCTCGTGTTGGGTGTGACATTCATGCTGGTGGCGACCTTGTTGGACAGTGCTTACGCCATTGTTGCCGGACGCGCTGGCAGTCTTTTATCCAGACACAAAATTCGTATTATGGAACGGGTGTCTGGAACGGCATTGGTTGGTGGTGGTATCTGGCTGGCTCTTTCGCGTCGATAATTATTTTTTCTCTAAACGACGTATGCAACATACAAAACTTAATGTCACCTGTCTTTCCATGTGTCAGGCGCTGTGGATGTCAGCTAACTCATTGATTATCGCCACGTCGGCACTGGTGGGTTTAGCCCTTTCTCCGGAGAAACAATTGGCGACACTGCCACTGGCGTTGATGTTTCTTTCCGGCACGGCCATCACCATGCCCGCCTCTTTGCTCATGAAATATATCGGCCGGCGCAGTGGTTTCATTATTGGTTTGTTAATAGGGATTATTGGTGCGGTGTTTTGCACTTTCGCTATTATCAGTGGAAGTTTTACAGGTTTTTGTCTGGGCGCATGTCTGATTGGTATTTGCAATGGTTTTGGAGCGTACTATCGTTTCGCGGCAGCGGATGTTTCGACCGAGGCGTTTCGTAGTCGTGCGATTTCTTTAGTGTTGGCGGGTGGTGTGGTTGCGGCTTTCATTGGCCCGAATCTGGCCAATTTGACCAAGGATTGGATAGCTTCGGCATTATTTGCCGGTGGCTATGTAAGTATCGCGATTTTGTATGCAATTAATATTGGCGTCTTGATGTTTTCGCGTTTACCAAGACCAGCGGAAGGGGAAGCCCACGGTGCGTCGCGGCCACTAGCGGAAATCATACAACAACCTGTTTTTATTGTTGCCGTGCTGGGTGGCATGATAAGTTACGGTACGATGAACGTGGTGATGACGGCGACACCGCTGGCAATGCAAACACATGGACATCTATTTTCCGACACGGCTCTGGTTATTCAATGGCATTTGCTGGGGATGTTTGTTCCTTCGTTTTTTACCGGGCACTTGATAAAAAAGTTCGGTATTCCTCAGGTCATGATTGCCGGTGCGATTTCATTATTGTTGTGTACGCTGGTTAATCTTTCCGGCACGGATGTGGTGTTTTTCTGGATCGCACTGGTGTTGCTCGGCGTTGGTTGGAACTTTTTATTTATCGGTTCGACAACGCTTTTGACCCATACCTATGCGTTGGCTGAAAAGGCGAAAACTCAGGGTATTAACGATTTTATCGTATTTGGAACGGTATCGATAACAGCGCTCACTTCTGGCTGGTTGCACCATTGGTTTGGCTGGCAAATGATTAACTGGGGCGCAATCCCCGTTATCCTGATCGCATTTTCAGCGGCAGTCTGGTTGCGTCTGAATCCAGCAAGAAAAGCATTCGCCTGATCCCGTAACTGGTGCGGATAAACAGTTATTCAAATACAGCGATTTGTCGAAGATTCGCACTGGAAAATGGCGTGTATTCGGTCAGAACGTAGTCTTGATCGTTTAACACTTCACCGGCGTATTCCAGCCAGGCGTGCCCATGCAACCTGCCGTCAATAATTTTCGTTCCAATGCGTAAACGGGTTTGTGTATTGTGTCGTTGTAAAAAACGATGTAACGCCAGACTGCGACGTAGACAATTTACGGGTAAAAACTGAAGTCGCAGTGCTCCATTGAATATTTTGCGCAACCGATAAACGTCGTCTTTATTTGATTTTGCCGGTGATTCATCATTCGTCATCGCGTCGAGTAAATCGGTACGCCATGTCGAGTAGTCACGCCACCGTGTCACGATATTCGTTCGCGCGGTTGTCAACCATGCATCGGCTACACAAAACCACTCCTTTAGCGAGAGTGATCGAGCAAATTGAAAAGCGGTCGTCATATAATATAGTTTATACACATCCGATAGATCATCAAGTGACATGACGAGTAACAATGAAGCAGAAGTCGTACCCATTTCACTGGGAAAGACGTTGCTAGTCATGGTGGTGATGGCAGCGCTACTGAACGGGTCAGTTTATTGGTTAAAACGCGTGGGTTGGGTTGATGGCAATGCGTATCAAGCTGTACTAGCGGAATATGAACAATGGAAGGAGGGCGCGATTCATGAAAATATGAGCGACGATACTAAAGATAAGTTGTATCTCGAATTCAAAGCATCGTCGCAGAATACGTTTTACAGCACCAATGGTTATGAAAAGGCCACCAAATTCGCTAAGGAGATAGTAATAACACTGTTGTTATTAGTGTCCTTAGCAATATTGATTTACTTCAAACAATACAAATACCTGCCGCGCGAAATTACCGCGCTATTGCTGTTAACGATAGTGCTGATAATGGGCTTTGTGTCATGGATTAGCACTGGATTGTTGGTGTCGTTAGCTGGACTCTATTCGTTTGCCTTTTTGTTCATTGCTTTGTTTGGCGGGTGGTTAGCGCGCCCCGCGTATCTAGGTTTTTTTGCAATTTGTCTATTGGTGTTGGCTTTAGCGCAAATTGTATTAGCTCCGTTTGAACTTAGGCTGGCTTATGACGCATTCACAGGCGGCAGCGAGCTGGGCGACCGATTGGTCGGAACTCATTTGCAACCGAGCACAGCGGGAATCGTCGCGGTAATTACGATGGTGTTTGTAGCGAAATGGGGAGGTCAACTGGCCAAACGAATTACTATCCCTGTTACAAGTGTTCTCGTCTTCTTCAGTGGTTCTGGGGCAGCCATGTTTTTGTTTCTGCTCGGTCTGATTGGGTTATACCCGCATCGAATACCGGGTGCCAGGTGGTTAGGTGTAAAATTTAGTGTTTATGTATGGATTGGGGTATGTTTCGTATTAACACCGATTCTGGTGCGGCGCGATGTCTATGCATCCTTATTTAGGCGCGTACAGATATTTCTGGAATATTCTGATTCCGGTTTGAGTGTTTCGCAGTATCTGTTTGGCCTGGGGCTGGGTGCGGGAACAAACAGTGCCTTGAGTCTTGCTCGCTACTCCGATAGCACCCGCGATTTGTCCTATCCTTTTCTATTTAGCGCGGATTCAACTGTGACCATGCTTATCGCACAAGTTGGTATAGTCGGATGCTTACTGTTTTACGCGATGCTGGTTAGCGCCGCCCGGCGCGACACTCATTCAAGGGCGGTATATTTAGTTATCGGGTTAGCAAGTTTAACGATAAATATTCCCGAGGTTTATCCGATAAATGTTTTGTTGGGAATGCTGTTAGCACATAGTTTTATGGCTTCGCTTCCCGATTCGCATCAAGAGGCTTTGCGTGTTTCGACTTGATGTTTAGTGGAATTCCATCCGGGCAAACTTAAATCATCCATTAAACGGCGAATCTCCTGTCGCGCGCTGACGTGGGACATGGTCATCTTTTTTCCATTGACGCCTTTCATGTCAACCAAAGTCAAACCTTTGGGGAACAACTCGCGGTAAATGACACGTTCACTTAAACCCGGAACGTAGCGAAATGCGATCTTGTTTTGCAGCTGTTCTAACGCGGCATTCACACGACGTTTATTTTTTGCGTCTGTAGTCGATGTGCGGTTACGCATCACCACCCAATCCAGACTACGACGACCGGACAAGGCACGTTGCTTGCGACCTTCCCAAACGGCTTCGCTGTATAAACTCAGTTCCTTGACCTGATAGGAGCGAGGGTCGACGTGACCGATCAAATCCAAATCAACAAAACTGTCATTAAGTGGGGTGACCAACGTATCTGCTCGCCCATGCGCAAGCCGTGATAAATAAGCATCAGATCCGGGGCAGTCAACGAGAATAAAGTCATTAGCTTTGTCGAGTTGACTGAGTAGAGTTTCAAACTCAGAGCGTTCGCGTTTTTCTATATCGGTGACGGTTTTTCCATTGTGGCGATGAATCACATGACTTTTAGGTATCTCAAGACGCAGCCCGTGGGAAGAAGCGTAAACCTGCCGATTTTCGATATAACGCGAGAGAGACTGTTGACGCGAATCGAGATCGACGACTGCTACTTTAAACTCACGTCGTAACAAGCTGGTAACGATGTGCATTGCCGTGGTCGACTTGCCTGTGCCACCTTTTTCGTTACCCAAAACAATAACGTGAGCGTGGTCCTTTTGCTTGTTAGTCATCGGCGTGATCGATTCCGGTCTAAGCCTATAAGCAAAATATCGTTCCTGGCCCGTGAAGTTGGTTGACCGCATTATAACGGAATGAAGGCTCTAATCGACTACCTGTTTGTTGGGCTCGGATCTACTTTCCCGTGAATTTCGGCCTGCGCTTCTCGCGAAACGAAGCCACGCCTTCTTTGAAATCGTCTGACGAGCGTAAGCGGCGATAAGCCTGTCCTTCCAACTCGATACCGGCATGTAGTAAAGTATTTTGTGAAGTGTTGAGCAGGCTTTTTAGTGTTCTTTGGGCGAGTGCGGGGTATCGTCGCGGTTCGTTAACCCATTATCGCTAAGTTTATCGTCACCAATATGGCCAGGAAACGGTAAACTTCAGCATTGATCAGGGGGCAGGAAACTGTCCCCTTTGTTTTTCAATAAAGTAACACACTCATGAAATTAAAAAATAAAACCGCTATCGTTACCGGCGCGACCAGTGGTATCGGGCTTGCTACTGCACGAGCCTTACATAAAGCGGGTGTAAATTTGGTCGTGACTGGTCGAACTGCCGAACGCGTTAACAAGATAATTCAAGAATTTGATGGCGTAGCATCGTTGGTAGGCGATGTACGCGCACCTGAACTACCACAGCGCTTGATCGATCTCGCATTAGAGCAATTTGGAAGCTGCGATATTGTAATCAACAATGCCGGTGTCATTCACAATGGACCTATCGATAAAATCGATATCGACGCTGTTTGTGAAATGGTGCAAATCAATGTCGAGGCGGCGTTCCGAGTGGCCTATACCGCGGTCAAGCATTTCGATTCGGTGAATAGTGGTCACTTGATCAATATCTCCAGCGTGCTTGGAACCAAAACGCGAATTTATACGGGTGCATACGCCGGCACAAAACACGCGATAGAAGCGTTGTCTGAAGCGCTGCGCATTGAATTTTCACGGCGACCGATTCATACAACGTGTATCCAGCCGGGCCTGGTGATGACGGACTTGCATCGCGATTATCCAGTGCATCCGAAAGAACCGATGAAAATCGATAAGCCTTTAAGCCCAGATGACATTGCGGACGCCGTGATGTATGCGTTAACGCGTCCGGAACATGTCACAATTCCAACGATGTTGGTTTTGCCGAAAGATCATAAAGGTTGACTGCGTGTCAAATTATTATTTCGAGGATTTTATGCCGGGATTGGTGGTGGATTGCGAACCCTGTGTTTTGTCCGAGCAGGAAATTCTTGATTTTGCAGAAAAATACGACGCACAATACTTTCATACGGACAAAGATCGCGCCCAATCACACGTCGTTTTCAACGGGTTGTCCGCTCCAGGTTTCCAGTTGGCGTCATTGGCATGGGGTTTGGCAGTGCGTACGGGTCGTTTCGACGCCTGTGCCATTGCGGGGCTGGGCGTTGATGAATTGCAATGGCCGTTACCGGTGCGTCCCGGCGACGAATTAACATGTAAATTCGAAGTTTTAGAAGCGCGGAAATCGACGTCGAAAACAGACCGGGGAATTCTCGTTGTGCGATACGAAATATTTAATCAAACCAACGAAAAAGTATTTAGCATGAAAATGACGCAAATGCTGGCGCGAAAACCACAGAACTGAAAGACAATTCCACGAATAACATACCGAGATTGAAAAAATGACAGAGAGTTCGAGTTGGAGAATTGAAAACGACTACGGCGTATTGACGGATGTGTTGTTGGGCAAACCGGACTACTATCGTTGGACGGATGCCGGACCGTTAACGCGTAGGACTTTTGCCAATGCGCACAAAACCGGTGCACAGTTCGATTTTCAATTGGCACAAGATCAACATGCCGAGATGGTGAGTATTTACGAAAACGCTGGCGTTAAAACGCATTTTCTGCCGTCCGATGAAGTATTACATCGAAACTTTTTTGCACGTGATTCCAGTGCGATGACGCCTTGGGGGCCTTTGGTTTGTCACATGCAACTCAAGACGCGACGTGCGGACTATGTGACCGTTATTGAGTTTTACAACAGTATGAATATCCCTATTTGGAAATTCGCCACCGCTGGTCATTTTGAAGGCGGTGATTTCGTCATTCTGCAACCAGGTAGTGTATTGATTGGTTACGGAGGAGAGCGATCTGAACAAGAAGGTTCTGAGCAGGTTGGAGCATGGGTGCGCGAACAGGGCTGGGATGCATGTGTCGCACCCATACCCGCCTTGTTTGTGCACATGGATGGCATCGTTGTGCCTATTGCACCCAAGCTCGCAGTCGCCTGCGTTGATGCCCTGGAGGGCTGGGTGGTGGATTGGATTAAGTCCAAAGGGTTTGAATTTATCAATGTTGATTTTAAGGATGCAAAAGACCTGGGGGCTAACATCGTGACCTTGGGCAACAATCGTATCTTGTCAATGAAGCAAAATACGAACCTTAACAAAAAACTGCGTGCCGAAGGTTTTGAAGTGTTTGATCCGGATATGTCGATGTTCACCCTGGGCGGCGGCGGCGTGCATTGTTTGTGTCAGTCGCTGCGGCGTGAACCCGCTTAATTCATACCGATAAAATGTCATTTCACAATAGGGTTCGCGTTGATGGTCAACGCTTATGGCAAAGTTTGATGGATATGGCAACCATCGGCGCTTTGCCTGGTGGCGGGTGTTGCCGGTTGGCTTTAACCGATGAAGATAAACAAGGACGTGATCTGTTTGTGTCCTGGTGTGAGGAAGCGGCATGCAGTGTCAGCGTCGATGAAATGGGCAATATATTCGCGCGTCGCGAAGGCTTAGACAATACATTGCCAGCAGTTGCGACGGGTAGTCATCTTGACACCCAACCACACGGTGGAAAGTTCGACGGTGTTTATGGTGTGTTGGCGGGATTGGAGGTTCTACGCTCGTTAAACGACGCAGATATTAAAACCACGTCGTCAATAGAAGTGGTCGTGTGGACAAACGAGGAGGGCTCGCGTTTCGCGCCAGCCATGTTGGCATCAGGTGTTTATGCGGGATTGTTTGACTTAGAATATGCGCTGAGTCGGCAAGACGCGGAAGGTAAAACCGTGGCCAACGAACTTAAACGCATAGACTATGCAGGCAGCGAACCTTGTCGAGGCCGCAAATTTGATTCCATTTTCGAGGCGCATATTGAGCAAGGCCCAATACTGGAACGTAATGAAAATGTTATCGGTGTCGTGACGGGTGGGCAAGGATCAAAATGGTTTGATGTTTCGGTAATCGGGCAGGATTCTCATTCTGGTTCTACTCCCATGCCGGGTCGTAAAGACGCGTTAATCGGCGCATCCGAGATGACATTGATAGCGCAAAACATCGCGCACGATAATCCACCTTATGCAGTAGTTACTGTCGGGTCAGTTGCCGTATTCCCGAATTCACGTAACACGATTCCAGGGCGAGTTGAGTTCACTATCGACATGCGGCATCCCGACGATGGTGTATTGACTGAAATGGATGAGCGATTGCGTCAAGAATTTAAACAAATTGCAGATGAGCATGAATTAAAAATCGAAATTGATGAGATTTGGCATAATCCACCTGTTGTTTTTGATACTGACTGCGTAAACGCTGTCCGTAATAGCGCGACATCACTAGGTTATAAACATCAGGATATTGTTTCTGGCGCGGGACACGATGCTTGTCAAACTGCACGTGTCGTCCCAACCGCGATGGTATTCGTCCCCTGTGAAGGGGGGCTTAGTCACAACGAGGCAGAGAGCGCGACACCACAAGATTTGGAAGCGGGTTGTAATGTGCTTATGCACGCAATGCTGCAACGTGCGATTCAACAATAATTATTTGCGGTAAAATATCTACATGGCGAAAAAACTAACGGATTACTCCACGCTCACTTTCGATTGTTACGGCACCTTGATCGACTGGGAAAGCGGCATTTGGGATGCATTTCAACCACTGATTCAAAATAGTGGCCGCAACGACATTACTCGAAATATGGCTTTAATGGCGTTTGCTGACATAGAAAATACGCAAGAGTCAGACACCCCGGATATGTTGTATCCGGCACTGCTTGAAAAAGTGCATGCGGATTTCGCGAAACGTTTTAATCTGCAATCTAATTCGAAGTTGGACAAAGCGTTCGGCGATTCAATTGCTCATTGGCCTGCTTTCCCCGACACTGCGGATGCCTTGCGCGAATTAAAGAAGCACTACAAGCTGGTTATATTGTCAAACGTAGATCGAGTGGGATTCGCTTCGTCCAATTTAAAACTCGGTGTCGAGTTTGACGCCATATACACCGCCGAAGGCGTGGGTTCTTACAAACCCACGCCACGTAACTTCGAATACATGCTCGAACATTTGGCAAAAGATCATGGCATCGAACCTGAATCTATTTTGCACACCGCGCAAAGTTTGTTTCACGACCACGTGCCTGCAAAAGAATTCGGACTAGCCAACGCCTGGATTGATCGCCAGGGGCTATCTGAAGGAGGGCATTGGGGTGCGACAGCCGTAGTCGACGAACGCCCTCAAATTGATTTTCTATTCCCGACTATGGGTGCAATGGCAGATGCGGTTAAAACTGGATGATAGAGGTCTGAACAGCAGCCTTAAAATGCACAAAAAAGCTAGCAACCTATTACCCGGATTATTCTACGCTCTGTCCAGGCTACGGTGAGTGCAACGAATAATTCAATCCCCACGGGTTGGACTCCCCATCCCTTAGGGCGAGAAAAAGAATAACGTTATTGATACCCCGCTGCTTTATTTGGTCAAGCCAACTGAAATGACATATTCAAAAATATCACTGTATAATTTTTCAGTGATATTATCTGAGCACTGCCCTTCATCTACAAGAAATCCGAACAGACCCCCTGTCTCATCATCTGATATGGCTATGAACCTTTCAGGTAAATATGGTTCTGCTTCTTTGTTTCTTCTTAAGATATTCCAGTTACTATCGAGGTCAATTGAAAACACATTAGTAAATGCAAAGAAGCCACCACCGTACTCTGTGACAAACTCCTTATATTTCTGAGGCAAAACAACGCCTAACTCCTTTTCTGCCATCCTAATAGTTTCATTTGTCGCGTCGACATCGGATTCGTCATCAAACCAGAACGAATAGTCTCGTTTCTTCTCCGCTACACTTTCTTTAAAACTAGATAAATTCATCAGCACGTCTAGCCCAGATGAAGTGAAACGCAATCTGGCAATGTTCAATAATTTATTACAGTTTCTCGAAAGTATAAAGAAAACTCAATTGCTTGGGTGACATGCGGTTGCCGGAAAATGCCAAAACTTCGACTGTGATGTAATCGAGATCGATATTGTTACCAGAACGGTGAAAGGATCGGGGGACAAAGCCGTTGTGCCCATCCATGCAGTCCATTTATTGCCACTAAATTCCCAAACGTCTGAGCGGTCGCCGTCGTCTTCGCCGTTAACGGAGGTAATCACCCGTTTTCCTTGCAGGTCACTAATACTGAGGGAGAGCTTGGTCGGGGTTTGATCCGAATTTTCACTATCAGTTTGACTATCGGC
>Ga0224508_10001534_pt1 | contig 20667 bp, 16 predicted proteins | sample SF_Jan12_sed_USG_4_FD_170157 | JGI IMG/M metagenome (GOLD analysis project Ga0224508, IMG submission 170157) | Sediment microbial communities from San Francisco Bay, California, United States - SF_Jan12_sed_USGS_21 | ecosystem: Environmental > Aquatic > Marine > Sediment | place: USA... | reverse complement strand
CAATGTGATGCTTTGCGGCCTGCGCTTCAACACCCTTAATCTCGGCGTAACGCAGCGGTAGATATTCCTGCCAGAAATAGTTATCAAAGTGCAGGTCCAACAAGGTGCCATCCATATCCAGTAGCACTGTTTCAATAACCTGCCAGTCGACCATTATTACAACACCGGGTAGCCAGTAAGGTCGATTTTCGGGAATCTAGAGATCGCGCGCGACGCGTATCCCGACATTGTATTGGCCTTTACCACTTTTAAACTTTTCGCGATTTTCAACGCGCATTGAATTGGCAGGACTACCGTAGGCGCCACCACGAACCACTCGAACATCACAGTCGCCCCCTTCCCAAACGCCACCATCAGTGGGGGCATCATTGTAATTGGAGTGGTAACAATCGTGCACCCATTCATAGACATTACCGGCGGTATCGTACAATCCGAAAGCATTCGGCTTGTAGGTACCCACCTTGGCTGGCTTACTGGTACTGAACTCGCTTTTGCAATCGAAACAATGCGCGTTACCTACGCCGGGCTTGAGGCCCCACCAGAACGAGCTTGTCGTGCCGGCACGTGCGACATACTCCCATTCCGCTTCGGATAGCAGACGATACTTCATACCGGTTTGCTTGCCCAGCCAGCGCGCGTAAGCTAGCGCATCATCCCACGACACATCGACAACCGGGTGCGTCTTGACGTCCCAGCCATTACTCTTTGGTTTTCTGCGTCCGGTTGCAGCGGCAAAGCGATAATATTCAGCGAAAGTTACCTCGTAAACCGAAACCATGAATGACGAAACCTGAACTTCACGCCGAGGAACTTCATCCGGTGAAACAATTGATGACGCGCCCCCCATACGATATCTTCCCGCAGGCACTTTAATCATGGTCGGCCCATTTCCACCGGATTTGAGACGATCCCTGAATACATCCGCTTTATCGACGTACACTGGTTCAGGTTCAACGACAGGCTCAGGTTCGACGACGGGCTCGGGCTCAGGTTCAGGCTCAGGATCGAAAGCTGGTTCGGGCTCGGCCTGCAGTTCGGTTTCGATAGTCTCGACGGTGGTTTCGGCGATTTCAGTACCTTTTTCCACCGCATCATCGATAAAGCCTTTTTCCCAGGCAAAATAGCCGCCGCCGCCCAGAAGACCTAATACGATCAGCCAGACCAACCATTTATATGAACGGGGTTCTCTCGGTTCCTCGGGAATACTGATTTCGGCAATGCGTGCTACTGGTTCCTCGCGAGGTGCTGGTTCGGGCTCACTCGAATCCCGATCAGGCCTGGCACCGCGTTCCTTGATATCGACAACAATCAGGGTTGTGTTGTCCTGGTTAATCTTGTTCGCATCTTCGACCGCTTTCAATAGTGCATAGACACATTCTTTCGCGGTATCGGACCAGGATGAGTACTGAATAATTGCGCCGGCACCGAGGGTGTCAAGTCCGTCACTCGCCACGATAACCCGATCGCCGGGTCGAAGCTTGATTGGAGTTTCAGAGACATCGATGCTGCTAATTTCTTCACCGGTCATCGCGCTCATCAGCATGTTACGCGACATGCCGGCCTGCTCATCGATCTCCATGCCCTGCTCTTTCATCATGTCGAGATAAGCACCATAGCTGTGATCGGCATTTTGCTTGATCAACTCACGGTCACGAATCAGGTAGAGATGGCTATCGCCAACACTTACCCAGTAAAGATTACTGTCCTGTACGTACGCGGTAACCATGGTGCAGCCCATGCCACGCAACGCGGGAGTTTCCTTGACCGATGCCCGAATCTGGTCGTTGGATCGGTTTAGCGCATCAGTGAGCACTTCCGCTACTTCGTCGGTAGGGAAGCTGCCTTGAAAGGTTTTATTGAAAGTCGCAACCACCATGTTGCTCGCAACATTACCCGCAGCATGACCGCCCATACCGTCGGCCATGATAATTAGCGAGCATACATCGCCATTATCAGCTTCACCCAGCTGATTGACCATGTAAGCATCTTCCTGATAGTCGCGTGCACCATCGATCTGATCGCTGGCAATATCGAATTCAACTTTCATGATGTGATTTTATTTTTCGTATTTCGCGCAATAGGAACTATAGCAGTATAGTTAAATTTAATTCTAGTTTATCGAGGATAAGCCTATAAAAACACTGTAAAATCTAAAAAGAGACATAGGTCTGCTGGCGGTCCGATAAAAACGGTTGATACCCGCTTTTCCTGAACAGGTGCAGCGGTAAATAGAGAGGCCCAGTTAGTTCAGTCCAATTCCTCCATTCCCAGGCGATACACTTGCTGTCTTCCCCCACGATCAGCGATCGTACATCAGCGCATTCTGCCTCAAAATAGAGAGATAATGAATGTTCGCGTCGCGTAAAGATATTGTTGGTAATACCGACAAAACGAACTTCCTGCAACTGCAAACCGGTTTCTTCGCACACCTCGCGACGTGCCGCCTGGGCGGGTGATTCGCCCCGGTCGATCCAGCCACCCGGTAACTGCCATTCAAACCCGTTTTCTGCAGACTTGCGTTTGCCAAACAAAATCTTGTGCCGATGGGTTACAACAACCGCTACGCCACAAGCGACCGCAGCATTTTTTGTATTGATATACCTTCCCCTTCGCGTATCGCCCGCGATTTGAACTCTATGGTATATTGCGAGTCTATCCTGGATCAATCACTAGACCAAAAACGCATGCGTGATACCTGGCCCCTATTGAAAACAACCGATTTTCCGGAAGTAACCCGGAATGCTCTCGAAATTCTACAGGTAAATCTGGGTTACTTGTGCAACCAGTCCTGCTTGCATTGCCATGTCGCCGCAGGACCCACGCGCAAGGAATTAATGGAGCGGGAAAACATCCAGCACATTCTCGACGTACTGTCTCGATCATCGGTACACACACTGGACCTTACCGGTGGTGCTCCTGAAATGAATCCCATGTTCAGGGAACTGGTGGTCGCGGCACGTGAACGTGATATTACGGTTATCGACCGTTGCAACCTGACCATTCTGCTGGAACCCGGATTCGAGGGTACCGCTGAATTTCTCGCCGACAACGAGGTTCAGATTGTTGCCTCGCTACCTTGCTACATCGAAGACAATGTTGACGGGCAGCGTGGCAAGGGCGTTTATCAGAAAAGCATGCAGGCCTTGCAACGACTCAACCAGTTGGGATACGGTAAAGACGGCGGCAAACTCACTCTGACCCTGGTATATAACCCGACCGGCCCCTATCTGCCACCCTCACAGCAGGCACTTGAACAGGACTATAAAAAGTTTCTCGCCGAAAAATTCGAAATAGAATTCAACCAGCTTTTCACCATTACCAATATGCCCATCGCCCGTTTTGGTAGCACCCTTATTTCAAAGGGTGAGTTCGAGAACTACATGAACCTGCTCAAGGATTCTTTCAGTGTCGCGAACCTGCAGGGACTAATGTGTATCAATCAACTCAGTATCGACTGGCAGGGATTCGTTTACGACTGTGATTTCAATCAAATGTTAAACCTGAACATCCGTCATCCTGAAAACCAGCGAAAACTGCATATCAGCGATATCCTGAAGACCAGCCTGGAAAAAATCCCGGTATTTATTGCCGATCATTGTTACGGCTGCACCGCGGGCCAGGGTAGCAGTTGTGGCGGAGCCCTTGCCTGATAATCCACAGTTCAGCATCATAATCCCGGTTCTGAACGAAGCAGCTTGTCTCGAGCATAGCCTCGCCCGGTTGTTTGCATTAGAGGGTGTCGCAGACCTTTGTGAAGTTATTATCTGTGACGGGGGCAGCGTGGATGAAAGCCTGGAAATCGTAAAACAGTATGACTGTCGTATCGTCCATAGCGATGCGGGACGGGCGCGGCAGATGAACATCGCCAGCCAGGCAGCACGAGGTAAATTTTTGTTGTTCCTGCATGCCGACAGCAGCCTGCAAGCAAACTTTATCAACAGTTTCGATACCAGTGCCGAGTGGGGATTTTTTCGCCTGCGCTTAAATGGCGACACATTCATTTATCGGGTTATCGAATCTGCGATCAACCTGAGAACCCGTTTGAGCCACGTAGCAGGTGGTGACCAGGGTCTTTTTTTCAAGCGGCGTTTCTTTCAGTTACTCGATGGTTACCCAAAGATTCCACTGATGGAAGATGTCGCGATATGTAAAATAGCGAGGTGCAAGGCCAAACCCGTTATCATCGACACGGCAATTACAAGTTCAAGTCGTCGTTGGCAGGAAAACGGGGTTATCAGGACAGTGTTGCTGATGTGGACGTTGCGCCTGGCCTTCTGGATGGGCGTTGATCCGCAACGATTGTACAAGATTTACTACCCGCAACAGGGATAATATAAGGCATGATTTCGCTAGGTATCTTCGCCAAGCCACCGCTGCCGGGTTCAGTTAAGACCCGCCTGATACCCGATATTGGTGCCGTCAAAGCTGCCAGTGTTTACCGTTACTGCCTTGAATATACGCTTGAAGTTGCCCAGCGATCGGGGCTGGATTACCGACTCTACCTCAGCGAGGTCAGCGATGATGCGCTGTTTCAGGACGAAGAACACTCCGTACAAAGAGGGCACGACCTGGGCACGCGCATGTTCAACGCATTCAAAGACCTGCTGTCAACCGGTACCGACGGAGCATTGATTATCGGTTCGGATTGCCTGGATATTACCGCCAGGCACCTGCAACAGGCAGCCGAGGCACTCGCCGACCACGAACTGGTGCTGCTGCCTGCAGTTGATGGCGGTTATGCACTGATTGGTTGTGCCCGCATTAACCCGGAGTTATTCAGTCATGTTCGCTGGAGCTCCGACGACGTGCTCGAACAAACAATTAGCAATGCCGAAAACCTGGACTACCGCGTCAGTTTACTTGAAACCGTGCGTGATATTGATACGCTGCAGGACCTGGAACAATACCCTGAATTGCTCGCCCTGATCGCTTCAAGTTGATGCTTTACTCGCTGGTAAAACCAATACTATTTTCCCTCGACCCGGAACTGGCACACGATATCAGCCTGCAGGCATTGCAGCGGTTGCACCGCGTACTTCCGGTCAGCCGGATCGAGAAACCTACCCGGGTGATGGGTCTCGATTTTACTAATCCGGTCGGCCTCGCCGCCGGCCTGGACAAAAATGCAGACTATCTCGATGGCCTCGGAAAACTCGGCTTTGGCTTTATCGAAGTCGGCAGTGTTACCCCCAGGTCCCAACCCGGCAACCCGAAGCCGCGGGTTTTCCGTCTATCCCGTTATCAGAGCCTGATCAACCGCATGGGTTTTAACAATAGCGGGGTCGATCACCTGTTGGAACGGGTTGGCGACAGGTCTCGCGACTTTATACTGGGTATCAATATCGGCAAGAACCTGGACACCCCGGTAGAGCAGGCTTTGTCGGATTACTGCCTGGTATATGAAAAGGTTTATGGCAAAGCCGACTACATTACGATCAATATCTCTTCACCCAACACCCCCGGGCTGCGCGATCTGCAAAACGAGGCGGCGCTGGAAGAGTTGCTCGACGGAATCAGTCAGTTACGCACCCGGCTCGAAGACCGGCATCAATTCCATCGCCCATTAGTAGTCAAGCTTTCCCCAGACCTGGATCATGACGCGGTCCCGGTGATCGCCGAACTACTGCGTAAGTATGCCGTGGACGGAGTGATCGCAACCAACACCACGGTTTCGCGAGACGGAGTGCAGGGACACAGACTGTCCGATCAAGACGGTGGCCTGAGTGGTGCGGCATTGCGTGACAAATCGCGCCAGCTGTTACGGGATTTTTACCGCGAGCTGGGTGACGATATACCGATTATTTCTGTCGGCGGTATCGATTCAGTTGAGGAAGCCAAACTAAGATTTGAACTTGGTGCTAAACTAATACAACTATACACCGGCTTGATCTATCGCGGCCCGGGGTTAGTCAAAACTATCGCTCAATCGCTGTAAGCGTGGACCCCGAACCTGGAGACAATCTAGACAATGGATTCGATGGTTTCATTGAAAGATGCACGAGACTACTTGCTGAATCTTCCCCGGCAACTCGATGAATATCTTGACGACGATTACCGCAACGGCCTCAACAATCTGCTCGATAAATTCGACGAGTTTTTTAATATTGTTGCCAGCATAAACCTGCGTGCCAGCGAAGACAGGATCATCGACGCATCCGAGGCCACCGAAATCAGCGATTACGGTTTTGTCCTACTGCTGAAATTAATCGACCTGATGGAGCGTCTTGACTTACCCCACAAGCGCAAGGAAGTTGAACAGATATCATTGGTGGTCGCGCGCTGGACGATTAGCTACAACGGGACAATAAATTACCTGGAGCCGGTTGTTAACGCGATTGCGCAGCTCGCCAACCTGATGCAGGAGAAGGAGGCTCTACTGGCACTGTCCGACCTGATCGCAGACATCGTCGATCATTGTTCGCAGGACCTTAAAATGGACCAGGGCGACAGCGAGGAACTCAGGCCATGGCGGTTGCTGCACGTCAATCGTGGCATCGTGGCGACTCGCACCCATGATCTCGAAGTTATGAAAAAGGCCTTTGACGAGTTCCTGATTTATCTACCACAGGAAGCAACCGGTTTTTTTGCGGAAGGGATGAAGGAGATGGATGCGCTGGATTACCCACCTCATGTGCGCAAGGTAATGGAGTCATACTTCAACCAGACCCCGTCCGTGCGAATTCACTAGGCAACCAGGTACAGGGCTAATCGTTACACGGATTCAAGGCTGACCAGGTAACCACTGTATTTACGAATATTAATTACGCCATTGTCGAGAATCAGGTACTGCCCTTTTATTGCCTCGAGCAAACCTTCGACCTGCGCCTGCTTATCAAGATTGAAACTATTGACTTTGGCTGGATACTTGAGCGCAGGGTAATCCAGCTTCACGACTTCAGCCGGGCTGGCTAACTCTTCTGCATCGTCGACTAATTCAACATCGAGTTCTGCTTTTACCAGCGGCCAGACCGTTGCGTATACCTGGTATAAATCCATTTCGTCAACCTCGTTTTTGAGCATATTGCGCCAGTTGGTCCTGTCGTTGACATGTTGCTTGAAAGCATGCTCTATTAACCCGGCATGATACCGTTTTGATACCCGCAGAATCGGTATTGCCTGAATCGCACCCTGGTCAATCCATCGGGTCGGCACCTGGTTTTCACGGGTTATGCCGATTTTCACACCAGAAGTGTTAGCAAGATAAATAATATGTGGGCGCATACAATGTGACAGGCCCCACTCGGGTTCGCGACAGGTGCCCAGGTGAAAATGACATTTTTCGGGTGATACGATACAGAGGTCGCATTGGGCGAGACTTTTGAAACAGGGGTAGCAATAACCCTGGCTAAAGCTTTTCCTGGTGATGCGACCGCAGTGAATGCATTCGATTTGCTGCAGGTATTCAATTCTGACTGGTTTACCGAGCCAGTCGTTCAAGACTAGCTGCTGACCTCCCAGCTCGAGACGGTAACTGACCGGGCTGGTTGCCTCGGTATGCATCTTGTGTAGGTTACCCTGAAATTTCAACGGCAGCTTTCCAGGCGGAAGACTGATTCGCGCAGTGCGGTAAGACCTACTTTGCGCCAGCGAGGACGTTCATCGATGATGTCGTTAGTTTCCAGCAGGTCAATCGAAAACGCGTTGTTGTAGTGCTGCATAACTTCATCCGTCGGCACTGAAAATGGCGGTCCCAGCATTTCCGCCTGATCGTATTCAAGCGTAATCAAAAGCATGTTGCTAGCCGGCGGAATAATCGAGAGCATATGCTCATAGTAACGCGGACGATCCGTGACCTCCATTGCAATCAGCGCGGCACGATCATAAACGAAATGGCAGACACTTAAATCATCATTTCGCAAGTCGTAAAAGTCGCCCTGCAACAGCCTGATATTTCCAGATGTATATATCGCGAATCGATCCGACTCTACACGCTCAAAGTCGAGCGAGTTTTCGGCAAAAAAACTTTCGATTGCCAACTGCGATAATTCGATGCCGATCACTTCGTAACCCTGCTGTGCAAGCCAGGTAATATCCAGTGCCTTGCCACATAATGGCAGAAAAACAGACGCGCCCACCGGCACCGCAAACTGCGGCAGGTAGGTTTTTAGATGTTGGTTGACGGCAGGCTCGTGAAAACCGATGCGATTTTCCTTCCAACGATCCAACCAGTGCTGATTATCGACCATTGGAACACTATACGAGCCTGGTTAAAGAATCTCCACTAAAGCCTGACTTTGACGCAGTTACGGCCGTTTTTCTTTGCGACGAACAAAGCCATATCGGCTCGCTTCACCATTGAAGCATAGTCGCCGGTATCGTCTGTAATCGCTGCCAATCCAATGCTCAGGGTGGCTTTCTTTTCTCCGTAAGCTGTTTTGTAATGTGCGTCGGCAACGTATTCGCGCAGCGATTCGGCAAATTTTTCAGCCGCGTTCATATCTACCCTCGGCAATAATACGCTCAGGCCATTCTGGCCGTACCGGCCCAGGATATCCTTTTCCTTTTCGACCTTGGAGAAAATATACTTGACGATTGCGGCGAACACCTTGTAGGCAACCTGGTCACCATCTTCTTCACGCAGCTTGGACAAGCCATCGACTTCAATAATCAGAACTGATAAAGGCTCACCTTCAACCGCGGCGGTGCGATAACGATCGACCGCTATTTTATCCGCATTTTCACGGCTCATCAGCGTAATGGTTCGCTTGGCCGATTCCTCTTTCTGCTTGATTTCTTCGACCACCTCTTTAGGCACCAGGGTCTGGTCGGAATCGATAAAGGTATGGTCGGTCATCTCCATATCCTTACTCTCCGAGGACGAAACTGTCATAAAGGGGGGGCTGGTCTTGTCTTTCGACTTTATTGGACTGATTACTGGATCAGTTTTCTCCGACCTGATTACTGGATCAGTTTTCTCCGGCCTGATTACCGGATCAGCTTTCTTCGGCTTTTTTACCGGATCAGAAACCGTCTTTTCAAGAGCCATCGCCGAGTTGCGAGTCGAACGTTTGAAAATCAACATCGCTTGCGCAGCAATACTAACGCTGGCGATCGTATCCAGCTCATCAAAAGGTTCTGATTCACGTCGCAGGCTTATAACGCCGAGCAAGCGGGAATCATTGAACACCGGCACATCGAGACGATACGAAATAAAACGCTGCTTTTTCATTCCCAGAAAACCTTTCACGATTTCATGTTCTGAGCTGGTCGTTGCCTGTCGGGTCTGAGTCAACTTGCCAAGCAAGTCCTCTGACCAGAATGTCTTGTCATCATCCTCAAACAACTCGCCTTCGATTTTATCTGCAACCGGCTTCGGCCCCTGCCCCTCGAGTGACGTCAGGATATAGGAATCGAATTCGATTACCGGCTCGAGATGCTTCTTCAGCAGGGCAATCAACTCCTTAAAATCGAGAATCCCGCTTAAGGCCATATCCAGATCGATCAGCGTAAAGGCCCATAGCTCCTGGCGATTGGTCATGCTTTTATTGAGCTCGGTCTGCAGGAACAACATGCGGCGACTGCGTTCGGTCATATAGCCGATGTAAGCAGCAAGAAACATTGCCGTCGCTAACAGCACCGACACCAGCGAAATCCGGAATCCGGAAACATCGGTGGCAAACATCGCGCCGACAATCAGGAGCACCATTAGTGCGTTCAACGCCAACGTGATAACCATGCGCAGCAATTTCAAACTGCCCAGCCAGATAACAAGCAGCACGAATTCCAATGCGTGGTAGGCGCTATACTTTTGTGTAAATACCGCAACAATGACGATTCCCATCGCCAACAGGCCATTACCTATCAGGCGTAGCTTGGGATAGTGGAGCTCGACCGAAAAACGACTTAATAATAAATTGGCAAGTGCCAGGATCGCGGACAGCAGATATCCATACATGGGTAACTGGACATCATGGCCGAAGGCACGGAATTCAAGGTAGGCAAAGGCAAGACATAAGAAAAACAACGCGCCGAAAGCAATAAGGCTGGAACTGCGGCCAAGCTGTTCCTGCATATCCCGATAGTTGGCTTCGGTTTCAGCTTTCTGGAACTGAACTCCAAATGATTTTTGATACCTGCTGATCAGGTCTTGCGACACTCTGCGTTACCTTTTAAATTTAACCACGTAAAACTTAACAGATTCAAATTCCTGCCTATTTCAAGCGTGATTCAATTGTCGTCGTCACCGTTAGTACGGACTATGTATAGACCATTTTCGAATCACCGCGTTGCAACGTATCTTGATGCCCCGCAGAACCGGTTGTCTTTATTTCCCGGGAAATTCCCTGAAAATTTGAGAAAGCGTTATTGAGTATAGCTTATTTTCATTACTTTCAAAGGCTTATGTGATTTTGTTCATATTCCACTTAAGCGCAAACTTTACCCTTTAATATTTTTACCCCACGCATGCAAGCACTGGCTATACTGGTGGCCGATGCGCTTTCGGGGCCCGGTAGAAACACGATGATCCAGTTACTTTTTCAGCAACAATACTTGTTGTTCGTATTGATCGCTTTCGCATTGATATTCTCGCTGACATTTCACGAATTTGGTCACGGTAAAGTAGCCTCTTTGATCGGTGACGATACCGCAAAGCGCGCGGGGCGACTGACTCTAAACCCGATTCCGCATATCGATCCTGTGGGATTATTAATGGTGCTACTCATTGGCATCGGATATGCCAAACCGGTGCCGACCGACCCTCGCAATTATCGTACTCGCTGGGGGACCCTGATGGTTGCCGCTGCCGGGCCGGGCATGAACCTGTTGCTGGCAATCGTAACAATTAATCTATATGCCATTGGCATGAAATCGGGCTGGGCTTTGTTTCAAACCGATGTCGCTTACTTCTTCTTTACCTACCTGGCGCTGATAAACATGTTGTTAATGTTGTTTAATCTATTGCCGATCGGACCATTGGACGGGAGCTATATCCTGCCATATTTCTTGCCGACAGACATGGCGCGAAAATACCTGCAAATCAATCAGCGCTACGGAGCCTATGCCCTGCTGGCCCTGATAGCACTCCATTTTCTCGGGGTACCGGTTTTTGAAACGCTATGGAAGATTGGCGAATTCATGCTGGGGATCATCCTGCTGGTTTAAGCCGTTAATGAAATGCCCTGGGTTTGATCAGTTCGACTGAAACCTCATGTTCAATTGATCGATCATCTCTACGGAGTGGCAACAGGTTCGCAGCTGATTCAAAATCGAAAACACGTTTCACCAGGATCGAGTGTGATTCATTAACTCTTTGCAAGCGGCCAACAACGCTGAGGAAAGGTTGATGGTCGACCAGGCGATAAAACCGCGAATAAATCTGCGGTGTAAAAGCGAGGTTGAAAAATCCGGTTTCATCTTCGAGCGTGACAAATACCATCCCCTTCGCTGATCCCGGGGACTGTTTCACCAGCACCATTCCGAATGCAAAAATATCTTTATCCGCGGGTAATTCAATCAGGCGGTTGGCAACGGTAAATTTCTCAACCGCTACCGGGTAGGGCCACTGCTCCTGTTTTATAACCGCTACGGGATGTTTCTTCAGGCTGGTTTTAAAGGCCCTGAAGTCTTTTTGAATCGACTCGAGTTTGGCTTCAGGTTTCCAGTCGATACTGTCATCGACCTCATCCAGCATCGGTTGATAGGGTGCGGCTTCAGATTTCCATAAAGCCTGTGAACGTGAATCCCCGGCTTCAGTGAACAGGTCTGACGCAGCTAAAGCCGTTAACTGGTCTCGCGCCAAATGACAGTCTTGTACGAAATGCTCGAAACTCTGCCAGCCATTTGCAGCAATGCGTTGCTGAATTATTTTATCAACCGTCGCTTCTGAAAGACCATTAACAAGGCGGAATCCAAGACGAATGGCATATTGCTTCTGTGGCGAGCTTCTTTCGAGCCGATGATCCCATTGCGAATGGTTTAATGATATCGGTAACAATTGAATACCTTCGCGTTTGGCTGACTGTAACAAGGCATGGGGGGAGTAAAAACCCATCGGTTGCGAATTTAAAATGGAAATATAAAACGCGGCCGGGAAATGACATTTGAGGTAACAGGAGGCATAGGCGATCAATGAAAACGAAACCGCGTGAGATTCCGGAAATCCATACTCGGCAAAACCTTTCATCTGCCCGAGTATCTGTTCGGCAAACTTCGGCTTAACATTATTCTCGCGCATTCCTTTCTCCAGTTTGACTAACAGGGGATTCAAATCCCGGTTAAAGTCCTTGATTCCCCAGGAGCCGATTTTCTTGCGCAGTTCGTTGGCTTCACCCGCGGTGAAATTGCCCACTGCGATTGCAATGCGCATGGCCTGTTCCTGGAAAATAGCAATCCCCAGGGTACGTTGCAGAATTGGTTGCAGACGCTCATCCGGGTAAGTAACCGGTTCCAGTCCATTGCGACGTGCCAGGTAGGGATGAATAACATTACCCTGGATTGGACCGGGCCGAATAATCGCAACCTCGATAACCAGGTCATAAAAACAGGCCGGCTTCAATCGCGGTAACATCGACATCTGTGCACGTGATTCAATCTGGAATACGCCAACCGTATCGGCCTTCTGTATCATCGCGTAGGTCGACTGATCATCATCCGGAATCGAATCCAGGCTTAAACGTGTATCGTAGTAATAGTCGATATAGTCGAAGCATTTTCGGATTGCCGATAACATACCAAGACTTAAAATATCGATTTTAAAAAATCCCAGTGCCTCGATATCTTCTTTACTCCACTGAATCACGCTGCGCCCTGCCATCGATGCAGGTTCCTGTGGTAGCAGGCAGTTCAGTGGTTTATCGGCAAGCATAAATCCACCCGAGTGAATCCCGAGATGACGTGGAAATCCATGTAGCATTTCACTGAGTTGCATCCATAGCTTCCAGCTGATTTTCGCTGCCTGCGGATTTTCCTTTTCATAATCATTTTTAAGTGCCATGACAATATTTTCGGTGCCGCTGCCACGATAGTATCGACTCGAAGCGATCTTCGACATTTGCTGGAGTAACCTGTCATCGGCACCTAGCGCCTTGCCAACCGCGCGCAATGATCCTTTACCCCTGAAGGTGATAACGTTGGCCACCATTGCCGCACGATCTCGACCATAGCGCTGGTAAATGTACTGGATCACCTCTTCGCGCCGCTCATGCTCGAAGTCGACATCGATGTCGGGTGGATCACCACGTTCCATGCTGACAAAACGTTCGAACAATAAATCAAAATGATCCGGGTTGACGGAGGTTATGCCCAGCACGAAACAAACACTGGAGTTTGCTGCAGACCCTCTGCCCTGGCATAAGATCTGCTGACGCCTTGCCCAGCTGACAATATCCCACACCGTTAAAAAATAATCTGCGAAGTTAAGTCTCTCGATCAAAATCAGCTCGTGCTCGATTTGTCGTAGAATCTTCTCGGGTGGCTTTTGATCGAATTTTTCCTGTACCCCTGCGTTTACCAGGAACTGCAGGTAGGACTGGGCATCATACCCATCGGGGATCATTTCCCCGGGGTAGTGATAACCCAGTTGATCGAGGTCGAACTGGCAGTACTGGTTTAGTGATTGAGACAAAGCCAATGACCGGCGATACCCCGGAATCACGGAATACAAGCGTTGCAATTCGTTCGCCGGGTGCAGGCAACGCTCCGCGTTGGGGAAAAAATGTTGCTGGCATTGATCGAAAACCCGGTTGGTTCGAATCGCCTGTAGTAAATCACTGACGCATTTTTGCTGGCGGTTATGGAAAAAAACATCCTGCGTCAGTATGTATTCGAGCCGATGCAGCTTTGCGGTTTCAAGCGTTGTTTTTATCCAGCGGTCTTCAGCAGGATGCAGATGACGGCTGAGCGCAAGATAATAACGTCCATCAAACAGCTGTTTGAGTTCAGCATGGTGACTGGCGTCCTTATTAGTACGAATTTGACCGCGCATCGGTTGAATCGCAAATAAGCCTTCGACATCGCTGTTCAGCAAGTATGCCATCGGCAGATTGGCATAATCCTTACCATCGCGGTGCGCATAACTTAACAGGCCGTTAAGATTGGTATAACCCCGTTGATTCAGTGCCACCAGCACCAGCGTATCTTGCAATAATGCCGGTAAATCATGATCAGCCTGTAAATGTATCTCTGCACCATAATTAAGCTTCAATCCCCGGTGCAGATTGTTCTTCTTTAGATAATCGAGTTCACGATAACAACGTGCAAGCCCGTAAGCGCCGTCGAAGTCATTAATACAGAGCGACTGGTAGCCAAGCGAATTGGCTCTCTCGATCAAGTCCCGCGGATGTGAGGCTCCGTGCAGAAAACTGAAATTGGTTTTACAAAGCCATTCATTGAAGTTGCTGAACATCCCGGGCTAACAAAATTCGCCCTGTTTAAACCACTCGCCACCCTGGGTGCGGTATGCCCAACTCGACCTGCCGTTATGATCTTTGAGGATAAAATAATCACGTATCGACTGTAACGCATCTTCACTCAGCCACCATTGGTTCGAATTTCGCTCAAGAAAAACCTTTTGCACCGCGGTCGGATTTTCAATCGGTTCGGCCTGCTGATAATAAAACAATGGCTTGTTAGCGGCGCTAGAGGACCAGGGGTAATGATCAAATGGATTTGTCTGGGCTGTGCCAACGGGGATACGCGTAAAGGACTTTTCAGGAAAAAAACTGGCATCAGACTGGTAACATTCGAAAGCGAGTGGCAGCTTGTTTTGTAATGCCATGATTTGCTGGTAGTCGATCTGATCGAATTCACGCGCAAATAATTCCCACAATGCCGGCGCCAGCATGACGCGTTCGCAAACTTGTACCTGCCAGCAGATAAAAGGCATGCTCTCCGGCAAATCAAGATCGCCATCACGCGCGCGCAAGTTACGAACTAGATCGTCGTAAATATACCTGGCCTGGTAGAGTGCGGTATCGAAACCAGGCAAATCGCGATGTAAGGAATATGGATGTCGAAACGAAAGCTCGACTGAAACTTTCTCATAATTGAATAGTGTAATTTCCCACAGCATACGATTGATATGTTCACAATCGTGTTGATAAAACTGATCACATAAACGTGCAAAATCTTCCCGTAATAAAACTTCGATATACTCCCACTGGTTAACCGGGTACTCGAGATCTCGTTTAACCCCGGGCAATTGCTCCTGTTCGAGCTTGATCCATGGAAATCCTTGCAGTCCACTCGATTCAGTAAAACTCCATTGCCAGATCAATCCCAACCACTTGCCAAACCGACGCGTTATTGAATTAGCGTCTGCCGCAAGCATTTCATGCGGTGTAGCAACCCCGATACGCTGGATAAAGCGCCGCATCCGGGCCTGTTGCGATTGAAATGAATCTGCGCGAAAGCCTCTCGCATTAGCTGCAATCAAATGCTCAGCAAGTTCCTGCTGTGCTGTAAACCAGCATTCCCAATCCAGTGTTCTAAAGATATTTCGATTGAGTCGGCTTTCCAGCAGGTAAAGCCCCCTGCCCTGGTGACTGACTTGATAGTGAAGATATAACAGGCATTGCCACGGATGATTACCGAACACCGCAACAAAGTCCTCACCGTAGTAATGCTGCAACAATGGTTCAAACAGGTCCGCCAGTTTACAGCGCAGTTTTTTTTTCTGATCGAGCCAGAAGAATTTGCAATCATCAAGCCGGTTCAAATACAGATTGTCGCCCCAACGCATCGCCGTTGGTGATAACACGAATGGACTGGCAGATTCAGGATTGTAGATCGCGGCATATACTGGAAACTCATCTCCTGCACGCAATTCAGCCAGGTCAATGACCTTAGTTGTAATGTTCATGATCCTCGGCCACGCTACGATAGGGTAAGGAAATTTTTCCGCTATTAGGCCCCTTGATAAATTGAAGTGAAAACGAGCGTTTACCACTTTGCCAGGTATTGATGCGCAAACTTGCGTGCGGATTACCGCGTTTTGCGGTCAGGAAATAGTGGCGAATCAGGAACACGACCTGGCCCTGCTTTCGTGCCTGCTGGCTGACAAATGCCATGTCGCCCGTGCTGAACTTAAGCGGCGCATCGATGATGATACGTTTGAAAGTATCTTCGAGAAATATTGGTCGTAATTCCTTGACCGGGTTTGCCGAACAAATAAAAAAAAGACGCTGCAGGTCAACCCCGTGACTGATCCAGCTGGATGCAAATACACCGAGTCCATGATGGTGATAGATCCAGACACTCAAGGGGATCTGTTGTTTCAGTAATTGCAGTGGAATCAAACGACCATTCATTCCAGGTGGAATGCCCCATTCGATCAGGTCACCCGGCTTGACCCTGGCGAAACATTCATCGAGGGCATCGATACCCGACAGCAATTCCTGCGACTGATGGGAAAGATCATGCTTAAGCGAGCGCGCAGATTGCAGCTGTTGCTGTAACGAGGCGTCGGTAAAATGTGCTGGGAGTGAGGCCATGGAATTATCGCGCGCTCAAACCTTGCGAATAATACCAACCAGCTTGCCGAGAATCTCCAGCTGCCGGGCGGGTACCACGCGAATCGAGTGCTCGGGATTTGAAGGCAGTAACTGGGCCTTGTCATCCTCCAGCCTGATGCGTTTCAGCGTGATTTCATCTTCAATGCGCAGCGCAAGAATATCGCCCTTATTAGCTTCCTGCTGACGTTTTATCATTGCGATATCACCATCGGCAATCGAATCACCCGACATACTGTCGCCGACAACACGAATACCAAGAATATCGCCTCCACCAAAAAAATCATGGGTCACCGAAAACGATTCCCGTGTTTCATCGAAAACTGGCAATGGCGCACCGGCCGGGATCCTCGCAACCAGGTCGAAATCCTGGGGTCTCGTATCGATTTCATCAGGCAGCATATAATCTGAAACCCGCTGGGAACGCTGCCGAATGAAACCCTTTTTTTCCAGCGCCTTGAGATGGAAGCGCGCGGTGGTGTGTTGAAACCCGAAATGACTGGCAATATCACGCAATGATGGAAACGGCTGCCCCTGTTTCAACGCCTGTCGGGTATAGTCGTAAACTGCCTGTTGAATGTTCGTGAGTGATTGCATCGGGTAAATATAATATATAACACTGTTGTATGCAACAGTGTTATATAATTGTGTAGAATACGATACTTATATGCGACCCGATTTACCCGAAAGCTATTACCTCGACAATGTGTTCACCCTGTTTGAGCATGTCACCCGGGTATATGCAGACCTGCTCGAAGATCAACAGCTCGAGTTTCTACAGGGCTTCGCGGCGTTAAGCACGGATGCTAAAAAACTTTGCATCCGTCTGCTCAATCGGGGCCCGGACTGGTTTCGAGCCAGCAAGTTGAGTTATGCCGAAATCGAATCGCTTGACGCGGCGATCGAAGAACTTGCCACCCAGGGTTTCCTGGAGGTAAATGGTGAAATAGATCCTCCTAACCTGTTGTCGCTTTATACGATGCCGGAATTACGCGCGTTGCTGGATGACGCGGCCGACCTGAAAAAACTGAGGCGGGCTGAACTCGAGCAGGCGTTACTGGAACGTGATGATGAAGAATTCTTTGCAGCGCTAAGCAACAGCGATAGCCTGTTGCGGATACTTCACGGTGACGAGTACCTGGTCTGCCAGATGCTTTTCTTTGGCAATTTGAACCAGTCGATGACTGATTTCGTGTTGCGTGACCTCGGCCTCTATCAATTCGAAAGCTATAACATCGACCCCGAGCACCGACCTTACCGCAGCACGCTCAATATCCAGCAACACTGGCTGCTATACCAGCTGCAAACCCTGTTCGAATTAAGCGATATTTCCGATCCGGCAGTATTGAACCAATTGATAGCGATAATTCCGCACGATATCGAATCATCCTCACCGGCTTACCGCAAGAGTGAACGACTGCGCTACCATCTCGCGCGTCAACTGGAACGCATTGACGAGTTACCGACGGCGATTGAGCAATACCGTCAATGCCTGTTGCCCCCGAGCCGCGAACGGATCGCCCGCATCCGTGATCAACAGGGACAACACCGGGAAGCACTGGATCAATGCGTACAAATAATCGAGGCGCCCATCAACGACGAGGAAATCCAGTTTGCGAACCTGTTCGCCAGTCGCCTGGTAAAACGCCATGACCTGGATCGACCGGCCTGCGTTGAAAGTCAGCACAAGCCTTATCAACCCGAAATTATCGACCTCGAACTCGTGCAACAGGACTCGGTTGAAATCGCAGTGGCCGAATATTACGACCTGCAGGATGATGCCGACAGTTGCTACTACGTCGAGAACAGTCTTTTCAACGGCGTGCTGGGCCTGGTGATCTGGGAGGTAATGTTTGCACCGCTGCCCGGCGCTTTTTACAATCCGTTTCAGTATCGTCCCTCCGATTTTTACGAGCACGACTTCTGCGCCAGGCGCAGCGACTTGCTGGCGCAAACCTGGCAATCGATCAACAGTAATGAAGACATCTGGCGGGTGGTCTCGGCTCGTTGGCAGCAAAAACAGGGTTTAATGAATCCACTGGTCAACTGGCAGTACCTCGAACTGGACCTCATCGAACTCGCGCTCGAACGTATCGATTATCAACACTGGCGCGCCGTGTTCAGCCGCATCCTCGGCGACCTGCGCAACAATTGCAGCGGCTTCCCGGATCTGGTCCATTTCCCACCGGGTGGTGGTTATCGCCTGATCGAAGTCAAGGGGCCGGGCGACAGCTTGCAGAAGAACCAGCAGCGCTGGATGCAATATTTTCACCAACACGGAATCCCACACTGCGTGGCCCGGGTGACATGGCAGACGCCTTAAAAATCGGCATCCGCGAACTGGTTGAGTTCTGCTGTCGCGATGGTGACCTTGGCTACGACGGCGGATCCGGGATCAAGGCGCTGGATGGGTTGCAGACTCATCAAAAAATTCAAAGACGTTATGAGTCCGATGCTGAATCCGAGGTTTCAGTGAAGCTTGTAACACGGATCGATGACCACGACATCGAACTCGGCGGCAGAATCGATCTGTTGTTTGCTGGCGATTCGCCGCCACGTATCGAGGAAATTAAAACAGTCTATGCGCAGATTACAGGCAATGAAGAGGATGCGCTGCACTGGGCACAGCTCAAATGCTACGGCGCCTGCTATGCACGTGAACATGAGCTTGACCAGGTTAGCCTCTGCCTCAACCTGGTTACCCTGTTTTCGCTCAAGGAGCAGCGATACACGAAAGTTTTCTCACGAGCCGAACTTGACAGCTTTGTCGGGCAGACCCTGCAGCAATACCTGCGCTGGTACCAACTGGTGGCAGCTCAACGAGAAATCACGCGCCAACAGGCACAGGCACTCGAGTTTCCATTTGACAGCTTTCGCAAGCAGCAGCGTGGATTTGCCGCCGAGGTCTATCGCGCAATTCAGAAACAAAAGCGTCTGATCGTCGAAGCGCCAACTGGCTCCGGCAAAACCATCAGCACCCTGTTTCCCGCAATCAAGGCGATTGGCGAAGACCAGTGCGACCAGGTCATATACCTGTCGGCCAAGGTTTCCGGGCAGCAGCAGGCGATGGCAGCGGTCGAGCTGATAAAAACCGATGTTTCCTACCTGGTGATCCAGGCCAAGGCCCGCAGCTGTCCCTGTAATTTCGACGATAATGAAATCGATGACGAGGGTCGCTGCCAACGTTGCCTCGGCTTTTTCGAACGACTACCCGACGCCCGGGAAAAATTGTTTCGGCAACGTAAACTCGATGTTAACCAGCTCCAGCAAACCGCCGCCGAGTTCAAGCTGTGCCCATTCGAACTGGCGCTGCAAATGCTACCCTGGATCGATATCGTTATCTGCGACTTTAACTATGTTTTCGATCCACTGGTGCAGCTGGGATACTTCAGGACGGACCCGCGGCGCAAGCTGTTACTGATCGATGAACTGCACAACCTGGTCGATCGTGCACGCGGAATGTACTCTGCAAGCCTTACCCGCGCACAAATCAAAAAAGCGCTGGCTGCCGGCAACAGCCGCCGGATTTCAACAGCGCTCAAATCGATGCAACAGGCGTTCGACCGGGAACTGCGCAGCCTGGAGGGAGATGAATCGATTTCCAGTAAAATGCCGGCGGATCTGTTGCGAGCGAGCCAGCGCTTCAGCGAAAAACTCGGTTTCGACATATTCTCCAACAAGCACATCGCCAGTGAAACCCTGGAATTCTCGAAATCGATTTTTCGTTTTCAGAATATCAGCCAGCTGTATGACATTCACCATCGAACCATTGGCTATAAACCGCTGAAGCAACGTGAAATGAAACTATTGTGCCTGAATGCATTTGAGTACCTGCAACAGTGTTATCCAATGTTTCAAGCGGTTTGCGGGTTTTCCGCAACCCTGACCCCGACAACTTATTTCCAGCAAGCCCTCGGTCTCGATAATGACTGCAAGAGCCTGGTGCTCGAATCGTCGTTTCCCGCGCGGAATCTCGGTGTCTGTATCGGCAACTATATCGATACGCGTTACCGTGAGCGCGAAAACTACATCGACACTATCTGTGAATCGATCGAGCGCTGTTACCGCGCACACCCGGGCAACTACCTGGTTTTCTTTTCGGCCTACACTTACATGCAGCAGGTTCATGATCGCTTCAATGCGCTCTATCCCGAGACCAGCACCCTGTTGCAACAGCGCGACTTCGACGAATCCGCGCAGCGACAATTCCTGTCACAAT
>Ga0224508_10001533_pt1 | contig 20668 bp, 19 predicted proteins | sample SF_Jan12_sed_USG_4_FD_170157 | JGI IMG/M metagenome (GOLD analysis project Ga0224508, IMG submission 170157) | Sediment microbial communities from San Francisco Bay, California, United States - SF_Jan12_sed_USGS_21 | ecosystem: Environmental > Aquatic > Marine > Sediment | place: USA... | reverse complement strand
CGCGCCCAAGTATCGTCGCTAATGACAAATCGATCCGTGTTCATGCAAACTCCCCTCAAAAGGAAGCTTGAATCACATTTCAGAGTCTGTGTGAATCCATTAAATGTCCACAGACCCTAGCCTGCCTTCACCAGCACGTTGATCCGCGTCGCCTTCTCAAAAACAATGTCTTCGCCGTCACTCCGCGCATGGGCCTCGAACCGTTCGCGAATGACCGGCCCGTGCTGCGCGAACGCCGCGGCATGCTTCTCGTTTCGCGACGTCAATTGGGCTTTAAAATCGGCAAAATCCCGATAGCGGCCCGCATTGCCGTAGAAAACTTCTTCTTGCGCCATCAAACCGTAGTCGCCGGCGCGGCCGAGTTCCTGATAGGCGCGCTGGCGCACCGCCGTCTCGTCGTTCCAGAGTTTCTGGATTTCGAATTCGGGCCCGGCCGGCACCGGTTCCAGCGCCATCAGGGCTCCGCCCGGCTTCAATGCGCGCGCGGCTTCGCGCAAAGCATCCGCGATGGCGTCGACCGGCACGTGATGTAAGCTGTTGGTGAACACCGCGATATCGAGCGCGCCATCCGCCACCGGCAGCGATTGGGCAATTCCTACTTCGAAAGTGACCTCGACCGACGCCTTGGCGGCAGCCTCCCGCGCGGCCGCGATCCGGCTGGCATCCGGGTCGACCCCCAGCACCGTCGCGCCCTGGCGGGCCATATGGATCGTCGGCCCGCCCTTTCCGCACCCAATATCGACCACGTGCCGCCCCGCCAAATCGAAAGTCGCGGTGATGATGTCGTTTGCAGCGGCGACCGGAAGGTCCCGCAGGGGGATCTGTGGAAACATATTAATGCCCCGATCCGTGCAGGATGGTGCCCTGCAAGCCGGTGTCATAGGCAATGCCGTCGGGCGTAATCGTACAAATCGTCGGAAATACCAAGGGCTTGATCAGCCCCTTTCGTTCCAGCGCCGTCCACACCCCTTGATTGATGAGGCCGGTGGCGTCTTTCAGGAAAACCACATGCTGACCGACGTGGAAATGATCGCCATGCGGCGCCGGGACGGTCACCGTAATCTCGCCATTCGTGTCATCGGCCACACCGTGATCGGAGTCGCCATAGGCCTGCAGAATCGTAAGCGTTTTCAATTGCAGCTTATTCAGGCGCAACGGGTTTCGTTTCGGCGGCATTTCAATGCTCTCTTTCACAGCCAGGTCACGCGATTTTGACGAAGGCTTTTGACGCCTGTCTCTCGAATGCGGATAGACTCTAACCAATCCTAATCCCAATGGCATCAGGAAGGGGTGGCGCCTCGTTTATCGCATCCGAAACCAATTATGAGGAGAGGACTAAGCCATGTCCCGTAGATTTATTGCAATTCTATCTTTCGCCGCGGCGATCGGCCTGTCGCCCCATGCGGGTCAAGCCGGTTTCTTTTCGGCAAGTTGGCCGGTCGCGACCAAGGCGCCCGCAGGCGAAGCGCTTATTTCCTTCAAGGATTCCCAACTCGCCAAGGCCGCGGCCCAGCGCGTTTGGTACACCGGCGCTTTCGAGCACTTTGAGTATGCCCGGCTCGAGACAAGGGATCTGGTCGTCGAAGCGGTTTACGACACGATCATCGGCGATCAGACCATTCTCGACTATCCGCACTGGATGGAAAGCATGATCGACACCTGGAACCGCAATCGCGGCCAGTCGAAGAGCTGGGGCAAATCGGGTCGCGCACAGGCTTGGCACGGGCACATCGACTATAAATTGTACCGACTTCAGGGCGCTAACCAACATTGCGCCGGCTTCAATTCGGAATGGGATCATTCGGGGCGCGATTCTTACGGCCGACCCGGCAAACTCTTTTTCGGCTATATGTGTGCCAAGGCCGGCGAGACGCTAACCGAAAATCGGGTCGAGAACATTCTAAAGGGTGTCACCATCGACAAGCGCTTCGGTCATCGATTCGTCAAACCGGGCCAAACGGCGTCCGTTGACCAGGCCGCCGTCGCGATCGCTTCCGGCGCGGCAGGATCGGCGACCGGCAACCATGCATTTCCTTTTGAATTCGGCACGCACCACGTCGAAAGCGGCGCAGGTTTCGGAAACTAGAAAACAGTCCCTACAATGCCTTCGGGCCGGCCGCAATCTTGCGGATAATCCACGCGACGCCCGCTCCTTTCTCCAGAACGGCAACCGCGCGTCGACAAGGATGGGACGCGGACACGGCATCCGTTCATAATTTTTTCACGCGATCTTGAAATTGGCTTTATGCGCCCCTTTTCAATTAAGGAGTACCATTAGCTCTTCCGCATCTATGACCCGCGGATGGACCATTGCCCGGTTTTCGAAATCGGCGCGCAATTCTAGGAGATGGAAAAGCCATGTTCCGTAAGATCATTGCAATTTTGTCTTGCTCGGCACTCGTCGCCTTATTGCCTCTCGCCAGCCAAGCCGGATTCTTCACGGCGAAATGGCCGGTGACGCGTTGGGCGCCGGCGGGCGAGGCGCTCATTACTTTCAAGAATTCTGCGCTCAGCAAAGCCTCGGCCAAGCGTGTTTGGTATACCGGCGCTTTCGAGCATTTGGAGTATGCCTTGGTGGAGACCGACGGAATTGTTCTGGAAGCGGTCTACGACCGGGTAATCGGCGACCAAACCATCCTCGACTATCACTATTGGATGGAAAAAATGCTCGATACCTGGCATCGCAATGCCGGCCAGTCGAAGGTTATGGGGGTTTCGAAGTCTGCGCGGGCCTGGCACGGCACCATCGATTATCAATTGTACCGTCTGCAACGCACGAACCAGAATTGTGCCGGATTCAATTCCGAGTGGGATGTGTCGGCACGGGATCCGAACGGGCGTCCTAAAAAGGTGTTGTTCGGCTATATGTGCGCAAAGTCCGGTCAGGCATTGAACCAAGCCCAAGTGGAAACGATCCTCAAGGGTGTCACCCTGGACAACCGGTTCGGCCATACCTTCGTCAAGCCGGGACAAAAGGCCGCTACCGACGAGGCGGCTTACGCCCTGGGGTCCGGCACCGGCGGCACGGGTACGGGAAACCTTAAATTCCCCTTTGAGTTCGGCACGCAATATTCCGGCGAAGACGGCGACTCCTCGTTCGGAAAATAGACTTCAGACACAAAGAGCCTTCGGCCCGGCTGTGTGCACGTGCACGGCCGGGCCGAATTTTTCCAGTCTGCCCCATAAGATTGCGAGGACTCTACACCCCGCAACCGGTTAAACTGGGCCCCGAAAAACCGTGATCGTGATTTAGCAAAGATAGGACGTAGACATGGCGCCCGACGCTTCCGCCAACCCACCCGATGCCGCCGCGCTCGATCAAATCAAGGCCGTCGTGGGCGCCAAGGGATGGATCGAGGACAAGGCCGAGTTGGAGCCCTGGCTCAAGGAATCGCGCGGCTACTACGTCGGCGCCTGTGCCCTCATGGTGCGCCCGGAAACCACCGAGCAGGTCGCCAAGGTCGTCGAAATCTGCAGTGCACACGGCATCGCCGTTGTGCCGCAAGGCGGCAACACGGGCCTGTGCGGCGGCGCCGTCCCAAATGAGAATGGCCGGGAAATTCTGCTCAATCTCGGGCGCATGAAGGCAGTTCGCGACATCGATCCGCTGAACTACACGATTACCGTGGAGGCCGGCTGCATCCTGGCCGACATCCAGGAGGCGGCTTCCGACGCGGACCGGCTGTTTCCCCTGAGCCTGGCCGCCGAAGGGTCGTGCACAATCGGCGGCAACCTCTCGACGAATGCGGGCGGCGTCAACGTGGTTCGCTACGGCAACACGCGAGATCTCGTGCTTGGGCTCGAGGTCGTCCTCCCGTCCGGTGAAATCTGGAACGGGCTGCGGCGGCTGCGCAAGGACAACACCGGATACGATTTGAAACAGCTGTTCGTCGGCGGCGAAGGAACGCTCGGCGTGATTACCGCCGCGGTGCTCAAATTGTTTCCCAAGCCGAAGGATGTTCATACCTGCTTCGCGGCGGTACGCGACCTCGACGCGGTTATCGAACTGCTTACCCGGGCGCGCGAGGCAAGCGGTGACGCGGTCACCAGTTTTGAAATGATCCCGCGCCGGCCGATCGACTACGTCCTGGAACACATCCCCGATGTTGTCGATCCGTTGCAGGATCAATACGAGCTATACACCCTGATCGAATTTTCCGGCGCCCGCGCCAATGGCGGCATGGGGGCAAATATGGAATCGATGCTCGAGACCGCATTCGAGGATGGATTGGTGCTCGACGCCGCGGTCGCGCAGTCCGAATCCCAGCGCGCCGAGATCTGGAAAATCCGCGAATCCATACCCGAAGCGCAAGTGCGGGAAGGCTTCAGTATCAAGCACGACGTCTCGGTCCCGGTCAGCAAAATACCGGCATTCGTCCGGCAGGCGATCGGTGCTGTCGAAGCGCTGATTCCCGGCGTTCGGCCCTGTCCGTTTGGCCATGTCGGCGACGGCAACCTGCATTTCAACTTCTCCTATCCGGTTGGGGCCGACGGCCGGGCGTTTATGGACCGCTGGGCGGAAGTCAATCGGATCGTGCACGATATCGTCACCGAAATGGGCGGCTCGATCAGCGCCGAGCATGGCATCGGGCTGTTGAAACGGGAGGAATTCCATCATTACACGCCCGAACTCGATCTATCATTGATGCGTCGAATCAAGGCCGCTATCGATCCAAATGGCATCATGAATCCCGGCAAGATATTATAAAGAAAAGTTAAATTTGAGCCCCGCTGAATTGTTAAATTGTTAACCGAGAAAAACCAGGATAGCCCAAACCGGCATGCGTGGCCGGACCCCGTCAGCAATTGAAACCGAGCGACTCATCATGAGCACCTATAACGCCCCCCTTCGAGACATGCGGTTCGTGCTGGACGAACTCGGCCTGTTGTCACAGCTCACCGACCTCCCGGCCGCCGAAGAGGTCAATGGCGATCTGGTAGCGGCCGTGTTCGACGAGGGAGAAAAGCTGGCGCGCGAAGTGATCGCCCCGCTCAACGCGGTGGGTGATCAGCAGGGGGCAACCTACGAAAACGGTGTGGTCCGCACCGCGGACGGTTTCGCCGACGCGTACAGGGCGTTTGTCGATGGCGGCTGGGCCAGCGTTCCCTTCGATCCGGATCACGGTGGTCAGGGACTGCCCTGGCTGGTGACGGCCGGGCTCATGGAAATGTGGATCGCGGCCAACACGGCGTGGGCGCTCTGTCCGATCCTGACGATGGGCGCGGTGGAGCTGCTGGGGGAACATGGTTCCGCGGAACAGAAATCCCGGTACCTGCCCAAAATGGTCTCCGGCGAATGGACCGGCACGATGAACCTGACCGAGCCGCAAGCCGGCTCCGATTTGGGCGCATTGCGGTGCAGGGCGGAGCCCGACGGTGACCACTATCGCATCAAAGGCCAAAAGATCTTCATCACCTATGGCGAGCACGACCTGACGGAAAACATCATTCACATGGTGCTCGCGCGTACCCCGGACGCCCCGGAAGGCAACCGCGGGATATCGCTGTTCCTCGTCCCGAAATTCATGGTCGATGCCGACGGCAGCCTCGGACAGCGCAACGATTTGCGGTGCATCTCGCTGGAACACAAGCTCGGCATCCACGCCAGCCCGACCTGTGTCATGGCCTATGGCGAAAACGATGGCGCCATCGGCTATCTGGTCGGCAAGGAGAATGAAGGCCTGCGATGCATGTTCACGATGATGAACAATGCCCGCATGAATATCGGCATTTCAGGCCTGGCCATCGCCGAGCGCGCCTATCAGCAGGCGCGCGACTATGCCCGGGAACGCGTCCAATTCGGCGCGATTATTCACCATCCCGATATCCGCCGCATGCTGATGACCATGAAGGCGCAAATCGAGGCGATGCGCGCTTTGGCCTACGACGCCGCCGCGACGCTCGATCGGGCAAAACACCATCCCGACGATGACACCCGCCGCCTTGCGCAAGCGCGGATCGACCTGATTACGCCGGTCACCAAGGCGTGGTGCACGGATACAGGCGTCGAACTCGCCTCGATCGGTGTCCAAATTCATGGCGGTATGGGCTTCATCGAAGAAACCGGCGCGGCGCAGCACTACCGTGACGCCCGGATCGCACCGATCTACGAGGGCACCAACGGAATCCAAGCCATCGACCTGGTCACCCGCAAGGTGCTGCGCGATGGCGGCGACGGCGCGCGCGCCTATATCGCGGAACTCCGGGAAACCCGGCAGGCGATGGCGGGCGCTTCCGTCGGTCCGGCTGGCAGCTTGGCGGGGCGCCTGGACGACGGTATCGCGGCCCTGGAAAGCGCGACGGACTGGATCCTGGCGCAGAAAGACGGACCGGACCGGGCACTTGCGGGCGCGAACGCCTATCTCACCCTTTTCGGCATCGTCGCCGGCGGCGGCATGATGGCAAAATCAGCGCTGGTCGCCGCGGAAGCCGGGAAAAGTGCGAATGGCGACGCCGGCTTCTACGAAGCGAAGCTCGCCACCGCGGCGTTTTATGGCGATCACATTTTGCCGCGCGCCATGGCGCTGGCGACCGCGATCACGCAGGGGGCGGAGTCGGTATTGGCGATCGACGAGCAGTATCTCTGACCCTCCGATCCGGTAACGACAAATGAAAAGGGCGCCTTGAACTCAACCAAGGCGCCCTTCCCAGTCGACTAGCGAAACGTCGTCACATTACATTCCGGCGTCCTTGGCCGTCTTCAAGACGAGGTCCAGCAATTTGCGCGCGGGCAGCTTGCCTTCGTTCTCCTTGACCCAGGCATCCCAGACCGGCTTGCCGCCGATCTTGCGAAACGCATCGAGATCTTTCTCGCTGAACTTCACGGCCTTCATCTTCGACTTCGACCATTTCGGAAGATTGATCTTATCCTTGGCGGCATAGGCGGCGATCATCGCCTTGTATGCCCCGTCCTTCACATCTTCCAGGACCTGCTTATAGGCCTTCGGAAGCTTGGCATGGGCGTCCTTGTTCAACGCCATGATGCAGTTGACGTTGCCCGCTGCCAGATTGGTCGTGTACCAGTCGGAAATCTCGTCCAACTTGTATGCGGCGAAGGTATAGGTGAACGGGAATCCGATCGCGTCGACCGTGCCGCGCTGCAGGGCGGTATAGGTCTCGGAAGCCGGCATCGTCGTCGGCACCGCGCCGACGGCCGCAGCGGCCTTGCCCATGCCACCCAGCGCCCTCAACCGTTTGCCCTTAAAGTCGGCAACCGATTTCGGCGCCGCACCGCGGCCCATATACTCATAAGACGGCAGCAGGTTCTGGATGTAGCGAATCGAGTTCCACTTGGCTAAGGAAGCCTGGAGCTCTTTCGTCTCCCACAGCGTGTCATACACCTTGCGCATTTGCTTCCAGCTGGTGAACGGCAGGAACGGCAGATCCAGCACACCCATGGCGCGGACCTTGCCGGGATGATAGGCCGAGCAAACGAAGGCGGCTTCGATCGCGCCGACCTTGAGCCCATCAAGGTTTTCCTTCGCCTTTGAGAGCTGCTCACCATAGTAGAGCTTGATGTTGAAATTGCCGCAGGTAGCGTCTTTGACCGCTTTGGAAACGTACTCGGATCCTTCGGTCACCGCCCGCCGTTTGCCCCACAGCGAATACTTCCATGTGACCTTGGGCCCGTCGCAACTTTTCATTGCGGCGAGTGAACTCGTCGGGGCCGCCACCGACGCAAGCATCAGGGCGGCGCCGCCGGCCACGAAAACGGAAATTCCGGATTTAATCATTCGTATGCTTCTCCCTTGAGCGCATTGTTACTGCGATAGATTCCACGACTCCCCGATCTATTCGACGATTCGAGAAATCATCGCAAAATTATGCTTGAGTAGTGCCCTTAATCTAGCCCGGTTTCGATTTGGGAACAATTCAACAGTAAGGGGTACACGACGCCCTTAGCGGGTCTGAAAATCCGCTCCGAGCGCTCACAGCCGCACACCACACTCTCCGGCCATTTCCCCCCGGATTGTGCTCGAAGGCGCTCTATGGGGGTGACGCCGCGCTCAGTTGGGGGCATCATCGGACTGAATCTTGCTGAGGAGACGTTCAATGCAGACCGATACGTTGGAAATTACGACGCAGGACATCGAATACACGCGCCACGGCGACAGGGCGATGACGCTACGGTTGTTTACCCCGCCGGGCGACGGCCCTTTCCCCGTTGTGCTCGATCTGCACGGCGGCGCCTGGACCAAGGGCAATATGTCGGAATGCTACGATCGGGACGAAATCCTGGCCAAGGCCGGTTTCGCCGCCGCTTCGCTGGATTTCCGCCACGCCGCGGACGCCTATCCCAGCTCGCTGATCGACATAAATTATGCGGTCCGGTGGCTGAAGGCACATGCGGACGAATATCGCCTTGATGGCGAACGGGTCGCCCTTTGCGGACAATCCAGCGGCGGCCATCTCGCCATGCTGGCCGGAATGCGGCCGCATGACCCCCGATACGCGGAAATCGCACTCGATGCACAAGACGCGACCGTATGCTGCATCGCCATGTTATGGCCGGTCATCAACCCGTTGTCCCGCTACCGGCATGCGAAGCGGGCGCTCGCGGAAGCTTCCCCGCCGAGCTGGGTCGGAGACATTCCGGAGCGGCATGATTTGTACTGGAAAACCGAGGATACGATGGCCGAAGGCAACCCGATGCTGGCCCTCGAGCGCGGCGAAGCCGTCCAAACGCCGCCGGCGTTGTGGGTCCAAGGACGGCCCGACATCGTGCATGATTACCGCGACCTCGACTCCGACGCCGACCTCAATGAGCCGGAACGGTTCGCCCGAAATTATCGCGACGCGGGCGGAGATATTGAAATTTGCTATATCGATTACGCCGACCGGCTGACGCGCGCGTCGGTTGACCCGGTTCTCGAATTTTTCGAGACGCATTTACGGCGTTAAGCCGAATCGGCGCTCACTGCCGGCCGCGCGGCCTTTTGCAAAAGAATAAGCGCGCCTCCGACGATTCGAGAGGCGCGCTTATTCTTTGAAACGAGTAAAAACCGTCCGGCGACGCCGGCTAGGCGGCGGCGCGAATTTCTTCAGGCAGAGCACCGAACAACGCCTCATAGGCGCTCGGCTTTTCATACATGAGACAGGTTTTGGCAAATTCTTGTACGGAAACGCCGAATACCACGGCAAAATCCGGGTAAAGCGCGGCGGGAACTTCCTTTTCCCCGCTTTCCAAAGCCTCGACCAATTCAACTTCAGCGCCAATCTGCTCCGCGAGTTCGATCGAAGTCACCTGCGCCGACCGGCGCAACCCCCGGAACCACACGGCTTCGCGCGACCGCATGCGCTGAATTCGGTTCTCGTCAATTACACATTTCATAGCCAACATAATCACGACCCATATCTTTTAGGATAAATGCAACATTGTAATAATTGAGCACTTTATATTAGTAATGCAAGGTTATTATTTTTCCCTTAATCGCGACATTTCGCCACGGTAACTTCCCGAAGTCTTGAATTGAGGGCCTCGATCATTTCACGAGTCGTTTTTTCGATCTGCGGATGGCGGAAATCCGGCGCTATTTCCAACAACGGCTGAAGTACAAACAAACGCTCGTGCAAACGCGGGTGCGGCACTTGGAGTTCCGGCCGGTCGATAATTTCGTCGCCGTAATACAATATATCGATATCGATCGCCCGCGGACCGAATCGCGGCGATGGCACGCGGCCGATCCGGCGCTCCAGCGATTGAACGCCCTGCAGCAATTCCGCCGCCGCCAAGGCGGTCTGGCCCATCAGCACCATATTGAGAAAATCGGGCTGTGCCTCGAGGTACTGAGCCGCGGTTTCAATGATGGTGGAACATGTCTGGACTTCCAGATAGTCGGATAGGGAAGCCGTGGCGCGCTGCAGATTTTCCCGCCGGTCCCCAAGATTGCTGCCGAGCGCGATGTAGACTTCGACCATCACGCACGGCCCCGGCCGGAGTCCCCGCCATCCGCCGGCGCCCGCAGGATCGCATCGGCCATGCGGGCGATGCGAACCACCGTCGCCACGTCGTGTGCGCGTACGATATCCGCGCCGCGGATAACGCTTATCGCCATCGCGGCGGCGGTGCCTTCCTCCCGTTCGTCGGGCCCGAGATCCAGCACATGGCCGATAAACGATTTCCGGCTTGGCCCCACGAGCAGCGGATATCCCAAGGATTTGAATTGATCGAGGTGATTGATGAGCGCGAGGTTTTGCGTCACCGTCTTACCGAAACCGATACCCGGATCGAGAATGATTTGCGCGGGATCCACGCCGGCAGCAACCGCGTCGGCCGCCAACACCCGCATTTCCGCCGACATGTCCTCAATCAAGTGCTCATAATGAGCGCCCAGATACCGTCCCCCGAGCTTCGCATCGCGTTCGATATCGCGGGGTCGGCTGCGGTTATGCATCAGCACGACCGGCGCACCGCTCGCGGCGGCGAACCCGGCGATTTCCGGATCGGCTTTTAGCGCCCAAATATCGTTGATGATGGCGGCACCGGCACGCAGAGCAACCTCTGCCACCGCCGCTTTCGAGGTATCCACCGACAACACGGTGGCCGGATACGCCGCCGAAAGCGCCTCCAGCACCGGACAAACCCGTGCCGCCTCCTCCTCAGCCGATACGGCCCGCGAGCCGGGACGCGTGCTTTCGCCGCCAATATCCAGAATGTCCGCGCCGGCGGCGATGAAGTCGCCGGCAAGCGCAACCGCCCTATCGACCCAATCCGACCCCGCCAAAAGGCCGTCACCCGAGAACGAATCCGGGGTCACGTTGACGATGCCCATAATATAGCTTCGTTGTCCCCAATCGAATCGGTCGGTCAGCCGCATGCCTACCTCGGGAATTCCGTCGACTCGTGAGCCGCCGCGCGGCACTTTACCGAGGAAGTCCGAATAAGGATATGCTACCTGTCTCTTCGGACCGCAAGCCTTCGCGACGCCGCATCCGGAGCTGAATTGGGCGCGGCCACCGAAGACAACCAGGCGCAGGGAGGCGCGGCAGTTGAAATTTACCCCTCAGCAACGCGGCGGCGCGGCGCCCGGCGATGATCCCGGACCGCACAGCCGGCGGTCCTACCGAATTCTGGTGCGCGATTTGGTTCTGCCGTGGCAGATCGGCGTCTGGAGCCACGAGGAAAATCGTCAGCAGCGCATTCGGCTTAACCTCGATCTCCGGGTATCCGAGCTTCCCGACCCGACCGCGGATAAATATGACGACGTGATGTGTTATGAAAAAATTATCGATGAGATCCGCGCTCTGGCTGCGCGTGGCCATGTGAAATTAGCCGAAACATTGGCCGATCAGGTCGCGGCGCTGTGCCTTGGCGACCCGCGCGCATTGCAGGTCACCGTGCGCATCGAAAAACTCGAAGCGATCGAAGAAGCTGCGAGCGTCGGTGTGGAAATCACCCGGAGCCGCGAAGATACGATCCGCGCCGCCGATGCATCGCCGCTTCGGCTTGCCGGAAAGGACTAATCCGATGGGGTAGCCGCCGAGGCCCGATAATATTGGCTGCCGAAAAAATTCACAATTTGATTTCAATTGCTTGTGAGATAGCCCAAAATTTCAGCGTAATTGACTTAAATCCGAAGACAAATGCCGCTATATTTCTAATCAGGGAGATAAAAACGAAGAACGTCTCAACGCGTTGGAAGTATCATTTTTGGGTGGTATCAAAGGATGTACGCTCGCGACGTATCGGTTCATGTATTCGCGTCTGTTTTGCTTATCGCAGCGAGCGCGACGCACGTAGCCGCAGCCAATTCTCGGAGTATTTCCGCCGATCCGGCCCATTTTATCAAAAATTTGGCCGAACAGGCGATCCAGGTCTTGTCGACACCGAACGGCTCGTTGCAGCAACGGGAAGACAAGTTCCGTGACTTGCTGCGCGATGATTTTGCGATGGACAAGATCGGCCGATTCGTCGTCGGCGGCTACTGGCGCAAGATGAATGAGACCCAACAATCCAAGTACAGAAAGTTATTCAGCCAATGGGTGCTGAAAACCTATTCGGTGCGGCTGGGCGGCTATTCCGGTGAAAGTTTCAGGGTCATCAGAACCACCGAGGCGGGACGACGCGATGTCATCGTCCATACACGGATTGAACGCGAGGGCGGCGATGGGTTCAACGCCAATTGGCGTGTGCGCCGGGTCGGCGAACGGCTGAAGATCATCGACATTTACGTCGAAGGGATCAGCATGGCTGTCACCCAGCGTTCCGAATTTGAGTCTATTCTGCGCAAACACGGCATCGACGGCCTGTTGAGCAGGCTCCAGGACCGCTTGGCGCAGCTTTCGGAAGCCAGTTGACCGGCGCAGCACAGCGCCTGGGATACCCCTAAGCCTTCCCTGCCGCGCCAAGGTCGCGTTACCCGCCATATCCTTGCCGACCGCAACACCGCGCGCGATAGTGACGGCTTGGTCAAACCTAAATACGGAAAAACTCATGTTGAATGCAGCGATCGTCGGTCTTGGCCGATGGGGTCAAGTATTGGTCGATTCGGTTCAGGGGCACAGCAAAAAAATCCAATTCAAGGCCGGCGTCACCCGAACCGTGCCGAAGGCGCAAGACTACGCGGAGCGGCAAGGCTTCCCGTTGAGCGGCGACTATGATGCCTTGCTTAAGAACGATGCCATCGACGCAATCGTCCTGGCCACGCCGCATCAGCAACACGCGGAACAGATCATCGCCGCCGCCAAGGCCGGCAAGCATGTCTTCGTCGAAAAGCCGTTTACCTTGACGAAGTCGAGCGCGGAGCAGGCGGTGGCCGCCGCCGATGCGGCCGGTGTCGTTCTTGCGCTTGGGCATAACCGGCGGTTCTTGCCGTCGATAGCCGAACTGCGATCACGGCTTGCCGCGGACGCGCTCGGCACACTTCTGCACGTGGAGACCAATTTCTCCGGCTCCGGGGCCATGAGCTACCCGGCCGATGGCTGGCGTTCGGATCGCAGCGAAAGCCCGGCCGGCGGCATGGGGGGCATGGGTATTCACATGGTCGATGCGGTGATCGACCTGTTCGGTCCGATCAAAATGGTCCGGGCGATCAGCAAACGCCGCGCCTTGACCGTCGATATCGACGACACCACGCCGATGCTGTTCGAATTCGAGAGCGGCATGACCGGCTATCTCGGCACACTTTCGGCCACCGTGCCGACGCAGCGCATCGAGGTCTTCGGCTCGAGCGGGTCGATCGAAATCCGCGATGAACTCACCTTCACCCACCGCCCCGTCGTCGGCGGTGTCGAACGCATCGATTTTCCGAAGTTCGACAAGGAAAAAGCCGAGCTGGAAGCCTTCGCCGACGCGGCAGGCGGCGGCGCGCCCTATCCCCTGCCGAACGATCAGGCAATCCACGGCGTGGCCGTATTCGAGGCCATCGTGCAATCGGCGACCACCGACAAACCGGCGGCGGTTGCCTGAGGCGACACGACCTTCGAAAAGTTAGGGCCGCACGCCGATTTTCGGTTTCGGCCCTAAGTCGGTGTTCAGGCGCGATTGCGCCAGTTTGACGAGCCGGCACAGATACGGCCGGGTTTCGCGCGGATCGAGCATGTCTTCGACGCCGAATGCCGCGGCCGCGCGCATCGGCGAGCTATACGCCCGCAGCTCCTCCTCGAGTTCCTGCTCGCGCAGCTTGGGATCCGGCGCCTCGGCAATCTCGCGCCGGTAGGCGACGGCGACGCCACCCTCGATCGGCAGCGACCCCCATTCCGCCGACGGCCACGCAAGACGGTACTCCAGACCCCGCTTGTGGCAGGTCGCCATCCCCGCCATGCCGTAGCACTTACGGATGACCAGGGTAATGACCGGCACCGTCGCCTGTGAAGCGACGTAAACGGCGCGCATGCCATCGCGCAGCACGCCCGCTTCCTCCGCCTGAAGCCCGACCATGAAACCGGGCACATCGACCAGGAAGACCAGGGGAATGTGGAAATTTTCGCACATCTCGATGAAGCGAACCTGCTTGCGCGCCGCCGGACCGTCCATCGCGCCGCCATAGACCATGGGATTGTTGGCGATGATGCCGACAACCCGCCCATCCAACCGGGCAAGACAGGTAATCAGCGCCTTGCCGAAACGCGGCTGGACATCGAAACGGGACCCGGTATCGACGATCAGATCGATCAGCCGCCGCATGTCATAGGCGCGGCGGCGTTCCTCGGGCACGATCGCCCCCAACGCATCCTCGCACCGGTCAACCGGGTCGTCGCACGCCACGGTCGGCGGCAATTCCCAGACGTTTTGCGGCATGTAGCTGAGGAATTGCTGGATCAGCGCGAAGCAGTGCTCTTCCGAGTCCGCCAGATTATCGATGCTGCCGGCCTTATCGACCGCCACCGCCGGCCCGCCGAGTTCTTCCTTGGTCAGCTTCTGACCGAGCGAGCGCTGAACCACCGCAGGGCCAGCCGCGAAAATCTGGCTGGTATCCTTCACCATGACCGACCAATGGGACAGGATGGCGCGCCCGGCCGGCCCGCCGGCAGCGGACCCCAGAACCGCGCAAACGACGGGAACCTCGCCCATCAAATCGATCGAGCGGTCGAAACTGTCCACCCCTGGGAACACCGTATGGCCGCGGTTTTTCGCCGAGGTGACGCTGCCGCCCGCCCCGTCGATCAGATTGACCAATGGGATCCGGTATTGGTGGGCGAGATCCTCGACGAAACCGCTCTGGCCGCCCTTGCGCTTGTCGAGCCGGGCGGTGGTGCCGCCGCGAACAGTAAAATCCTCGCCGCCAATGGCGACCGGACGACCGTTGATTTCCGCGAGACCCATGACATAGGGCGCCGGCGTAACGTGCTTCAGGGTATCGCCATCGTAGTCTTCGGCGCCGGTCAATTTACCGATTTCCTGGAACGAGCCGCCGTCGACCAAACCGCCGATCCGCTCGCGGACGGTCAGGCGCCCCTGTGCGTGTTGGCGTTTGACATTCGCCGCACCGCCTTGCGCTTCCGCCCAGTGGCGGCGCTTTTCGAGTTCGTCGAGCGAGCGTTTCCAGCTCATCGCTGTTATCCGCTACCCAGCCGCCGGATCAGCCAACGTCGATGACGACGACGGCTTGTCCCTCGGCAACCGGATCCTCCTCCTTGACCAGGATTTCGGTGATCGTGCCGTCTTCGGTGGAGATAACCGGAATTTCCATCTTCATCGACTCAAGGATCATCAGCGTATCGCCGTCGGATACCTTGTCGCCGACTTTGGACTCGATCTTCCAGACCGTGCCGGTCACTTCCGACTGAATTTCTTCCTTTGCCATCGTTAGGGTCCTGGCCTTTCGTTGTTGCGTCTATCGGGAAATTACTGACTGGATCAGTCCGGTGTGAACATCGCCCGCCTTGAATTCGTCGGACTTCAGCAATTGCAGAAGTGCGGGAATATTGGTCTTTACACCACGCACTTCGAAATCGGTCAACGCGTCGCACAGTCGTTCGATCGCCTTGTCCCGCGTCTCGGCCCGGACAATGACCTTCGCCAGCATGGGATCGTAAAACGGCGTCACCTCCCGTCCCTCGGCATATCCGGTGTCGACGCGAACAGATGCATCCTGCGGCGGCCGGAAAACCTCGAGCGTGCCCGGCGACGGGAAAAACGTTTTGGGGTCCTCGGCATAAACGCGCGCCTGAATCGCGGCGCCATTCAAGGCAATTTCATCCGGCAGGATGTCGCCAACGGCCTCGCCCGCGGCGGACCGAATTTGCGCGGCGACAAGATCGATCCCGGTGACCTCCTCGGTCACGCCATGCTCGACCTGCAAGCGGGTGTTGACCTCGAGGAAACTGAAGCCGCCGTCGGGCGCCATCAACATCTCGACCGTACCGATATTGTCGTAGCCGAGTGAACTTAACGTTTCCGCAATTTCGTCTGCCAATTTCTGGATGACCGCGCGCAAAATGCCGGGCGCCGGCGCTTCCTCGATAACCTTTTGATGCCGGCGCTGTACCGAACAATCGCGCTCGAACAAATGCCGCACCGTACCATTCTTGTCGCCCAGCATTTGAAATTCTATGTGACGCGGCCGTTCGATCAGGCGTTCCAGATAGACATCGCCGTTGCCGAAGCCGCGCTCGGCCATCGACCGGGCGCGCTTGACCGCCTCGACCAGCTCCGCTTCGTCCTTCGCCGGCAGCATTCCGATACCGCCGCCGCCGGCCGCGGGCTTGATCAGGATCGGGAACCCGACGCGTTGCGCCTCCGGGACCGGGTCTTCCTCCGCGCCCAGCAGCTTGGAGCCACCACCGACCGTCATGCCGTGCTCGGCGACCAGATCGCGCGCGCGCGTCTTATGGCCCATCGCCGAAATCCATTTGGCGGAGGGACCGATGAAGGCCGCCCCGGTTGCCGAAACGCGCTCCGCGAAATCGGGATTCTCGGCCAGAAAACCATACCCGGGATGAACGCCGTCGGCGCCGGACTTGGTCAGCGCCTCGATCAGCGCTTCCTGGTTGAGATAGCTGTGACGCGGATGGCCGGGGCCGATGAGATGGGTCTCGTCCGCCTCGTCCAGATAGGGCGCGCCGGCATCCGCCTCGGAATAAACCGCGGCGGAACGAATGCCCATCTCGCGCAGGCTGCGCAAGACCCGGGCCGCGACGGCGCCGCGGTTCGCAATAAGGATTTTCTCGAACATGATCGGTCAGTAACTCGTTGGCCAGTTGTGAAGAAGATGTTGTCCGATGCCGCCGCTCAGCCGCCTTTGGTGAACCTGCAGCATGCGCAGCAGCCAGTCCCGGGTTTCCTCCGGTTTGATGACCTGCTGCACCGCGTAGGATGCCGCAAGGTCCCAGACACTGTTTTCCTGCTGGATCGCTTCGAACGCCTCCTCGAACTTCGCGGGATTTGTCTGTTCGAGCCGTTCGCCCGGCTTGCCATGCACCACATTTACCGCAAACGCCGGGTCCATGAAGCTCACCTCGGCGGTATGCCAGGCGCACACATCGTCGGCATTCTTGTTGCCACCCATGTTGATATAGGCCTGGCCGTAATTCTTGCGGATCATCACGGTCAGCTTCGGCACGGTGACGAGTTGCAGCGCGTTCATGAAATTGATGATCTTGCCGGGCGCCCGCTGCCGTTCCGCCTCGATGCCGATGACGAAGCCCGGGTTGTCGACGAAGAAGACGATCGGAATGTTGAAGGAGTCGCACAACACCATGAAGCTGACGATCTTGTCGCAGGCCTGCGCATCCATCGCGCCGGCCTTGAACAGCGGATTATTACCGATGAAGCCGACGCTGCGGCCGCCGACCCGGGTCAACGCGGTTACCGCCGTTCGGCCGAACCGCGGCTTCAGCTCGAAGTAGCTATCGGCGTCCGCGGTCGCCTGGATCACCTTGCGCATGTCGTAGACCTGTGTACGGCTTTCCGGCACCAGATCGCGGACCGATGCAATCGCCGTGTCGGAACCCGCCGGCACCGGCTTTTCCGGCGGCATCTCATTGCAATGCAAGGGCATGTATTCCAGGAACGTCTTGACGGCGTCGATCGCCTCTTCGTCGGTATCGACGAACTGGTCGATCAGTCCCGTGACGTCCGCATGCATCCGCCAACCGCCGAGCGACTGTCCGTCGATCTTCTCGCCGATCGCCATGGAGACGAGCATCTCGCTGGAAACCGCCATCACCGCGCCCTTTCGCATGACGCTGAAATCGGACATCACCGTGTACCAGGTGGACGAGCCATAGGCCATGCCGAGCACGGCCGACGCCCAGGGCGATTCGCGCAGCCGGCGGTATTGCGTGCCGCTATTGGCCAGCAGATTGCCCATGCCGTAGGCGCCCATATTGTCGGGAATGCGCGCACCGGAGGATTCACCGAGAAAAACCAGCGGCAGGCCGCGCTCCGTCGCGGTACGCTGCATCTGCCCGATCTTCTTCATGTTGGTGGCGGCCGACGACGCGCCCTTGACCGTGAAATCATTGGCGACGACCACCGCTTCGCGGCCGGCGATTGTCCCGTATCCGGCAAGCTTGCCGTCGCCGGGGGTCGTCTCGCGGTCCGCCGGGACCGCCGATTTCGCAAACAGGCCGGATTCCAGGAAGCTGCCCGTGTCGAACAGATAGTCGATCCGCTCGCGCGCATTCAGCAGCCCGGCGTTGCGGCGGCGTTCGAGCCTCTCCGGCCCGCCCATGCCGAGCGCGGTCTTCTGCCGTGCCGCGAATTCCTCGTCGAGTTCCTTGTATCCCATACCATCCGCCCTTGCCGCGCGCCGGGACTCTGGCGAGGGCGTAAGGGGTTGTCAACTCGGGCACGAAGAACGGGAATCGGCCGCTTTGCCGGGGCATTCCGCTTGCCCGCGGTCGATACCACCCTGTATATGCCTGCGTCATGGCGCCACCACTGCTCCACCTGCGGGACATCCATCTCACCTTCGGCGGCACGCCACTGCTCGAAGGGGCGGAGCTATCGGTGTCCGAACGGGACCGGGTCTGCCTGGTCGGACGCAATGGCTCGGGCAAGTCGACGCTGCTCAAGATCGCCGCCGGGCTTATCGAGCCCGATTCCGGCGAGGTCTTCGTTCAACCGGGTTCGACGGTCCGCTATCTGCCGCAAGAGCCGGATTTTACCGGATTTACGACCGCACTCGCCTATGTCGAAGCGGGACTCGGCCCGGACGGAGACACCCATCGGGCGCAAGCGCTGCTGGGACAACTCGGCCTCGATGGGTCGGAGGACGTATCCCGGCTCTCGGGCGGCGAAGCGCGGCGCGCGGATCTCGCCCGCGCCCTGGCACCGGCACCGGATATCCTGCTGCTGGACGAGCCCACCAACCACCTGGACCTGCCCGCAATCGAATGGCTGGAAGGCGAATTGAAGTCCAGCGGCGCGGCCCTGGTGCTGATAAGCCATGACCGTCGCTTCCTGGAGACGCTGTCGCGAACGACCGTTTGGCTGTCGGCGGGAAAGACCCGGCGTCTGGATGACGGCTTCGGCGCCTTCGAGGAATGGCGCGACGGCATCGTCGAGCAGGAAGCGGTGGAACAGCACAAGCTCGACCGCAAGATCGCCGCCGAAACCGCATGGCTACGCCAGGGCGTAAAAGCGCGCCGCAAGCGCAATCAAGGCCGGCTGCGCGCGCTTTACCAACTGCGCGCCGACCGTCGATCGAAACGTCAAGCCGTCGGCACCGTCGATTTGAGCGCGGGTCAAGCGGCGCTGTCCGGCCGGCGGGCAATCGAAGCGGAAAACGTGTCCAAGTCCTTTGACGGGAAAATTATCGTCCACGACTTTTCTCTTCGTATCCAGCGCGGCGACCGGCTCGGCATCGTCGGGCCCAACGGCGCCGGTAAGACGACATTGCTGAAATTGCTGACCGGTGAACTGCGCCCCGATTCCGGGACGGTCCGGCACGGCACAAACCTCGACATGGTGAGCATCGATCAAAGACGGGAGAGTCTGGATCCGGCCACCCGGCTGGTCGACGCGCTGACCGGCGGCACCGGCGACACGGTATCCGTCGGCGGCAAGACCAAGCATGTCATCGGCTATATGAAGGATTTCCTGTTTTCGCCCGAACAGGCGCGCACACCGATCGGCGCGTTATCGGGCGGCGAGCGCGGCCGGCTCATGCTGGCACGCGCGCTCTCCCGGCCCTCGAACCTGCTGGTGTTGGACGAACCGACCAACGACCTCGACATCGAAACGCTCGACTTGCTGCAGGAGATGCTCGCCGATCATCCCGGAACCGTGCTGCTGGTCAGCCACGACCGGGATTTTCTCGATCGCGTCGTGACCTCATTGATCGCCTTCGAAGGCGATGGCCGATGGGTCGAGTATGCCGGCGGCTACACGGACATGCTGGCCCAGCGCGGCGGCGATCTCGCGTCGCCCGTTGCCGCGAAGCCGCGAAACCGGAAATCCTCTGTAAAACGGCCCCGAACGGATGCCGCGGCGGCAAAGCGCAAGCTCTCCTTCAAGGATCAACACGCGCTGCAAACGCTACCCACCCGCATCGAGGCTCTGGAGGCGGACGTCGCGGCGCAGCGGGCGCTGCTCGCCGATCCGGAACTATTCGCCCGCGATCCCGACGCTTTCAAGTCGGTAGCGGCGGACCTCGAACGCGCCGAAGCCGCGCTGGCGGAGGCGGAGGAGCAATGGCTTACGCTTGAATTGGCGCGTGAAGAGTTCGAGGGCGGCGCGCAATAGTCAGCCTCAAGGCTTGGCGCCGGCCTTCTCTAGGATACGGGCCTGTGCGGCATGGCCGCGCTGGCTGGCCAAGGTAAGCGGCTTCACGCCGGTTGCGTCGGCCAAATTCACATCCGCTCCCCCATCGACCAGCGCGCGCAGGGTCGCCACATGATTCGGCCCGCCGTCGCCCAGCACAATCGATTCGATAAGCGCCGTCCAACCCAAATTGTTGACATGATCGAGCGGCGCCTTCGCCGCGATCAATGCGCGCACCACTCCCGCATGGCCGAGATGTGCCGCCGCGATGAGCGCCGTGCCTTCATACGGACTCGTTATCAGCCCGGCATCCGCGCCCGATGCGATGGCGAGCCGCACCATGGCGAGATCGTTCAGTACGGACGCAATGGTCAGAACATCGTAGCTTTCGACATCCAGCGCATTTACATCGGCGCCGGCCTTCATCAAGAGATCGGCTGCCTTTAGATCGCGCCGGTGCGCCGCCACCATGAGCGCGGTGCGGCCATGGCAGTCGCGAGCGTTAAGGTCGGCCTTGGC
>Ga0224508_10001532_pt1 | contig 20669 bp, 18 predicted proteins | sample SF_Jan12_sed_USG_4_FD_170157 | JGI IMG/M metagenome (GOLD analysis project Ga0224508, IMG submission 170157) | Sediment microbial communities from San Francisco Bay, California, United States - SF_Jan12_sed_USGS_21 | ecosystem: Environmental > Aquatic > Marine > Sediment | place: USA... | reverse complement strand
GCACGCACTGTGGCTCGGGGCGTCTCAGAATTTAGAGACCGCTTTGGTGAAGCTCGCCCCGTACATGAAAGACCTTGGCGTTTGGCTGGTGTCGAGTGTGGGCGACCTTGGCATCGGTCTGGCGATGTTCGTCGTGGCGATCATCATCGCAGGCGCAATCCTCCCGAATGGGGAGCGTGCCACGCGGCTGGCAGACAGAGCTGCGTACCTCGTCGCGGGCCCGCGCGGACCCAAGCTCGCCGAATTGGCGGCCTCCAGCGTACAAAGCGTAACGCGAGGCGTTCTCGGGGTCGCCGCGATTCAGTCGCTTCTTGCGGGCCTGGGGATGCTGGTGGTCGGCGTGCCAGCGGCCGGGCTCTGGACGCTGCTCATCTTGATTCTTGCCGTGATGCAGCTTCCTTCGACGCTTATCCTTATTCCGGTGATCATCTACGTGTTCTACACGAGCTCGACCGTCGTAGCCGTTCTATTTGCGATCTGGGCTGTCTTGGTTGGGCTGAGCGACAACGTCTTGAAACCGTTGCTGATGGGCCACGGGTCGTCCGTGCCGATGTTGGTGCTCTTCATGGGGTCGCTCGGCGGCTTCATGGCCGGCGGCATCCTCGGCTTGTTCGTCGGTGCAGTGATCTTGTCGCTTGGCTACACCGTCTTCATGGCCTGGGTCGACGAGTCCGATCTGGACGACCAAGACGACGCAACCGCCGCCACCGCGGTCCGATAGTCTCAGCGAAGAATCCGAACTCGGATTGTCGCTGGAATGGCTTCGAGCTCACTGAGAAGAGAAACAGCGTCCTCGAGCTCGATGTCCATCACGACGTAACCGACGTCCGCATACGTCTCTAGATACTGTGCTGCCACGTTGACCCCGTGCGCCGAGAATACACGGTTGATTTGCTCCATCACGCCAGGCTCGTTCTTGTGGATATGCAAGATGCGTCGGCGACCTTCGTGATCGGGAATGGTGACCTGCGGGAAGTTGACGGCCGACACGCTGGAACCGTTGGTGTGGTATTTGACGAGCTTCGCGACCACCTCGCGGGCTATGTTGTACTGAGCTTCTTCGGTGGCACCGCCGATGTGTGGCGTGAGAATCACGTTGTCGAACTCGCGAAGCGGCGACTCGAAAATCTCTTGATTCGACTTGGGTTCGACAGGGAAGACATCGATCGCAGCCCCTCCGATCTGCCCGGATGCGAGGGCTTCGGCGAGCGCCTCGATGTCGACGACGCTGCCGCGCGCCGCGTTGATCAAGAGCGAGCCCGGGCGCATGCTCTGAAGCGCGTTCGCGTCGATCATGTTGCGGGTGGCCGGCGTCTCGGGGACGTGGAGGCTGACGACGTCCGCCTCGGCGAAGAGCTCTTCGAGCGTGGTCGTGGGCGCCGCATTGCCCAGCGGAAGCTTGTGCTCGATGTCGTAATAGAGGACGCGCATCCCGAGGCCCTCCGCGAGTATGCCGAGCTGGCTTCCGATTCGGCCGTAGCCGACGATGCCCAAGCACTTCCCGCGAACCTCGTGGGCGTTACGCGCCGTCTTCGCCCATTCGCCGCGGCGAGCGCGGGCGGACTTTTCGGGAATCCCGCGCATCAACAAGATGATGTCGGCGATGGCGAGCTCCGCCACGCTCCTCGTGTTCGAAAAGGGCGCATTGAACACGGGGATGCCCTCGCGACGAGCCGAATCGAGGTCGACTTGGTTGGTGCCGATGCAGAAGCAACCAATGGCCTTGAGGCGCTTGGCGGCGGCAATGGCCTCGGCGTTGATCTGGGTGCGCGATCGTATGCCGATGAGATCGACGTCTGCGATCGCGCTCGACAAATCAGTGCCCGTCAGCGAATGGGTCAAGCGCTCGACGTTCAGATAACCAGCCGCGGCAAAGCTGTCTACCGCGGTTTCGTGAATGCCTTCGAGGAGAAGAACGCGAGTGTCGTTGCGAGCCACGGGTCGAGTTTGAGTCGATCCTAGAGCTGCCGCAAGAAGCGAAGGTACGCCTTGACGACCTCGGCCGGGGCCTCGACCTGCGGGTAGTGCCCAATGGTCGGAAGCTCGACGGTGAAGTGGTCGCGGCTGATGATTTCGCGATACCGCGCGACCATGTGGGCGCCGGATACGGGATCGAGCGAACCGTTGATCAGGCCGATCGGGACGATACTGTTCTGCAGCGCGCCCACCCAACGCGCACGATGTTGTTTTCGATCGCGCATGTAGGTGATGAGCTTGTGGAAGACGTGCTTGCCATCCTTGTAGTTGATGAGCTGCCAGAATCCTTCTAGCTCGTCGTCCGAAGGCTTGGTGTCTGGGCCGAAAACGGCGCTGAAAGATTTGTCGAAAGTGCGCTTGGCGAGAAGCTTGTTGATTAGCGGTCCTAGCGGGCTCAGGAGCAGCTTCTGAATCAGGCGCGCTTGATGCGTTTCTGGAAAGAGCCCTCCGTTTAGAAAGCAAACCGAAAGCCAGCTGCCCACACCCTTCCCTTCATTTTGACGCGCCAAGAGCTCTTGCGCGACGGTGTCCCCGTAGTCGTGGGCCAGCACGTGGAACCGTGCGAGCTTACGGTCAATTAGCAAAGCCTCACAGAGGTCGGCCTGCTCCATGATGCTGTATCGGTGAGCGTGGGGTTTGTCGCTGAACCCAAAGCCCAACATATCGAGCGCGACCAATCGATACGCCTCGTTGAGCGTCGCCCAGATCGGCACCCAGTCCCACGACGAAGTCGGGAACCCATGGATGAGGAATATCACCGGCTTATCGGGCTCACCCGAATCCACGCAGAAGATCTCGCGGCCGTGCAATCTCGAGAAATGCCCTCGTTCCCGCCACTGCTCGACTGAAAGCTCCATTGCGGCTCAGAGATTAGCCGAAATTCGTTTGCCTCGCGGCCGGATTCACGAGGTGGCTCTCAGCGGGTCCGGATGGAGCTTGCCTTGGCGCCGTCGGTCAAAGGCAACTATGACTGCCCGGTAAAGGAAGGGCTTCTTGCCGAATCTAGATGACCTGGCCGGCGTGCTCGTCCGCCCACTGCAGCTGCTGCGCTCGCGTCCGCGCAACACTCTGGATCGCCTCTCCGTCTATGAAGAGGCGACGCGGGAGGAGCTCTTCCCAGCGCCTCAGGGGATTCCGCGCGTCCGCACGCGTCGCAGATGGTCATTGCCCGGTTTCGACAACGAGGACTTGACCTTCGCCTCGCCGCACGAGCCGATCGAGCCCTTGTTCAATGCGCACTATCACGAGCGCAGCCGGCGCATCCAAACGGTCTACGCAAGGCGCATTCGCCCAAAGGGAACCGAAGGTCGTCCGCGACTTCTCTACATACACGGCTACATGCAGCCCGAAACGGTGGTCGAAGAGCACGGCTTGTTGGGCGCAATCGCTCGCACGCTCAACGTCGAGATCGTTCACCTTCAGCCGCCGTACCACGGCCGTCGCAAGCCGCGCAGCTCACCCTACGACGGGGAGCGGTTCTGGACGGCCGACGTCGTGCGAAGCTTCGAGGCGATGCGCCAAACCGTTCTTGATGCGCGCGCCCTTCTTTCGGTCATGCTCGACGAATCCCCGAGCCCCGTCGGTGTAGCCGGCCTTTCACTCGGCGGCGCATTCACCGCAACCCTTGCCTGCCTCGAGCCACGCTTTGCCTTTGCCGCTCCGCTCATCGCGCACATGCACATGGGCGCGCTGCTTCGAGATGCCCCTGTGCTTGGGGCCATGCGCAAGGACCTTGCCCGATTTGGCTGGACTCCTTCCGACTTCGGGGATTTTTTTGAACGAATCGGCTGGAACGAGCTCGAACCGGTCGTCCCCAGCGAGCGTATCCTGCTCCTTGCCGCGGAGCACGACCGCTTCTTCGACGCCCAAGTCATGCGCGCGATGTGCAGACGTTGGGGCGAGCCTGAGATCCATTGGTACCCAACGGGTCACATGGGGTTCATCCCCCACATGCCAAGCGCGATCGGCCATCTGCGCCGATTCGTCCAAAGGCTCGATCTAGCCTAAGCGCCTCGAACCACTACGGCCCGGCCGATTCCTCCACCATCGGTGGCCGTGGCTCCGGCTTCGGCGCGGGAGGCTCTTCCCTCAGCTGTAAGACCAACTCGAAGTCACCGGTCGTGAGTCGATAGACTTCGCCCGCATACTGCAGATACCCGAAACCATAGAGCAGCGATTGAACGCCCAGCTCACCCACGAGCTCGACGCGGTGTGTGGGAATGAATTTCATCGGATCCAGAGCCAGCTCTTGCAAGGAATCGACGACCTGCTGAATCTCCGCCGGGTCATCGACCTCGAGTTGCTTGGTTTCACCCATCCCGCCCCCCGATGGAAGCGGGTACCTCTGGAAGACGGTCACGCTCTTCATCGGCCCGAGGGGAGCCATTGAAATCGAAGTCGGCTTCTGAATCTCGATGAGTGCGGTCCCCCGCTGAATCGACATCGACCTCGTCGTTGGAGCCACGCCGGGCGGGCACTTGAACGCCGTGCCGGTGATCGTCACGTTGGAGCCAGTTCCGTAACCGTGCGCCAGGGCCGGCGCCGTGTCTTTTTCATCCGGCTGACGACCATCTCCCTGTGCGACTTCCTCAGTGCGCATCAAGAGATGGGTTGCGCCTCTCCCGGCGGCCTGGTTACGCAGGTCGTTCTCGGCGGACTCTTCATTGATCGATGGCTTGGAGTAGGCGCCGGTGAGCCCGCCTCCTCGACCGATGACGACGCCGAGGTTCTCGCACTCGAGCGGTTCGTCGTAGAGCAGCACGATCTCGGCTCCTCGGTTACTGAGCTGATCCGCCTTGCAACCCATGAGCGACAATCCGACGGCCAAGACGACGGAGAAGGAGAATATGCGCGCGCGATAAGGAATTCTAGACTTCATCCACGAGGCTCCTGCCGAAACACTGCCCAGCTGTAGCACGAAGTCAACCCCACTGACCGCGAGACTCTGTGGGAACGACGACAGCGCAGGGGCAGTTCTCCTGCGCCTCGTTGGACGAAGATCCGATGTGGTTTCGCGATCGTCCTGTTTGGTACGAGTATTGCTTAGAAATCGGTGCACCCAGGTGTAAGATTCGCCGATGTCACTCTCACAACCCCCCCTCGAGTACAGAAGACGCATCACCGATCTGGACGAGTACCAAAGCCTCTACGAAGACAGCATCGCCGACCCCGCGGGATATTGGAAACGACAAAGCGAAGAGTTGCATTGGTTCTACCCGTCACACAGCGTGTTCGAAGAACATGGGCCAGGCGAATTCCTTTGGTTTGGCGGTGGCCGGCTCAATGCGGCCGTGAACTGCGTGGACCGTCACGTCGCCAAAGACCCGAACCAAACCGCGATCATTTTCGTCGCGGACGAGCCTGGAGAGTACCAGCACATCTCCTTCGGAGACCTGAAAACCTCCGTCGGTCGAGTTGCCAACACGCTGAAATCCTTGGGTGTCCACAAGGGCGACCGGGTGTGTATCTACCTTCCGATGATTCCCGAGCTGGCCTACACGATGCTCGCATGCGCCCGGATCGGGGCGGTTCACTCTATCGTGTTCGGCGGGTTCAGCGCCGACGCGCTTCGTGACCGCATCATCGACGCCGACGCCAAGGTAGTGGTCACCGCGAACGAGGGGCTACGCGGCGGCAAGCGAATCCCCTTGAAGAAGATCACCGACGATGCCGTCGAGGGCCTTGCCATCGTCAAGAGTGTTTTGGTCGTGAAGCGCACCGAGACCGACGTGCCGATGGAACGAGGTCGGGACATCTGGATGCATGAGGCGATGGCCGAGCAGCGCATCACTTGCCCCAGCGAGTGGATGGCGTCGGAAGACCCACTTTTCATTCTCTACACGTCCGGCTCCACCGGAAAGCCCAAAGGCTTGGTTCACACGACCGGTGGATACCTCACGTACGCAGCATCGACGTTCAAGTATGTTTTCGACATTCGGCCCGATGACATTCATTTCTGCGCAGCGGATATCGGTTGGATCACGGGCCACAGCTACATCATTTATGGACCGCTCGCGAACGGCATCACCACCGTCATGTTCGAATCGGTCCCCACCTATCCCAATGCGAGCAGGTACTGGAACGTCATCGATGATATCGGCGCGACGACGCTCTACACCTCGCCCACCGCGCTCCGAGCGCTCATGCGCGAGGGATCGGAGCCGGTAAAGGGCTCGAGCCGCAAGACCCTGCGCGTCTTGGGCACCGTCGGTGAGCCGATCAACCCGGAAGTCTGGCGCTGGTACAGCGATGTCGTGGGCAACGGAAAGCTCCCGATCGTCGACACCTGGTGGCAAACAGAAACCGGCGGGATTATGATTAGCCCACTTCCGAACGCGACTCCCACCAAACCCGGCTCGGCGACCTTGCCGCTATTCGGCATCGAGCCGGTGATCGTGGACAACGAGGGCAAGGAGATCGTGGGCAACGACGTCAGTGGTTTGCTTTGCATCAAGCACCCGTGGCCTGGTCAGGCGCGCACGATTCACGGCAACCACAAGCGCTTCCTCAAGACGTACTTTTCTCAGTACCCGCCGTACTACTTCACTGGAGACGGCTGCAAGCGCGACGAGGACGGCTACTACTGGATTACCGGGCGAGTCGACGATGTGATCAATGTCTCTGGCCACCGTCTCGGGACGGCCGAAGTGGAGAGCGCGCTCGTGGCGCACCAGGCGGTCGCAGAGGCAGCCGTGGTTCCGTGCCCACATGAGATCAAGGGTCAGGGCATCTTCGCCTTCGTCGTCCCAATCGCGGGGGCCGAGTGGGAGCCGCACGAGCTTCAAGGCGCACTCAAAGAGCAAGTGCGCCAGGCAATCGGTCCGATCGCTACGCCGGACGAGATCCGCGTCGTGCCGGGCCTTCCAAAAACCCGTTCCGGAAAAATCATGCGGCGCATCCTCCGCAAGATTGCAGCCGGTGAAGGAGATCAACTCGGTGACCTTTCGACCCTCGCGGACCCAAGCGTGGTCGAGGCGCTGCTAAAGAAGACCTGAAGTCCACCTCCGGCGGAGAAACGGATCAGACGATGAAAGCCGAATCAAGACAGCCGGAAGTTGGGTGGCTCGGCTGGATCATCGCCCTGGCATTCGTTGCAATAGCGGGACTGGCTTCCAAAGCACAGGCCCAGCTCGACGAGGCTTCCAAGTCAATTCCGCAAGGTATGAGGGAGCCGACGGCCGAAGAAGAGGACGATCCGGAAGACCCAGTGGACGACTCCGTTGATGAGCTCGAGCCCGTTGGCCCGGGATTCATGTCCGAGGACGGGGCCGCCAAGAAGCTGCAGTGGGCTCTCAACGAGGACGGCTCGCGATACTTTCGAATTGAGTTGTGGTTGCAGGTATGGACCCGCGCGTTGCAATTGAACCCTGGCACGACCATCCTCGACGACCCGAGCACCCCCGAGGCCGAGAATCAAGACGCATGGTACGGGGACGTTGGAATTCGCCGTGCCCGTATCCGGATGTTCGGCGAGATCTTTCCGCGCGTGCTCGTGCTCCTGCACTTCGGCATCAACAACCAAACCTTTCGCCGCGACGTAGGCAGCGGATTCAAGCAGCAACTATTCTTCCACGACCTGTGGGCCGAGGTCGCCGCGGTGAGAGAGCACCTCTACATCGGTGGCGGGCTCATCTACTGGAACGGCATCTCGCGCATGACCAATGCCAGCACGATTACGCTCATGTCACTCGACGCGCCGGTCTCCAATTGGCCGACCATCGAGGAAACCGACCAGTTCGCTCGCCAGCTTGGCGTCTATGCCAAGGGCAAGGCGGGACTGTTCGACTATCGCCTGTCGGCGACGAGGCCGTTCGTGCCGGTGGTCGGCCCCCCTACGACCACGGGCAACTACAACGTCGGCGCCAACACCTGGGCTTTTGCTGGGTACTTTCAACTCCAGTTCTGGGACATCGAGTCCGATGTACTTCCGTACACGACGGGCACCTACATCGGTGAAAAGCGCGTCATGAATGTTGGCGCTGGCTTCTACACGCAACCAAAAGGGATCGCCTACCTCGGCGACGGCGGAGAACTGAGGGAGCGGGCGAATTCGATTGCCTCGGCTGACTTCTTCGTCGACTTGCCCCTCAAGGCAAAGAACGGCGGAGCGCTCACGGCCTATGCCGTCTACTACTGGTGGGATTTTGGGCCCAACAACCTCCGAAATATCGGCGTCATGAACCCGGGCGACATAGGCTCCGGCACCTCGCTGAACGGCCGCGGCAACGACTATCCGATGCTTGGAACGGGGAACACCGGCTACGGCCAGTTCGGTTGGCTCATGCCCTGGAAGGTGAAGACGATCCAATTTCAGCCGTACATCTTGAGTCAGATGTCGAAGTTCGACGCCCTCAACGACACGATGTTTCAGTTTGGGGTCGGTGTGAACATGTTCGTCTATGGGCACAACGCGAAGGTCACGCTCGAGTATCGAAACCGGCCGATCTTCAACCTCGACGGGAACGTAGAAAGCCGAAAGGGCAACGCCTTGGTCCTGCAGATGCACCTGTACATTTAGGCGATAGCGTGGGGGCGGTTCCAGAAAACGGGACTGTCCCCTTTTCTTGTGAGGCGGCATACAGTTGGACCTGATCACTGAATGTGCGTCACGACCCTTTAGGATGTACGATGGAAAGCTCTCGCCGAAGGAGCGTCCAGAATGCCGCCCCAAGGGACTAATTTCTATCTAACGCTCGCCGCCGCTTTGCTCGCGGGCTGTACGGGTTCGATCGGTGGCGACGGCGAACGCGCCATCAACGATACAGTCGCGAAGAGCCTCTGCGTGGTCGATACGCCGATCCGGCGCCTGACGCGGTTCGAGTACAACCGCACCGTCCGCGACCTGCTCGGCGATACCAGCAACCCGGCCGATGTGCTTCCGCCCGAAGAAGAAGTCGCAGGCTTCAACAACCAGGCCGCGGCCCTCACGAGCAGTGACCTGCTGATCGAGCAGTACATGAAGGTCGCCGAGGACGTGAGTGCGCGGGCCGTGGGCAACATGGAAGCGCTGATCCCGGACTGCGACCCGGACCTCGACGGCAACGACGCTTGCGCCTCGTTCTTCATACGAAATTTTGGAAAGCGCGCGTTCCGCCGACCGTTGTCGCAAACTGAAATCGAACGTTTCAAGAGCGTGTTCGATTGGGCGATCGCCGATGCCGACCTCGGGCGATTCGAAGACGGCATTGAAGTCGTCCTGCAGGCCATGCTTCAGTCTCCTTCCTTCCTCTACCGTCCCGAGCTCGGCGAGGGGACTCCGATCGAAGGCGATGTCGTTCCGTTCACGAGCTGGGAGATGGCAACCAAGCTCTCGTACATGCTGTGGAACACGATGCCGGACGATGTGCTCTTCGCAGCGGCAGAGGCCGACGAGCTGCGAACGAAAGAGCAAATCTCGGCGCAAGCGACGCGCATGCTCGAGGACGAGAAGGCCCGCGACCTCGTCCGAAACTTCCATACGCAGTGGCTTCAGCTGACGCATCTCGACAGCGTGACCAAGGATACGGGTGTCTACCCCGCTTACCAGAGCTCGCTCCGCGGGCTGTGGAAGGAAGAGATTCAAACCTTCGTCGAGCAGGTGGTGCTCGAGGGCGACGGTTCGTTGGAAACCCTGCTAACCGCGGACTACGCCTTCATGAACGAGCAGCTCGCAGGCTTTTACGGGGACGACGTGCTCGATTCCGTCTCGGGACCAGAGTTTCGACAGGTGCAGGTCGACCCGGAACGCAGGGCGGGCTTCCTCACGAGCGCAGGCCTGATGGCTACGCATGCGAACATCAACCAAAGCTCGCCGGTTTTTCGCGGGAAGTTCGTACGTGAGCAGCTCATGTGCAACACGCTGCCGCTCCCGCCAAACGACTTGGTGATCGAGCCTCCGCAGCTCGACCCCACCAAGACGACCAAAGAGCAATTCGAGGAGATCGGCGCCAACCCAGCCTGCGCAGGCTGCCATACCCTGATGAACCCAATCGGCTTCATCTTCGAGCACTACGACGGGATTGGCCAGTGGCGTGACCAGCAGAATGGCAAGAACATCGATGCGACCGGTGAGGTCGTTCAGACCGACGATATCGATGGGGACTACGACGGCGCGGTCGAGCTCGCCAGCGCGCTTGCCGGGAGCACTCAGGTTCGGGAGTGCGTCTCGTCCCAGTGGTTTCGTTTCGCATACAACCGAACAGTCACGGCCGAAGACAATTGCAGCGTCGAGCAGCTCAATGACGTCTTTCGGTCCTCGGGCTTCAACATCAAGGCGCTCCTGGTCGCGCTGACTCAGACCAACGCGTTCCTCTACCGCCGCGCGGTCGAGCTCGAACCGGACGCAAACGGAGGTGCGCAGTGAAACGGATCAAACGTCGCGCCATGCTCAAGGGCACCCTCTATGGGGGCACGGTGGCCATTGGCATGCCCATGCTCGATGCGATGCTGCCGCGCACGGGCTCCGCTCAAACCGGCACGGCGCCCAAGCGCATCGTCTTTTGGTTCACTGCGAACGGCACTCGACAGGACATCTGGAGCCCTCCGGCGAGCATGGACTTGAACGGGCACCCCCTTCACGCAGCGATGGCGCCATTCTCGAACAAGCTGATCTTCCTCGACGGCGTCGACCAGTCGGTGACCTACGATTCGATTGGTGACGGACATCAAACGGGGATGGCCTGCATGCTCACCAACGCAGAGATCCTCCCCGGCACCTTGTTCTGCGAGGGGAACTGCGACGCGGGCAACGAGCAGTACGTTGGCTGGGGCGGCGGCCAGTCGGTCGATCAGTACATTGCGGACGAGGTCGCGAAGGACGTGGTCACGAAGTTCAAATCGCTCGAGCTCGGCGTACAGGTGAAGAGCTCGTCGATCTGGTCGCGGATGTCGTACTCGGCTCCCGATCAGCCCGTGCCTCCCCGCGAGGACCCCAACCAAAACTTCACCGACTTCTTTAGCGACATCGACTCCGATCCGTTCGCGCTGAGGCTCATCCAGAAGCGGCGAAAGAGCGTTCTCGACGCGGTCATGGAGGACCACGCGGCGTTCCAAAGCCGCCTCGGCTACGAAGACAAGCAGAAGCTCGACAAGCACCTGCAGTCGATCCGGGACCTGGAGCAGAGGCTGGAGATCACGACGAATTTCGGTGAAGCGTGCACCTCGCCTGAGCTTGATCTGCCTGGGGGCAGCTTTGAGCAGAACGACATGTACCCCGTCACGGGCAAGGCACAGATGGACATGCTCGTGATGGCCCTCGCCTGCGACCTGACGCGTGTCGCGTCGCTGCAATGGTCGCGCTCGGTAAGTGGCGTCCGCTTCAATTGGGTTCCGCAGGTTCTGGGCGAAGGCCACCATGGCCTCTCGCACTACGACGACGGCGATGCCAGCGCGAAAGCGGATCTCCTCGAGATCAACAAGTGGTATTCGGAGCAGTTCGCCTACTTGCTCGGCTTGATGGATGGCATCCAGGAAGGCGACAACAGCTTGCTAGACAATACCGTCGTGGTTTGGGTCAATGAGCTCGGTAAAGGCAACAATCACACCCGCCGCGACATGCCGTTCATTTTGGCAGGCGACTGCCAGGGCTATTTCAATACGGGCCAGCACATCGACTTCGGAGGCGAGCCGCATGGCAAGCTCTTGGTGTCGCTGACGCATGCGATGGACAAGCCGGTCAACACGTTCGGCGTGCCGCAGTACAGCCAAGGCCCGTTGAGCGGCTTGGCTGTCTAGCGACGAGCGCCGATCGGCCAATAGGGGTCACGCGCGTTCGCGCTGCTCAGCGCGCTGTTCGCTCGGGTCGGCGCGCCGATCGGCCAGTACGGACCGTGATTGGGTCGTGCCTGCCGGTGAGGCGTTCCACTGAAGTAGTAGCGGTTGAAGTAGCTGCGCACGTAGACGCCGTACGGCACGTAGAAGCCGGAGAAGTAGAAGTACTGCTCCTCGAACGAGGCCCAGCGCGGCGGCACGAAGACGTGACCGGCCCTCGGCGCGACATAACGCCCGGCGACCCAAGAGAAGCCCGTGGGACCGTAAATCCAGTGCGCTGCGACCCAAATCGCGCCGGTGTAGGGCGCGTCGAGCCTCTCCGCGTCGATCGCTTGTGGCGCGGGCGGCGCCTGGGCGACCTTCGCAACGGGGAGCGGCTCCTGGGCGACGACCAGGCGCTGCGCGTTGATGAACATCACCTGGCCCCGGGTGAGGACTGGGTAATCGGATGCCGCGCCGAGCGGGTTGACCGTAGCGACCGCGCCAGGTTGGCTTGGGCTTTCGGCCCGGGCAGGCGCAGGCGCAGCGCCCGTCAGAAACAGCAGAGTCGCGGCTAGGGCTTGTGCGAGGCTTCGCATCGGCTCTCCACACCGAATGTACGCCTCTCGGGGCCTGACGTCACGCCTTCACAGCCAGAAAAACGCCGAAAATTGCGCGTAGATCGCCGATCGTGGTTTGGTACGGCTAGTTCCCCATGGGTCGCCAGTCTACCTATCCGCCGCCACCGGTCGCGATCGACCTCGACCTTCCGGCGCCCATTGTGGCGAGGCCGAGACTGGCGCGCCAGGTTCCTCAGTTCACCCACGCGCGCGATTCGCATGCCTGGTGGGTGCGCGCGGTGAACGCGATTGGGGGATCGTTCGAACCCGTGGGGAAGCCGTCCGCGGATATCTATTGGGAACGCGCGCAACGCTTGAACCCTGACGCGGGAGATCCCACATCCGACGCCCAGGCCGCCCTCAGCGCGCTGACCCAATCCCTCAACCAGGACGCAGCGCTCAACTTCATCGGCAGGATCGCGGCGTGGATCGACTGCACACGGATGGCCGGCACCCATTTGAGGGTCGAGCAGGCGCTTCGCGAAACCCCCGCCATCGAAGAGACCCCGCTTCCTAAACCGATCTTCGTTTTGGGATTGTTTCGCAGTGGGACGACGGTCCTGCATCGCTTGCTGGGCGAAGACCCGGAGAACCGCACCCTACCCCATTGGGAAAGCTTCGACCCGACACCGTGGCCGGAAGGACCGGAGCGAGCCCAGCGAACGCTATCGCGCTTCCTCGCGATGGCACGGTTTCTATCTCCCAACATCGAGGCGATCCACCCGATGGATGCGCATCAGACCGATGAATGCCGCGGCATGTTCACCAACGTCTTTCGGACGCCGCAGTTCAACGTGCAGTACCGGGTCGGCGCGTATCTCGATTGGCTCCTCGCACAGGACGCGACCATCGCGTACCGGCAACACCGCCGCCAGCTTCAGCTCGTTCAGTATCACCGGCCCTACGGAACGCGGTTCATCCTCAAGGACCCCACGCACACCTTCTTCGTGGACGAGATTCTGGAGGTGTTTCCCGACGCGAGTTTCGTGTTCATCCACCGGGAACCCGCCGAGACGCTGAGCTCGATCTGCAGTCTTCACGCCTACGCCCGCTCGGTCTTCAGCAGCGATGTCGACGCGAAAACGATCGGCGCCGAGCTCTCCCAGAGTTACATGACCCGATTGCTCGAACCTGCGGTGTCGGCGGTGGACCGGCTTCCCGCGGGCCGCGTGGCCCATGTTCGATCCCCCGACCTCAGCCGGGACCCAGTGGGTACGATCGGGGAAGCCTATCGGGTGCTGGGGTTGGAGCTCACAAACGATGCGCGCATCGCGATGCACGCGTACATGCGGACGAAGCGGGCAAACCCAGCGCCGCGACACATCCACGGCACCGAGTGCTTCGGCCTCGACACCGACGCGATTCACGAACGCTTTGCAAGCTACTGCGCGCGCTTCGAGCTCTTGCGCTAGTCCTCGGGGTCCCAGCACGCGTGGTGTGCGTCGAGGAACGCCTCGACGAGCTCTCGGCCCTGGTTCGAAAGCGAAACGTGCTTCTGAAGCCCAAATCGCAAGGGCGAGCGAACGAGGCGCGGAGTTGGCTTGCTGGCGACCTTGACCCACACCTTCGGCACATCGCCGGTCACGACCAGTTCTGGCATGTAGCAGAAGTCGGGCTGGCTCGGGCGTGGGCTGCAAATGAAGGTCCCGCTCTCCTCCACGGCGTCGAGGTCGGCTTGGTAAGAGGGCAATCGAGTTTCGTCGAACAAGAGATCGATCAGGGCCTGGTGCATCGCGGGCGCGAGCAAGGCCCTTTTCCACGAGCTGCTCGTTCCTGCCGGCAGGCTCGTCTCGATGCATGTAGCCAGTCGCTCGGAAGAAGGCTCGATCCGGAGCACGCGTCGCTCTCCCTCGAAATCTCGAGCAAACGTGTAGCCGCCTGTGATCGAGTAGGGTTGCTCGGATGTCGTACAGTCGATCTGTATGAGGGCGCAGAGAATAGCTGCGGCTCGCATCGGCGTCTGAGCATATCGATTTCGAGTCATGGTGGCCTCCTAGTTGGCCAAGACCAGGCAGTAGTGGGTGTTGCTCGGATCTTCGGAGCATGCGACCTGCTCCACGTAATACTCGGGGATCTCGTTGATGTGGATGAAGTCTCCGATCCGCCATCGAGGCTTCTCGCAAAACATCAAGTCTCTCCTCGTGTTGAAGAGCGAGGCCGCCCTCTCTCTTCGCGCCGGTGTGATGAATGGGTGGTCCTCAGGCGTCCAATAGTAGGCCGCGAGCCACATCAGCTCATAGGTGTTGGCGCCGTTGCTCGACCAGCGAAAATCGCAGGCCGATCCGTTGCCGCAAACGCATGCATTGTGCGAATTCCGATCGCGGGCGTGCCTCACTTCATGCACGATGGTCGATGCGCGCCACACCGCATCGAGGTCGTAGAAGAAGGTTTGATAGAGATCGATGTAGTCGTTTCGAAATGGGCCGTGCACCGTCCTCGCAATGACGCAATTCGTGGAGAACACAGTCTCACAGTCTCGGTTGCAGTTGCCATTGATCCGATAAGTCTTCTGTGAAACGAACGCGGGGGCCCATTTGAGGAAGGTGTCGTAGTACTCGAAATTATCGAGAGCCTGTGACCTGTCGAGCTCGATGCCCTCCGGGTTCGCATAGACGAGGTTTGCATAGGCGTTGTACGTCCGGCCGAGCGGCGTATCGATCTCCTTGGTGACCTCGTTGAAGGTCATCACGTCCGCCCGCCCCAAGTCAGCCCAGCCGTGACCTTGCGCAAGGCCGAAGCCCTCGATGTAGTCCCGGTCATCTTGGCTGAGAAACCAAGGGTTGAGGTCACAGTGGTCGCATTCGTGGTAATCCGTGATGCCGCAATCGTTCTTGTACCCCGGCTCCAGGTACTCCTCGTCGGGCCAATCGACCACGCCGTCCTTGGCGTCGGCAATGGCGAAGCAAAGCGTGTCGTCTGCATCGGCGAGCATCGAGCAGCTCGGCATGAACGTGTACAAAAATGCGCCGACGGCAGCCACGGCCAAGAGCCCGGTCGCTCGATTCAACCCAAGCTTCACTTGGCTTCGCATAGCGATCTCCGTTTCTCACGAAGCGCTTGTTCCTCCCGTCGATGCTTCTCCATTCGGCGAGCGAGCAAGCCGTGCCACTGTGGCGGCGGCATGAACGGCTCGAAGTGACGTGAGGCTTCGGGGCCGAAGTAGCCGCGTAGCGATTGGAACTCGTCGCCCAGAAGCTTTTGGAGCTCGAACATGGCGCTGTCCTCGAGAAAGTCTCCTCGCTGGGCCGTCGCGATGAGCGTCTCGACCACCTGGTCACGCAGCTCCGGCCGATGGGACGCAATCCGCGCGGTCGATGACACGGCCTGGAACCGCGAATTCATCTCCTCGGTAAACTGGAGGTCGGTCGCGTGACTCCCTTCGCGCGCGGGCTGAGCTCGCGGCTTCGGCTGCTCCATGAAGATCCGGAGCAAGTCAATGGCGCTCTCATCACCGAACTCGCCGATCAGATAGGTAACCTGCCATTTGCCTAAGCTGCCGGGCTCGCGGAGCACTGGCGCGCTGAGCTCAGTCACTGCTTCACGAGCATGCAGTTTGAGATACGCAAGGCTCTCTGTGTACTCGGGCGAACGCGAACCTTGGTCCAATTGCGATATCGCGCGGCCTAGGTGATGGGTCAGCGGTCGATGCTCAACGCTCGACGGCGCATCAGCGACACCGATGCTTTGGGTCGCGACGAGCAGCAAAGGCAGCACAGCCGCCCACCATGGGAACCAAACCTTCCCCATCATGTAGGGAACATAGGTACATTGTCGTATGGCGGCCATACGTAATTGTTTTTGCTCGGCACTCGCGCAAATATTGGGCGCTACTTCAGGTCGAAGGCTTTGGCAGCTTCGATCCCATCGGCCACACGCACACGGCTGAGAAGAAATCCGCCAACGAGGAACAGCAGGCTCAGCGATAGAATGCCGTCGCGCTCGCTCGCGCCTGGAATGAGCAGCGGTGTGAACGCGATCAGCAGCGGGCCGAAAATGGTCGCGAACTTCCCGACCATGTTGAAGAAGCCGAAGAACTCCGCGGTTTTCGATGGCGGCACCAGACGCGCATAGAGCGAGCGCGAGAGGCTTTGCACGCCGCCTTGCACGAGGCCGATCGCGACGGCGAGCACGTAGAAGTCGCCTTCGTCGTGGAGGAAGCGCCAGGCGTACACCAAAGCGGCCAGGTAGACCGCAATGCCGATCAGAATCCCGGGCTTCGCCCCGATGCGTTGACCGAGCCAACCAAATGCGAGCGCCGACGGGAACGCGACGAACTGGGTCAGTAAGAGGGCCGTGATCAGCGCGCCTTGCTCGAGGCCGAGCACGCGATCTCCAAAGAACACCGCGGTCTTGATGACCGTGTTTACGCCGTCGATGTAAATCCAATACGCCACGAGGAAGAGCACCAAGGCCTTGAAGCTTCGGATCTCCTTGAGTGTGTCGCGCAGCTGTCGGAGGCCAGCTCGAATCGCTTCGACGGGGGCGGCTTTGTCTTCGGTCTGGGTTTCGCGAACAAAGCGCAGCAGCGGCACGGTGAACAATGCCCACCACAAAGACACGCTGAGAAACGACGCTTTCACCGCGCTGCCCGCGCTCTCGAGGCCAAACCACTCGGGCTTCTGAACCATGAGCACGTTTAGGGCGAACAAGAGGCCACCGCCGACGTAGCCCGCCGAGTACCCGAGCGCCGAAACCAGGTCGAGCTCTTCTTCTTCGGCGACGTCGACCAGCATGGAATCGTAGAAGACGTTCGCGCCGGAGAAGCCAACCGTACCGAAGCCGTAGAGCAGCAAGCCCACCCACCACTGGCCTGCATGCACCCAGGCGAGCCCGGCGGTCATGAGCATGCCGACGCTCGCAAAGAAGACGAGGAACTTCTTCCGCGAACCACCCCGATCGGCAATGGCGCCGAGAATTGGAGCGGAGACTGCGATGAGAATGCTGGCACCGAAGAGAGTCAGATTGAACCAGAACTGGGAGTCCTCGGTGCTGATGTCCTGACTGATCGTGCTGTAAAAGACCGGAAAGAACCCGGCCATGATCGTGGTCGCGAACGCGGAGTTGGCCCAGTCGTAGAGCGCCCAGGCGACGACGGGTTTGCGTTTGAGGACGCCGCGTAACGTTGGGCGCTCAGACATGGGGGCGTTTCCCGAACGACATCAGAACGGACAATAACTCACGACCCATGAAAAGCGCCAAACTCGAGATCAATCCATCGCAACGACCAAGTCACGACACCAGCCACGACCGGCTCTGTGTGCTGAGGGATGCGCATCGAACCTTGATCGCGCTGGCCGACGGCGTGGATTCGCGCGAGGCGGCGCAGGCGGCCGCGGCGCGCACCGTGACCGAGTTGGCCCGATGTTTCTGCAGTGGTGTTCTTCCGCACGATCCTCGAGATTGGGTGATGATTCTCGAGGGCAGCGACCATGCCGTCCTCGGCGATCCGGACGCCGGAGAAACCAGTGCGCTGGTCATGCTCGTCCAGCAAGGCGTCGTGATGGGCGCTTCGGTGGGTGAGAGCCTCGCCTACGTCGCTCTCGCCCCGGGGGAGGCTCAGCTGCTCAGCGTCGGCGAGCAAAACGCGCCGCGGATCGGCACGGGCCTCGCGACCCCGTTTGGCTTCGGCTCGGTCCAGCTCGACGGCAAGTTGATCACCCGTCGCGCCGCCCGGCTTGGCGCCCGTGGGCTTGCGCCCATCGCCGCCAGCCGCCGTTTGCAGGGGCGTGAGCCGCTCGGCCAGTACGGCTAGCCGCCCAATTCGCGACGACCGCGAAAGCCGTTTCTCGTTGCGCTTCTAAGTTTACACATTGTATACTAGGGAGATGGACACCGCTCCCGAGCTTCCTTACGACCAGCGGCCCGCCAATCGAGACCTTCGCCATTTGGAAGGCGAGTACGGATGGCCCTTCGTCGGCAAGACCTTGGCGATGTTTCAGGACCCGCAGTCGCTCTTTGGCCACTACTACGAAAAGTACGGCCCGGTCAGTCGCATCTCGATCACCGGCAACAAGTGCGTCCTGCTCCTGCACCCCGACCACGTCCAGCGCGTCCTGATGGATCGCGAAAAGAACTTCTCGACCAAGATGGGTTGGCAGTCGGTCATGGCCGACTTCTTCCAGGGTGGTCTCGTCATGCGCGACTACGCCGAGCATCGCCTGCATCGCGGCATCATGCAGAGCTCCTTCAAGCCGCCCGCCATGCGCGAGTACGCGACGAAGATTCAGGTGATCGTCGAAAACACGGTCGCGCGCTGGGCCGCCCAAGACAGCATTCTGTTCTACGAAGAAATGAAACGGCTGCTGCTCGACATCGCCTTCGACGTGTTCTGTTGGGTCGAAGATTCCGAGAGCACCGTTCCAAAGATCAACCGCGCCTTTACCGACATGATGGAGGGCGCGCTCGGCATCGTGCGACTCGACATCCCGGGGTTTCAGTATCACCGCGGCCTCGAAGGCCGTCGTTATCTGAAGGCCTTCTTCATGGATCTCGTCGACAAGAAGCGCGCCTCGGACGATCAGGACGTCTTTGCGCATTTTTGTAGGGAGACGACCGAAGACGGTGAGTACTACGCCGACGAGGATATTGCGGATCACATGGTTTTTCTGATGTTGGCCGCGCACGACACCACGACGAGCGCCTCCACCATGGCCGCGTACTACCTGAGCCATGATACGGCCCTGCAGGACCAGCTCGCCGCCGAGGTCCGAACCTGGCCGAAAGAGCTCAGCTTCGAAACCGTCTTTCATTCGGTGAACCCGCTGATCTGCGTCTTCTACGAAACGATTCGCATGCACCCGCCGGTTCCCCTCTTCCTCCGCCGCAGCATCCGCGAGTGCGAGATCGGCGGCGTCCGCGTCCCGCCCGACACCATGGTCTGCATCCCAGGCAACTACATCCACCGGCTTCCGGATTGGTGGAAGGACCCCGACACCTTCGACCCGTCACGATTCTCCGAAGAGGTCGCCGAGCACCGCAAGCACAACTTCATGTGGGTCCCCTTCGGCGGAGGCGCCCACAAATGCATCGGCATGCACTTCGCCCGCATGCTCTTTTTACTCACATTTCGTGAGGTGATCGGGAAGTATCGAATCGAGTTCGCCAAGGACGGCTATTTCCCGGCGAAGCTCCAACACTTTCCGTTTACGCGGCCGCTCGATAGCCTGCCGGTGCGGCTGGTGCCGCGCGAACTCAAAACAGAGTGTAGATGAACGGCGCAGCGGCGGTTCCACCGAGGACCACCAGCAAGCCGAGCAGGAGAATCGAAATGATGATCGGGGCCAACCACCACTTCTTGTTCGCTTTGAGAAAGCCAATGAACTCGGCAACGAGCCCGCGCTGCTTGCCGGATGCCCGAGCTAGGAATTCGTCGTCGCCTTTGGGGTTTTCATCTTCCGACATGATCGCCTCTCAATACTGATGGAAGTAGCTCTCTTTGTCTCGCGCTTGGGGCGCCTCCACCCAATAGGTAGGCGCGTTCGGCTCGTAACCCCGGTGCATCGGGTCCTTCCCGAAAATCCGGAACAAAACCGCAATGGGTCCGATAATCAGGAAGAACAGCGTTCCCATGATCACATAGGAAAGCACGAACCCGATGGGAAACGCCAGCAGGGTCAACCCGACATAGAGAATACGGTTGGCCCGCGGAGCGACCAGCGAGAACAAGGCCGCAATCGTTCCGAGCGCCGCAAAGGTCGTCACCAGCGGCATGCGTGCCTCACCCAGGCCGAACGAGAAAATCAGCCTCTCGTAGTAAGCGAGGGCAGCCAGGATGCCAAAGCCGACGAAAGCGATCCAGCCAAACTGACGCAGGGTCTTGGTGTCCGGGTTGAAGTTGATTTCGACGAGCTTGCTCATGACTAATCCAGTGCGAACTGCTTCAAGTAGGCCTCTTGATCGATGACCTTCGCGTTCGGTTGCTCCGTCTTCTTGAGAACGAAGTTGTCGACGACGAGAACGTCCATGTTGGTGCCCAGGAAACAACGATACGCGTCTTCGGGCGTGTTCACGATCGGCTCTCCGCGCACGTTGAAGCTGGTGTTGATCAGCATGGGGCAACCCGTTTTCTTTTTGAACGCGGTCAGGATCCCGGAAAACCGCGGATGTCGCTCGCCGTCAACCGTCTGCACACGCGCCGAGCAGTCGACATGTGTGATCGCAGGAACGACCGAACGCTTCTGATGTAGCTTGTCCAAGCCCGTAGCCGCCTGGTCGATCTCGAGGCGCTTGTCCTGCTTGACCGGAGCGACCAAGAGCATGTAGGGGCTGTCTTCGTTTGGACGCATCTCGAAGAACTCATCGACGTCCTCACGCAGGATCGAGGGCGCGAACGGACGAAACGACTCG